>Ga0209063_1000162_pt1 | contig 70911 bp, 58 predicted proteins | sample KloWWTmeKNB19Kit_FD_187177 | JGI IMG/M metagenome (GOLD analysis project Ga0209063, IMG submission 187177) | Active sludge microbial communities from Klosterneuburg, Austria, studying microevolution and ecology of nitrifiers - Klosterneuburg... | ecosystem: Engineered > WWTP > Aerobic digester >... | reverse complement strand
TATCTGTGTTCACACCGGAGTACGGACCAGCATCGAATAGGTCTTGCCAACCCAATCCGGCGTTCTGCTGCCATTGCTTGACCGAGCCGGGTTGGGAGGAAATGAAGAACTGGGCAGTACCGTTCTGATATACCATCGCATCTTGTGGTTGAGGGTCGATCAAGCAGGATGGCGGTGCTACGAAGTACGGGTCCCTGATGATCAAAGTGTGCGTCTGACGGTTGTTACATCCATAGTTCGGGTCATGGTTATACCGCGTAACATTCTGCCATTTCCCAGAAGGTCCTCCATAGTAGGGGAATGTGAACGTGGAGACCTGTCCAACCAAGGCAACGGGATTGCCAAAGCCCGATATCCAGATCGTATCGGCACCAAGAGGCCCGAGCGTTTTGAAGGTGGCCACAGCACCGCCAGGTTGATAGTCAAGCACGTATTCGAAATCAGCAGAACAAGTATCGTAGCTGTTGACCGGATCCTGGTTGTACGGTATCGTGCGGTAGTAGGCTCGGCGGAACACGGTGCCATTGATGGAATCGTGCGACACGTAGCGGATGCGCGCCATGGTGAGCGCGTGCTCCCAACCGGTCAAGTCGTGCCAATTGCCAGGTGACCAATTCTGCGCTCCCATGCAGTCAACGTATCGGTACATTCCAGTGCAACCAATGGCTTCATCGTGGATCTCGACATAGTCTGAGCCGTTGTAGGTGAATAGTGAATCCCCCATGTATGGTTCGCACACTTCGTCCACCGGACGTGAAATGGACAACCATTCCTGATGCACGCCGTGGCAATGGTTGACGGTATCATGCACATGCATTGTGACCTGAAAGGTCCCGTTCTCGATGAAAACATGGATCGGGTCACTCTCATAGGAGGTAGAACCGTCGCCGAAATTCCAGTAGAAATAGGCGTTCGAAGCTGATGATAGGTTCATGAATGAAACCGTATCCCAATTCGCGGTATGGCTGAAGTCGGCCGTGCATTGCGAGTTTCCGTCGACCAGAAGAACTAGCGTGATGGACAGGAGAATAGATCGTCGCACCATGACTTCAGCATATTTGGATCACCCGAAGATAATCGATTAACTCGCCATCAACGCCTCAATGATCCCCTTAGCCGCCACCGGAATTTTCGTCCCAGGTCCGTACACATCAAAACACCCTGCCTGCTTGAGGAAGTCGTAGTCGTTCGGCGGGATCACGCCACCGGCCACCACGAGGATGTCGCCGCGGTCGTAGGTCTCGCGGAGTTCTTTGATCACCTCGGGTACCAAGGTCTTGTGACCACCGGCGAGGCTGCTGATGCCGAGCACATGCACGTCGTTCTCGATAGCTTGCTTGGCCACTTCCTGCGGCGTTTGGAACAGCGGTCCGATGTCCACGTCGAAGCCGATGTCGGCGAAGCTGGTCGCGATCACCTTGGCGCCACGGTCGTGCCCATCCTGGCCCATCTTGGCCACAAGGATGCGCGGTCGACGGCCTTCCGTTTTTGCGAATTCATCGGCGAGGCGCATGGCCTCTTTCATTTCCGGATCTTCCATCGCTGTGGCTGAATATACCCCGCTGATCGTACGCTGCACGGCATGGTATCGGCCGAAGGCTTTTTCGAGGGCGTCGGAGATCTCTCCTAATGTGGCGCGGTGCCTTGCGGCGATGACGGCGAGTTCCAAGAGGTTGCTTTGGTGAATGGGAGTTGGCGACTGGTGAATGGGGCGCTCACCATTCGCCAATGACCATTCACCATTCGCCTGCGCAGCCCTCGTCAACGCACCCAACGCATCGGCCACCGCGACCTTGTTACGTGCCGCCTTCATGGAGTTCAACCTCGTGATCTGCGATTCCCGCACCGCCGTGTTGTCCACTTCGAGCAGATCCATCTTCGTTTCGTCCTCCGTCACGAAGGCGTTCACGCCGATGATCTTGTCCTTGCCGGTATCGATGCGGGCTTGACGTTTCGCGGCAGCTTCTTCGATGCGCATTTTCGGAAGACCGGTCTCGATGGCCTTGCTCATGCCGCCGAGTTCCTCCACCTCCTTGATCCGTCCCCAAGCCTTGTGTACCAACTCGTGCGTGAGGCTTTCCAAGTAGTACGAGCCGCCGAGTGGGTCGATCCACTTGGTGATGCCTGCATTCTTCTGCAAGTACAGCTGTGTATCGCGCGCGATCTTGGCGCTGAAGTCGGTGGGCAGTGCGATGGCCTCGTCGAGCGAGTTGGTGTGCAGCGATTGTGTGCCACCAAGCACGGCAGCGAGTGCTTCCACCGTGGTGCGCGCGATGTTGTTGAAGGGATCCTGCGCGGTGAGGCTCCAACCACTGGTCTGGCAGTGGGTACGCAGCGCGAGGCTCTTCGCATCCTTCGCACCGACCTCCTGCAACATCTTCGCCCAGAGCAAACGCCCCGCGCGCATCTTGGCGACTTCCATAAAGAGGTCCATGCCGATCCCCCAAAAGAAACTGAGGCGACCAGCAAACTCATCGACCTCCATGCCCGCTGCGATACCCGTGCGCACGTACTCGATGCCGTCGGCGAGCGTGTAGGCCAGCTCCAGATCAGCAGGTGCACCCGCCTCATGCATATGGTATCCGCTGATGCTGATGCAATTGAACTTGGGCATCTTCTTCGCGCAGTAGCTGAAGATGTCGCCCACGATGCGCATGCTCGGTCCTGGCGGATAGATGTAGGTGTTGCGCACCATGAATTCCTTCAGGATGTCGTTCTGAATGGTGCCTTGCAACAGTTCTGAACTAACACCTTGCTCTTCCGCCGCCACGATGAAGAAGGCCATGATGGGCAGCACTGCGCCGTTCATGGTCATGCTCACGCTCATCTTGTCCAGCGGGATGCTGTCGAAGAGGATCTTCATGTCCTCCACGCTGCTGATCGCCACGCCGGCCTTGCCCACGTCGCCTTTTACGCGCGGATGGTCGCTGTCGTAGCCGCGGTGCGTGGCGAGATCGAAGGCAACGCTGAGGCCCATCTGCCCGGCGGCAAGGTTGCGGCGGTAAAAGGCGTTGCTTGCTTCCGCCGTGCTGAACCCCGCGTATTGCCGGATCGTCCATGGACGGATGGCATACATGCTGCCGTAGGGTCCGCGCAGGTAGGGCGGTATGCCGGCGGCGTAGTTCAGGTGCTCCATTCCTTCGAAATCCACGCGGGTGTAGTAGGACTTGACGGGGATCTCTTCGCGGTTGGGGAGATCTGTTGTTGGTTGTCGGTTGTCAGTTGTTTGGTTCCGCGTACCGACAACGGACAACGGACAACTGACAACCAACTGATCGATCAACGTGTCCGTTAGCTTCTCCATAGTGTAACTGCCACCCAGCGGATCGGCCACGCGACCCAGGAAGCTCTCGTCCCGAAGCAGGTTGTGGATGTTGCGAACGATGCGACGTGAAAGCACATCACCTTCCGGAAGGACAGGAGCAGGAATGGTCAGGCCATCACAACCACCCGTGATCGCGCTGATGGATTGCAGCGTTGCACGGATGATATTCTCATGAGGAGAACCGACCTCCTTGGGGTACGCTACAATGGCTTGGATCCAGGTGTTGTGCGAGCATTCGTGTTGGGGCTTGAACTCGCGCACCACTGCCGACCATGCCTCTCGGAAGGCACGTAAGCGAGCGATCTCTAAGAACAGGTCATCACCAAGGTGTAAGCGGAATTGAACATGCGCACTGGCATCGTCGATGGTAAAGCCTTGATCAAGCAAGCGGGAGAGGAGCGAACGGCCCGTTAACAATGCTTCGGCGGAACTCCGTGAGGCTCCATCACTTACGCTGAACAATCGCAGCCTTGGGTACTTCGCGACCTTCTCCTTCAATCCACGCACATCCGCATCGTGCGAAAATCCCATGCAAAGGCTCACCTCCGCAGCAGGAGTTCGTTGCGCTTCGTGCAAGGCAAGCAAGCTGTCCAGCATCTCGGTATCACCATCCACAGAAAGGTCAACGGCACCGATCCAGACATTCTTCAACACGGCGTTCAGGTCATTCGGCTTCCCCAAGAATTCAAGAGCGTCGGCACCGCCAGTTAGGGCATCCAGCGCCAATTTGTTCGCTTTGGCCGAAGTAGCATCCACTGAAACAGTACTGCGCCATGGATTCCCATTCCGTTTGCGGCCGCGGCGCGCTTCAGTCGCTTGGTCGGCATCTCCAGCAACGCCGAAGGGAGGAAGGGTAGCATCGCCCACAAGCACATTCAGGCCGGTTCGTTCCTTGCCTTTGAGTTCCTTCTGGATCACTGCTTCCCACATTTCACGTGTTGTCGGAGGGAAGCCTTCGAATAGTCGATCGTTCGCCATCGATGCGAAGTTCGCAGTTGGCAGCCGATCACCGAAGGTTTCATGGGCGGTTGTCGTAAAAGCAGTGTTTATGGGACTTACTGATGCCAATGCCCCAATAATTGATCGTCGTTCATCCTTCATGAAGCTGATCGAGTCGGGGAGGTTCGAATGCAGAAGATGGGAGCGATAACGATAACGATGCGGTTGGACCCCTCAACTTCCGGACTTTTAACGCTCTTTAGAGAACATTTTCGGAAGAATGGTGTTCTTTTGCACGGTCTTTGTCAGGACCGTACATTAACAACGACCCAACCAACATGAAAAAGCTTTTCACCCTCCTCGCGTTCATTGGCATCATGGGTGCCGCGAATGCCCAATCCACCGCTACCGATGCTCCGAAGAAGGAGGATGCCAAGGTGGAGAAGACCCACAATTGCGCTGGCCATGGCGATGCTAAAGCCGACGGCAAAGCGTGTTGCGCTGGAAAGAAGGGTGCGAAGGCCGAAGCAAATGCCGATGGGAAAACACCAGCTTGCTGCGCCAAGATGGCCAAGGACGGAAAGGCCTGCGATCATGCCAAGGCGGAAGCGGGAGATGGTCACGGAGAAGGCCACGGACATCTGGAAGGTGATGGACACGATCATGGTGCCATGAAGGCCCACGTATGTACGGATGCCTGCAAGGAAGGCGCACATGCCTTTGCTTGCGGGGAGGAAGGGCATGTGTGCTCTGGAGCTTGCCACGCCAAGAAATAAGGACAATTGCTGTACTATCGGAAGCCCTGCGATCGCGGGGCTTTCGTCATTTCCAAAATGGTCCCAGTCCGCTGTTTTGGCAGGGGATCTTATCTTGCCGATCAATTACGCAATGAACATGACCATCACCAATAACTCCGTTGTTTCCTTCCATTACACTCTGAACGATGCCGATGGCAAGTTGCTGGATACTAGCGCGGGTCGTGAAGCATTCGCCTATATCCAAGGGCAGAGCATGATCGTACCTGGATTGGAGCGCCAGTTGGAGGGAAAGAAAGCCGGAGATTCCTTGTTGGCCGTTGTGCCTGCCGCAGAAGGCTATGGCGAGTTGGATCCTTCTTTGGTCCACAAAGTGCCCAAGGATCGCTTTGGCGGGCAGAATGTGGAAATGGGCATGCAGTTCCAGGCAGGCAGTGAAGAAGGTGGTCAAATGGGCGTGTTCACCGTGATCGGTGTTGAGGATGATGTCATTGCGCTGAATGGCAATCACCCCTTGGCAGGTGTCACGCTGCATTTCAATGTGGAGGTGATCAATGTGCGCGAGGCCACCAAGGAAGAGTTGGCCCACGGCCATGTCCACGGCGAAGGCGGGCATCAGCATTGATCCTCACCTTTCTGGAATGACCGATCGTTGCTTTCCGGGAAGGACGATCCTACTGGCCGTGTGCGTGGTCGGGGTTACCGTTGCTGGTGCTCAGGACAGTTCGCGTGTGCATTTCAGCGCGTATGTGGAAGCCTACTACGCCTTCGACCTGTCTCTTCCCAAGAGCAACATCCGACCGTATTTCTTGTACAACCACAAGGTTCACAACACGGCGAGTATCAACTTGGCGCTGATCCAAGCATCCGTGGAAAGGCAGCGGGTCCGTGGTGTACTCGGTCTGATGGCCGGGAACTATGCACAGTACAATCTGGGCTTAGAACCCTTGCTTGTGCGGAATTTGTTCGAGACATATGTAGGCCTGAGGCTTTCGGCAAAGCATGACCTGTGGTTGGATGCCGGGATCCTTCCTTCCCATATCGGAGTGGAAGGTGCCATTGGCTTGGACCAGATCACGCTGACCCGCAGTTTGGTCGCCGAGAATTCGCCCTACTACGAGGCCGGGGCCAGGGTCCAATACAAGCCGAATGATCGCTGGCTCCTATCCGCCTTGTTGCTGAATGGTTGGCAACGGATCCAACGATCCTACGGGAATACCACCCCGTCTTTCGGAACACAGGTACAGTATCGGCCGAGGTCCGGAACTACCCTGAACTGGAGTACATACATCGGTAGCGTGGGTCCCGATGCCGCTGGCCAGCTGCGGATCTACAACGATCTCTATGCCCAAGTGGAGACCGAACGGACCGTGACGGCACTCGCCGTGGACGTTGGTATGCAAAAGAGTGCAAAACCGATGCGGGTGTGGAACGGTTGGCTGGCCATGGTGGCCATGGGCAAAGGGCGCATCAGCGAGCGATGGTGGGCCGTGGGTCGTATCGAGTATTTCTTGGACGATCGTGCGGTGATGACCGACGGCTTGACCACACTGGGTGCAAGTCTAGGTGTGGACCTGCGCATCGACCCGAAGGCCATGTGGCGGATCGAAGGGCGCTTCCTAGGCGGAGCGAATGATCCGTACGAGGATGTGAATGGTCATCCATCCGCTACCAATACCGCGATCACAACTTCCATTTGTGTGCGTTTCTGAGCGGCTGTCCATCGGGAGGCGTGGCACGAAGTTGCTCGGCCATTGCACCCTACTTTAGGCCGCGCAGTCCGCACCGATGCTTTTCCCCTCCTTCGCATTCCTCGTATTCTTACCCCTCGTTTTCCTAGGGTATTGGTATGCGTTCGCGAAGAACTTGCGGCTACAGAACATCTTTCTGCTCGTTGCCAGCTACTTGTTCTATGGCTGGTGGGATTGGCGATTCCTAGGTCTGCTCTTCTTCAGTTCCGTGGCCGACTTCCTCATCGGCCTAGCGATCGATCGGGCACCGACCATCCGAACCAAAAGGCGGTGGGTGGCCCTCAGTGTCCTCATTAATTTGTCACTACTCGGAACCTTCAAGTACTTCAATTTCTTCGTGGATGGTATGCATGACCTGCTGGCCACCGTCGGTCTTCAGCCCAACTTGCCCTTGCTGAGGATCCTGCTACCGGTGGGGATCAGTTTCTACACCTTCCAATCACTGAGCTATACCATCGACATCCGGCGGGGTAGCATCAAGGCAACGCATGACCCGATCGCATTCCTGGCCTTCGTGAGCTTCTTCCCGCAGCTCGTAGCCGGGCCCATTGAGCGCGCAACGAACCTACTTCCGCAATTCCTCACCCCACGCCAATTCGATCGCGGTTCTGCGGTGGATGGCTTAAGACAAATGCTCTGGGGATTCTTCAAGAAGCTGGTGGTCGCCGATACCTGCGGCGTTCTTGCAAATGAGGCCTTTGCTGGCGACGTATCCGCAACCCCCGGTATTTCCCTCTTCTTCGGTGTATTCTTTTTCGCCTTCCAGATCTACGGCGATTTCTCGGGATACAGCGATATCGCCATCGGTTGTGCAAGGCTCTTTGGCATTCGGCTGAGCCAGAATTTCGCAACTCCCTATTTCTCCCGGAGCATTTCGGAATTCTGGCGGCGGTGGCACATCAGCCTGAGCACGTGGTTCCGTGATTACGTGTACATGCCCTTGGGTGGTTGGCGTACCAAGTGGGGACGGCTTCGGAATATCCTGATCACGTTCGCAGTGAGCGGTTTGTGGCACGGTGCCAATTGGACCTTCATTGTTTGGGGGGTCCTACATGGTCTGTTCTACGTGCCCGAGATCTTGCGAAATGGAAAGGCGCGGCGCGATGTTGCCAGCTTACGGGATCTGCCATCCATGCTCTGGACCTTCACTCTGGTATTGGTGGCATGGGTCTTCTTCCGATCCGCTACGGTACGGACCGCATTCGCCTACCTCTACTACATGGTCGCCAATGCCTTCTTGCATCCGGGTGCACTCCTCAAGTGGTTGGCTCGTCCTGAATTCGGATGGGTGCTCGTGTTGCTGGTGGTCGAATGGCTCGCCCGCAAACAAGAACATGCGCTTGAACGCCTTCCCGGTAGCGTGGTTTTGCGCTGGGCCATTTATCTATTGATCACCCTAGTGCTGTTGCTCTATATCGATCTCAGTGTACCCAATGAGTTCATCTACTTCCAGTTCTGAACCGTTGCGGTTGCTCATCCGGGTGCTGCTTTTCTGTAGTATCCCGATCACTATTCTAGGTGCTGCCTATCGCTGGGGCCCGCACGCCTCCCGCATTGATTACATGGGAGCTGTGGCCATGAAACATGCGCGATTGGATGCGCTTCCCTCACCCAAAGTGATCATCATTGGTGGGAGTAACGCGGCTTTTGGGATCGATAGTGAGCGATTGGAGAAGGCCCTGTGCATGCCGGTGGTGAACATGAGCATCCACGCGAGTCTCGGCTTTCGGTTCATGGTGGAGGAAGTGAAGGGAAGCATCGGTCGGGGAGACCTGGTGATCGTTGCACTGGAACACTCCTGTTACAGCAAGTCCACAAAGGATAACGACCTGCATATCCTCACAGCGGATCGCTATCTGGGGGCGTTACATTACATGCCATGGTACCAACGACCCAAGGTTGTCGTCGGGATCGCCGTCATGCGGATGCAGGGGCGGTGGAAGGAACTCAGCGGAGCTTGGAAGGACGATTCACTGGATCCCGTGTACAGGGCAAATGGCTTCAATGCACAAGGCGATGTGATCAGCCATTTGGACCGCCCTCCGCGTGAAGCTTCGCGACAGCAGGCGGTCGACTTCTTCGAACCGTACATCGGTGAGGAGTTCGACCCCTTGGTACGTGCCTTGGCCGTTGAGGTCAACACACATGGCGGTGAGTTGGTGTTCACTTGGCCGTCCATTGCAAAGAGCAGTTTCCGTTCAACTTTCCACCAGGCCATGCGCGATGGCTTGCGCGAGAGTGGATTCGAGATCATCGGCAGGACGGAAGACTACGTGTACCCGGATACGCTGTTCTACGACACGCACTATCACCTGAATGCCAAAGGGCGCCAAGTGCGCACCACGCAATTGATCCGCGATCTATGCGCCAGCGCGCAAGTCCATTGTTGCGTTGGACCAGGGAGTGTGCCCTAGTGATGTTCTGGGACCAGAACGAAGATATCCTCGTTGTCCCGCTTCATCAGATACCGTTCCCGTGCGAATTTCTCCAGCAACTCCTTGTCACTGGAAAGCTCGTGCAGTTGCTCCTTCGTGCGCGCTATCTCTGACGAGTACCACTCCTTCTGCTCATGCATCCTACTCAACGTCCTCCGATTCTTATAAGTGGTCCACGCATCGTTGCGGTCGAACAAGGTGACCCACACCAAAAGAGCGAGCACCGCAACGCTGTATCGGTTACGGAACTGTTCGGGAATGCGGTCCAAGAGCTTCTTCACGTTCGCGAAGGTATCGGCCTGTCCGACCAAGAACGATCCGTTAGTACGTTCCGTATCCACGATCCCGTGTTGGGTTCAAAGGCGGCTGCGTTTGCCCAGCTCGATCACCTCCAGATCCTTGATCGTTGAAGCCTCCAGACTGAAACGCAGGACCGTACGAACTTGGTGCCAACCGTGCCTGCCCGCTGCGCCGGGGTTCATGTACAAGCAATTGATCTTGGGGTCGAATTGAACCAAGCAGATATGCGAATGCCCACAGATGAAAAGAGCAGGTGGGGTGGAGCGGAGTTCCTCGATCACCGCACGGTCGTAGCGCGGAGGCTTTCCACCAATGTGGGTCATCCAAACGCGGACGCCTTCCAATGTGAAACGTTGATGTTCTGGATAAGCCAGACGTGCGGATCCATCGTCGATGTTGCCATGTACCGCTACAAGTGGTTTCCAGCGCGCCAATTCTTCCGCAACACCGTTCCCGCCAATGTCCCCGGCGTGCCAGATCGCATCGCAAGCTGAGAAGTGCTCCTGGATCCGAGGGTCCAGCCAACCATGGGTGTCACTGAGGAGTCCGATGCGCATGGGGCGAAGATGAGGGATGGAGACAATGCGGGAAAAGAAAGCGCTAGATTTGGTCTAGCAACTCCACCAGCAAATGAATCATCGATCGAACCTGATATTGGTCGTGGCCTTCTTCGCGGTTGCTTCGAATGTCTTTTCACAGACCGATCGGACCTTTCCGAATGTTGGAGCCGAGTTCAGCTTGGCATGGCCCTGCATGGACCCGATCAATGGTTCGTGGACAGCCTACGAGACACAGACCTATCAAGCACAGCCCTCTGTACAATTCATTGGTCTGGATTGGGGTGAATTCGGACCTTCCATTGGTCGCATCGCCGTGGACGGTGAACGCGTACTTCTCTGGGGCACCTCCGGCGAGTACCTGCCTATTGATTCGATCGTGACCCTTTATGATTTTGGTCTGTTGGTGGGGGATACGGCCTATTTCGACAACTACTATTTCTATGACCACGCCGTGATCCAACAGATCGAAACGGTCCAGATCCTTGGGAGGGAGCGGCGTAGATTCCACTTGAACAACGACGATGTTTGGCTGGAAGGGATCGGTAGCCTCTTCGGTGTGCTGCGACCGATCTGGATCACTCCTCTCGGTTGCGCTGACCCCGCCTATACATTCTGTGCCGAATATGAGGATGATCTGGATGAACCATACACGTGGTGTTCGGAGATCATTCTCACTGTTGCTGAACCGTGGACTCCAGTGCTTGCGGTCGGGCCGAACCCGAATGATGGTCACTTCACTTTGACTGGTACAGCGCAAGGGGATCACTACAGGTTGAATGATGCCGCTGGTCGGACCTTCGGCACGGGCACGGTCTCAGGCACTTCCGAGGCTTTCGATCTAAGCCGTCTCTCCGAAGGGATCTATTTCTTACGAGTAAGAGGTTCCGCAGTGAAGGTGGTCGTGCAGTGATCTTTCAGTTGCGCGATGGTTAACGGCATGAGGGACGTGGCCCACTTCTAGCTTGGTGATGTATGCCCTTACGCACCAAGTACCTTTGCGCCCTTCTGGCCGATCGGCATATGGAGATCAAGCCTCGCTACTTCTTGCAACTCGCGTACAATGGAACGCAGTTCCGTGGTTGGCAGCGGCAACCGGAGGCTCCTAGTGTACAGGAGGCGGTGGAGCGCGCACTTCGCACCATATTGCATTTACCCGAACTCTACGTGGTGGGCTGCGGCAGAACCGATACCGGTGTGCATGCCACGGACTATTACCTGCATTTCGATGCCCCTTCGGAATGCCACGTGGATGAACGGCTCGTGTACAGTTTGAACAGCATATTGCCCGATAGCATCGCCGTGAAACGCGTGATCCCGGTGGCCGACGATGCCCATGCGCGTTTCAGCGCCACCGAGCGGGGCTATGTCTACCTCATCCTGCGAAAGAAGGATGCCTTCATGGCCGACCGGGCCCATGTGCTGCACCCCGCACTGGATGTGGATGCCATGAACGAAGCATGCAAGCACCTGATCGGCAAACAGGATCTTACCAGCTTCTGCAAGGCCGGTAGCGATGCCAAGACCATGATCTGCGATGTCCGCGTGGCCGAGTGGGAGACCCTTCCCAACGGCTATCGCTTCCGCATCCATGCCGATCGTTTCCTACGCAACATGGTGCGCGCCATCGTGGGGACCTGCATCCGCATCGGCAAGGGTCAAGCACAACCGGAAAGCATGCTGACCGTGATCGCCGCCAAGGACCGCTCCTTGGCTGGCAAGAGCGCTTCCGCAAGAGGGCTGTATCTGGAGCACATTCGCTATCCGTTCATACCCTCCAATACCGTGGAATGAGCGCAGCATCAACTGCCATACCGGTCAAGGAAAAGGTGACCAAAGAAGTCCAAGGCAAGGCTTTCGATCGCGAGTTGTTCGGTCGTGTGTTCGCATTCGCCAAGCCTTATCGCACGGTGTTCCGTGTAACGGTATTGCTCACCGTGATCCTCAGTCTTGTGGGAGTGGTGCGGCCCATTCTTCTGGGTTGGTTGGTGGATGTGGCTTCATCCAACTACGATCAACTATTCGCTCTCGCCGATGGTGCCAATTGGAATGCCCGCAGCATCGCTTGGATGGCCGAAGTGGTTCGCGATCTAGTCGGTGCTGGAACATGGACATTGGTTTGGGCGATCACCATCACCATCGTAGTGGTCCTGGTGGTGGAGACCGTGGTGCAGTACGTGCAAGCCTATTGGACCAGTTGGCTGGGACAAGCCGTCACCTTCGATCTGCGCCAGAAACTGTATGCCAAGGTGCTCGCGTTCAAATTGCGCTATTTCGATCGTACCCCGATCGGAACGTTGGTCACCCGTGTGATCAGCGACATCGAGACCATCGACGACATCTTCTCCCAAGGGCTGCTCATGATCATGGGCGATATCCTCAAGCTAGTGGTCGTGGTGGTGGTCATGTTCGTGTACAACTGGAAACTGGCGCTCCTGAGCATGTTGCCGATCCCTCTCTTACTCTGGAGTACGAATTACTTCAAGAACAGCATTCAGAGAAGTTTCCAAGATGTGCGGACCCAAGTGGCCCGGCTCAATGCGTTCGTGCAAGAGCATATCCAAGCCATGTCCATCGTTCAACTCTTTGGTAGGGAGAAGCAGGAGTATGCCAAGTTCCAAGCCATCAACCGCGAGCATCGGAAAGCCCATATTCGAGGGGTCCTGGCCTACAGCATCTTCTTCCCGGTGGTGGAGATCCTCAGTGCCGTTTCGCTGGCCTTCCTCGTGTGGTGGGGTGTTCGCGACGTATTGGCAGGTGTGGCCACGGTCGGTGACCTCTTCGCATACATCCTATTCATCAACATGTTGTTCCGACCCATCCGGCAGTTGGCGGATCGATTCAACGTGCTCCAAATGGGTATGGTGGGGAGCGAACGGGTCTTCAAGGTGCTGGATACAGAAGCTCAAGTCGCGGATCGGGGCACCCGCTCCACCAAGGACCTGCGGGGTGACATCTCCTTCAAGAAGGTCTGGTTCGCGTATGATGGCGAGGATTTCGTACTCAAGGACATCGACCTCGACGTGTACGCTGGACAGATGATCGCCTTGGTCGGTGCTACTGGGTCGGGCAAGAGCAGCATCGTGAATGTGTTGAGCCGGGCCTATGAATTCCAAGAGGGAGAGATCCTCTTGGATGGTGAGGATATTCGGACCTATTCCTTGGCCGAGCTGCGCAAGAGCATTTCCGTGGTCCTTCAGGATGTGTTCCTGTTCAGCGATACGGTACACAACAACATTACCCTGGGCGACCCGACGATCTCTCGCGAAGCGGTGATCGCGGCGGCCCGTGCTGTGCAAGCGCACGATTTCATCAAGCGGTTACCGAACGGGTACGACACCGAGGTCCGGGAGCGCGGCGGGATCCTGAGCTTGGGCCAACGGCAACTCATCGCCTTCATCCGTGCGGTCGTGAACGAGCCACGGGTGCTTATCCTGGACGAGGCCACGAGCAGCGTGGACAGTACCAGTGAACTGCTGATCCAACAGGCTACCGAGCGTATCACCAAAGGGCGTACCAGCATCGTGATCGCCCACCGGCTCAGCACCATCCAGAATGCCGATCGGATCATCGTTTTGGATAAAGGTCGGATCCTGGAACAAGGGGACCATCAGGAACTCTTGACTCAGAACGGGGCATACCGTAGGCTCTACGAACTACAGTTCCGGTAGGGGAGTGGGCGATGCCGGATCAGCGGTTCATGCATGGTGCTTGCTGGGCTCCTCGGTTGGGCAACGGCAGATGGGGTCGGTGCGTCATATCGATGGCAACTCTGTTCGAGTTCATAATAAAATGCATAGCAATTGGCCGTACCATCTTTTTCTTCTCTTGGGCTTGTTGCTGAGCGATGCGGTCAGTGCTTCACATTCACATGGAGAGGCAAGGCCGCGATTCACTCGGAATATCGGGCAATGGGAAGCCCCGGTGCTATTCCGGACCGCAGTGAACGGTGCAACGGTCTTCTTGGAACGCAATGGTGCGTCTTGGGTGAAATACGCTGAGGGGACGGACAGGTTGATGCACGACGCGGCCAACATGAGTATCGAGGAATGGTCGGCTACTCCGCTCTACGGACATGCATGGCGCACCCGATTCTATCAGCCATCTCCCGACCTCGCCATCGAAGCGAATGGTGTACGACCTGGATATGAGAATTTCTTCTTGGGCAATGATCCGAGGCGCTGGAAAGGCCATGTGGACGGATACGATGAGGTGATCTATCGAGGAGTCTGGCCTGGCGTGGATGTGCGCTACTATTCTCATGAAGGGCATCTCAAGTATGATGTACTCTTGGCCCCAGGATCAGCTTCCGATCAAGTAGCATTCCAGTACATTGGTACGGAAGGTGAACGTATCGACCCTTCTGGGGACTTGATCATCACTACCTCCGTTGGAGAGGTCATGGAAATGCGACCGGTGGCCTTCTATGCGGATGGGGCCAGAGAGCCCATCGCGTGTGGATACCGGATACAGAATGGCGTGCTGCGGTTCTCATTTCCAACTCCGGTGGACCAAAGTCGGCCTGTGGTCATCGACCCGGTGCTTATTGCGAGTACCCTTAGTGGTGCCACAGGCTCCAGTAACTACGGACATTGCGCCACCTATGATGGGAACGACAACATCTACTCTGGTGCGCGCAACTTCGGTCCTACCTATCCGGCGACCGTTGGCGCATTCCAGACCAACATGGGAGGTGGCGGAACGGATATGTCCTTCAGCAAGTACAATCCGGATGGTAGCCAACTGATCTGGGCAAGTTACCTAGGAGGAAGTGCAGGAGAGAATCCGCACAGCATGATAGTCAACGCACTCGGTGAACTGTGTATCCTTGGCTCATCGAATTCCAGTGACTTCCCGGTCACGGCGGGTGCGTTCGATACCAGCCTTGGCGGGCAAACGGATATTGTCGTGACCCATGTGAGCGCCGATGGAGCCACCTTGATCGGATCCACATTCGTAGGTGGGAATAGTGTGGATGGGTTGAATGGTATGGGAGCGAATTACGGTGAACAGTATCGTGGAGAGATCTATTTGGACGGAGCCAGTAACATATTGGTGGTCAGCTTCAGTTCGTCACCTGACTTTCCGACCACCACTGGCTGTTTCCAGAGTGTACATGGCGGTGGTCAAGATGGTGTGGTATTCGCGGTCACTCCGGACTGTAGCAGCATGGTCCATAGCACATTTCTTGGGGGAAGTGAAGATGACAATGCTCTAGGTATCCGTGTTGCGCAGGATGGAGCTATCCTGGTAACAGGCTCAACTGAAAGTTCGGATCTCCCTGTCACAGCAGGAAGCTCGCAACCCACGTACATAGGCGGAGACCGCGACGGTTACGTGGTACGCCTAGCGCCCGATCTGTCCAGCATGGTAGCTGGTACGTTCTTCGGAACGGACGAAGAGGACCGGTCATATTTCCTGGACACGGACCTCAATGGAGACGTTTGGATCTATGGCCAAACGGACGGGAGCTTGCCGATCTCCCCTGTTGGAACCTACGGCCAACCCGACGCTCCGATCTTCATCGCCAAATTGTCCGGTGATCTTTCGGACCTGCTGATCACTACGACCATTGGCCCGTTGGCAGGTGGATTCGGCGGGGCCACCCCGGTTGCCTTCCTCGTGGATGTTTGCGACAACATCTACATCTCCAGCTACAACTCCACAGATGGCCTTCCGACCACCCCGGATGCCTTATATACCGATGGCTCTTTTTACCTCGCTGCGTTCGACGTGGACCTCATCGATATCCTCTTCGGAACCTACTACGGAGGTAGCCATGTGGATGGGGGAACGAGCCGTTTCGACAAGAACGGGGTCGTCTATCAAGGCGTGTGCAGTGGAATGGGTAGTCTTCAGACTACGCCTTGGGCCTGGGCTACCGGTCAGACAATAGGTTGGGACATCGGTGTGTTCAAGATCGACTTCGGCGTGGCCGGGGTGAATGCAGCTGGTGCATCCGCCGTGAATACCGGCTGTGCGCCGATCACTGTGGATTTCTCCAATGAGAGTTCAGGCGATACTTGGTTCTGGGATTTCGGGGATGGCAGTCCAATGGTGGAAGCGTTCGAGCCCAGTCATACCTATACCCAACCTGGTGAATTCACCGTCCTCTTGATCGCATTGGACTCCTTGGCTTGCAATCTGGCGGACACGACCCTCTTTTTGATCGAGATCGGCGAACAACAGGTCGTTGCGGCGGATATGGAATGGTTCCAAGTGGAGGATTGTACGCAGCTCCTTCTGAATGCAACGAGTACCAGTACAGGGGATCCTTTGGACCTGCATTGGATCTTGGGCGACGGGACCGAATTCACGACGGCCGCGATCTCCCATGTTTTCGACCTATCTGGAACCTATGACGTGATGCTGATCGTGCGGGATCCTTTCGGCTGCGGTGGACCAGACACCTTGGCCACTAACGTGACCGTGGCACCCATCGATTTCGATTTCCAGCTCGTTGACCGTGCGTTGTGCCAAGGAATGTCCGTGGAGCTGGACGCGAGCTCGATAGAAGGAACCCGACTTTGGAGTACGGGAGCCACCTCACCGACCATCGTTGTTGACGAGGTAGGCGAGTACTGGGTCACGATCTCCAACGCCGCTGGATGTGTTGGGACGGATACGGTTCTCGTGGCGGACCCTCCGGTCTATGATCTGGTCATTGAAGAATACACATGTCCAGATGACCCCGTTCTGCTTCGGATCCCCTTGGATGGTGCGGCAGCGTACCTGTGGGACGATGGGAGCACCCGACAGGTTCGGGAGGTCGAGAGCGTAGCTGACACCTATTCATTCGCTGTGATCGATCGGTTCGGCTGTACGTTCATCGATTCAGCGAAGGTCTCTCTCCTTGATCAGGATGTTCGGATCTTCACACCCAACGCGTTCAGCCCGAATGGTGATGGGATCAACGACACATTCCAGTTCCAAGGCTATGGAGACCAGACCTTGGAACTCACGATATTCGACCGCTGGGGAGAACGGCTTTACCAGACACTTTCAATGGATAAACCGTGGGATGGAACGTACAATGGCCAGCCTGTTAAGAACGATGTTTACGTTTACGTTCTGAAGTACACAGGGCGTTGTACCGGAAATGAACAGTATGAGCGCAAAGGTCACGTGACCGTCGTGCGTTGAGCGAACGATTTGAACTGAATTGGAACGACCTGATATGAAATACCTGCTTTCTCTTTCTGCCTTGGCTTTGTTTCCTGCGTGGTTGCTGGCAGGCACGGAGGACCATGGACATGAGCACCCACAGGCTCGATCGTTCGTGGAGAACTTGGGTCAGTGGCCCGCTCCAGTCCTCTTTCGCGCAGATGTGAATGGCGCGGCCGTCTTCGTGGAACGCACGGGCTGGACCTGGGCCAAGCTGGAGGAAAGTGCCTCCGCTCAGATGCACGACATTGCACTTCTCTCCCCTGAAGAGCAAGCACGATTGCAGTTCAACGGACATGCGTGGCGCATGCGCTTCGAAGGTGCAACAGCGCCAACGGCCGTTGGAATGGACAAGGCGGAGACCTATCACAACTATTTCTTGGGGAATGACCAGAGCCGCTGGCGGTCCCGTGTTGGCGTGTATGGTGGTGTTACGCAACGGAGTGTGTGGCCAGACATCGATGTGGTCCTGTCCAAGGTGGATGGGAATTTCAAGTACGACGTGATGCTGGCACCGGGCGCGGACCCCGGAAAGGTGGCGCTGGCCTACGATGGCCTTGACGGGATGGCTCTCGGTAAGAACGGCGAACTGATCCTGACCACTTCCGTGGGCGATGTCACTGAGCTGGCGCCCGTTGCCTTTTACGGTGATGGCGCAGGTGAATCGATCCCTTGCGTATTCGTGTTGGATGGATCGACCGTTCGCTTCGCCTTCCCGAAGGGGGTGGATGGTAGCCGTAGCGTGGTGATCGACCCTGTTCTGGTCGCTGCAACATACTCCGGCGGAACGAATAACAGCAATTATGGCCACTGTGCCACCTACGACAACGCCGGTGGTATCTATACCGGGGCGCGCAATTTCGGTCCGACCTACCCGGCCTCGGTCGGCGCTTTCCAAACCGCATTCGGTGGTGGAGGGACGGATATTTCGTTGAGCAAATACAACCCGGATGGCAGTGAGCAGATCTGGGCGGCCTATCTAGGGGGAAGTTCGGGGGAGAACCCACATAGCCTGATCACCAATGCCGCTGGCGAACTCATCGTGCTGGGTTCCACGAATTCCGGAGATTTCCCGATCACCGCGAGCGCCTTCGATCAAACACTCGATGGTCAAGATATCGTTGTGGTCCATATCGCGGCGGATGGATCGAACCTCATCGGCTCCACCTTCCTTGGTGGTTCCGGAAGCGATGGAACCAACGAGATGAATGGTAATTACGGCGAAGCTTTTCGCGGCGAAGTATTCACGGATGCACTTGGAAATATCCTGATCACGTCATTCACCAACTCCAACGATTTTCCGGTAACGGACGGCGCCTTGCAAGTTGCACTTGGAGGTGGTCAAGATGGTGTAGTGGCAAAACTGGATCCACAGTGTTCGAGTCTTCTAGCCTCTACCTATCTCGGCGGATCTAGTGATGATAGCGCTCTGGGCCTGCGCATTGCTGGCAATGGCGAGATCTTCGTGACCGGAGCCACAGCAAGTTCCGATTTCGCAGTTGGTACGGGTGGCTACGTTGAAGCGATCTTGGGTGGCACAGATGGATATGTGGTTCGACTAAGCTCGGACCTTACGACACGCGTAGCAGGAACGTTCTTTGGCACCACTGAAGCGGATCGTTCGTATTTCATTGATACCGATAGCAACGACGACGTCTGGATCTATGGCCAGACCTACGGTATTGTACCTGTATTCCCTGCCGGAACGTATGGCGCTACAGGGGGTAAAATCTTCATTGCCAAGATCAGCGGCGACCTCTCTGACGCCCCGATCACCACCATGATCCCTGGAAACCTCGCACCTGTAGCATTCCTTGTGGATGTTTGTGACCATGTCTATATATCTGGTTATGAAGCCATTGGCGATCTGCCACTGACACCCGATGCACTTTATTCCAACGGATCATTCTACTTGGCTTCTTTCGATGTGGATATGAGTGATATCCTATTCGGAACGCACTACGGCGGCAGCCACGTGGATGGCGGTACCAGCCGATTCGACAAGAATGGCATCGTCTATCAAGGTGTGTGTAGTGGTGGTCAAAGCATGCAGACCACGAGTTGGGCCTATGAGCCAACGAACTTCGTATCCTGGGATATCGGCGTGTTCAAGATCGATTTCGAGACTGCCGGTGTACAAGCCAACATCAATGCGGATAGCCAGACGGGTTGTGTGCCGGCGACCTTCAATTTGACTGCGGTCGGCCAAGCACAGGAATTCACATGGGACCTCAACGATGGATCGCCCATCTTGACGGGGAACGAAGTTTCCGTGACCTATACGGAGATCGGGACGTACGTGGTGATGCTGATCGGTTCGGATCCGGGAGCGTGCAACTTGGCGGATACCACCTACATCACCTTGAACGTGTACGATCCGGATGCTTTGCTCGCGGCCTTCGAGGTTACGCCCGTGAGCAGTTGCGATGGCTATTTCCTTGAACTGACCAATACGTCGGTGGGCGCTACCCAGTACCAGTGGACCTTCGGTGATGGTGCCACCGCGAACGGCTTCGCACCTTCCCACGAATACAGTGGCCCTGGAACATACACGGTCGGACTCACCGTACTGAACAGCATCTGTGTGGATACCACGGACACGGCCATACCCGTAACCTTCATTGAGCCAGTGCTTCCATTCCAACCCGCGTCGCCGGTGGCAATTTGCGATGGTGTTAGCGTACAGCTTTCAGCAGGATCTGGTTTTGATACGTACACATGGTCGACCGGTGCATCCACTCAGAATATCAACGTGCAAGAGGTCGGGGATTACGTCGTCACCGTGACGGATGGTTTCTGCGAGGCCAGTGGGACCATTCAAGTGATCGCAGCGCCACCGCCGCCGCCTACGCCGGACGTGGTGAAGTGCATGAACGCGTCTGCCGTTCTCCTCCCTGGATTCCCTGTCAATAGCATCCAATGGGACAACGGGGCCATTACAACGAGCATCACTGTTTCTGAGGCCGGGGTCTATGGTTTCGCAGCAGAGGATCAGTACGGTTGCGATGTGGAAGGAGCGGTCCTCGTGATCCAACTCCCTTCCGAACGCCCGAATAATTTCATTCCGAATGTATTCACGCCCAACGGCGACCTGAAGAATGACCGTTTCGAGGTGGTTGCCGATGGACTGGAGCAATTCCACATGGAGGTGTACGACCGCTGGGGCATGATGATGTTCGAGACCAGTAACCAAACAAGCGGGTGGAACGGCGGTTTGGACAATGGAGCATCCGCAGTGCCGGATGGAACGTACTACTATGTGATCGATTTCCGCGACCTCTGTTCCAACGAACCCTCGACCACCCGGACAGGCCATGTGACCTTGTTGCGGTGAACGAACAGTCGTTCTCTCAGAAAGGCGACCTAGCAACGGTCGCCTTTCTGGAAATTGCCCGGCCCGTCCGTATCGGGTTCGTGCAAAGCGCATGCAACGTGATGTGGCCCTCGTTCGTCAATGATGCAAGTTGTTATCTTCCACCATGATCCGCACGTATCCTTTCTTGCTCTTGGTCTTGTTGTCCGGAACGGTTGCCGCACATGACCATGGTTCGGCCCATGGAACTGCTCCGCTGGTCCAGTTCCATGCGAATTTGGGGCAATGGCCACAGTCGGTACTGTACCGCGCGAATACCCCGGGCGGTGCGGTTTTCGTGGAGGCGGATGCCTTCACCCATGTGCTGATGTCCGGTGGTCCGCGTAGCGTACATGGAAAGCCGGGCGTCATCACCGAACCCCTTCGCATGCATGCCTATCAAGTGCAATTCGTGGGTGGGAATGCGCGCGCGCATCACGGCACCAAGACCATGGGCCACTACGTCAACTACTTCTTGGGTAATGACCGTTCCAAATGGGCGGGCGGTGTACCCGTACACGGTGGTGTCGCTTTGGATGAAGTTTATCCGGGTATCGATCTGTCCGTTTCCGGTGCCCTTGGACTGAAGTACGATTGGGTCGTTCATCCCGGAGCGGACCCCGATGCGATCGCGTTACGTTTCGAAGGACAGGATGAATTGGTCATGGAATATGGCATCCTGCGCATTCGGACCTCGGCGGGTGATGTGGTGGAGCAGCGCCCCGTTGCCTGGCAGGAGATCCACGGAGAGCAAGTACCTGTTGCGGTCTTCTACAAGATGCACGGTGATCAGGTGCAGTATTCCTTCCCGAATGGCCATGACCCGCGTTACCGCCTGATCATTGATCCAGTGGTCGACTTCTGTACGTACAGCGGGAGCAGTGTCGATAATTGGGGGACAACGGCAACCTATGATGAGACGGGCCACCTGTACGGCGCAGGTACCGTTTTCGGCATCGGGTATCCGACCACGTTGGGTGTGCTGGATCCGAGTTACAACGGAACAGGAACCGACATGGGGATCACCAAATTCACATCAAATGGTGCAGCGCTTGTATGGAGTACGTATTACGGAGGGGACAACGGCGAAGTACCCCATAGTATGGTGGTGAACAGTGCTGATGAATTGTACGTTCTGGGTACGACCGGATCGTCCAATTTGCCGACCACCAACGGCTGCTTTGATGATTCTTTCGGTGGCGGAAATAGCCCACCATTCACCGATTCGTTCGGGTTTGGTGCAGGGTCTGATGCTGTGGTGGTCCATTTCAATGCAGCTGCCACGGCCCTGTTGGGTGCCACGTATGTGGGTGGTTCTGCAAATGATGGCCTGAATCAGAGTTCACCTTTATATCGGAACTACGGTGACCCTTTCCGCGGAGAGATCATCATGGACCTGAACGACCGACCTGTCGTAGCCATGAGTACCGCGAGCGAGGACCTTTTCACCACACCTGCAGCGCCACAGGAGATCCTGGGTGGTGGTGGTCTGGATGCCTACCTCTTCCGCATGGACCCGACATTGAGTACCATGCTGTTCGCGACCTTCTATGGTGGAAGCGCACTGGATGCCGGCCTAGGTGTGCAGGTGTCTTCCATCGGCGAGATCTACCTCACCGGCGGTACCCAAAGCAACGATATACTGATGTCCGGCATTCCGTATGCGCTCAATAGCCATGGCGGAGTGGATGGATTCATCGCCCGGTTCACGGAAGATGGCGGCTCTTTGTTGAGTAGCACGTACGTAGGCACAGGGTCGTTCGACCAATGCTACTTCGTGCAATTGGATACCGATGATCAGGTGTACGTAGTGGGGCAAACGACAGGGACCTTTCCGGTCTCTCCCGGTGTGTATGCCAACCCTCAAGCATCCCAGTTCATCCAAAAGTTCACCAGCGATCTATCCGCGTCTCCATGGTCCACCCGGATCGGTGGCTCTGGCAACGAGAACATCTCACCCTCCGCTTTCCTCGTAAGCGTATGTGGCCAGATCTATTTCAGTGGATGGGCTGGTTCCACGAACCCTGTTGGAGGAGGGGTGACCAGTAGCAGTACTATTGGATTGCCGGTAACGCCCGATGCCTATCAACCCAACACGGATGGTAGTGACTTCTACCTGATCGTGTTGGAGCCGGATGCCGCAGCCTTGACCTATGCGACCTTCTTCGGCGGTAGTTCCGCAGAGCACGTGGATGGTGGTACTAGCCGCTTCGACAAGGATGGGATCGTTTACCAAGCGGTTTGTGCCGGTTGCTCGGGCACCTTCCCGACCACCCCAGGGGCATACAGCAGCACGGACATGGGCCAGAACTGCAACCTTGGTGTGTTCAAGATCAATTTCGAACAGGGTGTACAAGCCTTCATTGATGTGGATGCAACGGACCTCTTAGCCTGTTTGGACCGACCCTTCAATTTCACCGCAACCGGGAATGCGACACTTTATACATGGGACTTCGGTGATGGCAGCGCACAAGTGCAGGGCGTTACCGTTGCCCATAGCTATGCGGAAGTAGGAAGTTATGAGGTGATGTTGATCGGTTCGGATGATGGTTCCTGCAACGGTAGCGATACTGCTTTTGCCATGGTCAATGTGGTGAGTACATCACTCCTCGAAGCGGAATTCAACCCGGTCCCAACGGCCGATTGCAACGGTTACAGCGTGGAACTGTTCAACCTGAGCACGGGTAGCACACAATTCATTTGGTCCTTCGGTGATGGTGCCGGAACCACCATTTCGGATCCAGTTCATCCCTATTCGGGACCCGGCGAATACATCATCACGCTCGGAGTGATCGATCCGGTCTGTGTGGATACCGTTTTCACCACGGAATTGATCCTTCTGGAGCCGGCCGTCCTGCTCTATGAAGCAACATCTCCCGTCGCGTTGTGCGATGGTGAGAGCGTACTGGTGGATGCAGGCTCCGGCTTCGATACGTACCTGTGGTCCACCGGCGACGCGACCCAGCAGATCGAAGTGGACGAACCGGGCGAATACACCATCACGGTTTCGGAAGGCGCGTGCATCGGAGCGGATACCGTACAGGTTGTCGGCACACCAACGCATCCCGGCATGTCAGATGTGTTCACCTGTTCGCAAGCGAGTTCGGTCTTGGCACCGTCCTTCACCATTCAGTCGATCCTATGGAATACCGGGGAAACAACCCCTTCGATCACGGTGGATGAAGCGGGGACGTATTCGTTCGCTGCGATCGATGCGTTCGGCTGTCCTGTTTCAGATGTCGTCCTTGTGCAGATCGCGGCGGCCGGCGAAGGTGTGGCCAAGATCCCCAACGTGTTCACCCCGAACGGAGATGGCAAGAACGATACATTCCTGATCACGGGCATGGCCATAGATGAGTTCCGCATGGAGATCTACGATCGCTGGGGCCTCAAGATGTTCGAGACCACCTCCCTAACAAGTGGTTGGAATGGTGGGATGGACAATGCCACCTCCAATGCCGTGCCCGATGGGACCTATTACTACATCATCGATATGCTGGACCGGTGCGCCACCACACCCGGCAACAACCACACGGGGCACGTTACGCTGTTGCGATAGCCGCTAAGTGCTGTCCGGTGTAAGAGGCGGGAACCTCGGTGATCCCGTCCGGCGGTCCTTCGTACAGGACCTCGCCACCGCCATCACCACCTTCCGGACCGAGGTCGATCATATGGTCCGCGCGCTTGATCACTTCCGTGTTGTGTTCGATCACCAGTACGCTGTGGCCATTGGCGATCAACATCTCGAAGGCCTTTAGCAACTTGGCGATATCATGGAAGTGCAACCCGGTGGTGGGCTCGTCGAAGATGAAGAGGGTCGACTTCTCGTCCTGGCCTTTGGTCAGGAAACTCGCCAGTTTGATCCGTTGTGCTTCGCCGCCGGATAGCGTACTGCTGCTCTGTCCCAGCTTCACATAGCCCAAGCCGGTTTCTTGCAAGGGCAGCAGTTTGTTCACCACCCGTTGGCATGCGTTGGAGGTCTTGCCCTGCTCTTGGAAGAAGGCGATCCCGTCATCCACGGTCATGTCCAGCACATCGGCCACATCCTTTCCACCGACCTTCACATCCAGGATCTCCTCTTTGAACCGTTTGCCGTGGCAGGCTTCGCAGGTAAGACTGATGTCCGCCATGAACTGCATTTCAATGTGGACCTGGCCTTCGCCTTGGCAAACATCGCAACGACCGCCGTCCACATTGAAGCTGAAGTAAGCTGGGCGGTATCCACGCATCTTGGAGATATCCACGTCGCTGAACAACTGCCGGATCTCGTCCCACGCTTTCACATAGGTCACCGGGTTGCTGCGGGAACTTCGACCGATCGGGTTCTGGTCCACCAGTTCAACGGCTTTCAGGCGATGGATGTCGCCTTCCAAGCTGCGATAGGCACCCGGTCGCTCACTGAAACCCTCCAATTCACGCTTCAAAGCAGGGTAGAGGATGCGTTTCACCAAAGTGGTCTTGCCACTGCCGCTCACACCGGTCACCACGGTGAACATGTGCAAGGGAAAGGTCACGTCGATGTTCTTCAAATTGTGTTCGGCCGCGCCGCGAAGGATCAATTTGTCCTTCACCTTTCTGCGGTGTGCCGAGGTGGGGATCACCTCCCGACCGGTCAGGTACTTGGCCGTGAGACCATCGCTGGATAAGAGCGCTTCATGATCGCCACTGAAGACGACCTCGCCACCCATGGAGCCGGCCATCGGACCCATGTCGATGATGTGATCGGCAGCGCGCATCACTTCCTCATCGTGCTCCACCACGATCACGGTATTCCCTAGGTCGCGCAGTTTCTTCAACACCCCGATCAAACGCAAGGTGTCCCGGGGGTGAAGGCCGATGCTGGGCTCGTCCAGGATGTACATGCTCCCGACCAAACTGCTGCCCAAGGAGGTCGCTAAGTCGATGCGTTGGGTCTCGCCTCCACTCAAGGTGTTGCTGCGCCGTTCCAAGGTCAAGTAACCTACTCCGACATCGACCAAGTATTGTAGCCGGTTCCGGATCTCCTTCAACAACCGATCCGCGATCCGATGGTCCTGCTCGCTGAGGCGCAGTTCTTGGAAGAAGGAAAGACAATCCACGATCGGCAGCCGCGCCAACTCCGTGATGTCCTTGCCACCCACCTTCACATAGCGTGCTTCCGGACGTAGACGGGTGCCATCGCAAACCGGGCAGGTGGTCTTACCTCGGTACCGACTGGCGAGTACGCGGTACTGGATCTTGTAGCTCTTTTCCTCCACGTATCGGAAGAAGCGGTCCAGACCCGCCAATCCCTTGCCACCTTTCCACAGAAGATCCAATTGCGCTTCGGAAAGTTCGCTGATGGAACGATGGATCGGGAAGTCATACTGGGCGCAATCCCGAATGAAATGATCTTTCCATTCACTGAGTTTTTCACCGCGCCATGGCGCTACGCCATCATCATACACGCTCAGGTTCCGGTCCGGTATCACCAGTTCACGGTCTATCCCGATCACATTCCCGTACCCTTCGCATTTGAGGCAGGCACCCACCGGGTCGTTGAAGCTGAAGAGGTTCGGCGTCGGTTCCTCGAAGATGATCCCGTCCAATTCGAATTTGTCGCTGTAGCCCGCTTGTTTGGCTTTCCCTTTCCCATCGACCCCTAGGAGGATCAACTCACCTTGGCCTTCGAAGAATCCGGTTTCAGCACTGTCCGCTGCTCGACTGTCGTTCTCACTGTCCCCGGTCGTTACCGTTAATCGATCCAGCACGAGGAACCAAGTACCACTCAACGCCTCCTTCGTGGCCAGAAGGTCTTCAATGCGGTGTACCTCCGATCCATCGTGTACGCGCGCATAACCCTGCTGATGCAGGATATCAAAGTGCTCTTTCAACCCGCGTCCTTCAGGTGGTCGCAACGGTGCTAGGAGAAGTACGATGCTGCCTTCTGGAAAGCGGTGCATCCCGGCCACCACATCATCGATCGTATTGCGCTTCACTTCATCACCGCTTGCCGGGGAGATCGTATGGCCCGCTCTGGCGAAGAGCAGCTTGAGGTGGTCGTACACTTCGGTGCTGGTGCCCACGGTGCTGCGCGGGTTGCTGGTCATCACCTTCTGTTCAATGGCGATGGCCGGGCTGATGCCGATGATCCGATCCACATCCGGCTTTTCCAGCCTCCCCATGAATTGCCGCGCATAACTGCTCAGGCTTTCCACATAGCGCCGTTGGCCTTCGGCATAGAGCGTATCGAAGGCCAAACTGCTCTTTCCACTTCCGCTCAATCCGGTGATCACCACCAGTTTGCTCCGTGGAATATCCACACTGATGTTCTTTAAGTTGTGGACACGCGCACCCTGTACCCGGATCAAGCCACGGAACGGACTTTTCGGACTTGCCCCGTTGCTTTGAGCAGCATTTGGGACGCTATCGGTGTGTGTGCGGACAGGCAAAGGCGGTGCGAAATTAGGCAACGGTTCACCCGTTGACAGGGGTTCACCCTATCTTTGGTGTGCAGCGGAAAGAAAAGTTGGCTCGGAGACAATGATCGCCACGCAAGCAACGTTTCCACCTCCAACTGCGTCTTCCTCACGGTGGCCATAGTGTTGCCCTGTTCAACCTAATATCCCCTACATAGCAAGGACCTCTACCCTACATTCTTCGCTCCGAACTACGGACCTAAAAGGGAAAGGCCATGCTATCCAAGACTTCATCTGCCACCAAGGTTGGCATACGTACTGACCGAGAACTGGTCATCGCTTACCTCGAAGGGAACGAAAAGGCATTCGAACAACTGCTCCTGCGCCACAAGCGGAAGGTCTGGTCCCACATCTACTTATTGGTCAGGGACCGCGAGTTGACCGAGGACCTGTTCCAAGAGACCTTCATCAAGGTGATCCACACCTTGAAGAGCGGCAAGTACAACGAAGAGGGCAAGTTCTTGCCTTGGGTAATGCGCATTGCACACAACTTGGTGATCGATCATTTCCGTCGGGTCAAGAAAATGCCGCTGGTCCGAAGCAATGATGATCACGATGTGTTCGCCACCATTGCACAGCCCGGTAAGAACGTGGAACAACAGATCGTGAACGTGCAGATCGATGCCGATGTCCGGAAGCTCATCGATAGCCTTCCCGACGAACAGCGGCAGGTGGTGATGATGCGGACCTATCTGGGTATGAGCTTCAAGGAGATCTCTGAACACACGGAGGTGAGCATCAACACCGCATTGGGCCGCATGCGCTATGCGCTGATCAACATGCGCAAGATGATCAAGGAGAATGCGATCACACTGGATCGCATGTGATCCTGTATTCGACTGAAGACCAGCGAGTGGCGAATCCGTTCTGCGGGTTCGCCACTTCTTTTTCAGCGATAGCGATGAAATTTTACGGGGTGGTGTACAATACCGGGAAACAACTGCCCGTTCATTGAACACGAAACGAACCAAACCCTCTATTTCATGGCCCACACTACACTTCGAAAGAACTCCCGTCGTAGTAAGCAGATGCCACTTCAAGTTCAACTCGGGCCATCCAAAGGGACCATCCAAATGATCCTGGGTTATTCCAAGGCCCTTCGTGTTGTGAATGCTCCGCCTGTTGGAGAGATCTCGTTGATCTTGAATTGATCGTACCCCATTGCAATGAAAAGCCCTCCGATCCGGGGGGCTTTTCGCATGAGGGGGGCTTATAGTGCCAGTTCCCGGAATCCCACCATGCGGCCGAGCTGTGGATCCCACCATTTCAAGCGGAAGCAGCGGATGATCTCCCCGGGCATCAGCGAGGTGGTCTTGGCTTTTTGAAGTGCCGGAAGTGCCTTGAACACCTCTGGTAGGCGGTAGAACGGGATCCGGGCGTTGAGGTGGTGGATGTGATGGTAGCCGATATTGCCGGTGAACCAGTGCATCACCGGGTTCATCCGCATGTAGCTGCTACTGCCAAGGGCTGCGTTCACATAACTCCAGCCATCCTTGTCGGAGAAGGTGGCCGTGGGGAAATTGTGCTGCGCATAGAAAAGATATGCCCCAAGACCCAAAGAGATCATGGCCGGTAGGATCAAACCGAGAAAGAACGCCGTCCAACCGAGGGTAAGGATGATCGTTACCGCGATCCCTATATGAAGGACAATGGAGAGCAGTGAATCCCAGTGCTTGCTCCTGTTGTTCACGAACGACCGAACGCACATGCCATAGAAGAACACGAAGATGTAGCCGAATACGATCGTGAGCGGATGACGCACGAAGAGGTAGATCGAGCGGTCCCGCTTGTTGAAGCTCTTGAACTTCTCGACCGTAACGATCGGGTAACTGCCGATACTGCTGGTGTAGAGCTTCGAATTGTGCGTGTGATGGTGGTCGTGCGAACGTTTCCAGATGCTGGTAGGGGCCAATACGAAAAGGCCCCAGAGGGTCATCAAGGCATTGGCGAATTTGGAGTTCTGAAGGATCGCCTTGTGCTGATGATCGTGGTAGATGATGAACATCCGGGCGATGGTGAGTCCTGCGAACACGCTGCACACCGACTTCACCCACAAGGGCGACTTCGGAATGAAGATGCCAGCATACAGACCGGCCAACAGCATACCCGTTGAGACCAGGTGCCACCAGCTTTTCCACTTGACCTCCTTTGCGAAGGGCTTCGTGGCGAGGATCAGTTCTTTTTCGTTCTGCACGTTCATGTAACACCGGAAGGTCTACTATGTTTCCAACGACGATGTGTCCAGAGCCAAAGGTCGGGATAGTTCCGGATATCCCGTTCCAATCGGTGCGTATGGATCTCTGTTATCTCCCCATCACGCGTTGTTCGGGGATCACCCACCAATGTTTCCACCCTCATGTGGTAGTGTCCGCGCCTTGGGTGGGTTATGCTAATGTACAACACGGGATAGCCCAGTTTGCGGGCAAGTGCTTCGGTCCCTTGGAACACCGGAGTGTCTTGGTTCAGGAACTGCATCCAGTAGGCCCGCTCCGGTGATGGGGTCTGATCCGCAATGAATGCCGTCGCCGTATTCAAATGCTGGTCGCGAAGCATGGCCTTGCTGGTCTCCTGCATGCTGTACAGTTTCGTTCCGTGACGGGTCCGCATGCGGTGCATCAAGCGGTCGAAGTGTTTGTTCTTTAACGGATGATAGATCACGTACAACTGCGGAAGTCCGTGTTCTGCGCTATACCGTGCACCGGCCAGTTCCCAGTTCCCGAAATGCCCGAGTACGATGATCATGCTTTGGTTCGCCTGGGCAAAGTCGCGTAAGATCTCCGTTCCTTCGAAGGTGACCCGTTGGCGCACGGTTTCCGGCGAAATGGTGAGGGTCTTCAACGTCTCCAAGGTCAGGTCGCAGAACCAACGGTAGAAACGGGATGCGATCGTTCGGATATCGGCCTCGCTCTTTTCCGGAAAGCTGTTCCTTAAGTTCGAGAGCACCACCTCTTTCCGGTACCCGCACACCCTGAAGAGCAGGAAGTACGTGAGGTCCGAAAGGAAGTAGAGCAAGGGGAATGGCAACCACGCTATCCCGTAAATGACCGGTATGGCGAGGTAGTATCCGATCGTTCCCATGGAAGGGGCGCAAAGGTAGGTTCTTGCGGCCCCATGGGTGGATAGGATCCAGACCCATCGGGTCTTAATGCCTTTGACAGCGCAGTCCGCATGGATCCGTTCATTTCTCCACAGATGGCACAGATGACACCGATAGGCCGTCGTAGACGGCCGTGTGCACGAAAGCGCGACATCTGTGTCATCTGCGCCATCTGTGGATGACAACCGGCTGCTAGCCAATACACATCGACGGTTCGGCGCGGTCTTGAGACCCGATAGCCCTGGGAAAGGATCAGTAGCGCAGAAGCAGCGCGATGCCCTTGTATTCGGCAAGCAGTCCGTTCGGCAGGATCCGCACTTCACCTCCTTTCCGGATCTGTTCCTCGATGATGTCGTCCACGATATCATCCACCACGTCCGGTGCCTTCGGGTCGTTCACCAGTTCGATGCGGTCGCCGGTCACCTTCGCTGCTATTCGCAGGTCCCGTTCAACAAGCAGCGTCATGCCTCGGCCCTCATGGACCTGCTTCCAGATATCGATCACAGAGGTGCTGTGTTGCGTTGCAGGGGCTTGTTGCAAGATCTCCAGATCAGCGATATGCCGCTTCTTCTGGTCCTCGTAGGCCAGTGTCCACGCTGCTTTCACGACTGAGGCTGGGGTCGCCTCATCGTGACTTCCGGGCAGATTCCCGATGAAGAGCGATGCATGGTCGCCCTCGGCCACCAAGTGCGGGTATTGTTCATGGGTGCAGGCCACCACCACACGGCCCTTTGGACCGACTTCTTCCCGGATCGCACGGTCCACGTCCACATGGAATTCGCGCAATAGGTTCAACTGGCCTTTCGGAGTACTTGCCGCCAATGCATCGGCCGGAGAGCGATGGTTGCGCATCGGGAAGGCACCCCGCACCTCACCAACCAGTCGATCGTTCGAGGCCTGGTACAGGCGCGCCGCTTTGGTGCTAAGCACCAGCACATGATGTTCCACGCCACCCAGTTTCCAGCGTATCACCTCGCGTGTTACGAAGGTGCTGTCGACCGCAGCGCGTTCATCCACAGGGAAAGGAAGCCGCACCACTTCGGTGAAGTCCGAGGCGATGAAGATGGCCATACCATCCCCGTTGTGGTTGTGGTCGATGGATCCCTCCACCTCACCAAGACGCTTCAATAGCGGCTCCATGTCACGTTTGTTGCCTAATTCCAACACGCGCTCTTCGGCCTCTTTCACCAAGCGCCGTAGGATAAGCGGGTCCTGTGCGGCATCGGGCATGGTCCGGTGGGTGGGGAACAAAAGGCTTATGCATGGCCCTTCCCGATCGGCCATCAAGCGGTGTATCAATTCATTCTGAAGGATCGCGGTGTTGTTCATGGTATTTTGGATTCGTCCTGAAGGTAGCCGATCCTGTTGGGCTTGATCATGACGCTCGTCACAATGGGGTCAGCGGAACAACGACCGTCGTCCGATCACACTACAGATGGGGCATTTCAATGGGTCGTGCGCTTTCGCCGGGCAATGCTCCCTGCCGAAGAAGATGATGCGCAGATGCAGATCGGCCCACTGTTCTTCGGGGAAGAGCTTCTTCAGATCGGCTTCCGTCCTATCCACGCTTTTGCCGGTGCTCAGGGTCCAGCGCCAGGCCAGACGATGGATGTGCGTATCCACCGGAAAGGCGGGAACTCCGAAGGCCTGCAGCATCACCACGCTTGCGGTCTTGTGGCCAACGGATGGAAGCGCTTCCAATTCCTCCATGGTGTCCGGCACTTTGCCGTTGTGCTTATCGAGGATGATCCGCGAGAGGCCATGGATCCCCTTCGACTTCGCGGGTGCGAGACCGCACGGGCGAATGATGTCCTTGATCTCGTCCACCCGCAACTTCGTCATTTGCTGCGGCGTGCGCGCTTTCGCGAAGAGCAACGGCGTGATCTCGTTCACCTTCTTGTCCGTGCATTGGGCGCTCAGCACCACTGCCACCAGTAAAGTGTACGGATCCACATGGTCGAGCGGGATGGTGGTGCGCGGGTAGAACTCGCCTAGCTTGGCTGCAGCGAAGGCGGCTTTCTCCTTCTTGGTCATTGTCATTGATCGATCGGCCAAGGTCAGGCTCGGCTCAAGAATTACTTCAAACTGAATTGTAGATGGGCACAACGTCCCCGGCTCTTTTCGATGTGCTGATAGTCCGCTGGCTTCGGCCACCGGCCTCCCCAGGACCAACCTAAGGGTCGCAGGTATTCTTCCGTATTGGATCGCGTTAAGGTACCCGGCCTCGTGGGGTCGTAACGCCCTTTTTGTGGTTCCACTGCGGTGCCTTCATCTCCATGCCGAACGAGCGGATTGAACAATGGGTTGATGTCGATCGCGATGCCTTGACCGTGTTTGCTCGGTTCGGTCGAATTCGGCTTCGTGCGATAGTTGAACGCGCTCGTGTTGTTGTTGGCCATGGATGCGAGATCGTTCCAACCCGTGCTGTCCGCATTCAATCCGAAGCGGTTGATGGGAATGACCTTGGCGATGGGAAATGTGTCCCGCTGGAGCGCTTCGAAGAGCGTGCGTACATCGTGTGCAACGCACGAATGCACGATCAATACGCCGGATCGCAGGTTCTGACCATCCACTGTGGTCATCGCACTATCGGTGAACGAGAAGTACGTGACCTCTACGACGACAAGGTGTTCACGGATGCTTGGATCGAGTGGGCCGAGCTTGGATCCAATGATGCGTAGGTCGGCTTCGAGGCCCGCAGTATCCGCGATGGTGCTATGCGCGATCTGGAATTCTCCAATGCTTTCCTTGCTCACACTGGGAGTGTCTTTCGCTTCAAGAGTTGGTACCGACTCGGCGGTGGGTCCGCTACCGGAACAGCAGAAGAGCAGGAGTACCTCGAAGTGAAGGGCATATCGTGACATGTGGGTGCTCACCACGTGAACGTATGATCGCCGGAGCCGCGGATGTTTGTATGCGACTTGGTCGGCAGCCCCTCTCCCTCCACATGCACCAAATTCTGCTGCTCGGGAAAGACCTCTTGCAGAATTGTGTTCGAGACGACGAGTTCATTCGGAGAACGGACCCCTTCCACTTGCAGGTAGCAGTACAATGTTTCACCATCGAGTTCCTTGCCGACCCATTTCCACGCGAGTTGCCGGCCTTCTTGGAAAAGTGTGAGGTGATACAGAAAGTAGGCGTTCAATAGGCTATCTGCCTTTGGGTGCTCGTGGTCGGAATTCAACTTCAGTTCGGCTACGTCCTCCAACGCGTACTCAATGTCGTGGGCCGTTATGCGCCAGGTGAGGTCAAGGGTCTGCTCCTGTGGATGATGACGGATGGTGAGAATGGACACGAAGAATTCGTGCGGCGCAGCGGCCATGAGCATCAAGGTAAGCAAGAGGAAATAGGTTCTCACGGTGACAAAGATCGGTACGCCAAGTTGAGCCTGTTTCTCAGAGCCGCCAACTACCTTCGCGATCATGGCGTTCAAGTATTCCCTCGCAGCCTTTGCCTGCTTGGTCACCTGCATTGTTTCCGCACAGGATTCCCCCCGCTACGGCCGGGACAAGTTCCGCCAACTGGATCAGGAACTGCCTACGCCCAACGAGCAGCGAACAGCCAGCGGCGCTCCCGGCCACGCGTATTGGCAGATGAAAGCTGACTATGACATCAAGGTGGAGATCGATGACCCTTCGACAGGCTCAGGGCAAACACCGAAGCTGACAGGCACCGAGACCATTACCTACCACAATCAAAGTCCGGATAAGCTGGAGTACCTCTGGCTGCAGTTGGATGGCAACATCTACGAACCCGGTAGCGACGCCAACTTGATCCGCACTGGGACGATCGGGGACAGCGTGGGCCTGAAGACCCTGCGCGGCTGGTTGGAACCCTTCGATGGCGGCTTCCGGATCACCAGTGTTACCGATGCATCGGGGAACAAGCTGAAGCATACGATCAACAGGACGATGATGCGCATCGACCTGCCCAAGCCTTTGGCTTCAGGTGCGGTGTACAGCTTCAAGATCGGCTGGTGGTTCCCGATCAATGATCGCATGAAAGTGGGCGGACGCAGTGGCTACGAATACTTCGAGGAGGAGGACAACTACCTCTACACCGTTGCGCAATTCTACCCACGCATGTGCGCCTACATGGACTACAGCGGCTGGATGCACAAACAATTCCTCGGTTCCGGTGAATTCACCCTTGACTTCGGTGACTATGACCTGAGCATTACCGTGCCCAGTGATCATATCGTTGGTGCTACGGGCGTATTGCAGAATGAAAGTGCCGTGCTTTCTGGTGAACAACGCAGTCGACTCGCAAAAGCCCGCAGTGCCGACAAGCCTGTGATGATCGTGACCCCCGAGGAGGCTGCCAACGCGGAAAAGACCAAGGCTGGTGGGAAAAAGACCTGGGTTTTCAAAGCGCAGAACGTACGCGATGTCGCCTTCGCGAGCAGTCGTAAGTTCATCTGGGACGGACAGAACCAACCCGTTGGTAAGCACAACGTGCTCTGCATGAGCTACTACCCGAAGGAGGGCAATCCACTGTGGGAGCAGTACAGCACCAAGGTGGTGGCGCACACCATCAAGACCTATAGCAAGTATACCTGCGATTACATCTATCCCGTTGCGATCAGTGTACATACCGATCGCATTGGCATGGAGTATCCGATGATCTGCTTCAACGGTGGTCGGCCCGAGAAGGACGGTACCTACAGTGAGCGGACGAAGTATGGCATGATCGGCGTGATCATCCATGAAGTGGGCCACAACTTCTTCCCCATGATCATCAACAGCGATGAGCGCCAGTGGACGTGGATGGATGAGGGCTTGAACACCTTCACGCAATACCTTACCGAGCAGGAGTGGGATCGCGACTACCCGAGTTGGCGGGGCAAACCACGCAACATCGTGGACTATATGAAGGGCGACCCTTCGACAGGCTCAGGGTCCGCCACTTCGGCGCGATCGAAAGCGAGGATCGAGCCGATCATGACCAACAGCGAGAGCATCACGCAATTCGGGAACAACGCCTACGGCAAGCCTTGCACGGCGCTGAACATCCTGCGCGAGACCGTCATGGGCCGAGAACTCTTCGATCACGCTTTCAAGACCTACGCCGAGCGCTGGAAATTCAAGCACCCCACACCGGCCGACTTCTTCCGCACCATGGAAGATGCCAGCGGTGTGGATCTGGACTGGTTCTGGCGCGGCTGGTTCTACACCACGGACCATGTCGATCTTGCATTGAGCGATCTGAAGTACAAGCGCATGGATCCGCGCGATCCAGGCTTGACCGAACAATTGAAACGGCAAGACAAGGACCATCAAGTGGCCGATCTAAGCCGCGAACGAAACATCGAGAACAAGGTGGCCTTCGTGGTGGATCGCGATCCTGCCGCCCAGGATTTCTACAACAGCTATGATCCGCTTACCGCCACCGACCGCGACAGGGCCGAGTATGAACAGTGGAAGAAGGGTCTCGAACCCGAAGAACTAGCGCTACTCAACGCGGACATCCACCTCTACGAACTCCAATTCAAGAACATAGGCGGCTTGGTGATGCCCGTGATCCTGGAATGGGAGTACACCGATGGTAGCAAGGAGGTGGACCGCATCCCCGCCGAGATCTGGAAGACCAGCGACGAGGTGAGCAAGGTCTTCGTGAAGCGCAAGGAAGTGAAGAGCGTGACCCTCGATCCCTTCCTCGAGACCGCGGACTGCGACCTGAACAACAATAGCTGGCCGCCGCGCATGATTCCCACGCGGTTCGATATCTACAAAGAGCGTGAACGCGAACACCCCAATCCGATGCAGATGGAACGGATGAAGAAGGAAGTGGGTGTTGAGATGAAGGGGGAATGAGGCTTATTGTGCCTTTCGGATCAGGGTGCCGCTGGGGTTATTCGCTACCGAACCCAACGCGAAATACACTCCGCTGTTCTATCCATTCAGCGATCGCTGACGTAAGAACTTGCCCACTTCTTCGATGTCCAGAGCACAAGGATGACCTTCGCAACGCATCCTTCGAGATCTTCTCCACCGAGTCGTCTTCAAGATGAAAGGGAACGACGGTCGTGTGCATCAAGTCCAGCACGCAAGCCCAACTCCCACTGTGCTGTGCAAACTCATCAACCTTCAGATCCGATCTCAACATGCTTGTCGAATTCATCCTCTACGTGCGTGATCAGGAACACAGCTGTGCCGTGTACAGTACATTGCTTGGGCAGGAGCCTACACTCCACGTACCGGGTATGACCGAGTTCGATCTTGGAGGTTGTAAGCTCGGCCTGATGCCCGGATCCGGGATCGCACGCATCATCACACCTGTCTTGAAGCATCCGGAGAACGCTGCTGGTGTACCGCGTTGCGAATTGTACCTGCTCGTGGATGACCTCCAGGCTGCGCTGCACCGCGCAGGATCGGCGGCCCTCCAGATCGTAGACCCTGCCACCGAGCGTGACTGGGGGCACCGTGTGGCCTATTTCGCCGATCCAGATGGACATGTGATCGCTCTGGCGACCCCCATACCGTAATGCGCTCTAGCATCATTCCCTGCTTACCATCCGGGTCCTTCGGAACCACGACCTCTACCTTGTTCCCGCCGCAAAAGCATTGAGCGTTGGACTGTGCAAAGCGCGCGAGCGCAACGAGGAGAAGTACAGTTCGTGCCGTGTTGCATCGCTGTACACACGGATCGATCGCGTTCGATCAACCCACCACCAGCAGCCGTTTCGGTTCCAAGCGGAAGCGCACCTCGTGGCCCACGTCCACGAGCTCGCCATCCAAATGGGCCACCGATCCGCTTTGCCAGACTTGGGCTTCCCGGGTGGTGATGTTGCGGATGTACTCGCTCTTGTCGGCCGTGTGTGTGTAGATCTGCACGAAGGCTTTGATCAACGAAAGGAAGGGCGGCTTGGTAACGATGCGCAGTTCGGCCAAACCGTCATCAGGCAACGAACCCGGACTGATATCCGCGCCGTTCCCGAACTCGCGGGTGTTGCAGAATACGACCATTAGCACATGTGACTCCGTCGTTTCATGATTCGCTTTCACCACAACACGCATCGGTGGTGCCCCGAAGATCTCCTGGACAATGATCTTCGCATAGCCGAACATTCCGCGGCTCTTACTCTTGTCGAACCGGTCCGCCACCCGGGCATCGAACCCGATCCCTGCCGTACCCAAGAACAGATGATCGTTCAAGTAGCAAACATCCATGGGACGTGCTTTTCCGGTCACGGCATGGCTCAAGGCCTTCTCCGGATCCAATGATAGGCCGATGGACCTTGCATATCCGTTGCCGCTGCCCATCGCCACGATCCCTAGGGGCATGTTCGTGTTCACCAGACTTTGTGCTATCGCGTTGTTCGTTCCATCACCACCCACACTGATCACCCGATCGTAGCCCTCAGCAACGGCCGTGTGGGCCAATTCCGTTCCATGTCCGGGGCCTTCGATCTCCCGCAGGTCCAGCGTTGTGTCGTTACCCGACATCCGGTCTGCGATCGCCTTGATCCGTGGAGCCCGCCTCTTCCCGGAACGCGGGTTGTAGATCACCATCGCTCTCATGGCTGCGCAGGCTTATAGACCAACTCGCTACGCAGCATGTGGTGATTGAATTGCTGGATCGCGGCTTGCAAGTCGAACACCAGTTCTTCCGTTGAAGTCGGATGTGTGTCGTTCCCCTCTTGCAGCGGGATCACGCCCAGAACTTGTTTGCCATCATAACGAACTTGTTCGCTTGCACTCGTGATAGAGAACAATCCGTTGTTGGACCAGATCGCACGCGCTTTGTCGGGCCCTAACGCATCGTGCCCGTAGCTGAAGAAAGCCTTGTCGTACCCGATCAAGTGCATCACGGTCGGCAGGATATCGATGTGTTGGGTCACGCGATCAGTACGTTTCGGTGTGATCCCTTCGAATTGACGATCCCAGGTCCGTTCCTCCCAATCGACGGTCGGCTTCGGACTGTAATACAGCAAGGGTACCCAATAGTCGATCGGTTTGTTGCCTTGCGATCCAGTCCGTTCCAGATCCGCCGTATGATCGGCCGTGATCACGAACAACGTGTTCTCGAACCACGACATCGTTCGTGCGGTGGTGAAGAATGCGCGTAACGCATCATCCGTATAGCGCAGCGTAGGATGGATCGGCTGTGTGCCACCTGCGAAGTGCTCCGCATCTTCCTCCGGCAGCTCGTACGGGTGGTGGCTGCTCAGGGTGAATACCGTACTGAAGAAAGGTTGCGGCTCTTTCGCCAATTCCTGCGCGTGGAATTGTAGGAAGGGGTGGTCACGAATGCCCCAATGCCCATCGAAATCCGTATCGCGTGTCGGGTACTCGTTCAGGCCCACATAGCGCGCGAAACCTGCGCTATTTGCGAATCCATCGAAACCCATGGTCCCGTTCCGCCCGCCGTGGTAGAAGCTGGTGTGGTACCCTTCGGCCGCGAGCAAGTTCGCCATGGATGTGAATGGTAAACTCGCATACGGCGAGGTGATGAAGGCTTCGCTCATCCATTGCGGCATACTCGCCAGGATCGCCGGAATACCGTCGATGCTTCGTCGGCCGTTCGCATAGGCATTCGTGAAGTTGAGGCCTTGTCGCATCAACGAATCCAAGAAGGGCATGTAGCCATCGCCGCCAGCAAGTTCTTGGCTGTACAATGCCGAGAAACTCTCCAAGATGATCAACACCACATTCGGCTTGTGTTGCTGATCCTTGAATAATGGCATCGGCGCCTGATCCGGAGGGGGCGGCACGAAGTGGATCCGTTGGAGTACCGGCCACCGACGTGCAGCTTCATCCTTCGGCATGTAGTTCCGCTCTTCCAAAGTGGGTTTGCCCAAGGAGAGGAGCATGGTGAATGGTGTGTTCAGCACCACCGGCAGGTAACTGGCTCCACCGTATTTGGCAGCATCCATCGGCTGCAACGGGATCAGTTGCGTGCCTCCGCGTGTGGCCAAGGCGATCAATGCAATGGCGATCAGCCGCCAGCCTACTTGCCAAGCACGTTTCTTAGGTGCCCTATGTTGCAACTGACCGATGCGGTGGTAAGCCCAAGCAAGCAACGCGACCCCCGCTACATAAAAGAGGACGAGGCGCCAATAGTCCCGAGCAAAGGTGGGCGCAAGATCGACCGTATCGCCGCCCATGGTGAGGATCTTCAGGAAGTCCGCTGTGCTGCGCTTCAAACTGAATGGGAAGTAACCGATGTCCACCAGACCGAAGAAGAGCGCGAATGCATTGGTCACCAAGAAGAGACCGAATTGAACTCTCGCCCACCAACCATGTGGGCGTGGCTGTATAAGCACCCATAGCACCCACGGAATATTGATCCAAGCGATGGCCGATGCATCGAACCGGACCCCACCCGCGAAGACAATGCCAGGTGGCACGGGGAACATCGCTAGGTTATACCGCCAGAACAGTATGCGGACGATGGTGTACAGCGCAGCCACGGAGCCCAAACGGAGCAACAGTACGGTGAGCGGTCCACGGAACATGGTGCGAAGATGCGCAACGCGTTACGGTTCGCTACGGGTAAGGATCGTTCGGTCGCCCACGGTCCGGATGGGTACCCAACCCGTGAAGGTGCTGTCCATCATGCTGATGGGGCCGACAGGGCTTTTGGTGATCACGAACCGCACCGTCCCGTTCTGCATGGCATCGAAGAATTCCGAATAATCGAAGAGCCGCTGTTTGCTGAATCTCACGATGTCCTTTTGGGTGAGCAGGCTCTGGCCAACGAAGAAGTGCTCCAAATTGTCGCGTTCTGTGATGTAGATGTATTCATCGGGCTGAAGGTGAAGCTCGTTCAAAAGGGTATCGCGAACGGCCATATCCGTTCGAAGCACTGCAACATATGCAGCATCCGGTTCGCCTAGGCGGTACCATGCCAATGCGCTGTTGGTCCGGAAGGCTGCAAAGAGGCATCCATAGAGCGCAAATGCCCATGTCAACGGTTCACGGAGGCGAGCAGTTTCGGCTTGAGCAATGAGAACCGCTGTAGCGATGTAGGTCAGCGTGAGGCTCTCGTGCAGATAGTTCAAACGGGATCCGGACTTCAATCCTGTGATCATGGCGAACAGCAGGCTTACCGGAACAGCCAGTGCCAGGAACCGCACATGTGGATCACGAGAACGGAAGCCCAGCGCCGCGATGATCACCGCCAGAACATGCCAGCCGATAAAGTACTTGTATGTAGCGGGCGCAAAGAGATCCTGCCACATCATCCAACTTGTTCCATTGGCCAAACCGCCGACCAGATGTTGGTAGGCGTGTGTCAGCCTTCCGAAATAGGCCACGAAGAGAACGGCAATTGTGGTGGCGAACAATAGTGCAGCACCAAGGATCCAGAATGATCGCCATTGCCGATGGAAGAACACGTAAAGGAGCGGAATGGCCATGGCGATCACACCGGACTGCTTCGCAAGTGCAGCAAACACCGCGACGAAAGCACACAGGACCAATAGGCCATCCTTCCGTGTCCGAAGCCATTGTGCGAATACCAAGAAGGACCCGACCACCGCTGCGCCGGAGAGGGCATCCATGCGGCCATACGCTTGTTCCCAAAGCGTTGCGAAGGAGAAGCAGGCGGCGAGTATGGCGGTCCAACGCGATGCGCCCGATACACGTGCGAGGCGATAGACCAGCCCCAATAGGACCAGGTTGAAGAACAAAGCAACGGTCCGGTTCAGCAGGAAAATGGAACGCGCGTCCAAGGCTTCCAACCCAAGAAGCTTTCCTGCACCGGCGCAAACGGCATAGTACAGCGGTGTGTATTGAATGACATCGAAAGGCGGTTCAGTTGGGTCGTCGTACAGCACCTGCCCCAGCATCACCTTCTGGATACCATGGACCACGTTGTGCTCCACGCCGCCTAGGTCCGTGCGGTGTTGCAACAGCATGCGGCACCGCAACCCAAAGTTGATCGCCACGATGCACATAGCGATCAGGAGTAGGAGGCGCCGAAGCGGTATGCCCAGTATGGTCGCGGTCCCGAGCGCACGCATGGGCGGTGAAGATAGCCGGGGTGACCCGGCCGATGATCGGCTTGGCAGTTCCATTCGTCTTCCCTTCGGGTCGCTTGCCCGGTACATGTAGGACGGTCCGAACAACTGACAACCCGCACCTGACAACTACGAACGAGGAAGTAGGCCCCTCCCAATACCTTTGTCCGCTCCCGCACTACTACGGGACCAGCACCATGTCCACGTTCACCACCGAAGACCGCCAGCTCCATTTCGAGCGCGGCATACACAACGACGCATTCTTGATCGAGACCTACGAGAAGTTGGTCTACCCGCGCATCATCGAAGAGAAGATGTTGAGCCTACTGCGCCAGGGCAAGATCAGCAAATGGTTCAGCGGCATTGGACAGGAGGCGATCAGCGTAGGTGCGGCCATGGTATTGCACAACGAAGAGTACGTGTTGCCGATGCACCGCAACCTCGGTGTGTTCACCACGCGCGGCATGCCGTTCCGGAAGCTGTTCGCGCAGTGGCAAGGCAAAGCCACCGGTTACAGCAAAGGGCGCGAGCGAAGCTTCCACTTCGGAAGTCAGGAGCACAAGGTGGTGGGCATGATCAGTCACTTGGGTCCACAAATGGGGATCGCGGATGGCATCGCCTTGGCACACAAGCTGAAGAAGGAGAACCGTTGCACCATCGTCTTCACGGGCGACGGTGCTACAAGCGAGGGCGACTTCCACGAGAGCGTCAACGTGGCTGCCGTGTGGGATCTTCCAGTGCTCTTCATCATCGAGAACAACGGCTACGGACTGAGCACACCGAGTCGGGAGCAGTTCCGCATGAAGAGCTTTACGGATAAAGCCATCGGCTATGGGATCGAAGCCGTGCAGATCGCTGGCAACAACATCCTAGAGGTGTATGACAACCTCGCCCGACTAGCCGATAGTGTCCGCGAAAACCCGCGCCCGATCCTGGTGGAGTGCATGACCTTTCGGATGCGTGGGCACGAAGAAGCCAGCGGGACGAAGTACGTGCCGAAGGAATTGTTCGAGGAGTGGGGGCGCAAGGATCCGATCATGAACTACGAGGCGTGGTTGATGAAGATCGGTGTGTTGAGCGTGGCCAAGCGGGACGAGATCCGCGCACGGTTGAAGGATGGCATCGAGGAGGATCTGAAGCACGCTTTCGAAGAGCCGGAACCGGTGCCGGTACGATCGGTCGAGGTCGCTGACGTGTACGCTAAGGTTGCGAATAGCGCCAGTAGCGTCGACCCAGCGGGTCGACCCGTTACGCAATTGGAGAACGACCCCGGCATGACGGCTGCCCCGGAGAAACGCATGATCGATGCGATCCAAGAGGGCATGCGCCAAAGCATGGAGCGCCACGCGAATTTGGTGTTGATGGGTCAGGACATCGCGGAGTACGGCGGTGCTTTCAAGATCACGGATGGCTTCGTGGAGCAATTCGGAAAGGAGCGTGTACGCAACACGCCGCTCTGCGAAAGCGCGATCCTGGGTGTATCGCTCGGCCTCAGCATCAAAGGCATGAAGTCGATGATGGAAATGCAATTCGCGGATTTCGTAAGCGAGGGCATGACGCAGATCTGCAACAACTTCGCGAAGATCCACTACCGCTGGGGCCAGAACGCCGATGTGGTGGTGCGGATGCCGACCGGTGCAGGCGTGGGAGCGGGGCCGTTCCACAGCCAGAGCAACGAAATGTGGTTCGTGAAGACACCCGGCCTCAAAGTGGTGTACCCGAGCAACCCTTACGATGCGAAAGGCCTGTTGATGACCGCCTTCGACGATCCGAATCCCGTGATGTTCTTCGAGCATAAAGCGATGTACCGCAGCATCACCGGTCCGGTTCCGGAGCAACCGTACAGCATTCCGTTCGGCAAGGCGCGCGTGGTACGCGAAGCTGAAGCCACCCGTCACGATAGCCCGGTTTCATTGAGCGTGATCACGTACGGTATGGGTGTGCATTGGGCCGCTGAACTCGCAGAAAGCCTCGCCAACCGTTCAGTAGCGGACGGCGGACCGATAGACATCGAAGTGCTCGATCTGCGCACCTTGGTGCCTTTGGACTTGGAGGCCGTCGTTGCTAGCGTGAAGAAGACCGGCAAGGCACTCGTGTTGCATGAGGACACCCTCACCGGCGGCTTCGGCGGCGAATTGAGCGCCCTGATCATGGAGCATTGTTTCGATCATTTGGATGCCCCCGTGGTGCGCGTGGCGAGTTGGGATACGCCGGTGCCGTTCGCTGTTCCGTTGGAAAAAGGTTTCCTGCCTAAAGAGAGGTTGTGGGAGGCGGTGGAACGGTTGGGTGCGTATTGAGCGTCGATCTAACGCCACGACCTCCGATCAACACCCCGTAGCGTCGACCTTCTGGGTCGACACGAACCGGTGCGTCATTTCAATTGTTGGCGATGTTGATCGTGTTTTCGATCAGTGACCCCCACTGAGCGTAGCCTGTGGCTACGCTCCACCCACTGTATCTCATGGTAGCCTTGGGCTACCTATCCGTATCCCTCCACATACCAAGCGCCACACTCTTTCGTTCTCAGGGTCATCAATTCCCCTGACGAATGACCATACGCTTCCCACGACGGAAGATCGAGACCGCTTGCATCGCGCTCTCCTTCGGACTCACTGCCGTCCTGTCCGTTTTCATCATCCTCTTGATGGCGGATAAGATCTTGGACTGGGACATTTTCAGCCGCATGGTGGAGCGCGTGCTCGGTATGATCATCGCATGCGTTGGCGTGGTACTGGGTGCGTGCTTCTTGATCGTACTGATGGTGAACATGAGCATCTCCTCGATCAGCATGGAACGGATGGCCGGTGCCATGGAGGATCGTAATGCCGACCGCAATGGACGCTGATCGCATCCACATTTCGCCGCGCGGTTGGCTTGCGATCGTGGGCATCCCGCTGTTGCTGGTGCTGCTGATCCTGCAGTTGCGCAAGATCGATGAGAGTCGTCGCCATGAACAATTCGGGATCCTGCACAGCTTCCTGCTCCGTCCAGAGCACTCCGAAGCATTGGTTCCCTTGATCGAGCGTTTCGACCCCTCCGATTCCGTCGTCATTAGACGGATCGGGGAAGTCATTCAAAAGATGACTTCTGGTGGGTCGTGCTTGGATCAGGCCGAATTGATCGTGAAGCGGGACGGGCTGTATTACAATGTATCGATGTATTCGGCGTATGGTCGGCATGCACCGTTGCAGGGTCGGCGCTATCTGAATGATCCGCTGGAACAGGCCATGGATCCGCTGCCCTCAAGTACCCAACTGCCTCCGGAGCGGATCTATGAATTAGCCGTTGGGACCGGTACTTTGCGCAGTGCCATACGACTGAAGGATGCGATCCTCGTGGTCAGTTCGTCGCGAGAGCACCATGATTGGGAGTGATGGTCTGTGCCTTGTTCTGAAGACTGAGATCCGCAGTCATGTGTCTTTCCTGTCAATCACCCGTCGGCTTGATGGCACTCGTCTCCACCATCAGCACCACGGTCTTCTTTGGTGCGAGCGGGCGGTGCATCACACCCTTCGTGATGGTCACGCCTTGCTGAGGATTCAGTTCAATGGTCCGGTCCTCCAGATCGATCAGCAACTGACCTTCCAGCACGAAGAAGAACTCGTCGTCATCGTCGTGCTTGTGCCAATGGAATTCGCCTTCCAACATGCCCAGCCGCACTACGCTGTCGTTCACCTGGGTGAGGGTACGGTTGGCCCACTTCTCTGCAGTGGCAGCCACCACAGCGGGCACATCGATGTGCTCCAAGTGAGGGAATTGCACCGCAAGATCGATGTCATAGGTCGTAGGCTGGTCCATGGGTATCGGGTTGGTGCTCGAAGTTATTCTTTGGGAACGCCATCCCGTGCATGAGCTCGGCGCGGTCCGCAGCCTCCGGCTCTCCTTCGGGATCGTGCAGGTCGCTATCTTCGGCTTCGACCATGGCGAACGACCCACTCTTAGAGCAACGCATACACGATGCCCTCCTTTCCGCGGGAGTGGAAGCCGAACCCAAGAAGATGTTCGGTGGTGTCGCATTCATGGTACACGGGAACATGTGCGTGGGGATCACGAACAAGGGCTATCTGATGGTGCGGGTGGATCCGGCCCGCCATGGGGAAATGCTGGAACTGCCGGGCGCACGCCCCATGGACTTCACAGGAAAGGTGATGAAGGGTTTCCTCTTCGTGGAGCACGAGGCGGTGTCCACCAAAGCAGCCCTTTCCAAATGGATCCAGCGGAGTTTGGACCTGGTATTGACCTTGCCAGCCAAAGCCCCGAAGAAGCCGGTTCGCAAGAAGACAACGAAGAAGTAAAGAGGTACTGAGTTTCCGCTTACAACGTGTCGTACAAGGACTTGAATTCAGGGTTATCCATGAATTGATCCTTGCCTGGTTCAAGCGTTGCGCTGGCTTTGTCGCGCATGCCCTTTTCGAGATAATGCTCCGCTGTACGGATCATCGATGTACGGAGCAGTCGCTTTTGGTCTTCCGGTAGTCGGTCCATGTCCGGAATAGCGGCCAGTGCTTCCTCATACTTCTTGAGGCTTTCTGCGAAGTCGCGCTGCAGGTTCATTTTCGCTTGGGCAAGTGCAAGCATTTGCCAAGCACCTGCGTTGGCAGGGTCGTAGCCGACCATGCGTTGGAACTGCCGTTTGGCCTTGCTGAAGGATTTGGTGTCCATGTAGTAGAAGCCTCCGTCCATGGCCACCGTGTTGAGTTCCGCCCAATAATCCTCGTAGTTGCGGAAGAACTCCAGGTTCTTATCCTTCTTGCGGTATTTCACTGCATATTTCAGTGCATCCCGCGAAGCGTATTTGTATTCGTCCATCGAAGTGAACTTCTCCAACTTGCTCATTTCGTGGTAGCACATGCTCAAATACAAGAAGGGCAGTGCGTCGCGCCGCGTATCGTCCTTCTGTGTGTACCGATCCGCCTTGAAGATGCACTTCTCATATTCCTCGTCCACGTAGAGGACCAGCAAGTCATCGTAAACGCCCTTTTGAGCAGTGGAAGGAAGTATCGGAAGAAAGGCGAAAAAGAACAGTAGGCGTTGAAGCATGAGATGTCGTTCGGCCGACCTCGGACAGTCGGATCTTTGAATTTTATTGAAGACGGTTGTTCTCTCTAAAAGTACGGAGATCACCGACTTCGGTCGTTCGGGCCCATATCCCACTAGTTTCGTGCCATGTTCGAATGGGTGCACATTCCGCTGCTGGCAATGGTTTGCGTGTCCATCGTGTAGGTCGTGATACGATCACATCAATGGATCCAGCACGAATGAAGCAAGCGCTGAAGTGTTCTGGAGGACGTGCAGGATAGCCTCTTCCTAGCGCATCCGGCGTTCTAACCAAGCGAATGGATCGGACAAGGCTTTGGTAGCAAGGCGTGCCCCATACCTTCGCGGCCCATGGCCGCCCACCTTGTGAAGATCATCCGTACGGTGTACATCACACCCGATGTGAAACGATTCGTGCTCACCAAGCCCAAGGGCTTCACCTTCAAACCAGGGCAGGGGTGCATGATCGCGATCGATCAGGACGATTGGCGCGACAAGGCACGGCCATTCACCTTCACGAATTTGCCCACTGCACGCACGCTGGAATTGGTGGTGAAGATCTACCCGCGAAAGGGGGTCACGGATCACATGGCGTTGCTCCATAAAGGCGACCAACTGCTGCTCGGTGAGGTGTTCGGGACGATCACCTACAAGGGCAATGGTACCTTCTTCGCGGCAGGGGCGGGCATCACACCCTTCCTCTCGATCTTCCGCGATCTCAAGCGAAAGAAACGACTGAAGGGCGATCTGTTGGTCTACTCCAACCGCATGGACACCGATGTGATCATGGACGAGGAACTCGCTGCACTCCTAGGCAAGAACTACCTGAAGATCTTCACCCGACAACGGGTCATCGGGTTCAGGGAAAGGCGTATCGACCGCGAAATGCTGATTGCACTCGTGCAGAACTTCGATCAACGATTCTACCTCTGCGGGCCACAGGAATTCGTGGACGACCTGAGCCGTATGCTCTTGGACTTGGGTGCAACATCGGAGTCCTTGGTCTTCGAATCTTGATCGGAGATCCTTACTTTCGGTGGCCAACCCAGTTACCATGCGCGTTACACTTTCCGTTTTCGCTATCGCCTACTTCAATCTGCTTTCGGCACAGATCGTGATCAACGAGGTCGATTACGATCAGATCGGAACTGACAATGCCGAGTTCATCGAGATCAAGAACATCGGCACTACGCTATTTCCGATGCAGTATGTCACCGTATTACTGATCAACGGAAGCAGCGGTGCCGGTGTGCAGTATGCGTCGATCTCCGATCCCTCGTGGCAACCCTTGGCTCCAGGTGAGTACTTCGTGATCTGCGGAAACCAAGGTCTTACGCTGAACTGCGATCATCCGGGATCGACGACCACCAACTTGGTCCAGAATGGCCCGATGGATGCGATCGTGCTGATCAATGTCAACGACGAGGTCCTCGATGTGTTGAGCTATCGCGGCACCTTGTCAGGCTATGTGGAAGGTACGGGTACTACGGCCACCGATTCCAATGATCAGGACGACATCAGTTTGAACCGTTGGCCCGATGGCAACGACACCAACGACAACAATGCCGACTTCGTGGTCGGCTGTTCAACACCCGGTGCAGCGAATTCCATCGATCCGTTGAATTGTGACCTCACCTCGAGTATCGCCTCGGTGCTTTCCGAGAGCGTTTTCACGGTGATCCCATCGCCTGGTGGGGACCACTTGGTCGTGACCTTCAACGATGGAACAACAAACGCTGCACTTGCCGTATACACCACGGACGGGGCCTTGGTGGCTGAAAAGCGGTTGTCTGGTTCGGCACATGGCGGGTGGGTCATTCCCACGGCCGATCGGCATGGCCAATTGCTGCTGTTGCAAGTCACTTCCGGTAATGGCCGGATCGTACGTCGCGTGCTGGTCCCTTGATCGGCGGGACCGTGAATTGTTGACCCACTTCGGGTGTTGGCCAACCGGGATCCGCTCTGGATGAATGATCCCGCGATCCATTGTTGAAAATCAATCGGTCGTGTGACCCGTGCATGCCAATCGGACCGGTCGTTCCGTAACCCTTACCGATCGCGGGTTTACAGACCCATGAAACAGACGGTGTTCGTAACCCCTGCCTACCTACCCGGCACTCCACAGCCATCTCGCCGGACCTTGGCACCATGTCCGCATTGGTGTTCGAAGCCCGTTGGCACCGCATTCAGCGGTCACGGGAACAAGGATTCGAGGAATTGTCCGATTTCTTAGGTCGGTATGCGTCTTTTGGCCCCTTGGTCCGCTTGGGGTTGTTGCGCAAACGAGAGGAGCGGAGCGAGTTCCAGCGTTATCATGGCTATGTGCCGACCGCCAAAGGCGATCAGTTCCTACTGTACATCCCCGAAAAGGAATTGGTGCTGGTACGCCCCGGTAAGAGCGCAGCACTGTTCAATGCGCTGAAATTGGACCCTGCGCCGAGCGCCCCCTTCAAGGAGACGTATACCGAGCCTACCCGACCGCAGTTCGATGCCATTGCAGAAATGCGCGCCAATGCTGGACGGGATCTTTGGCGCATTCACCGCGCTGAGCACCTCGTGGATCGTCTGTTGCAGGGATACATGGATATCCGTGCCTTCACCAAGCGCACCGGGATCGGTGATGGCTCCTTGTTGCGCGCTGAACTGGTGCGGACCTGTGAACGCACGAGCGATCATGGCTTGATCTTGGAACCGACCGAGGATGGGCAACGATTCCTGGAGGTCCTGGATGAATGGGAACTCATGCTGGTAAAACCCGGTATGGAACTCCCCTTGTTCGAGCGCTGTGATCCGGAGGCTGCCAGTTACTGGTGCGGATTACCCTGAGTTGTCGAGGCGCGGTCTACCTACTCCTCGCGCTCTCGATGAGGCATCAAAGGTGAGGCTCGTTCATTTCCCGACTTGGAATTCGCCCGTTTCGAAGCGACGTAATAGTCCGGCCACCCGTTTGGCCCGTGTCACCACTGTTCTCCCGCTACTCACCCAGTAGCACATGCTGCGCTGCATGCCGGGCTTCAATTGGTCCCATGCGGCCTTCATCTCCGGAAAGAAGTCCAGCGTTTCGGCCAGTTCTTCCGGTATGTCGACGCGGTTCGGTTCCGGGTCCAGCCGGAGTTCCACCTGCACCGGATAACCCATCTTCTGGATCCCCGCCTTCTTCCGTAGTTCGCTACCGAGAACGAGAATGTGGTAGCCGCTCTTCGTGGGCATCAATGAGCGGTCCACTGCCACTCCATTGATCACACATTTCACGCGCACGGCCCCGCGTTTGCCGAAGAGCTCGTTCACATCGTGCGGAAATTCCACGTAGTGCCAAGCGAACCGGCTGGTCATGCGCTCCATGGGCGCGGTGAACGTGAAGGTTCGTGCGGACCTCGGCATTGCTCGTTCCGGGATCAATTGGCCATGTGCACATGTATTCATGGCCACATGATCTATCCCCCCGCCTTCTTGGCTTTGTACCCCTTCTCCGTCAGGAACGCCAAGACCTTGTCGCGGTGGTCGCCTTGCAGCAAGATCACGCCGTCCTTGGTGTTGCCACCCACGCCGCACTTGCTCTTCAGCGTGCGTCCCAGATCATCGAGGTCCGCATCCTTACCCACGAAGCCCACGATGCGAGTCACCTCCTTGTTGCCCTTCAAGCGGTCAAGGTGGATCCGCAGGTCCTGCTGTTGTGACGGAAGCGTGGCCGGTTCACGGGCTGTACCGATGTTCTTGTTGGTGCTGTACATCAGGCCGCCGAGGCCGCTGGGTGGGCGCTTCTTCATGGGCACAAAGGTTAACCGCAAAGGCGCAAAGACGCAAAGAGGGCCCTAGGGATCCTTCGCGCCTTCGCGTCTTTGCGGTTCAAAGTATTCACTTCCACCACGCGATCAGAATGCGTATCGCAATCCGACGTTCAGCACCAAGCTGCGTGTCAGGCCATCCGGGCGAACATCACGCACGATCAAAGGTGTTCCCATTGCAACTTCCAAGGCCCATTGATCATTGAAGGCATAACGCGCATCGGCTGTAAGGTTCAAGGTCAAACCTTCGGAGCCTATGATCGGTCGGCGTTCCATGGGATCAGCGCTCAAGTTGCTCGCGTTCCCGACGGTTTCCAGTCGGGTGTCCTCGTCCATGTGGTAAATGGCCAGAAGCCCGGGCTGAAGGGTCAACTCCCACAAGGGGAAGGCGTATTGGACACGAACTACAGCATCATCCGCACGTTCAAGAAAGAACGACTCGAAGTAGGGCAGAGCGGCGGGTTCATCGCTCCAGTAACGATGCTGGAACAGGTTCTCATTGTTCTGGTCCATGACGCGTTGGTAGGCAAGTGCTCCGGACCAGCGATCTCGACGGTATTGGGCACCGAGCAGAAGGTCCGTGGTTCCCAGTCCTGTTTGGTAGGGCATGGGCAAGGGCTTGAAGTCGGACCCGAATGTCGTTTGTTGGATCGGATCGGCAGCGGTCTTGCCTGTCGGAAAACGAATGCCGACAATTCCCGTGAAGTTCCGTTCACGTTCCTTGATGAATGCGTAGCTAACGGTCGTGAGCAGATCACCCACCCCGCTGTTCTCGCCGAGATCACCACTAGCGTTCACGTAAGGAACTTTCAATTGAAGCGAAAGTCTTTCGGTCAGGCCGAGGTTCAGTTCCGGCACCACCTGCACAATGGTCGTACCCTGCTCGCCGATGCCATAGCTGAATGTGAGCCGAGCTAAATGCCGGTATTCCTTGGCTGCGACCGTACTGTCGCCGACCAGATGCAATGCACCGATCGGGCCTGCGGTACACACACCGGCATCACTACACCCTTGGGCGACGAGTAGCGTAGTGGTAGAAAAGAAGGCCAGGGCAATAAGGATCCGCACTCCCATGTTCATTGATGTCGTTGTAGGTCGATCCAAGATCGGATCCCTGACACTCGCTCCAGTGTTGGAGATTCACTTCGCACCCGGGTCGAATTCCGAGATCCGTTGCGCGATCCGTGCGGCCGCGCGTTCCAGCAATTGCGCACGTGGTGTGCCCTTGCCGATCTCTTGTCGGTTCACCCGGACCATATCCGCCATCATGATCCGACCGGTCTGTACATCGAGCATTTGGATCTGTACCTCGATCTGTTTGATCAGGATATCATCGAAACGAAGGATCCGGCCCGTCAGTACGTATCGAGCACCAAGCAGGTCGCCTGCCTCGGCAGCGTAGCGATCATCGTAGGTGCCCTGCATATTCCGTTGTTGTTCCGCCAGGATCTCGTGCGTGTTGTCCCGATCCACCAATAGGATCAACGGATCTTTGAGGTCCAGTATTGCGGCTTTCAAATTCGCCGAAAGTTGTTCTTCCACCTGTCCGGGCATACCGAGTTGCACCGTGTAGAGCAATTCGTTGAACAACGGGACGTAGGCCAGCGTGTACATGGCCTTCCCCTTGGCCACAGCCATTCGATCCCAAGCATCCTTGTAGTCCACATCACGGTCCGTGATCCAGACGTATTGTGTGAAGGCCGCTCGCCAAAGCCCCAGTTCCTCCGCCTTTCGACCTTGCCGATAGCGGGGCTCCAACTGGGCCAACAACGCGAGGTAGTCGGCTTCTTTCAGTTCGTGGTCCAATTTCACGGCCGCTTCGGCCATGTCCTGCGCCTCAGCGAATCGCTCCTCTCGGTAGAATGTGTTCGCTTCGTCCAACAAGGTTCTGGCCTTGTTCCGCTGTGCGGTCCGGCGTTGATCGTCCACGTGATCGTCCCATTGCAACGCAAGACCTTTCCCATCCATGGTGCGTTTCCATTGCATGGCTTCCGTGCGGTTTCGGTCGCCTACGCCCAGATCATTGGCCATGTACCTCTCCGATGCAGCGATGATCTTGCGATCCAGTAGCGATTGTGCGGTTCGTTTCATACCCAGGTGGGCGGAAACCGCCTTGGGCCGTCGGTCGAACAGTTCCTCATAAGCGCTGAAGGCTTCTTGCATCATGCCTCCCTGCTCGTATTGGTCGGCGCGGGCCAGTTGTTTGCGCGTGGAACCGCATGCGGAAAGCAGGAGGAGGGAAAGGAGTGCAATGATCCAACGCATGGCAGGGCAAAACTATCCTTGCAAGTCCTGTTCCGAAATGGTGGGTACTATTTTCGCCGGATGCCCGCACGCGTTCCGTGGATCATCGCGTTCTTGCTGTGCGTAGGCATCGTCCTTTTCGTGCTGCATCTGTGCATTGGGCCGGTGGCGATCCCGGTGGATGAGGTCTGGAGCGCGTTGTTCGGACATGGCAGTTCCACCACCATCCGGATCATCCATTCGGTCCGTTTGCCGGAAGCGATCACCGCGACCCTTGCTGGCGGGGGGCTTGCCGCTTGTGGCCTGCTGATGCAGACGCTCTTTCGCAATCCCTTGGCCGGACCATCCGTACTCGGACTAAGCTCCGGTGCCAGTTTGGGCGTAGCATTGTTGATGTTGGCCGTGCCATCAGGCGCTGCGGTCCTGCCCGCATTCGGGGTCGGTCTGGGCGCGATCGTCGGGGCCATGGCCGTGCTAGGGGTGATCATGCTCGCCGACCGTCGGATGGGTGATGGCGTGGCATTGCTCATCATCGGGTTGATGATCGGATACCTCTGTTCAGCGGTCATCAGTGTGCTTCAGGTCGCCAGTAGCGCAGGTGCTTTGCGCGGATATATTCTCTGGGGCATGGGTTCATTCACAGGAGTGGTGCCGGGCCGAATGGGTTGGTTGATGGTGCCGGTGGTGATGGGCCTGTTGGGGGCGTTCTGGTTGGTGAAGCCCTTGAATGCTTTGCTGTTGGGTGAAGCTTATGCCGCCAGTGTGGGTGTGGATGTCCGCCCCACCCGAAGCCGGATCATGTGGATCACGGGCCTGCTCGCTGGGACCATCACGGCGTTCTGCGGCCCCATTGCGTTCTTGGGCTTGGCAACGCCGCATGTGGCACGCGGTCTGTGCCGAACCAGCGATCATGCGGTGCTGATGCCAGTAACGATCCTCACGGGTGCGGTGTTAGCACTTTTCTGCGACCTGTTGATCAAGTTGCCGGGTGTTGGTGTGGGTATTCCTTTGAATGCGGTGACCTCCTTGCTTGGCGCTCCCGTGGTCGCTTGGGTCTTGTTGCGTGGTAAACGATGGGCACGAGCCACATGAGTTTACTCCGAGCCACTGGACTGGCCGTCGGATTCGGCGGACAACCGCTCATCGAAGGGGTGGATCTCCACTTGAACGCCGGTGAATGCGTCGCACTGATCGGTTTGAATGGTGCGGGGAAATCCACCTTGGTGAACAGTTTGGCCGGTTTGCATGATCCCATGGCCGGGAGGGTGGAAGTGGAGGGCCGACCGTTGACTGAACTGTCGGCCAACGAACGCGCCAAACGCATCGCCATGGTGCTGACCGGGCGCCCGCAGGTGGGCTTGTTGGATGTGCGCACCTTGGTGGCCTTGGGCAGACAACCGTGGACCGGCCACTTCGGTCGGTTAGCGGCCAAGGATCTTGACCGGGTCCAGAATGCGATGATCGCCACGGATACTCTCCCCCTTGCGGATCGCGCCGTGTCGCAACTCAGTGATGGTGAAGCGCAACGCGTACTCATTGCACGTGCATTGGCGCAGGATACGGCCATGCTTTTGTTGGACGAACCCATGGCCTTCTTGGATCTGGTGAACCGGGTTCGGATCCTGCGGCTGCTGCGGGATCTGGCGCACGAACAACACAAGGGCGTTCTGCTATCCACCCATGATCTCGGGTCTGCCTTGGAACTCTGCGACCGGATCTTCTTGGTCCACGACCGTCAATTGTGGAGTGGAACCACCGACGAGGCACGCACCTCCGGGTTCCTTCAGCGCGCTTTCGCGGTCGAAGGTCTGCAGTTCGATGCGGGCACAGGGTCGTTCCGGTCGGTGTAGAGGCATATTGAAATGGAAAGCCCACCTGCGGATAGCAGGTGGGCCCTCGTTGTACCATCGCTTTGCTTACTTCTTCAGCGCGTCGCGGATCTCCATCAGGAGCTTTTCCTCATTGCTTGGGCCAGCTGGTGCAGGTGCAGGTTCGGCCTTCTTCATCTTGTTAATGGATTTGATCACCATGAACATGACGAACGCCACCACCAGGAATTCAATGGTAACGGTGATGAAGCTACCCCACGCCACGGCCACTTCCGAAACGGCCGCTGTGGTCACAGCACCTGAAGCATCCGTGATCTCTGCTGCGCCTTCCGTCAGAATGATCTTCTTGTCAGAGAAGTTGATCCCACCGGTCAGTTGCCCGATCAAGGGCATGACCATGCCACTGATGAACGCTGTGGTGACCTTCGTGAATGCGGCACCCATGACGAATGCGACCGCCATGTCCACGAGGTTGCCTTTCATTGCGAACTCCTTGAATTCCTTCATCATACTCATGATCCTGTGGTTTTGGTTATGGCGGTGAAAGTACTCGTGATGTCTCAATTCGCACCGAACGAGCTCCAGGTCCGGATCGGTTCGCTGCGGGGGGACATTCCACCAATGCGTACCAGCAGCTCTACGGGTGTGTTGGTCTGGTCCAATTCGCGAATGGGGATCGTGGCATATTTCAGTGGCCGATCTCGTGGTCTAGGAGGCAGTTGAAGCGGAATGCGCGAGAGGACCGTGTCGCCAGAAGACCAGATGACACCGAGCACATCCACGGGAAGGGCGTGGACATTGGATACCGCAATGCCATCCCCGGTGTGTTGTGCATCGCGTACGTATGCCAGCACAGCGGACTTGGGGTTGAGTGTTTGGTGGATCACCGTTCGGTCGTGTTCCAATACCTCCGTGTCCAGATCGATCTTCGGGAATTCCGAGTTCAGGATGATCCGGGCCGGTTCCCATTCAGGTTTAGTGAGGTCCAATTCCCGTTCCCACCAACCGGGTGCAGAGATCGTATCCAAACAGGCGATGTACGCTTTCATGATCTCCGGGTCGGCCAAGAAGCGATCCACGATCTCCCGGCCTGCTCGATCTTCGTTCCCCACTTGTTCGGCGGCCATCAATGCGGTGATCGGTGCGCGTTGGGTGATGTGCAATGGGATCGGAACGAGTTCTTCACTGATGCTATCGACGAGAAAGCGGAGGTTCCACCAATCCAGAGCGGATCGCGTACCCAGCAGTTCGCTGATGGCAAGCAGACGGGCGACCTGATCGGTGTTGAAGACCTGCGAGGGATCCAACAAGCCGGACCGGAATGCTTCCATCCGTTTGATGGCCTTTTGGGCCCTCCCGGATAGCACATCCCCTTCAACCGATTGAAGCAGGAGGGGTGCTGCCATCCAGTCGCCTTGGCCGATGGTCGAACTGGGAAATGTGCGCTCTTCCATCATCGCTCGTGCATCCATCAGCAGCGCATCGTCGAATCGGAGCACCGGTCCATTGCCGCGCGACCAACGGGCCAACATGGTGTGGTCCGGTCGACCTTGCAATACGTACAGTCCCAAAGAGCGTTCGTTCAACTCCACCTCGGCCACAGCGCTCTGCAACGAGGCATGGCCTGCACTGCGCAGTACCGCGTGCAAGAGGATGGACCATAGTGGCGCTTCGTTGACGATCGGTAGCATATCGAAGGTCTGCATGCCTAGGACCGTGTCCCCCGGGAGGGTCCGAACGTACAAAGGCCAGGTGGTGTAAGCTCCAGGAATAGCGGTGCCTTCCCGCAACCCAAGTACCACGGGCACTTCACGTTCCCCTATATGTATGGTCGCCATCAGCACGGCGTTCCCGTCCACAGGGACCGAGCGGGTGTTCAAGGCCTTGTCCGAAAGTGCGATGAGGCTGTCGAAGTTCGCTGGGTCGAGTTGAATACGCAGCACGTTCACCTCTGGTGGTTTCGCGCGGAATGCATTCAGGACCGGATCACGCAATTTGCGGAAACCCGGATCGATGACCTCCCGGACGAAGCCCGTTCGCTCGGAACGAACTCCGAGGAAGAATACCAATCCGATGAGCACAATGGCTACCAGCTGGCTCAACCATGGAAGGAGTTTGCTCGCCTTGGCCTTCAACCGCGCCCACATCAGCTACCCGAGGATCCGGACGCTACTTTACGTTTGAACTGGTAGTGGTCCATGGTACGCATTCCCTTGGCCGTGCCAGAAACGAATACGTTCCACGCATCGGGGCCATTCGGCACATACACGATCCGCTGCGGATAGTCGTGGTCCGGGTTGGTGAAGACCAAACTGTCCGTGCGATGCACCAATTCGAAAAGGACCACTTCTCCTGAGTTCTGCGCGTCGATCGTCGCAGCGTACTGGATCTTGCCATCCTGGTGCAGGATCCCGAGATGCTCGATGAAAACGGTGTCCCTTCCGGAAAGCACACAACCCAGTCCCACCAATGTTCCGTCCGGGGCCCGGTGCCAATGTTCGTTGAAGACCGTTCTGCCGCTATCCTGCACATCGGCCCACTCGCCCATCAATCCGTCCAGATCCACCGTGGTTGGTTCCGCAAGATGGGCAGTCGCAGGATCTTGCTTCGGTTCCTGCGGCGAACACGAAATGATTCCGAGTAACAAGAGGGTAGGGAAGGCCCGATACATGGTACCAAGTTAGTCACCTTGTGTTGCCTGAATGGCTTCGCGCACGACATCCGGTATCCGTACCTTGTGTTCAGCCCCGTAGTCGTACATCACCTGCACGCTCGAACCTGTCGCCACCACTTCACCAAGCTGGTTCGTGATGCGGTATGCCATTGTGAAGCTGGTGTTGCCAATGGCCGTGCAACCGGTGCGGACCAACAAACGCGACGGCCATTGCACGGGCCGCACGAAATCGCACGTGGTGCTGGCCAGGATCACGCCGATGCCTTGTTCTTGGTGAGAACGAAGCACGCCAATGCGATCCAAGAAGTGCATACGCACATTCTCGAAGTAGCGGAAGTACACCACATTGTTCAGGTGGGCAAAGGCATCCTGCTCACCCCAAGCGACCTCGATCTCCAGGCCAACGGGCAATTCCTTTGGTTCACTCACTTCAATTCCTTGAGCAATTCGCGGTGCTGCCCCTTGAGCCGTTCCACATCCCGACCCAGCTTTTCGATCTTCTTCTCCATATCCTTCTTCATCGCTTCGCCACTGGCGCTTTTGAAGTTGAACATGCCCATGCTCCGCTCCATGGTGCGCATCTCGCCCTCCAACTCTTCGATCTTGCGTTTGACGAAACGGCTCTCCTTCTCGATATGGAACTTGCCATCCGGTGCGCTCTTCAGGTCGTCCATGCGGTCCTGGAATTGCATGCGACGGCGTTCTTCGACCTCCATTTTCAATTGACCGTAGTGCTTGTCCAATGCAGCACGGTACCGTTCGCTGAAGGCATCGTAGAGCTTCGGCGATACGCGTCCGGAATTCATCCAACGCAAGGAGAATGATTTGAGGGTCTCGATGTCCTTGGTACGTTCGCCGGTATGCGCGAAGGCCTCGATCTCGGCGATCAACGCTTCCTTCTCTTGCGCGTTCACGGCTTGTTCGGCATCCAACTTTTCAAAGGTGGTCTTGCGCGCTTGGAAGAATCCATCGCAGGCTTCGCGGAACTTGTTCCACAACCGGTTCTCGTCCCTAGGGCCGGCACTTCCGGCTTCCTTCCACTGCTGTTGTAAGTGTTTCAAGCGGTCTGCGGTCTGGCGCCATTCGGTGCTGTCCTTCAAACTCACCGCTTCATCCAATAAGGCTTGTTTCTTGTCGCGAACCACCTTGAACTGGTCCTTCAACTGGTCAAAGAACGCCTTCTTCGCATCAAAGAATCCGTTGCATGCGGTCCGGAATTCCTTCCAGATCCGTTCGTTGTCCTTCTTTGTGGCGAAGCCGATCGCCTTCCACGCATTCTGCAATTCCAATACCTGATCAGTGAATGCAGTCCATTCCTTGGTCGTGGTGGCGTTCAATTCTGCGGTGACCAGTTTCACCTTCTCCACCAAGGCTTGCTTTGCTTGCAGGTTCGCTTCGTGTTCCGTGCGGCGTGCTTTGTAATACTCATGCACCTTGTCGTAAATGGTGCGTGTGGCCGTTGAGAACCGGTCGCGGATCTCCTCCCATTCCTCCCGGACCACGGGCCCCACTTGGTGCCACTTTTCCTGATACTCCTTCACACCTTGCTCCAATTCCTTCACATTGTCTTTCTGCGCCAGACTTTCCACATCACTGATCAGGGCCTGTTTCAAGGCCGTGTTCTTCCGCAGGTCATGATCCCGCAGTTCCTTGTAGATGCGGATGTGGTAGAAGAACTCGTCGCGCAGGTGCGAGTAATCGTTCTGTAGATCACGGTAGTGTTGCTGCGGAATGGGGCCGATGGTCTTCCACTGCTCTTGCAGTTCGGCGAATCGTTGGAAGGCTGTGCCGATGTTCTCCTCACCAGCGATCAGGGACTTCAATTCGTCCATGATCGCCTTCTTGGTCGCCAAGTTGTCAGCTTCTTCCTTGGCCTTCTTGCGCCGGATGTCGTTGATGCGTTGGTTGAAGGAGTCGAGCAGTTGTTTGAACCGCTTGTCCTCTTCGTCCGTCAACGGGGCGGACTCGATGGCCACAGGTGTGGTATCGCCAGAAGCATTGTCGGATGCATCCTCATCCTCCGATGACTCATCACTCGAATGTTCATTGGATGCTGCGATCAATGCCTCATAGGCTTCCTTGACTCCCTCAACGGCTTCGGATGCAGCTTCCACATCCTCCATCGCTACTGCTCCTTCGAGCCGTTCGATCAGCTCTGCTTTCGTTACCATGCGCGCTTTCGATGGCCACTTCTCGACCGTCAGCCCAAAGATAGGAGGCTGGTTGGAACCGGAACCCGAGTTCAAACGGCAAGCCCGAGCATACAGATATCGTCCATTTGCTCCCCGGCCCCTTTCCAATCCAAGAAAGCGCGGTCCAGTAACACGGCCTGTTCCTTCAATGGCAGTTGCTGGTGCTTCACAAGTAGATCGGCCAACCGCGAAGTCATGAATCGCTTTCGTTCCGGCCCACCGAACTGGTCCACGTACCCATCGCTGAAGAGATAGATGCGGTCGCCAGCGGTATATGCCAACCGGTGGGTGGTGAAGTGCCGATCCTCGGTCTGGTGCCCGCCGCCTACAGGCCGCCGATCACCGTTGATGATGCTGAGTTGACCCTGATGCAGCCAATAAAGCGGTCGGTAGGCTCCGGCGAACAGGATCTCGCTCTGTCGCCGATCCACACGGCACAGGGCTACGTCCATGCCATCGCCCGCACCACGTTCTTTGCCTTGTTGATGCAAGGCCGCCACCATGCGTGCGTGCAAGATGCGTAGGATCTCTGCGGGGTCCTTTTCCGCATGTTGGGGGACGATCTCGTTCAGCAAGGAGCAACCGACGGTGGCCATCATGGCTCCGGGCATTCCGTGGCCGGTACAATCTGCCGCTGCGACGAAACAGGTGTCGTCATCGATCCGAAGTACCCAGTGGAAGTCTCCGCTAACAAGGTCCTTTGGCCGATCGATGACGAAGGAGTCCGCGAAGAGTTCGTCGTAGATCAATGCAGAGGGCACCAATGCCCGTTGGATCTTGGCGGCATAAGCCATGCCATCGGTCATGTCGGCATTGCGCGCCTTTACTTGGTCGTGTGCGGCTTCGTCCGCATTCAGCCATCGGCCGATGTAGCGGAACAGGAGAAAGCCGACCAGTCCGAATACCACCAACGCGATGGCGATGTTGCGAAACAAGGAGGTCTGTGCAGCGGCGACCACAGTGGCTGTTGAACGGCGTGCGAATACGATACCCAGCACGTGACCATCCACATCGCGAATGGATCCGAATGCCATGAGTTCCGGTCGTCCATTCGCACTGGGAATGGTATGGCCTTCAGCCTCGTAGTGCGGGAGGATCAAGGCTTCATCTCCGTTCCAAGGGTCACGGAATCGAGGTGTTTCGGCCGAGGTCACTAGGACCTGTAGTTCCTGCTTCATGGTGTCATGCACCAGGATCTCCAATGGTGCTTCCAAGCCATTTCGTTCGGCCGCTTTGCGCAAGCGTTCGTGCAACACGTAGTACCAAGCATCCTGGGTGTTCTTGAAGATCATGCCCCGGCCATCATACCGTTCCATCAAGGCCGTGATATGGCCGTGTGGGATCTGTTCGGAAAGTGTGGCGGTGATGCTTTCCAGTTGGGACAACCCTTGTACCTGCCGGGCACGTTGCTCGCCTTGATGGACGAAGGCAATGACACCGATACAGAGCAGGAATAGCGCTCCGTAAACGGCGAGTAGGACCTTATGCTTGGTGTGCTTCGGACGGAATTCCACGGATTGCGTTGCCGGAGATCCTGTCTCCGGCCTGCGTTCCTACGTGGTTTCGTGCTCGGTTGTTCCGTTCTTAAGAAGTAAGAAGTAAGCAGTAAGCAATCGGCAGGATGCAGGAGCGCCTGCAACACCTGCCCACTACCACCTGGCCACCGCCACCTTCTCCTTCTCCATCAACCCAAGAAAGGGTACCCGTGTTCGGTCGCGGGAACGAAGGTCTCCTTGATGGTTCGAGGGCTTACCCAGCGAATGAGGTTCAGGTAACTACCGGCCTTGTCGTTGGTGCCGCTTCCGCGCGCGCCACCGAAAGGCTGCTGTCCGACAACTGCACCCGTAGGCTTGTCGTTGATGTAGAAGTTACCCGCACTATGCCGCAGTACTTGCATGGCCTGCACGATGCTCCCACGGTCGTTACTGATCACGGCACCGGTCAAGGCGTATTCCCCTGTGCTATCCACCAGCTTCAAGGTATCCATCCACCGGTTCGGACTGTACACATGAATGGTCAGCACGGGACCGAAGATCTCCTCACACATCGTGGTGCTCTTTGGATCCTTCGTCACGGCAACGGTCGGCTCGATGAAGTAGCCCTTGGACTTGTCGTACTTCCCACCGGCGATGATCTGGACATTCTTCTTGTCCTTCTTCAACCCATCAATATATCCGCTGATCTTGTCGAATGCCTTTTCGTCGATCACTGCGCCGATGAAGTTCTTGAAGTCGCGCGGGTCGCCCATCTTCATTTCGGCGAGATCGGCCAGGAGTTCCTTCTTCACTTGCGGCCAGATGTTCTCAGGGATGTAGGCCCGGCTGGCCGCGCTACATTTTTGTCCTTGGAATTCGAAAGCACCACGTGAAAGGGCCGTGGCCACTACGACTGGATCTGCACTCGGGTGCGCGAGCACGAAGTCCTTGCCTCCGGTCTCGCCTACGATGCGTGGATAGCTGCGGTAAAGTGGAAGGTTATTCCCGATCGTTTGCCAGATGTGGCGGAATACACCTGTGCTTCCTGTGAAGTGGATCCCCGCGAAATCCTTGTGTTTGAAGATCACTTCCCCAGCAACGGGTCCTTCCACATGGATCAGGTTTATCACCCCAGCAGGCAAGCCCGCCTGCATGAAGATCTCCATGATGACCTGCGCGCTGTAGCATTGGGTATCCGCACACTTCCAAACCACTGTATTTCCCATTAGGGCGCATGCACTTGGCAGGTTGCCGGCGATCGCTGTGAAGTTGAAGGGGGTCAACGCGAAGACGAAGCCTTCGAGCGCACGGTACTCCAAACGGTTCCAAACACCTGGCGAGCTGACAGGTTGGTCCTTGTAGATCTGGGCTGCGTATGACACGTTGAATCGCAGGAAGTCAGCGAATTCACAGGCGGCATCGATCTCCGCTTGGTACGCGTTCTTGCCTTGACCCAACATGGTGGCGGCATTGATCCGTGCCCGATACGGACCACTGATCAGGTCTGCCGCTTTAAGTAGGATCGCGCCCCGGTCCTCCCAAGGCATATTCTCCCAATCCCGCTTGGCTTTCAGCGCCGCATCGATCGCAGCTTTCACGGTCTTGGCATCGCCATAGTGGGCCATGCCCAACACATGATCATGCTTCTGGGGCGAAGTCATTTTACGCTGGTCCTTCGTCGTTACCGCCTTTCCACCGATCCACATGGGTGCATCGATCTTCACCTTCGACCGACGATCCACTTCGGCTTGCAAGGCTGCTCGTTCGGGGCTTCCGGGTGCGTAGCTGAGGACGGGTTCGTTGTGGGGTGTGGGAGGGGTGAAAGTTGCGTTGGCCATGTTCTTTTTCGCGTTCAATGACCGGGCAAAGGTAGATGCCTCGACCCGGACGTTCCGCCCTCAACTTCTCAACCTGAGCGGAACACCGATCCGTACGTAGCGAACGATGAGCCCGGGAGGGTCCGCGATCTAGTAGAATGCGGAAGTGCGTACCGTTCCGACTTGAAGACCGCGAACGGATAGGTGATCGGTGCTTGCGCAATGCATGCTGACGAGGGGGGAGTGAATGGTATCGAGAACGCGACGTGCAATGCTCCAAGGGCCGCCATTGAGCAGTCCTGACCATCCATGATCCCACTCACCGCACGATCGTGGTCGAGAGAAACCCTACGAGCGAGCGAGTCGGACACTCGGAGTACGCCTGTTCGGTCAGCGTTCGACCTTCACGAATCCGTCGAACCGATAGATCGGGTCCATCTCTGATCCGGCTTCGATCTCGCACAACGGACGGATCAGACCATCGTTCAAGCCGTATACCCAACCATGGAGGTGAGGTCCACCGCGTTCGGCCCATGCTCGCTGTACGATACTCGACTTGGCAAGATCCTTTACCTGTTCCATCACATTGAGTTCAACGAGCCGATCGAAGCGCTTGTCTTCAGAGGGTATCGCTTCGAGTTCCGCAGCGTGCATCCGACGAACATCCTTGATATTGTACAGCCATTTATTGATGATCCCGAGATCATCATGGCCCATGGCGGCTTTCACACCACCACACCCGTAATGGCCACATACGATGATATGCTTGACATTCAACATCTCGACAGCAAACTGGAGCACGCTCAATAGGTTGAGGTCGGTGTTCACCACCATGTTCGCTATGTTGCGATGAACGAATATCTCACCGGGGCGAGTCCCCGTGATCTCGTTGGAGGGAACCCTGCTATCGCTGCAACCGATCCACAAGAATTCAGGTTCCTGTAGTTTAGATAGTCGGCTGAAGAATTCCGGGTCCCGATCGACGCAGTTCTCTGCCCAGATCTGGTTGTTCTTAAGTAGGCGGCGATAGCTCTCCATTCTTGTTGATCATTTGTTTTGTAAGGTCCAGAGGGGTGTTCAACGGTGAGGGGTCGAACTTGCGGACCACCTATTGCTCTGTGAGCGTTGGTCCTTCCTTGCAGATAGCGATGGTCTCATTTCGGTTCCTCCTTTTGAGTGTTGCCCTTTACTGGTGGACCCTCGCTGTTCCCTTCGTATTGCGCCACTATTGGCAGGAGTTCCCGGAATCCGTTAAGGATATGCTCCTTCGGAACGATCCCGGGTGCAACGTGCAGGTCCTTGAGCAGTTGCGCGGGCTGCCGTTGAAGCCCGGTGATGTACACCTTGGTCCCTTTGTCACTTAGGTCTTGGATGATCTCCATTACGGTATTCAAGCCGCTTTGGTCCATGAAGGGCACTTCGCGCATGCGGATCAACACATGGGGTGTATCGGGAATGGAAGCGGCCATATCCTGTAAGGTGCTGGTAAATCCAAAATGAAGTGGACCATGCAGTTTATGTACATGCACCTTGCCTTTGAACATGTTATGTAACTCCCGTTCCTCCGGGTCCTTTGGTTCTCGCATCAGTTCATCCATTGTTCCTACCTCGGATCGGTCCGACGATTCATCCCCCATGCGCTTCATGAATAAGAGTGAAGCAAGCGCAAGACCCAACGCAACGGCCTGGATCAGGTCGAAGAAGACCGTAAAGACGAGCACGAGTACCAGAACCGCCGCATCTGCACGCGGAGCATAGCGCAACTGCTTCACCCCCCGCGTATCCATGATCGCCAGACCGACCGAAACGAGGATCCCTGCCAGCACTGCGAGCGGGATCTCCTCAGCAAGTTTGCCTGCACCCAAGAGCACCACGAGGAGGAAAAGCCCATGGATCATACCGCTGATCCTCGTCCGACCTCCGGCCTGGATATTCACTACGGTGCGCATGGTAGCACCAGCGCCGGGAATGCCCCCAAAGATGGAAGAGGCCATGTTCCCGATCCCTTGCCCGATGAGTTCGCGCTCACTGTCATGTCGTGTTCGAGTCTTGCTGTCCGCGACCAAAGAGGTGAGCAGGGAGTCCAACGATCCGAGGACCGACAAGGCGACAGCGTCCGTGAAGATCGTGCTCCATAGATGCGCATCGATGCTGAACATGCCAGCGATCTTCAACTCGGGGAGCCCTTGTGGTATGCTACCGATCCGGGGAACGTCCCAGCCCAACACCATCGGTACGATGCTCACTAGAATGAGCGCCACCAACGTACCCGGGATCTTCGTGGTCACCAACGGGAATAGGTAGATGATCGCAAGTGTGACGGCGGCGAGCAGGACGGCATGTACATCGATCCCCGCCAATGGGCGCCCGACCTCCATGAAAACATCAATGATCACTGGCGGGGAGGCATGACCCATGATCGGGAACACCTGTAGGAGAATGATGATCACGCCGATCCCGGACATGAATCCCGATACGACCGGATAGGGTACCAATCGGATGTATTTTCCTACCCGCACCAAGCCCAGTATCACTTGCAACGCGCCGGCCAACAGGAAAGTGAGCAATACCGCACTGAGGCCTGTCTCGATGCTGTCGGCCATTGCGGTCATGTTGGCGGCCAAAGCTGCGCTCACCACGGTCATTGGTCCTGTGGGTCCGCTCACTTGGCTCGGAGTGCCGCCTAACCATGCGGCCAGAAAGCCGAGGACCATGGCACCGTACATACCGGCGGCAGCTCCCAACCCGCTTTGGACACCGAAGGCCAAAGCCAAGGGGAGTGCAACGATGCCGGCCGTGATCCCGCCGAACACGTCGCCCCGCACATTGCTAAGGTCGAACTTGAAGATCCGTGTCATTGATCAACTACCAATCTTGGAACGTATCAAAGGCAACCCGATCGCTGAACATCGGGTACGGTGTTCCAAAACCTCTCAGGGTCGAGGACACCGGGCCATCAACGCACGGGTCGTCCGAGCGTCAAGGTTCGTACGGATCAAGCTTTGGGAGGCGGAACTGCCACATCACCGTGCAAAGCGGCCTCCACGCGTTGATCGCGGATCGGCGCTACCGCTTGCGTGAGCACGGGTTCGTCGAATGCATTTTCCCAATGCATTTCGGCGCAGGTCGACTTCACCTCTTCCTCCACCGAAATGGGCAGGGACCGCGTTCCAAACTCATCCATCACCGCGTCCTGGTTCCGGGAGTTGATCATCAGCGGCATCATCCACAACAAGAAAGCAACCATGGTCGAGACCAGCTGCATAGCCGTTGGCAACGTGGAACTGGTCGCTCTGTAATGCATTGAATGAACGCGAAGATAGGGCAGGTTGGCAGGCTTCAATATCTGAACCTGCTTCGTACCTAGTTCAATGCCCAAGGCCAGCACATTTCCATGGTGGGCACTTCAACTTGGAAAAGATGGCCATCCACTTTACGCTCCATGGTATAGGAGCCTTGCATTCGTCCGAATGCGCTGTTCAGATCACACGCACTTGTATAGGTGAATGCCTCCCCAGCACGCAATACGGGTGTTTCCCCGACCACCCCCGGACCTTCCACTCGACGCAAGGCGGCCAAGCTGTCCCGAATGGCCCAATGGCGGTGTTTCAACTGCACCGTGTCCTTGCCCGTATTGGTGATCGTGATCCGGTAGCTGAAGATGAACCGGCCCACGCGCGGGTCGCTGTGCTTGGGTTCGAATCGGCTGCGGACCGTGACCTTGATATCCTGCGTGACCGTGGTATTCATGGTACAAAGATCTGTGATCCCCGGGGATCGTGCTGTCCAATGATGTTCCGACTTCGCAACGACCAGCTCACCCTTGCAGATCGTTCTGTCGAAGCAAGTTGCACAAGGTTCCGGTCGGATCCTGCCAACAACTGCGAAAGGTTGCACACCGCCGATCGTGGACATCGGTCGTTTTCCGTGTTGACCCGTATGGGCGTGCCCCGATACCTTGCCGCCCCATGATCCTGACCACTCCGCAGTGCATTCGTGTTGCTTTCGCGTTCACCTTCTTGCTTCTTTCGCTGACCCTTAGTGCACAATACAACGGTCCGGAAAGTGTGGAATTCGACCCCGATGGTGATCGCTATTTCGTCAGCAACACCGGCAGTCAATTGATCAGTGTGCGGGAGCAGGATGGAGGGGTGTCCACCTTCGTCAGTGTCGGTTCGCCACCGTATGGGTTGGAACTCATGGGCGATACCTTGTTCGCTTGCACGGACGGCGGTGTGAAAGGCTACGCCACAGCGGACGGCGTTCTGGTCTTCGATCTGGACTTGAACGGAACATTCGTCAACGGGATCACGACCGACGGAGCCTACCTGTACGTGACCGATTTCGGTGCCGGACGCATCTACAAAGTGGATGTGGCACAGAACACGTTCACCACGTTGGTACCCAGCACCGGTACGCAACCCAACGGCATCGTTTGGGATCCCGTGGGTGAGCGTTTGGTGGTGGTGCTCTGGGGTGGTTCCGTCAAGAGTTTCGATCGGGAAAGTGGGGCGGCTACGACGTTGGTCTCCAATACGGGCCTCGCCAGCATTGATGGCATCACTATCGACTGCCTCGGCAATTTCCTGTTGGCCTCCTGGAGTCCGGATCGCATCACGCGGTACGACCCGGCCTTTACAACGGGTGTGAACACGGGGATCACGGGGTTGAACAACCCGGCGGATATCGATTTCGACCACGTGAACAATGTGGTCTGCATCCCGAACAGTGGTTCCAATACCGTACAACTCGAGGAGGTGGATTGTACTTCTGGCTTGCAGGAAGGAAGGAGCTACATCACCAAAATTCTGCCGAACCCCACCAGCGGTCTGGTCACGTTCGATCCCCCCTTTTCCGCTACGGAGCCTTTCATGGTGCTGGATACCAGAGGGCTGCTTGTCGCGATGGGCAACTTGCGCCCGAATGCGCAATTGGACCTCAGCAACCTTTCCAACGGGCTCTACACGATCTTGTTGACCCGCTCCGCGCAGCAGTTCCGCGTGGTGAAGGAGTGACCCACTTGGGTCAACTTTCAGCCTCGGTCGGGCCCACTTTCTTCAACCGGCGGTAGGTGAACACACTGAGGATGTGCCGACGTGCGAACCGCAGGTTGCCATTGTTGTTCACGAACTTGTTGTACACGTTCTGCGGTACCCCGAAGTACTCGTACTCGCTGCCATCGCCGAAGATCAGGTGCAAGGTCATGGCCTTGTAGCGCCAATCGCTGATCACGCTGGTGGTGGCCGTGCGCTCGAATTCCTCCTTATTCGTGGCATGCGTTTCCGGATGGATGCTCACCAAGAAATGGTATGCATCGATGAGGTGTTTGCTCACCTCCTCTGCCTTCACCCGTTCTCCCTCGTCCTGGAATCGGTCCGGGTGGTGCTTCTTCATTAGGCCCTTGTACAGAAGCCCCAATTCCTTGAGGTCCGTTCGGGGCATGGCACCGAGCAATTTGCGGCTGTCAAGGATCTTCTTGCTGGACATTTGGGGCGCGAAGGTCGCGCTTTGCCAGTGATCAGCGCAGGGTGGAAGTGATCAAGGCTCCAACCGAGGCGACGCACTGCGCTCAACGGTCTCGTTCACCACGATCTCCTCCCATCGGTTCCAGTTGTACACCGTTGCCTTTCCTTGTGCCTTGGCGAAGGTGACCGCGTTGTACCGATCGGTGAAGATCCGGCAACTGCTGTACCACATCTTCCCGTCCGCTGGATCACGGTAGCCACTCACGACCGCATCATTGTCCAAGGCGTGCTGCAATACCACTTCCAGATCCGGAAGGCCATCCTTTCCGACAGGTACATCGTAGGCCGCCACCAGATCCGCGTTCACATAGGAATTGCCGCGCACATCGTAGCTGAACCGCTGTTTGCGGGAGGCAATGGCGCGCAAGCGTTCTATAAGCAAGGTGAATACCCGGTCGGACATGTACGGTGTTTGGCTGGGGACGAAGATCCGATCAAGCCCTTCAGGATCCACAGTGGGAGTTGCTGAAGGATCAACAAATGATCGTCGCTAATTCAGAAGTGCTTGGCCCTCAGCGGAACGGCAGCCCGTGGTCAGCGCAAAAGGGTCACGTGCCCTTGCCGTTGCTGGATCTTGCCGTGGCTATCGCGCACGCTGACCGTCCAGGTGTACACGCCATCAGGCACCTGCTCACCCGTCCAAGCGGTGGCCTTATCGGTGAGGGTGGCCAATGTGCGCCCCCAGCGATCGTAAATGGTCAGCTGGAAATCTTCTGGGTTCCGTACGCTCGTGATCACTTGGAAACCGTCATTGATCCCATCGTTGTTCGGGGTGAAGCTGTTCGGTGCCCAAAGCAGGAACGCATCTTCAACACAAACCACCTGTTCGCTCTCGTCCACGCAATCATTCGCATTGCTCGCTATCAGAACGATGGAATAGCAATCCACATCGCTGAAGGTGTACGTGAAACTGGATGCATCCGAAGTAAAAGGTTCCGGTGTTCCGAGTTGCCATTGCAATTGACTTGCATGGGTGCTATGATCCGTGAACTGCACGGTCGGTGCATCCAGCGTCACCACGGCAGGCGAACTACTGAAGTCCGCGATAGGAGTGGCCCAGGCTTCAATGTACTCCGGCATGGTCACCGTACCGGGGCAACGTGGATCACCCTCCACAGGTATGGCCGTCAAGGTCACATCGTGGATCCCCACAGCAAAACAATGCTCCGCGACCGGACCGGAGGCTGTGCCGCCATCGTTGAAGTTCCAGGTATAGGTGAAGGTTGGATCGGAAGTCGCGGTCAGTTGAATGCAAAAAGGCTCACATCCCGTCCGGATCGGAGCGCTGAATCCCGGGATCACCGTTACCGCCTCGGCGATCGTGATCGAAGCCGTGTCCACGCCACATGCTCCGGAGACGACCACGAAGTAGGTGCCTGGTCCTTCAACGGAAACAGTGTCGGTCGTTGCAGAGGTATTCCAGAAATAGGATCCAACTCCCGACGCGATCAACTCCAGCGGCGCTCCCGCGCAGGCTTCGGTCGGCCCGGTGATCGAGGCCACGGTCGCGGCGGTAATACCAACGGTCACATCGGCAGAAACGGTCCCGCAAGCGTTGGTGGTTTCCACGGAATAGGTACCGGCCGTATCAACGGAAATGGAAGTGGTCGTTGCGCCGGTATTCCAGGCGTACGCATTCCCTCCGTTCGCTGTCAACACCACCGAGGTGCCTTCACAGATCGTGGTCGGTCCATCGGCGGTGATGGTCAGTGGGGTATTGGCCTCTACCTGCAGGTCGATGGTCGTGCAGGTGGTGTCTCCGCACGCGTTCACTGCACAGAAGGAGAGGGTGGTGCCATTCGTTTCGCTCGCCCCCAACGTGTAGTTGGTGGAGTAGGCATTCGGACTGGTGAAGTTGCCCGTTCCGCCGGTCCAGAAGACGGTTGCGATGTTGCCGGAAGCAATACCCGTAAGGCCCGTGGTCCCGCCGCAGGGTAGCTCCTCCGGCTCTGTGGTGATCTGTACCCAGAATGGAGTGATCGGCGCTTGGCAGCCATCGTTCACATACGTTACCGTGGGTGCGCCCGGCCAACTCACCTCCAAACTGGATCCGTCGTTGTCCGTGTACGAACCGCCATAGGTGCCGTATTGGTTCACCATCAACGAGAGGTTGTAGGTGACCGAATCGGTACACTGCTCGGATACCATCGATAGCTGGAACGTTCGGTAGCTGGTCGGGCCGGTGGGTGCTGCGGTAATGCCGGAGCCGTTGTTGTGGTTCTTGAAATGGCCGAACGTGTTGCCCGGAGCTTGGTAGATCACGAAGAGCGTGTCATTCAGCCCGGCGAAGGAATTGCCCGCGATACAGAGGTTGGTGCTGGTGATGCCCAACACACGCCGCCCCGCTGGTAGGATACCTCCTGGCGGTTCCACCAACCAGCCACAGTTCGTGATGGTCGCATTCAGCTGCGCGGTCACCGAGGCGGAGGTGGCGTTCTGCACCCAACCCAAAAAGGTATTCGGTGTAGCCCACGAGGCTTCCAGATCCGCCAAGGCGATGGGTAGTGGACCAACGATGAAGCGGAACATCTCGTTCTCGCCCTCCTGCGCCCCAGAGCATGCGCTGTTGCACGCATCCACCAGCACCCGTTCGATCTCCAAGCACTTCGTGGGTACTTGGGAGTGAAGCGTAAGCGTACCCGACCAGGCAGCCCCGGCAAGCAGGTACGGTAGGAGTTGATGCTTCAAGTTATCCAAGGGAATTGAGAAGAGAACCCTGAGGACGGGTTCATTGCTGAAGTGCAAAGGTCGGTCACTGGGAGACGATCGGCGCGATCCTCAAGTTGTACTCACCCGGATCGAATTCACGAAACGCACCCCGATCGATCGGTCGTAGCGCTGCTGGTGGTCGGTGAGGCGGATCCGCACGAAGTCAAGGTTGTTCTCGACCACCGATCATCCGTTCAACACCGAGTACCAATTCGCGAATTGGGCACTTACCTTGGGATCATGAGGGTGCATGAAGGTCATATCAGAACAGCTTGCCTTCTCGCAGCAGCGTCGCAACACGATGCCCTGAGTGCGCCAAAGGGGGGGCAACGAGCAACGAGCAACGAGCAACGAGCAACGAGCAACGAGCAACGAGCAACGAGCAACGAGCAACGAGCAACGAGCAACGAGCAACGAGCACCGAGCAACGAGCAACGAGCAACGAGCAACGAGCAACGAGCAACGAGCAACGAGCAACGAGCAACGAGCAACGAGCAACGAGCAACGAGCAACCCAACAAGTTAGCGCTTCCTTCCTCGTATCACACAC
>Ga0209063_1000161_pt1 | contig 70976 bp, 65 predicted proteins | sample KloWWTmeKNB19Kit_FD_187177 | JGI IMG/M metagenome (GOLD analysis project Ga0209063, IMG submission 187177) | Active sludge microbial communities from Klosterneuburg, Austria, studying microevolution and ecology of nitrifiers - Klosterneuburg... | ecosystem: Engineered > WWTP > Aerobic digester >... | reverse complement strand
CGCAAAGACGCAAAGACACATAACCTCGGGTTGGATCCACTTGGAATTTCTTTGCGCCTCTGCGCCTCTGCGGTTCAATGCATTGGTTCTCATTCGTCGCGAAGTGCTTCAATGGGACGTATAGATGCCGCTTTTCGAGATGGTATCAAAGTCGAACATCGCCGGGAGGGGTTTGGGGGAGAAACCGCAAAGACGCAAAGACACATAACCTCGGGTTGGATCCACTTGGAATTCCTCTGCGCCTCTGCGCCTCTGCGGTTCAATGCATTGGTTCTCATTCGTCGCGAAGTGCTTCAATAGGACGTATAGCTGCAGCTTTTCGGGCCGGTATCAAGCCCGCTAGTCCACCGGCGATGATCAATGCGAAGAGCGCCCACAAGGCCACGTCGAGCTGGATGGATGGATCACGGAAGAACTCACTTCCGGGCACGGCACTGGCGATCCCTTCCATCAGGAACACACCGAGTATGAGACCCGCCCAACCGGCCATGGCGGTCACGAAGACGGCTTCGAGCATGACCTGGCCGATCACGTTCCTTGGCGTGGCACCGAGCGCCTTCCTGATCCCGATCTCCTTGGTCCGGTCCTGCACCACGATGATCATGATGTTGCTGATACCCACGATCCCGGCGATCAAACTTCCGATACCGACGAACCACAGGAATGCGTTGATCCCTGTGAAGATGTTGCCGAGCATGCTGCTGTTCTCCACGTTGTTGTTCACCCACAAGGCCCTATCGTCCGTGGGGTCGAAGTTGTGCCGTCGTGCTATGGTGTGTACCGCACGCGTCTCGGCCATTTGGGAACCCACGATGGTCGCATCGGAAAAGCTGAACATGATGTCGTCCACATCGCGCTTGGCATTGAAGACCTTTTGCGCGGCGTTCAAGGGAATGAACACCGGACTGCGTTCCATGGTGTTGTGCCCACCCGATTCGAACTCGTACAAGCCCACGCACAGAAAAGGCACGCCGTTCACGTTGATCCACTGATCCAAGGGGTCCTCATCCTTGAACAATTCCTTGCTGCAATCCTCGGCGATCACGATCACTTTGCGGTTGCTCTGCTCGTCCACCTCGTTGATGAACCGTCCGCGCAGCACGATCTGGTTCTCCAACGGCAGACTCTCGGGACCCAACCCGCGGATGCTGTAGCTCCCGTAGTTCTTGCCATGCTGCAATTGGCTCTGCCCGCGCCATACCCGGTATCGGCCGCGAATGTGCTCCAATCCGGGGATCGCGTTCCGAAGTGCATCAATGTCGTCCTCGTCCAATTGGATCGAGCGGTTCGCGGGCAATCCGTTCCATGGCTTGCTCGTCTCGCCACCGAACAGGGTGATGCTGTTCTTGGCCGTGTTCTTGAAATTGTACTCGAAGCCGTTGCGCAGGCCACTGCCAGCGCCCAGAAGGATGATGAGCATGAAGATCCCCCAGAACACGGCAAACCCCGTGAGCACGGCCCTCAGCTTGTTCTTGCCGATGCTCTCGAAGACCTCGCCCCATTGTTCCCTATCGAACATCGCGGGTATGGTCTTCGGTTTCCAACAACGAAGAAGGGGCCAGGTGGGCGTTCTCGATCAGGCCATCACGTAGAAGGATCACCCTGTTCGTGGCGGCCGCGACCTCCCGTTCGTGCGTCACGATCACGACCGTTAGGCCATGCTCCTTGTTCACCTTGGTCAACAGCGCCATCACCTCCTTGCTGGTGGTGCTGTCCAAGGCCCCGGTCGGTTCATCTGCAAGGATGATCTTCGGTTCGCTGACGAGCGCTCTGGCGATAGCAACGCGTTGCTTCTGTCCACCGCTCAGCTCATTCGGCATGTGGTGCGCCCACTCTTTCAGACCCACGTTGGCCAACATCTCCAAGGCCATCTCGTTCCGCTTCTTCCGCTTCACACCTTGGTAGTACAAGGGCAAGGCCACATTCTCCATGGCATTCTTGAAGCTGATCAGATTGAAGCTCTGGAAGATGAAGCCGATGTATTTGCTGCGCAGGGCGGCGTTCTCCGTCTCGCTTTGGCCTCTGATCAACAGGCCATCCAAGAGGTACTCCCCGTTGTCGTACGTATCGAGAATACCGATGATGTTCAGCAAGGTGCTTTTGCCCGATCCGGACGAACCCATGATGCTCACGAGCTCGCCCTTCCCGATGTGCAGATCGATGCCCTTGAGCACCTGCAACAGGTTGTTGCCCGTTCGGTAGGCCTTGCGGATATCGGTCAGTTGGATCATGGATGCGCGAAGGTATCGGGCTTGGATGGTGCCTGAGAGCCTCATACACGAACGGTTCGGGCCGTGTAGGAACGGTGGCGACCCAAAGCCCGATGGGCGGGCAGGTTCCGTGCGTACGTATGAGGCAATGATCGCCGGAATAGCAAGCTGGCGTACTTGCGGCTCACGGTAACCTCTGCCAGCCTACCGTATCGCAACAGGTATTCGTTCACATTGGATCCGGCATGTGCAGGCGGTAGCGATGTTGCCTGGCGGGTTCACGGCGACAGTGCTCCAATACACATTCCACGAGTGTGGCCGATGCATCGGCAGGCTCCTCGAAGTACATCCGTGCCGCGATCCCTCGCGTAGTTCCATCATTCGGACTACCTGATGGATCAGATCATCCAGCATCGCGCCACGATCCAGAGGGGAGCTGGGCCAACGTCAGTACCCGAAGTGCAAATGACCTGTTGGGCTCCACAGTTTATTCGTGTAGCGCTCGTATGCTAGTGTGCCGTCACCTTCGTATCGGTAGCCCTTGTGCCCGTGGCGGGGGAGGGTCGCAGTGTTCATCTTGATTGGATCCAAGGAACAAAAGGAACTTTTGTTCAGAAAGAGAGCTTCATCGGAGCAGGGTGGTAGCGGTTTTCAAGAACCATTATACATCGCGGCGGGTGCTGCGATCCAACACGGCATCGATCCGCTCGTGAGGTCGTGCAGACCGGTGGAGATCTGGTGGAAGGCCTTGGCATCCTTGGTCGTTCCTTGCGTGGTCTTCAGCTCGGCCAACAGTTTCACCATCGGTTCCAGCTCACGCCGTTTCCGCTCACGTGTGATGTGCGTGGCGATCTTCCTCACGTCCTTCTCAGCTTGGAAGAACTCGCGGCGCTCCCCGGCCTTCAGCACCTTGTCCACCAGTTGCCAATCGATCAGGGCACGCAGGTTCATGTTCGCATTCCCGCGGCTGATGTTCAACTGCTCCATCACATCCTCGGTGCTCAAGGGCTCAGCGCTGATCAGCAACAAGGCGTGGACCTGGGCCATGCTCCGGTTGATGCCTCAATGGGTGGCGAATGTGCCCCAAGTCTGTGCGAACTTCTCTTTGGCTTAGTGGAGTTCCATGTTGGCACGAATGGAATGCAATACGGATGGAACTTCCAATTAGTATTGAAAATAGAAGTGGATCCGGTCAAGGGCACTCACATGGAACAACCCGTTACCCTAGTCCCGATCGGACTTCCCCTTCTTCTTGGTCATGTTCGAGTTGAACCAGGCCACCAGTGATGATCTCTGGCTCGCGTTCAATTGCGCGTGCCCATGCATGATGGCGTAGTTGTTCGGCGGCATTTCGCCTTCTTCGATCTCCTCGCCACATTCGTGGGCTTCATCCCTACTGGACGGTTCGTTCCAACGTGAGAAGTTCAACACTTCCCTGCCTTCGTTGATGTGGTCCTGGATGATGAAGTTCATCGGGGTGATGTATGCCCATACCGGGTAGTCGGTTCTGTAGCTGTGACAGTCATAGCACGCCCCGGTCACCAATGTCTTGATCTCGTCCGGTGCCTGGGTCATGAACAGCATGTCGTTGGTCGGGTCTGTTGTCGGCGCGGTGCGGTTCGGTTGTATGAATTGGGCCACCACGGCGACGGCAATGAGGATGAGCAGGATCCGCTTTTTCATGTCCATGGGTGTTTTGAATGGTCTATTCTTTGGTCGATCTTGTTTTGTGCGGATCATTCCTCTCCGCTGTTCTTTAGTGATGATAGCAGGCTGTATGCGCCCTTCAATACCAACGGCCGTTCGCGCAGTTCGGTGGAAGGTTCCACCAGTTCGATGTAACCGTACTCGTTGGCTCCGGTGGTCAGGGGCACCATGGTATAGCTGCCGTCCACATTCGCAATGAACACGGCTTGGCCATTGCCGCTGCGGACGACGGCTTCTTCAGGTACGCACCAAACGGTATCGGTGCGACTTTCCAACGAGGCGCTCATGGCCATGCCGGGCACGAGGTCATTCGGGGCCTTGGTGAAGTGGCAATGGACGATAGCGCTGCGGTCGGCATCCAAGCTACGGCCCACTAGGATCACTTCGGCTTCGTATTCGTCCTGTGGATGGGCGGTTGGGCGCGCATGCACTTCCTGGCCTACATGTACATTCGGCAGGTCTTTCTCAAAGACGGTCAGTGCCAAGTGGATGTCCTTGGGATCCACCAGTTCGAACAGTACATCGGTGGGTTGGACATAACGACCCATGTTCATGTACACATTCGATACCCAACCATGGATCGGTGAACGAAGCGCCACGCTGCGCGAGATGGTCTCGGCGGTCAGCGTGCTTGGATCCACACCGATCAACCGCAGTTGTTCCGCTAGTGAACGCAACGTGACCTTTTGCGTGTTGAGTTCGGTAGCCGCTTCTTGGTACACCTTGTCGCTCGTGGTCTTGCTCGCGTTAAGGGCCTTCTGGCGTTCGAAGTCCTGTGTGAGCATGGTCACTTTGCCCTCGGCCACTAGATAGTCCTGTTGTAATTGGATGAAGCGTGGGTCTTCCATGATGGCCAGTGTTTGCCCTTTCTGGATCTCCATGCCGGGCAGCAGGTCGGATGAGCGCAGGTAACCACCCAGCGGCGCACTGATGCTGACGAGGTTCTGCGGCGGCACCTCAACAACGCCTTGTACCGGTATCAGCAAGCCCAGCGATCGCCTTTCGGCCTGGCCGGTGAGAATGCCCGCGTTCTCCAGTTGATCTGCGCTGAGCATAACGGTTGTTCCGGAGGATGCGGATGTTGCGGTGTCGGCTGGTGATTCGACCGTTGTGCAGGCCGAGAACGTCATCAGAATGGCGATGGTGCCGATCAACGGTACCTGTAGCATCGATGCCCCTTCGACTGCGCTCAGGATGGTTCGACCGTTTTGAAAGAAAATGTGTTGACGCATGATCTGCGGGATGTTAGAAATCGTTGAAGGCGTTGAACTCGATGCTGGCGCGACCGAGGGCCCGGAGCGCATCGAGGTATTCCATGGAAAGGGTGATGGACTGGCCGGTGAGCAAACTCCATTCAAGCCGGTCGATCTGGCCGTTGAGGTAGGCCTCCTCCGCCGACCGGCGCAGCTGTTCGGCTTCCTGCGTGGCGCCTTGCTCGAAGGCTTCCACGCGGGCCAGTTGGGCGGTGTAGCGCTGTTGCGCCTGTTGCAATTGCGTGCGGACCTCCTGCGTCAGTGCCGCGGTCTCGTTGGTGGCGCGTTCGGTGTCGATGCGCGCGGCCTTGTTGCGTGCGGACTGTGCGCTGAAGAACAAGGGCACACCGATGCCGGCACGCACCATGGTGAACCGATCATCGCGCCCGTAGATCACCGAGCCATCGGGCACGGACGGCGACTGGTACAACGTCATCGAGGACACCCCGAGCGTGAGGTTGGGCAGCAGGGTGGAGCGTTCCATGTGCCAACGGGCATCGGCGGCGGCCATCTGCTCGTTCGCGGCGCGGATCACGGGGTGCAGCTGAACGGCCGAGTCGCCGGGCATCACCGGTGTGACCTGCTTGAGCGGAATGGGCTGGGGTTCGAGGATCACCGGTGGGGCGTTCGGCACGGTGGACAGATTCACCAACTGCGCGAGCCTTGTGCGGGACTGTTCCAGATCGGCCTTCACCTGTTGCACGCGGGCGCGCATCAGCATCGCTTGTGTACGGGCAGTGGCGCGTTGCAGCACGTTGCTGGAGCCCAGGTCGAAGCGCTGCTCCTCGCCGGAGACGGCCAGCGTGTAAATGCTGTCGGCCTCCTGGAGCAAGCGCAACTGTTCGCGGAGCACGAGCACCTCGTGGTAGCTCTGTTTCACCTGTGTGCGCACTTCGCGCTGACGTAGCGCTTGCTCCCAACGGACGCAGGCCGCGTTGTGCTTCAGCATCTTCCGCCGTTGCGCATAGACCGTGGGAAAGGACAGGCTCTGTGAAAGGCTGATGCGGTCGTCGTTCGCGTTGGTGTTGACCTGTCCGTACTCGAAGTCGATGTTGGTCTGCGGCAGGTCCCATCCACTGCCGATCAGCGCTTCCTCCGCCTCGCTGCGCAATGCGGCGCCCTTCAGGTAGAGGTTGTTCCGCAGGGCACTATCCACCGCCTGTTCAAGGGTGATGGGCAGTACGGTCGTTTGAGCGTGCGTGGCCAGCGGGACACCGAGCAAGGCGAGCAGGATCATGGCCACTGCGGTCTTCGGGCCTTTCGTCCCGCCGTTCTTCACCTTGCGGAAGGCCAGCATATAGAGCGAGGGCAGCACGAAGAGGGTGAGGAAGGTCGCGGTGATGAGGCCGCCGATGACCACCGTGGCCAACGGGCGTTGCACCTCCGCGCCCGCACCGTTGCTCAAGGCCATGGGCAGGAAGCCGAGCGAGGCCACGCTGGCGGTCATCAGCACGGGGCGAAGGCGGTTGGCCGTTCCGGTCCGGATCCGCTCTTTGATGTCCAGCATGCCTTCCTTCATCAGGTGCTCGAATTCGCTGATCAGCACGATGCCGTTGAGCACCGCCACACCGAACAAGGCGATGAAGCCCACACCCGCCGAGATGCTGAAGGGCATGCCCCTTCCTGCCAAGGCGAACACGCCTCCGATCGCGGATAACGGTACCGCGCTGAACACCAGCAGGCTCAGCTTCAGGGAACCGAACGCGAAGTAGAGCAGCAGCAGGATCAGCAGCAGGGCCAGCGGCACCACCACCACCAGGCGCTTCTTGGCCTCCACGAGGTTCTCGAAGGCCCCGCCATACGTGGTGTAGTACCCAACGGGCAGGTCCAGTTGCGCATCCACCTTGCCCTGCAGTTCCTCCACGATGCTCTGCACATCACGACCGCGGACGTTGAAGCCCACGGTGATCCGGCGTTTCGCATCCTCGCGCTGCACCTGGTTGGGACCGTCCTCGATCCGCACGTCGGCGAGCAGGGAGAGGGGCACGGGCTTACCCATGGGCGTGGGCACCAGCAGGCGTTGCACGTCGCTGAGATCCGACCGGCTATGTGAGCGCGCCCGCACCACTAGGTCGAAACGTCGTTCACCCTCGAAGACCTGTCCCGCAACGCTTCCCGCGAAGGCCGTGCGGACCACATCGTTCACCGCTTCCACATCGAGGCCATAGCGTGCCAACGCGGCGCGGTGATGCGTCACCACGATCTGCGGCAGTCCACCTACGGCCTCCACGTAGAGGTCCTTCGCACCCTCCACGCTGCTCACCAGTTCACCCAGCTTGTGGGCGTAAGTGGCCAGGGTGTCGAGGTCCTCGCCGTAGATTTTGCACACCACGTCCTGGCGAGCACCGGTCATCAGTTCGTTGAAGCGCATCTGCACGGGGTATTGGAATCCGAAGGTGACACCGGGCAAAACGCTCAGGGTGCTGCCCATCTTCTCGGCCAGTTCATCGAAGGTCTTCGCACTGGTCCATTCCTTCTTGGGTTTCAGGATCACCATCATGTCCGCGGCCTCGATGGGCATGGGGTCGGTGGGGATCTCGCCGCTGCCGATCTTGGCCACCACCTTCTCCACTTCGGGATACTGGTCCTTCAGCATGCCGGCCGCCTTCTGGCAGGTCTCCACGGTGTTGGTCAGGGAGCTTCCGGTGAGCAGGCGCGTGTCGATCGCGAAGTCGCCCTCCTCCAGTTCGGGGATGAACTCTCCGCCCATGGCCGCCATGATGCCGCCGGCCACCACGAGCAGCACCACCGCGGCGACCACCAGACGCATGGGTTTCAGGATGGCCTTGTCCAACCAGGTGCGGTAGGACCTGCCGAGGCGTTCCATCATGCGGTCCGTCCATGTCGCGGGCGGGTTGAGCTTCTTGCTGAGGAACATCGCGCTCATCATGGGCACGTAGGTCAGTGAGAGGATCGCTGCGCCCAGCACGGCAAAGGCCACGGTCTGTGCCATGGGCTTGAACATCTTGCCCTCGATGCCCTGCAGGGAGAGGATCGGCAGGTACACGATGAGGATGATCACCTGCCCGAACATGGCGGAGTTCATCATGCGGCTCGCGGATCCGCGCACCACTTCATCCATGCGCTTCTGGTCCAGCCGTCCGGTCCCCAGCCCATGACCTTGGCCATGGAGCCGATGCAGCACGGCCTCGACGATGATCACCGCGCCGTCCACGATCAGGCCGAAGTCCAGCGCGCCCAGGCTCATCAGGTTGCCGCTCACGCCGAAGAGGTTCATCATGATCACCGCGAAGAGCATGGCCAGCGGGATCACGGAGGCCACCACCAGGCCCGCGCGCAGGTTGGCCAGGAAGAACACCAGGATCAACACCACGATCAGCGCACCTTCCATGAGGTTCGTTTCCACCGTGTGGATGGCGTTGTTCACCATCTTGGTGCGGTCCAGGAAGGGCTCGATGGTCACACCCTCGGGTAATGTCTTTTCGATCGTGGCGATGCGCTCCTTCACGTTCTTGATGACCTCGCTGGAGTTGGCGCCCTTCAGCATCATCACCACCGCACCGGCCGCTTCGCCTTCGTCGTTGTAGGTCATGGCACCGTACCGGGTCGCCGTGCCGAGGCGTACTTCCGCCACGTCATGCAAGAGCACGGGCGTGTGGTCCGGCAGCACCTTCACCTGGATGGTGCGGATGGCCTCCATGTCGGCGATGAGGCCCTCGGTGCGGATGAAGAGCATGGCCGGGCCCTTCTCGATGTAGGCCCCGCCGGTGTTGGCGTTGTTGCGGGCCACGGCGGTGAACACATCGGCGATGGTGATGCCCATGGCACCCAATCGCTCGGGGTCCACGGCGATCTCGTACTGCTTCAGCTGGCCGCCGAAGCTGCTCACATCGGCCACGCCTTCGGTGCCGATCAACTGCCGCCGCACGATCCAGTCCTGGATGGTCCGCAGCTCCGAGGCATCGTACTTGCCTTCGTAGCCGGGCTTGGGTTTCACCACGTATTGGAAGATCTCGCCGAGGCCGCTCGAGACCGGGCCGAGCTCCGGCTTCCCAAGGCCCTCGGGTATGGTGAGCTGGGTGAGGCGCTCAGTGACCTGCTGGCGCGCCCAGTAGATGTCGGTTGCGTCGTCGAACACGATGGTGACGAGCGAGAGCCCGAAGCGGCTGAAGCTGCGCTGTTCGATGATCCCCGGCACATTGCGCGTGGCCTGCTCGATGGGGAAGGTGATCAGGCGCTCGATGTCGCCCGCACCCAGCGCGGGGCTCACGGTGATCACCTGCACCTGGTTGTTGGTGATGTCGGGTACGGCGTCGATCGGCAGTTGGGTCACGTTGTAGGCGCCCCAGCCGATCAGGCCCAGTACCAGAAGCCCGACGATGAGCTTCTGCTTGATGGAGAATGCGATGATGCGGTCCAGCATGAGAATGTACCAGTGAATGAGTGGGATCAACCGGGAAACGCTTGAAGCGGCTCAACGGGTCGACCGGAACAGGAAGAAGCTGTACCCGGCCTAAATCTATGCCAAGGTCCGTGGCGGATGGAGAGGCTCGGAATGGTGCCCGGCGAGCAGGCCCATGTCCACACGGAGTGCTACCGTTGAAAGCATGGAAGGAGTTGAGCGCAAATGGCGTTGTGGATCACTGGCCATCATTTTAGCGAAATGCTGGTCCACGACCGCACCGTGATGGTGGTGGAAGGGTAGGTTCTCATGGCGATCGTGGTCATCCGCTTGGTGCTCTTCGTCGGCATAATGCAACGCGATGAACGAAGTGAGGTCGAGCTCTTCCGACGTGGCCTGATGCTCCAAGAAATGCGCGAAAAGAATCGGGAGTTTGACCAGATCCGGACTCACCAAGAACCCCTGTAGCCAAAGAATCGGCAGCATGAACCAAAACTGATGCTTCATCGCTTCAAAGGTATGGAGACACTGAGGGGACAACCTAACATTCGTCACAAATTGCTCCTTGCACCGGATCGATGCCATTGGAATGGGGGCCTGTGAAGATCGAGCGGGCTGGTCTGAAGGCTGGTGTTGAAGCTTTGGTAATTGTCATATGCAACTCCTGCGAATGCGGGACTTACTTTGCCCTTCGCTCGATCGCCATGGAATTCGTCACGCTCGCTGAACCATCTTCTTCCTACGGATCATCCGGCGCATCGCTATTGGATCTGTTGGAACGCCACTTCGGCTACAAGTCCTTCCGACCGCAGCAGTTGGAGGTGATCGAACACGTGCTTCGGGGCAACGATGCCGTGGTCCTGATGCCCACCGGCGGTGGAAAGAGCCTGTGTTTTCAGGTTCCGGCTTTGGCGCTCGATGGCCTCACCGTCGTCATCTCACCCTTGATCGCTTTGATGAAGGATCAGGTGCAGGCTCTGCAGGGGAACGGCATTCCGGCAGCTTTCCTCAACAGTTCCTTGGGCTTCGAGGAGGAGCGCGAGATCCAGGAGCGGCTGCGCAACGGTGAATTGAAATTGCTCTATGTGTCGCCGGAAAGGCTGTTCCAGCAAGGCTTTCTGGATCGCATGGAAGAGCTTCAGGTGAAACTATTCGCAGTGGATGAGGCGCATTGCATCAGCAGTTGGGGGCATTCCTTCCGCCCGGAATACCAGCACCTGAAGGTCTTGAAGCAACGCTTTCCTCGAATTCCGGTGATCGCGCTCACCGCCACTGCGGATCGCACCGTGCGAGGCGACATTGGTCATAGCCTCGGGCTCCATGCACCACGGACCTTCATCAGCAGTTTTGATCGCCCCAATCTGTCCTTGGCCGTTTTACCCGGACAAGACCGTTGGAAGGCCATCGAGCGGATCATGGGGCGGCACTTCGGCAAGTGCGGCATCATCTATTGCAACAGTCGGGCAGGAACGGAGAAACTCGCTGCCAAGTTGCAGGGAATCGGCGTGAAGGCCGCATACTACCATGCGAAACTCGACCCCGAGGAGCGCAGCCGGGTGCAGGACGATTTCATCCAAGGCAAGCTCCATGTGATCTGTGCCACGATCGCCTTCGGCATGGGCATCGACAAAAGCGATGTGCGCTTTGTGATCCACTACAACCTGCCCGGAACGGTGGAAGGTTACTATCAGGAGATCGGTCGTGCCGGTCGCGATGGCAAGCCCGCAGAAACGATCCTCTTTTACAGCTACGCCGATGTGCAAACACACATGCACTTCGCCGAAGAGATCGAGGATCCGCGATACAAGGAAGTGGTGATCGCCAAACTCGATCGCATGAAGGAGTACGCGCAGGCCCAAGCTTGTCGGCGAACGATCCTGTTGAGCTACTTCAGCGAGGAAAGCCCTGAGGCATGCGGGAATTGCGATGTGTGCAAGGATCCACCGAAATATTTTGATGGAACAGTGCTCGCCCAGAAAGCGTTGAGTGCCGTGGTGCGCAGCGGACATCAATTGCCCATGAGCGTGTTGGTGGATGTCTTGAAAGGAACATACAGCCCCGAGGTAAGCGAGAGAGGTTGGCAACGCATCAAGACCTTTGGTGCCGGACAGGACACCACGGCGTTCGCTTGGGTGCAGTTCATCCAGCAGTTCATCCACTTTGGCTTGTTGGAGGTGGATTACCGCGATCACCACCACTTGATCATCACACGAGCAGGTGAGGCCGTTCTAAAGGGTGAACGGCCGGTCGGACTGGTCACGCCCGAGACCATCAAGCAACGCCAGGAACGTCCGAAACGCACGCGCGCTGTAGTGGCCGAACCTTCACCCGCCGCTGCCGATCTTCTCGCCGTGCTCAAGGAATTGCGCCGCAACATCGCCAAGCAAATGGGCAAGCCAGCCTACGTTGTCTTCAGCGATGCTTCCCTGATCGACATGGCCGAGAAGCAGCCGACCAACTTGTACGAATTCCGTTTGGTCAACGGGGTAGGCGACTACAAGGCGCAGCAGTTCGGAACACGGTTCTTAGCTGCCATCGTCGCGTGGAAGGCAGCAAATAGCTGACCCTGACTCGCGCGCCCTACTTGACGATGAGAGCTTCCAGTTGGGCCAAGCGAGTCAGATCCGATCTGTTGTTTCTGGAGAATACACTTGTATTGTTTGCAGCGGTCTCGAACACGATGCGTTTCATCCCCTGATCATATCAGGTCTGATACGCTCTCGTCATCCTTGAACTTCTGGAAGGCATCATCCGCTGCGATCCCTTACCATTCGCATGGTCGAAGGTGATACCGATGCATTCCTGACGATCGACAAGCGGATCGGCGATGGCGACGATAGATCCTGGGCCCTAAGTAGAGGCACATCAATACCTGAATGGATCAAAGAAAGCGGTGACGACGAATGGAAACGCGAAGCTGCGAGAGGCGGCCGTTCGGATAGCTGGTTCGGAAGCCTTCAACGTCGTGTTGGTGAATGGGACATCCGAATTGAGGACCGTAACCAGGGCCAGAGAAGTACACGAACGTATCTTCACCGGAAGGAATATAGGATCGCGTTTTGGGACCGGATCCTTCGGTATGTAGGTTAAGGAGCAGAACAAATTGGGCCAAGTGCCTGCGGATCAAATGACGAAAGTGGTGAAGGAGATCGACAGTACCCATGGTCAGAACGGTACCCCGCTGGTCGTTGGAACGGCGGACAACATATTGGCCAACCTAAAAGCGGCATGGCTCTGGAACCATCCCGGATGAACGTCACGGAAATGGATCCAAGCTATAACTCGACAAACTCATGGTGAAAGGCAATTGGATGACCGCAGAAGAAGCCGTGTCATTGGTGCGATCGGGTCAACGTGTTTTCCTGCAAGGGAGTGCTGCAACTCCATTGGCCTTGATCCGTGCCTTGTTGAAGCGATCAGGGGAGTTGAAGGACGTGGAGCTGGTGAGCATCAGTACGTTCGGTGATGCAGGATTCGGCGCGCCAGAAGTGGGGGAGAGCTTCTTCATGAATTCGTTGTTCGTTTCCGGGAACGTGCGCGATGTGGTGAATGGCCCGCACGGCGATCATGTTCCCGTGTTCCTAAGTGAGATCCCGCGTCTGTTCGATCAGCGGATCTTGCCCTTGGACGTGGCGATAGTGCATGTATCGCCCCCAGATGCGCATGGGTTCTGTTCGCTCGGTGTATCTGTGGATGTGGCCCGTGCCGCAGTGCGTAATGCACCGATCCTGATCGCACAAGTGAACCCGAACATGCCCCGGACACACGGTGAAGGCAATGTTCATGCAGACCGTTTCAATGCCCTTGTGGAGGTCGATGATCCGTTGCCCGAGATCGACTACTCCAGCCTGATCGGCGAGCGTGAACAACGGATCGGGGGCCAGTGCGCTGCTTTGATCGAGGATGGATCCACCATTCAAATGGGGATCGGTGCAATTCCGGATGCCATTCTGCGTGAGTTGGACGGCCATAAGGATCTGGGGGTGCATACCGAGATGTGTTCCAACGGGATCATCGACCTGTTGGAAAATGGCATCGTCACGAATCGCTTCAAGAAGAAGCATCCGGGTCGTGTGGTCACCAGTTTCGCGTTCGGCACCAAGCGTTTGTACGACTTCGTCCATGATAACCCGCAGTTCGCGTTCTTGGATGCCCAGTACGTGAACGACGGCAAGGTCATTCGTCAGAACCCCAAGGTGGTGGCCATCAATAGTGCAATTGAGATCGACCTCACGGGCCAGGTCTGTGCGGATAGCATTGGCACGTTCCAGTATTCGGGTGTTGGCGGTCAATTGGATTTCATGCGTGGGGCCGCGCTCTCCGAAGGCGGAAGACCGATCATCGCCATGGCCTCTACCACCAGTAAAGGGGAAAGCAAGATCGTGCCGTTCTTGAGGCAAGGCGCAGGTGTTGTCACCACCAGGGCCCATATGCACTACCTCGTTACCGAACACGGGGTGGCGTACCTGTACGGCAAGAACCTGAGACAGCGTGCGGATGCGCTTGCCGCTGTGGCACATCCCGATCATCGCGAAGAACTGGACCGGGCCGTCTTCGAGCGTTTTGGTCCCAAGGTCCGTTAGGATCTTGAAGCCTTACGGCCTTCTTAGCGGAGATGGATCAGGCTTACCCTAGGTGGGGTCGTGTGCTGAACATGGACCCGATGCGATCCGTTCGCCGCCTGACTTCGGTCAGCTAATTGGTCATCCACGGCTTCTATCTTTAATACATCGAGTAATAACCGCTTGAACCATGCCCCATGGCACGCATCCTTCTTCCTACCGATTTCAGTGAAGCCGCTCTGAACGCCTCGAAATTCGCATTCGATCTATTCGGCACTACGGGCAATAAGTTCACTTTGGTCCATACGTTCCTGAAACCTTCGTTCGATAATGCCCTTCTTCCTAGCCTCGGTGATTTCCCGCAGCGTGAAGCGATCAACCGGATAAGGAGGGTAGAACGCAAGTGTCGTAAATATGCGGGCAAGGTCGTGTTGGGCCGAAAGGTGTCCACCGGTTCGTTGGTGGACCTATTGAACGAAATGGATCAGCGTAAAAGGGTGGACATGATCGTTATGGGAACGCAGGGTGAGGGCAACTACGGGCGGGTGGGTGGCAATACCCGGAGTGTTGTAACCGGTGCATCAGCGCCGGTGATCACAGTTCCCGCACAATGGCAGCCCGTGCAAGTGAAACGGATCATGCTTGCCTATGATGGTGGACACTTGGAGCGAACCGCCGTGAAGCCGTTGTTGGATCTGGCGGAACGGACCGGTGCCGCGATCGTAATTGCACACGTGCGTTCCACCAAGCCGACCGATGATGTGAAGCCGGACAGGGGTCGGATCAAGGAACTCTTCGCCGGTGTGGAGCACAGCTTCGTCTCGGTGCAAGGGGATGATGTCTCCGATATGATCGATCAACTGGCCAATGAAGGGCGCATACAAATGGTGGCCGTCGTCCATAGACAACTTGGATTCTGGAAAGGTCTATTCCATTCCAGCAAAGCCAAGCGTATGGCACTTCATATCTCAACGCCCCTGCTTGTCCTTTCTCAATGACCGTATCCATAACACCCGAATGGAAGATCAATTCAGATCAACAAAACATGAGACCATGGAACATATCGTGATCCCCACTGACTTCAGTGACAATTCACTGAATGCCGCAATGTTCGCCCTGGACCTCTTCGGTCCGATCGATTTCGAGTATACCGTGCTGAACTGTTACGATATGCCAGCCTATGGAGACAGTGGAATGCTCAGCATAGAGAAGCATATGGAGAACGCATCCAAGGAAGGCTTGGATGCCTACATAGGAAAACTGAATTTGAAATTGACGAAGAAGGATTATCTGCTCCGACCAAGGAGTGTACGTGGTCAGTTGGGTCGCGTGATCCACAACTACGGTCGTCGAGGACGAACTCCAGCCTTAGTGGTAATGGGAACGCAGGGCGCGAGTGGGGTGAAAGAGGTTTTCATGGGAACCAATACGGCCGATGTCATCAAACATAGCCGACTGCCGGTGCTTGCCGTTCCAGAACAAGCGCGTCACACCGGGTCAACGCGGATCGTATTGGCTGATGATGGGGGTGGAGTGGATCGAACGGCGGTGGCGATACTGGTCGATATCCTTCGACGGACCGGCTCCGATCTGATCGTGACGCGGGTGGTGAACGAGAATACGAATGCAAAGATCGGTGGAGGGACAGCATTGGATCAGGCACTTGAAGGTCTGCCCTATACCACGGTCAACCTGAGCGGAGAGGATGTGATGAAAGAGTTGAATGATGAAGTCGCGCGGTCCAAGGCGGGCATGTTAGCGGTGGTCCACCGAGAACGCGGGGTCTTCGATCGTCTATTCCACCGGAGCATAGCGGTGCGGCTCTCCATGCATACCCATACGCCCATGCTGGTGTTGCAGCAAAGCGCAACTGTATAGGAAGGATCCCGGGTCGGGGGTCGCAAGCTTGTTATCATGTGGTTCCCTTGCGGATCGGATGTTGTTCAATGGAACGACTTCCATCGAGAAGGTGGGATCCGCGAGCGACATAGGCAGCGGTACGAACGCCATCAATGCGGTCGCCGAATTCACCAACGACTGCACGGGTGACTTCGATCTGCACAATAGCTCGGTCGGACCCTACGCATATTCAGCCACAGTGGATCGGTCCGCATCGGCATTCACGTGGTCGCCTACCGGTTTTGGGGATCCGCTAATGATAGGACTCGTTCACTTCAATGCTCCGGTCTTGGACATCACACATTCGCTTACTTTCCGGAGTTCAGTTCGTTCCGACCAATTCAGCTAGACGCAACAAAGCCCCTCGAAAGGGCCTTGATCTGCGGACCGGACGGGACTTCCCGCATCGTGCTGTCGCTTGTGCGGGATGAACTTCTCGTCCCGTCAGTTCAAAATGAAGAAACCCGCAAAGAGCGGGTTTCTGGCGGACCGGACGGGACTCGAACCCGCGACCTCCGCCGTGACAGGGCGGCATTCTAACCAGCTGAACTACCGGTCCGACTTGCTTCGTTTTTCAACGAAGCGGCTGCAAATGTACGGCTCGCCCGCAACTGTGCAAGCGCTTTCCGATCTTCTCAGTACAGACGTGCCCGCTTTGTTAGGAACTCCAGCAGGATCGGCTCGAATCCGGCATTGATATCCGCCTCTACCAGATCGATGCGGTACTGCCCGCACTTCAGCTTCAACCGATGCCACCGCTCGGCCATGGCCTCTTTGTAGGCATCGCGCACCTCCGCTGGATGGGCTTTTACTTGCTCGCCGCTTTCCAGATCCACGAAGGTGTAAGGGCGGTCCGGTAGGTCCAATTCCAATTCGTGCTTGCGGTCCACAACATGGAAGAGGATGATGTCGTGCTTGTTGAAGCGTAGGTGCTGTAGGGCATCGAAGACCTCATCCTCACGATCAGCACTGTCCAGCATATCACTCAAGATCACCACCAAACTTCGCCGGTGAGCCCGTTGAGCGATGTCGTGCAAGGCTTCGACAACGGAGGTGGTCCTTCCGCGGGTCGGCGCATCCGTGGCCAATAGGGCCTCCAGGTGCTGCATCAAATGCCGCAGGTGTACCGCATTGCTCCGTGCATCTTCGGCTACCAACACCTTATCGCTGAAGGTGGTGAGACCTATCGCGTCGCGCTGTTTGCGGAGCAGTTGTATGAAGGCTGCGCCAGCATGCACTGCGAACTCCACCTTGTTCAACGGTCTTGGGGAACTGCCCGATGGGGCCTTTGCGAAGTCGGGATAGTACATCGAACTGGATGCATCCACCACCAACTGACAGCGCAAGTTGGTCTCTTCCTCGTAGCGCTTTACGAACAACTTGTCCGTACGCGCATAGAGTTTCCAGTCGATGTGCCGTGTGCTCTCTCCTTGGTTGTATGCTCGGTGCTCTGCGAATTCCACGCTGAATCCATGGAATGGACTCTTGTGAAGACCTGCCAAGAATCCCTCGACGACCTGTCGCGCTTTGAATTCAAGGGCGCTCAGGGCTTGTATCTGTTTCTGCTCTATCGGCACCGCACAAAGGTCGCGCTTCCTGCCTCAATCCGTATCCGGCACGTCGCCGGGTAGGTTGAACAGCCCCCATTCATCCCACATCCGTTCGGAATCCTTGAAGGTCGCAACCCATTCCACGAACAAGGGGCGGAACTCTTCTACGGCATCTCGGAGCAGGTCAAAGTGGGCTTGTTCGCTGTGCCCTGCGATCTCCAAACCACGCAGTGCAACGACCATTTCGCGGCAGGCCCGACGGATCAGGCAGGCGTTCTCCATTTGCAGGTCGTACAGGTCCATGGCATACGCCCCGGCGATCTTTGCTCCTATCAAGTAGGCATTGGCCATGATGTCGTCCTTGCTGCCTTCGAGCATGCTGGCTTCGAATCGATCCTCGACATCCTCCTTGGCATCCGGGGCGCTTTCTACAATGGCCATGGCCAATTCGCGGATCTCTTCAGCCTTCTTGAAGAGTGCGGTTTTGCGATAGTCGTCCCTTTCGTTCATGATCCGTGCGCCCCGTGAAGGTACAGTTCGGGATGAACCTACGCCAGATGGATCGGACCTCCAACAGCGGTGTACAATGGCAGGAGACGGAAACGTAAGACCCCGTACTGCGCTGGGCAATACGGGGTCCTGTCGGATCTTGAGCCTCCTAAGCCAACTGTCCGTCCAGTTTCCCAGCCAACTGGCTCTTGGGAACGGCACCTACGCTACGGTCCACCACCTCGCCGTTCTTCAAGAACAGGATCGTGGGGATGCTGCGGATACCATACTTCATGGCCGTTTGCGGATTGCTGTCCACGTTGACCTTACCCACAACGGCTTTGCCGTCATATTCTTTGGCGAGCTCTTCTACTACGGGACCTACCATGCGGCAGGGCCCGCACCATTCCGCCCAGAAATCGACCATGACGGGCTTGTCGCTCTTGAGGGCGAGTTCTTCAAAATTGCTGTCTGTGAATTCGAGTGCCATGTTGTTGGTGGGCATTCAGAGATGCCGTGTTGGTTTCTGTTCGTTCGTCGTGCAAGTTGGTTGGTCCTGACCTGATCATCCAAGAGCGATCCGATCCACTTTCACACGCTCCTTCGTTCGCAAAGGTACCGCCTTGGGTCAATTTCCTTGCCATGGAAACTATTCTGCCGATCCGTCAGTTCAGGGTGTAGGAAACATCGGTGAGGCCATTCAGGGACCGGATCAGGTCTTCGCTGATCCCTACGGAAAGTCCTTTGCTTGGAGCCTCCAATGCCATGTTCTCTTGGAGGCTTTGGAGCTGCACGGTCACTCTACACTTTCCTGGAGAGGCGCGCAATAGGGCTCCAAGTTCACGTGCTAAGCTGTCATCGATGCGCTCCGCTTCCAACTTCAGGGTCAGCTTGGTGATGTACTTCTCCCGCGAATCGCTCAGCAGGTCGATGTTGTGGATCTTGAATTCCAGTTGACCTTCATCCCGGCCCCAAGTGCGTGCCGTGGCGCGACCCTTCATCAAGAGTAAGGCACCTTGTTGCATGTAGAGCTTGAACTTCATGTAGTCCTCGCTGAAGAGCATGAAGTCGTGTGTGCCGAAATGATCCTCGACGCTCAAGCTGCCAAAGGGTTTCCCGCTCTTTGCGATGCGGTGTTCCGCCTTGGTGACGATGCCCGCGAAGGTGAGTTCACGGCCTTCCACCTTCCCCAATTCCTTCAGATCGGGTAGTGTGGCGTTGCAGAGGTGCTTGATCTCCAACCGGTGATCGTCCAACGGATGACCGCTCAGATAGAATCCGATCACCTCCTTTTCATGGTGCAGTTGCTCCAAGGCGCTCCAGCCTTCGATCTGTGGGAGCGTGGGTTCCGGTATCGCGGCATCCCCCTCTGCCATATCGAACATGCTCACCTGCGATGAATCCTTTCCATCCTGATGCTGCTGACCGTACCGAACCAACGTTTCGATCCACGTCGGCTTTCCTTCACCCGCGTTGTGGAAGAAGTGTGCGCGCTGCACATTGAGTCCATCGAATGCCCCAGCGTACGCTAGACTTTCCAACGCCTTTCGGTTGGCGCTGCGCAGATTCACACGTCGCATCAGGTCGTAGATGGAAGTGTAGGGTCCCCCTTCCGAGATCCGTTCCTCTACGATGGTCTCCACCGCACCTTCGCCAACGCCTTTCACAGCGCCCAGCCCGAAGCGGATCTCGCCTTTCTTGTTCACGCTGAACTGGAACTGGCTTTCGTTCACATCCGGGCCGAGGACCTTGATCCCCATACGACGACATTCCTCCATGAAGAAAGTGACCTTGTCGATGCTGCTCTGCGAGTGCGTGAGCACGCTGGCCATGAACTCACTCGGGTAGTTGGCTTTCAACCACGCCGTTTGGTAGGCTACGAAAGCGTAGCAGGTGCTGTGCGATTTGTTGAAAGCGTATTGCGCGAAAGCTTCCCAGTCCGTCCAGATCTTGTCGCACACCTTGCTCTCGAATCCCCGTTCGGCGGTGCCTTCCAGGAATTTGCCCTTCATCTTGTTCAGCGTGGCGCGGTCCTTCTTACCCATCGCTTTCCGAAGTATGTCGGCATCGCCTTTGGTGAAGCCCGCCAGCTTCTGGCTGAGCAACATCACCTGCTCCTGGTAGACCGTTACGCCGTAGGTTTCCTTCAGCAACTCCTCCATTTCCGGGAGGTCATACACGATCTGCTCCAGGCCGTGCTTCCGCTTGATGAAGGTGGGTATGTATTCCAACGGCCCCGGCCTGTACAGCGCGTTCATGGCGATGAGGTCGCCGAAATGGTCGGCCTTCAGCTCGCGCAGATACTTCTGCATGCCCGGACTTTCGAACTGGAACGTGCCATTGGTCTCTGCGCGTTGGTAGATCCCGAATGTCTTGGCATCGTCCAACGGGATCTCATCAATGGAGATGTCCACACCGTGGTTGGTCTTGATCATGCGCAACGCATCACGGATGATGGTGAGCGTTTTCAAGCCCAAGAAGTCCATCTTGATCACGCCCGCGTCCTCGATCACACGCCCGTCATACTGGGTCAATAAGAGGTCGGAATCCTTGGATGTGCATACCGGTATGATCTCCGTGAGATCGCTCGGTGCGATGATGATGCCCGCAGCGTGTACACCGGTGCCGCGGACCGAGCCTTCCAACTTCTCCGCTTCGCGCAACACATCCGCCGTGAGTTCACCGCTTTCCAGTATGCTGCGGAGTTGCTTCACATTGGCGATCTCATCGCTGCTCAGGTTCTCCTTCGTTTTCAAGCTATCTGGCCCGTCGATAGGGGCATTCAGGATGCGGGCCAACTCGATACCTGGTCGCTCCGGGATCAACTTCGCGAGGCGGTCGGCTTCCTGCAAGGGCAGATCCATTACACGGCTTACGTCGCGGATGCTGCTCTTCGCGGCCATACTGCCGTACGTGACGATCTGCGCCACCTGGTTCTTGCCATACTTGTTCACCACGTAGTCGATCACTTTCTGCCGGCCTTCGTCGTCGAAGTCCGTATCGATATCGGGCATGCTCTTGCGATCCGGGTTCAGGAATCGCTCGAACAGTAGGTCGTACTTGATCGGGTCGATGTTGGTGATGCCTGTGCAATAGGCCACCACGCTCCCCGCCGCACTACCACGACCGGGGCCGATCAACACGCCCATGGCCTTGCCTGCGTTGATGAAGTCCTGCGTGATCAGGAAGTAACCGCTGAAACCCATCGTGCGGATGGTGAACAACTCGAAGTCGATGCGCTCCTTGATCTTCGGGTCGAGGGAGTCGATGCCGCCGCTAAGCCCGCGCTCTGGTGAATGGTCAATGGTGACTGGTGAATGGGCGAATCCACCATTCGCCGCTGACCATTCGCCATTCGCCTTTCCTCCTCCTAAGTACCTCTTGATCGCACCCTCATACGTCAGGTACTTCAGGTATTCATCCTGGTCCGCGAAACCTTGCGGGATCTCGTAGTTCGGGAGCAGGATGTCCTTCTTCAGCTTCAAGGGTTCAACCTTGTCCACGATCCGATTCGTGTTGTCCAAGGCCTCGGGCAGGTCCTTGAATGTCTCGCCCATCTGGGCCTGCGTCTTGAAGAAGAACTCGTCGTTGTAGAAGGCGAAGCGCTTGCCTTTCTGGCTCACCTCATCGTCGCTGTCGTCGGCTTTCGGCGTACTCTGTTTCTCGCCGGTGTTGATACATAGCAGGATGTCGTGGGCATTGCTGTCCGCCTGATCCACGTAGTGACTGTCATTGCTGGCGATGATGGGGACGTTGTACTTCCGCGCCCACTGGATCAGCACTTTGTTCACCTGCTCCTGTTCAGGGATGCCGTGCCGTTGGACCTCCACGTAGTAGTCCTCACCGAAGAGATCCAGCCACCACTTGAATTCATCTTCTGCCTTCTGTAGATCACCGGTGCCGCCGCGCAGGATGGCCTGCGGAACACTAGCACCCAAACAGCATGTCGTAGCGATCAACCCTTCGTGGTACTGCACGATCAACCCCTTGTCGATACGTGGGTACTTGCTGTAGAACCCGTCCATGTAGCCCAACGAACAGAGCTTGCTCAGGTTGCGGTAGCCCTGTGCATTCTTGGCCAGCATCAACTGGTGGAAACGCTTGTCCTTGTCCTCTCGCGTGAAGGCCTTCTTGTGCCGATCGTGTACTACATAGAACTCACAACCGACGATGGGCTTCACCTTCGGTGAACCATCTTCGTTCTTATGCTTGCCCGCTTCCGCCACGAACTTGAATACACCGAACATGTTGCCGTGGTCGGTGATCGCAAGCGCTGGCTGTCCATCAGCAGCAGCTTTCTTGTATAGCGCGGGAATGCTGGCCGCGCCGTCGAGAAGAGAGAATTGCGTGTGTACGTGGAGGTGCGAGAACTTCATGGTGGAGGGCCACGAAGTTACCGGGGAAGGATGGGGTATCGGCTGATCAGTTTTCCACGATCGCGAACGATCGATCGGTGGACCGTGGTCGGTGTTGGTGAGTGATCGTTGACGATCAGGTCGCTCGCACGTTGGCCTCGCACCGCACCGGAAAATTCACGCTTCGCGCAATGAAACAATACTTGTGCACTTCGCCGTGGAAGTAGCGCGCCTTTTCCAGCATGGCCTCTTCGGCCACCACCACTTCAGGCTGTAGTACGATGTCAGAAAAGTGCCCGCCGCCGTCCTTCGTCAAGAGGAGTGTGCCTTCCGCGTGATCCCGGTAACTGATCACATTGATCCGGGCTCTGGCGCATAAGGCCAAGTACGTCAACAGGTGGCAACCGCTCAGTGCAGCCAGCAAGTGGTCCTCGGGGTTGTGAAGCGTGGGGTCGCCCCGGAAAGGAACATCGGCGGTAGCAATCAGGTCCGGCTTGCCTTTGATGCGGATGATGTGTTTTCGCGAGTATCCCTCGTAGGTGGTGGTCCCTTGGCCGAGGTTCCCGCGCCATTCCATGTCGAGCGTGTATTTGTGCTGCTTTTCCATTGGACCAATTTCGGAACGATATCTTCAACCCATGTCCACCATCCAGCGTTTCTATTCCGCCTTCCAGCAACACGACTGGGCAACTATGGGCGCATGCTATCACAACGAAACACGGTTCAGCGATCCCGTTTTCCCGGACCTGGATGCGAAGGAAGTGCGTGCCATGTGGAAGATGCTGTTGACCAGTGGCACCGACCTGCGGATCAGCTTCAATGTGCTGGAGGAGAATGCAACTTCGGCGAAAGTGAAATTGGAAGCGTGGTACACATTCAGCAGGACCAAGCGGCCGGTACATAATCGGATCACTACCACGATAGCATTGAAGGAAGGGTTGATCCACCGCCATTCGGATGTGTTCGATCTCTGGCGTTGGTCGCGACAAGCTTTGGGGATGTCGGGCGTGCTTCTGGGCTGGGCTCCGTTGGTGCGCAACAAGGTGCGGGCGGTGGCTGCAGCGAGCCTCAAGACGGCAATGGCCGCCGGTTAAGGCTCCAACAGGGATGGGATCATTAAGACCTCCACCTCCAGTTTCCGCATGCCATATTTCGCTTTCAATGTGCGGATGCTTTCTTCGCCTTCTTCTGTGGTCCCGAAGCGCAACACATCGATGTCGGTGACGTCCTTCAGTGCAGGGAAGTCCGCTTTGTAGCGTTCGATCAGTTGTGGCGTGGTGAAGGATTCCGTGGTCTCGATCAACTCGGTGATGTACACCACCGGACCGTTCCGCCAATTGCCGATGGCGTGGCTCCAGATGGTGTTCTGCCCAAAGGTCACGATCCCACTGAGCAGTAAGAACGAAAGCAGGATGGTCTTCTTCATGACAACGCCCGGAAAGTTCGAAGCTTTCCGGGCGGTATCAAAATGAAGTGCTGCCTTTTAGTGTTCCACGTGCAGTTTTCCGGCTCCGTTGATCGCGCCGGTCAACTGGTAGTGGTAGGCTCCAGAAGCGAGTCCGCTGCCATCTACCGTGAATTTGCCGGTGCCTTGCGGATCCATTTGACGTTGTACGATGCGACCTTGATTGTCAAAGACATTCAAGCTTACCAACTCCCCAAGGGAAGGAGGGTACAGTACCGTAGTACGATCGGTGAAGGGGTTCGGGAATACACGGATCCCTTGGTCAACCCCAAGTTCACCCACTCCGGTGATCGTCGCACAGGCATTCTCCAACGAATTCACGCTGTTGTGGTAGTTCTCGTTCACCACGTCGATCACCTCTTCAATGCAGATCAGTGCTGTCGATTCCATGAAATGTACACGACACAAGGGTTTGAATTCCGGTCCACGTTCGATCAATGAGTCTACTTGGCTCAGGCACATCAGGTGACCCGTGCCGAATGCGAATGCTGGTGTAGCTGGGTAGGCGATAGGATCGTACAGGCTTTCCACATCCGTGATCTGCACACCGCTCAGCATCAATTCGTAGCCCAGCATTCTGCGGTTCGGGTTACGCACATGGATGTCCATCCATCCCTCGCTCATGTCCAGCGCTCCGATCGTGAAGGTCACCTGATCGAAAGGGTTGATGATCTCGACGAACGGGAAGTTGCAGTGGTCATGCACCGCCGCACTGTCCGGCGGGTGATTGTAGATGTTCCAGTAATTACAGAAGGACATCAGCGCGGCATCGGTCACGGTGACGTGCCCATCCTGGTCGATGTCGATGCAGGGAAGAGGTGACAGATCATCACCCATGATCCCGCTCATGTACAAGTTCACGTCGACCGCGTTCTGTGCAGCATCCGCGTTGAGGTCGCCGATCAATGCCGTGCCTGCACACGTACCCAAACAGTCCATCTGCGCTGGTCCGTAGATCTCTCCTTGGCAATCCACATACGGGTCGCAGTTCGAATCGATGGTGATCGCGAGGGTAGGGGTGCGGTCGATGAAGATGCAGACCTGTGCCCAGTTGTTGAAGTGGTCGCTTTCCATACGGCCCAATGCGTCCGGGTCGTTGTCCCAGTTGGTACGCACAACGAGGGTGTATGTCCCCTCCGGCACACCGGTGATATCGAGCCAGTTGCAACTGGTTCCGCTGCTGTATACATCCGCACATCCAGCACTGATGCCCATGTTGCCACATCCGTACTGGCTTGTTCCTCCGCCGGCGCAATCGATGTCCATCACGCAGAAACCGTTCTTGAATCCGATCGCCAACTCTTGTCCTTCGCCATCATACAAGAGATACTCCGCATATCCCTTATAGTGCGTGTGGCCGTGGCAATTCACCAGTTCGAACTGGTCTGGATTCGCTGCAGGCGTTCCGATGTAGTAATCCAACTGCCCGATGTTGGCGATCCGCGTACTGAATCGCAGGATCTCTCGATCGCCGTAACCCGTAAGGCATCCTTCGGCGATGTAGCAGTTCCCTTGGTCGGCGGTGTACGTGCTCAAATTCAAGGAGGTCACGATACGGTTCTGATCCACGATCAGGTCGGGCGCCTGCGGGCATTCAATGCTTCCCCATGCAATGCAGCTACCGTCATCCACAGTGGCCAAGGGGTCGAAGTTGCAGGAGTTGAAGTCGGTGCAACCAGAGATGGGACCGACATACGAAACGGACCATGGTATGGAAGTTTCCATGCAAGCCTCATTGGAGTCGCCGATCCGGATGTAAACAGATTCCCCCTCTCCGAGGTTCGCCGAGAGTTCGGCCTGTGGACCGGAGTTGCAGCCACCATCGGCATAGTACATGGTACCGGCCGGACTTTCATCAGGGACCAGGCCGGAACAATGATCATACACCCAGATGCGGGTATCGCAACTCGCCAAATTGCATGTCGTAATAAGGTATACGCCGCTAACGGTCGCGGTGAAACTGTACCACGTATCGGCAGTAGGTGCCTCATGCACGCCTTCGCTAACGGGCATTGGACTTCCACAGCTGAAGCCGGGCGGACAGTTGATCTCTGTGGTCTGTGTGTAGGTGTAATTGTTGCCGTGACCATTTCCGCCGCTCGCCACAAGCACACCGCCCAGTGTCACGGTGTATCCGCCAGCTCCGGTAATACCATCACCGAAGGAGTCCATCATCGTGAATATCATGCACTCGCCATCGGTAACGCAGGTGGATCCACCCGCAGCGCTGCCGATCGCCAGCATATTCCCATCCTGTGTCAAGGTCCAAGAGATCTCAGATGGCCACCCGTCCGGAACAACGGAGACGATCAATTCGCTTTGACCCGGTGGGCAAACCCCGGGAGCTCGAGCCAATAGTGAGCCGATCGAAAGTAAGGCGGTAGCAAGGAATGTATTGGTACGGATCATGAGTGTGGTGGATGGTTGATGCAACGAAGAACGTGATTTCAAGACGAAGGGGGAGCCCGGTGTGTTGCTTCGGGTAGATGGCTTATCGCACTTCCACCTCATCCAAGAACAGCCACGCCGGATCCCCTGCCCCTGGAAAGCCTTCGGGGATATTGCCGGAGTGCTTTACCGCGAAACGCACATAACGCGCTTCCCCGACCTTCTCCACACCGAAAGCAACCCGACCGCCTTTCGACTTCTGTATTCGTGTGCCATACGGGATGAAGGTCTTTCCATCCGGACTTGTAAGGAAGTCGACCTTCTCCGGAAGGTGGATCCAGCTATGGGTCTCGTTCAAGGCCCCGATGCCGAGGTAGTTGATCTCCTGCACACTACCCAGATCAACAGTGATGGTCACGCTCTTTCGCCAGCCGAGCCATTCGGTATTCACGCGTTTGTCTTGCGCGGTGATGCCATCGACCAAAGTGAATGCGCCGCCTTCGTTGTAGCGTTCGTTGGGAGGTTCGCTTAGGGTGACCTTCTGTGCGGTGGCTTTGTTGAATTTGATCGTGACGGTGGATGTGTCAGCAGGTGCAGGTCCGCCACCGAGGTATCCATGCGCTTTGATCACCGCGTCGGAACGCACGGTCAAGCCATCTCCATCCGCAGCAAGGATCGCTTCGGGCTCTTGCCAAACCATTACTCCGCCCTTTCCATCATAAGGAGTGCGCACCAGGATCGTTCCGGGATCACGGCCCTGGCTCAGTTTGAATCTTACCTGATACAAGCTTTTACTCGCATTCACGTTCATCGCTTCCAACCACGAAAGCTCCTTCTCCATCCGCCGGATGAAATCCGCCTCATTCCGTTTCTCCTTCGGCGTCCACAGCACTTCCGCCAGCGCCAGCATACGCGGGAGGGCCATGTACTCCACGTGTTCAGGCGTGAGGATGTATTCCGTCCAAACGTTGCCTTGCGCGCCAAGGATGTACTTCGCTTGCTCCGCATTCAATTCCGCTGGGATCGGCTCGTAGCTGTACACTTTCTGCACCGTGGTGTAGCCGCCGATCGCCAAGGGTTCGTTCGCTGGGTCGCCTTGGTAGTGATCGAAGTAGCAATGGCTGCCAGGGCTCATCACAGCATAGTGTCCACTCTTCGCTGCGGCAATACCGCCCTCGGTTCCGCGCCAACTCATCACCGCTGCATTGGGCGCAAGGCCGCCTTCCAGGATCTCGTCCCAGCCGATGATCTTCCGGCCTTTCGAATTCACGAACTTTTCTATCCGTAGGATGAAGTAGCTCTGCAAGGCGTGCTCGTCCTTCAAGCCTTCGGCCTTCATCCGCGACTGGCACTTCGGACATTTCTTCCAGCTCTCCTTGGGACATTCATCACCACCGATGTGGATGATCTCGCTCGGGAAAAGTTCCATCACTTCGGTCAGCACGTTCTGCATGAAGCTGAACACACTGTCGTTCCCGGCGCATAAGACATCTTCGAATACGCCCCAGCCTTTCTGCACTTCGTACGGTCCTCCGGTACAGCCCAATTCCGGGTATGCAGCGAGCGCAGCCATCGCATGGCCCGGCATTTCGATCTCCGGCACTACCGTAATGTGTCGCGCCGCAGCGTAGGCCACCACCTCGCGGATCTGCTCCTGCGTGTAATAGCCACCATAGGAGATGCTGTCGTATTCCCTACGGCCGTATGGCCCGACTTGGCTACCACTGCGCCAGCTACCGATCTCGGTCAACTTCGGGTACTTCTTGATCTCGATCCGCCATCCCTGATCATCGGTCAAGTGCCAATGGAAGGTGTTCATCTTGTACCGTGCCAGCAGGTCGATGTACTTCTTGACGAACTCCACGGGGAAGAAATGGCGACAAACATCGAGATGCATGCCTCGCCATTGAAAGCGTGGGTGATCGGTGATGGTAGCACATGGAATGGATGGCTGGTCGGTATCCAGAAGCTGGATCAAGGTGCGGCTTCCTTGGAATAAACCTTCTGCGTCCGGCGCAATGATGGTCACACCTGACTCGCGAATGACTACGCTATGGTATCCAGCGGGCAACAAAGTGTCGAACGCTACGAGTTGCAGGTCGATAGAAAAGGTGTCTCCGGCATGAGTGTCCTGCTGGCCACCCAGATCCGACAATTCCTCGCCAAGGAGGGCGGTGATCGCGGAGACATCTTGGCTCCCTCTTTGCAAGCGCCATGGGCGGTCCAGGCGGCAAACTCCTTCTTCCATCCGCACCTGTGCTGGCATGGGTATCAAAGTCGGCAGAGGGGCCTGTCCGTGGGCAGCACATGTCAATAACAGGCCGAAGAGTAGGGTGATCCGCATCTGGCCAAAGTTCGTGCAAGGTGCCAGAAGCTGTTCCGCAGTGGTGCGCTTTGCCATTTGAACGTAAAAGCGCATCTTTGCACCCCCAATTCCGGGAAAACAAACACAACTAGCGACATGCCAACTCGCATCCGCCTTCAGAGAAAGGGCAAAAAAGGCCGGCCGTACTACCACGTCGTAGTAGCCGATTCCCGCGCACCACGCGACGGGAAGTACATCGAACGGATCGGTGCCTATGATCCGAACCACAACCCTGCATTCGTAGAGGTGAACATCGAAAAGGCCATGGATTGGCTACAGAAAGGTGCCCAGCCCAGCGATACGTGCCGGGCCATCCTTAGCTATTCGGGAGTGGTCTACAAGAACCACCTCGCCAATGGCGTGAAGAAGGGTGCATTCACCCAGGAAGAAGCCGATCGTCGTTTTGACATTTGGAAGAACGAAAAGAACGCCAAGGTCGAAGGCAAGAAGAACTCATTGGCGCAAGGCGCAGAGGCCTTGTCCAAGGCACGTCTTGATGCTGAGCGTAAGGTTGCTTCGGACATGGCTGCTGTACACAGCGCCAAGCTCGCTGCACTCAGCGCCCCACCGGTGATCGAGCCGATGGTGACCGAGGAAGCCGTTGCGGAAGTGCCTGCTGAAGCTCCAGTTGCGGAAGCTCCTGCGGTTGAGACGCCGGCTGCCGAAGCTCCAGTTGCAGAGGCTCCAGCGGCCGACGCTCCTGCCGAAGGCGAAAAGCCAGCGGCCGAGTAAATCAAGAACGGATCTGAAGCCCGTGCTCTACAAAGGGCACGGGCTTTTTCGTGGGCATCGCTAAAACGGCATAATTTCAACCCATGGATCTGGATAGCCTCCACCGGATAGGTAAGCTGGGCAAGCCGTGGGGCCACCGCGGTGAACTGACGGTCCATTTGGAGGATTGTGATCTGGATGATCTGGTACACGTCGGCTCGTTCTTCGTGGACATCGAAGGTCAGAAAGTGCCTTTCTTCTACAGCAAATTGCACGATAAAGGCCGGGACCTGTTGGTGAAATTCGATGACTTCGATGATCCGCAGAGCGCGGGCATTCTGGTAGGGTGTGATCTCTACGCACCACCCGGCCTGCTCGCCGATGGAAGCGACGAAAGTTGGGACCCGGAAGACTTCATCGGCATGATCGTGCGCGACGAGGAGCACGGCGACTTGGGTGAGGTTACGGGGATCGATGGTTCAGCGAAGAATCCGGTGCTTGTGATCCTGCATGGCGAGCAAGAAGTGATGGTCCCATTGGCCGATGAGATGATCCTGGGGATCGACCCGGAAACGAATTCGCTGCTGGTGCGAACCCCACCGGGGTTGGTGGATCTATATCGCGACCGGTGAGTGGATGGCCAAACCTTCTTTCCGCTTCAAGCAGTTCACCATCCAACAGGATCGCTGCGCTTTGAAGGTGGGGACCGATGGTGTGCTGTTCGGTGCCTGGGTGGACCATTTGGGAGCCACGCGGATCCTGGATATCGGAACGGGCACCGGTGTCCTCGCGTTGATCGCGGCGCAGCGCAATGCCACGGCCAGTATCCATGCTGTGGAGATCGATGATGCATCGGCCGATCAGGCCAAAGAGAATGCGGCGGCGAGTCCTTGGGCGGATCGATTGCATGTGTACTGCATGGATGTCCGACGGATGCGCTCGGACGCGCAATACGATCTGATCATCTGCAATCCACCGTATTATTCCGGGTATTCCAGGTCGCCGGATGAGCGGGTCGACTTGGCCAAGCACGGCGATGAACTCTCGTTCCCGGACCTGCTTGATTCGGTGAGGCAGTTGCTCCTACCGGAAGGCCGTTTCTCAGTGATCGTCCCCTTGGATCGAGAAGCCGACCTGATACATGAAGCGGCTCGGGTCAGCCTCTATCCGAAGCGGAGATGCGTCGTTCGGTACGTGCCACACCGACCCGCCAAACGCATTCTGCTGGAATTGGACCGCTTGCGTGGTTCGGTACACGATCAGGAGATCACCGTGGAAGCCACGGGGCCTTTCGATTATTCGCCCGAATACCGTGCGCTCATCAGCGATCTGATGCTGAATTTCTGATCCGGATCAGACTTCCACTTCCTCCTCGTGGAAGGTGATACCCAGCGTTTCCAACTCGTTCAAAACGGGTTCGTAGATCACGGGTTTCAGGGGAAGCATCACACCGCGATCCTGTAGTTCGCCGTTCAGCACCAACTTGCACGCCATGGCAATGGGCAAGCCTACTGTTTGCGCCATGGCTGTTTCAGTCTGGTCCTTCCCGATCACCGCCAAGGAGGCATGGATGCTCTGGTGTTGGCCCTCCACATGGTACCGGAAGTGGTGCCACATGACCACCAGATCCTTATCCGTAGGCCCCAGTTTCCATTTCTGCTCCAGCAAGTGCTGTAAGGTCGCAGCGGGGGAACGGCCCGCAATGCCGATGGGACGTCCGTCGAATAGGCCGAGCCAGTCCAATTTGCGCATCGTTTCTCCTTGATGCTCCAGACCGAGGTAGTTCGCCAGATTCTCGCGGGTGGCACATTCCTGGCAATGGGGCAGAAAGGCATCCAGGAAATCACTCCAAGTGGCGTTCGCGCCCAGTTCCATTGCGAATCCATCCTCGGTGCAACCCAATTGCACGAAAGCATCCCAGGCCTGACAGAAACCGGCTTTACGCAAGGTGCCGCGCAGTAGGGTAGGGATGTGCTCCAACCCATAGTGGGATCGGTATTTCAACGAATCACGATTCGCATAGCCATCGAATGCCCCGAGCCCATCCACCTCCACCCGGACCGTCTGCTGATAGAGCTTGTGGTAAGGGATGTATTTCGTAGCTCCATCGCGGATGTACTTCGCGGCCCCACCTTGTCCGGCAAGGATCACATTGCGTGGGTTCCAACTGATCTTGTAGCCCCATGGATTGTCATCGCTCTCGGGTGCCACCAACCCACCGGTGTAGCTTTCGAAGGCCTCCATGGTTCCGCCTTCACGCCGGATGCGATCCAAAATGCGCATGGCACTCATGTGGTCGATCCCTGGATCCAGACCCATCTCGTTCAATACCACCAAACCAGCTTGCTTGAAGTCCGCGTCCATGGCCCAAAGTGCATCCGGAACATAGCTCGGTGTGATCACGTGCTTCTTCAAGCGCAGGCAGTCCTGCACCACATCCATGTGCATGAAGGCGGGCAGCATACTGATGATCAGGTCATGTTCGCCGATCGCGGTGCCTCTCGCCTGGGTATCGCTCGCATCCAACCCTATACCTGTGGCCACCTCAGTGCCGCCGGCCACCATGCGTGCGGCGCTGGACTCCTCTTTGTCGGCCACGGTGATGCGCCAATCCTGTTCGCGTGCATGCGCAATGAGGTAGTGGATCAAGGAAGAGGCGGAACGACCAGCACCAAGAATAAGGATCTTACGCATGTGGGCGAATTTCTGGTGCCAAAGATGCGAACCTGGATCCGGCCGTTGAAAGATCAATTCAGAAAGAGGGCATGTCACTGGTGTCGTTTGGCACAGCCCTTGCCTACCGTATGGCATCTTCTAACTTCGCAACCCTTAATTACTGCCGCATGACCCGTTCCTTCTCCCTCGGTCTTTCGCTGATCCTCGCGACCTTTTCGTTCGCCCAGACATCGGATATCGTCCTGTTCTCGGATGATGGGGTCAAGTTCACATTCATCGTGGATGGCGATGTGAAGAATGCCGAGCCCGCCAGTCGTGTAGTTGCAACCGGGATCCGCACCGAAACACCGGTCATGATGGTGAAGTTCGAGGATGCCGCGATCACACCCGTTCGCCAGAATGGTTATTTCGATCTGGGAAAGGAACACACCTTGATGTTGACTACCAACAAGAAAGGGGTACGTGTGCTGCGCCTGACCGGGGTAGCGGAATTGGGTACCGCCTCAAAAGCCGAACCTGCGAAACCCATACCGACCACCTTCGCCGACGATGCAGCTGTGGTGGTCACGGAGGAGGTTCCCGTAACGCATGTGATCACCACGACCACCGTGATCGAGGAAGAAGACGGCCTGGATGGTGACAACGTGAATATCAATATGGGGGTCAATGGGGTGGGATTCAACATGAATGTGAAGGTGGACGATGGGATGGGGACGATGAATTCCTCCTCGACCACCACGCACACCACCACCACCACCACGACCCGGACCACGGGCACTTCGGCGCCGATCATCGATACCAAGCCCGTGCTGAAGGAACCGGAGGTCTACCACATGCCCGGTTACTCTGGTCGCACGGGCTGCGCATGGCCCATGACCGACGGGGAATTCAGCGACGTGAAGACCAGTTTGGAAGCTAAGAAATTCGAGGATACCAAGATGACCATGGCCAAGCAGATCGGAAGTGGCCGTTGCTTCACCGTAGCCCAAGTGAAAGGTGTGATGGGCTTGTTCAGTTTCGAGGATTCCAAATTGGACTTTGCCAAGTATGCGTATGAGCGCACCTACGATATCGACAACTACTACAAGGTGAACGATGCCTTCACTTTCGAGAGTTCCGTGGATGAATTGAACGAATATATCCAAGCCCGCTGAACAGGCCTGATCGATCACCCAAATGAACGTTTCCAATGCGTCCTACTTCGCACATAGTCGTCTTTTGTCTCTGCGCTGCGGTCGTTGCAGGCTGCAGCGGGTCCAAGTCGTTCTCGAAGAAGGGTGAGAAGTTGGACGCGGCAGGGCTGTACGCCGAAGCCGCTGACATGTTCTACCAATCCGCGCAGCGGAACGCCAAGAACGTGGATGCCAAGATCGGCTTGAAGCGAACCGGGCAGCAGGTATTGAACGATAGGTTGAGCGCTTTCTTCAAACTCTTGGCCGTGGGTGGTTCCAAGGGGGACGCTGTGCAAGCATACCTGGATGCTGAGGCCTTCAAGGATCGCGTGGATCGTGTCGGGGTCAAACTGGAGATCCCGGATAGCTACAAAGCCGATTTCGAGAAGGTGAAAGCGGAGCATCTCATCGATCTCTACAACGAGGGACAAGGTCTCTTCGATAAGGAACAATTCGCTGCCGCAGAGAAGGTCTTTGCGCGTATCGCCAAACTCGAACCGGGCTATAAGGACGCGTCAAGCTTGCAGAGTGTGGCCTATGTGGAGCCCTTGTATCGAATGGGCAAAGTGGACCTAGAGGCTGGGAATTACCGGAAGGCCTATGGCCAATTCAGCAAGGTGGTGGAGAAGAACAGCGCTTACAAGGACGCGTCCACACTGCGTCAAGAAGCCCTTTCGAAAGGGCAGTTCACGGTAGCTGTCCTGCCTTTTACCGCCACAGGGAAGAACAGTACGATGGCCGCAAACGTGCAAGCCCACGCCATGACCGCTTTGACCGGCTCTAAAGACCCCTTTTTGAAGGTGGTGGACCGGGAGAACATCGAACGGATCTTGGAAGAGCAACGCTTGGGCTTGAGTGGGGTGGTGGATGAGCAGACCGCCGTGCGTGTTGGGAATCTGATCGGGGCACAGGCCGTTCTGATGGGGACCGTAGTGGATTACCGCGAGGTTCCGGGCCAGTTGCGCCGTAGCACCAAGGATGGTTTCGAATCCTACCGCATTCAACAGGTGAACAAGGAGACCGGAGAGAAATACTACCTCACACGGTACAAGCCGGTGCGGTACACCGAGTACTACCAAGAGAACAAGGTGATCCTCTCCTTCAACTACCGGTTGGTCTCGTTGGAGACCGGGGAAGTGTTGGTGAGCAAAGTATCGGAGAAAGAGTCTTCAGACCACATGTACTATGCCTCCTACGATGGCAACAAGGAGGCTTTGCTCCCCAATACGAACGGAAAGGCGGACCTCAGCAACAACGGACTCAAACAATTGAGGGGTTTGCTGAACGCTCCAAAAGAAGTGAAACCAGTGACCACCTTGATGAGCGATGTCCTACGCGCCAGTACATCATCGATGGCATCGGATATCGAAAGCACGCTCGACCAACGGATACCATGAAGTGGACCATTTGGCTTTTCGCGGCGCTTCTGGCTTGCAAGGGTGGGCAACGAACGGTGGAAACACCGGTCGCTGTTGATGTTGTACAACGGCCGAGCTGGGTCGGATCAAGGCCGATCACTTCGGGCTATTACGTCGGCATCGGAATGGGAATGAAGAACCGCCCCGATGTGTTGGAAACGGCCAAGAAGAATGCGTTGAACGACTTGGCCAGCGAGATCAGCGTAACGGTGGAAGGCAATAGCCTGCTGTACACCTTGGATCGAAAGACACAGTTCGACGAATCATTCACCAGTACTATCAAGACACGGAGCAACGAGCAATTGGAAGGCTTCGAACTCGTGGATTCTTGGGAAAGTCCGACCGAATACTGGACCTACTACCGGTTGTCCAAAGCGGAACATGCACGCATCAAGGCCGCTAAGAAGGCCACCGTCATCGCTACAGCGGTGGACCATCGCCAACGCTCCAAAGAGGCCATCGCCACGGGTGATCTGCGTTCCGCCTTCGATCAAGACCTGCGTGCATTGCTCGCCATGAAGGACTATTGGGGAGAGAATGATCAGGTCGAATTGGACGGTACGCAGGTGTCCTTGGTGAATGAACTGTACGCGGATCTGCAGAAACTCACGAGTGGGGTAAGGCTCACGATCCTTCCGACACGCTGTGACCTGAGCTACGATGGTGGATATAAGCGGGAATTGCTCCTGTCCGCCGTGCAAGGAATGGATGACCGCGAGCTGGATCTGGTGCAAATGCCCTTGTTCATTACCTACCCCGGAACTGGAGGGAAGGTCACTGAAATGAAGAATACCGATGCTGAAGGAAGGGCCCGTGTCACGATCCAGCGCGTGGACGCTACCGCACAACCGCGTGAGGTGCTTGTGAAACTGGACCTCGATGCCCTGATCGGTAGGGAGTTGGATCGTGCGCTGGTTGGTGCGTTGGTCGGCACCTTGACCGTGCCTGAACAACGCGCCATCATCGATATCACCATGCCCAAGGTGCTGATGCGGTCACAAGAGTCCAACTTGGGAGCACCCGTGCAGGATGCCGGAGTGGCCGTTGCTGTGCGCGAAGAACTTACTCGGAACGGATTCAGATTCGTCGATCGGGAAGGTGATGCGGATCTCCTGCTCACCCTGAATGCCAGCTCCAGGAAAGGAGGGGAATCCAACGGATTCTTCACGGCATTCCTCGATGTCACTTACAGCTTCCGCGATCGCAAGTCCCGGGAAGTGGTCTTTGAGGGAGGCAAGCAAGGTGTCAAAGGCGTGCAACTCGACTTCGAAAAAGCAGGCCTGGAAAGCTTCAAGAAGGCCATTCCCGAGGTCAGAAAAGAGCTGGTACCCGGGATCATCAACGCATTCCATTGAGGATTGCCGCGCATTTGCGAAGTTTGGCATAGAATTGGAACCTGACCATAACAAGACCATCAACGTCCAACAACCATGAAAACCATGACCACGAACCGTTCCCTTACGGTACTGCTGACGGCGCTGATGCTGTCCGGTGCCATGACCGCCTGCAAGAGCAAGAAGAAAGCCGCTGCTGTTGCAGCACCTCCCTCGGGTGAAACCGAGATCAAGGTCCTTTGCTCAGGCCCGGAGTTCTTCACCGATAACAAAGTGTTCCGCGCCAATGCCTTGGGCGAAAGCATGGACCAGGCCACGGCCAAGAAGAAGGCCCTCGCCAATGCCCGTGCTCAAATGGCCAGCGACATCAACACCCAGATCAAAGGGGTGATCGACAATTATGTGAACAGCCGTGAAATGAACAACCGCGAAGAGGTTGCCGAGCGTTTCGAGGGCTTGACCCGCGAGGTGGTCGATCAGAAATTGACCGGAGTGCGCACCATCTGCGAGAAGCAGGTCACCGTGAATGCGACCGGTAACTTCAAGACCTACATCGCGATCGAACTCAGCGCTCAGGATCTGCTTGCAGCCTACAACGAGCGCCTGAGCAACGACGAGCGCCTGCGGATCGACTACGACTACGAGAAGTTCAAGGAGACCTTCGAGGCTGAGATGAATAAGCTGGGCGGTAACTGATCCGTTCTGAGATGCACCAACGAAGCCCCGGCCTCAGGACCGGGGCTTCGTATTTCCAATACCCCACAACCATCTTTGCAGTGCTCATGGAAAAACGATCCCTCGTTGCCGGGTCCCTGGTCCTGTTCCTCGCTGTTGGTCTCGGCGCCTTTGGTGCCCACGCACTAAAACCACTACTATCGACGGATGCCTTGGCCCAATGGCATACTGCTGTACACTACCAGTTCTACCATGGGCTAGGCCTCGTACTGTTGGCCGCCTTGGCTCCGCAGATCCCAGCGGCACGGTGGGTGTACTGGGCCTTCGTGCTCGGGATCCTCCTCTTTTGTGGAAGTATCTATCTGTTGAGCCTCAGGGAACTATTGGGGATCCAGACGCTTTCTCCATTCCTTGGACCGCTGACCCCGTTCGGGGGATCTTGCTTTCTCGCTGGTTGGGGTATCCTGTTCATAAGCGCGTTACGTTCACCTGACGGTGGTTAGGTAACGCTCGTGGGTAAGCCGTACTTTTGCCGTCCTATTCACAATTGATCAGGATCATGAACGAGTTCGGCCATAAACCGAAGAATGCCGATCTGAGCAAGATCGGTCTTGGAAACTTAGGTGACATCTATTGGAACCTCGAACCAGCCGAGCTGGTGGAGCATGCCGTGATGAACGGTCAAGGCGTGTTCGCGGACAGCGGGGCGTTCGCGATCGATACCGGTGAGTTCACCGGACGTAGCCCAAAGGACAAGTTCTGTGTGAAGGACAAGAACACCGAGAATACCGTATGGTGGGGGGATGTGAATTTCCCGATCAGCCCGGAGTACTTCGGTCGTTTGCGCGATCGCATGTCCGCTTATCTGATGGGGCGTGAGGTGTTCGTGAAGGATACCTATGCGTGTGCAGATCCCACGTACCGCATGAATATCCGCGTGGTCGCCGAATTTCCGGCGAGTGCAATGTTCGCTGGTAACATGTTCTTGCGACCTACAAAGGCGGAACTTGGAACCTTCGAACCCGAATGGCACATCATCTGTGCACCGGGCTTCCACGCCGACAGTGCCAAGGACGGTACCCGACAGCACAATTTTGCGGTGATCAACTTCACGGAACGTACCATCCTCATTGGTGGGACAGGTTACACGGGAGAGATCAAGAAGGGCATCTTCACCGTGCTCAACTACGTACTTCCGCAGGAACGCAAAGTGCTGAGCATGCACTGTAGTGCCAACATCGGCAAGGAGGGCGATACGGCCATCTTCTTCGGTCTCAGTGGTACGGGTAAGACCACATTGAGCGCCGATCCGAACCGCCGACTCATTGGTGATGATGAACATGGCTGGAGCGAGACCGGTGTGTTCAACTTCGAAGGAGGGTGCTATGCCAAGTGTATCGACCTTTCAAAAGAGAAGGAACCACAGATCTGGGGGGCCATCAAATTCGGTGCGATCCTGGAGAACATCGTTTTTGAAGAGGGGTCCACTTCCGTGGATTTCAGTGATGGGACGAAGACCGAGAACACACGCGTCAGCTACCCCATCGAGTTCATCGAAAATGTGGCCAACCCGAGCGTCGGTGACCACCCGAAGAACATCTTCTTCCTCACCTGTGATGCGTACGGCGTATTGCCGCCGATCAGCAAACTCACTCCAGGTCAGGCGATGTACCACTTCATCAGTGGATACACGGCCAAGGTGGCTGGTACCGAGACCGGGGTAACGGAGCCGCAGAGCACCTTCTCGGCGTGCTTCGGTAAGGCCTTCCTGCCCTTGCACCCGACCAAGTACGCCGATATGCTCGGATCCATGCTCAAACAACATGACGTGCGCGTTTGGCTGGTGAACACCGGTTGGAGCGGAGGTGCATACGGAACCGGTGAACGCATGAAGTTGAAGTACACACGTGCCATGATCAGTGCGGCTTTGCGCGGAGAACTGGATACCGTTGAATACAAGGAACACCGTGTATTCGGAATGAATTTCCCGACCACGTGCCCGGACGTACCCGCTGAGATCTTGGACGCACGTGGATCATGGAAGGACAAGGATGCGTACGATCGTACTGCGGAAGGTCTGGCCAACCAGTTCATCAAGAACTTCGATAAGTACAAGGAAGGAGCCAGTGCGGAGATCATGCAAGCCGCTCCACGGGCGGCCGTGAAAGCCTGATCGTGCGACCAATGCGTGTAACGCCCTGGCCATGCGCCGGGGCGTTCGCTTGTACGGGCGTGGCACTGTCCTTGCCCATAAGGCTGGAATAGCAGTCGCAGGTCAGCTACCTTTGCACGCTTTTCGAGTGGATCATGGTGCGTTGGATCGGAATACTGTTCGCTACTTGTCTCGTCATTGCTGCCTCCGCGCAGTCCGTGGTCGGCGATCGCCACCTCTACCCGGAACGGTTGCACACGGACATTGAGATGTTGCGGAATGCCTTGCATGAAGCACACCCGGACCCGTATCGCTATCACACCAGATCCGAATTGGATGCGTTGATCGATGCTGTACGCGATTCGATCACGGTGCCCATGGACATCGTCGAATTCCAACGAAAGGTATCCACTGTGCTCAAGGCGGTCGGCGATTCGCATTGCTATGCCGAATGGCCACCGGAGTTCGCCGCACGGTTGCGATCCGTGGCTTGGTTGCTTCCGCTACAGATCCGGATCCTACCAGATGGAGTGTATATCGAGGAAGAATTGAAGGGATTCCGCAGCATTCCACTTGGATCCCGACTAGAAAAGATCAACGGAAGGCCGATCGACGAGATCGTGAGCACCTTGGCAGCCACTGTGGTGACCGACGGTGCCAACCAGACCTATGCTTTCCGTGTGGTGGAACGGGAGTTCCCTCAGTTATACCACCTATACATCGAACAGCCTGGCTCTTTTCTTGTGTCCTATCGAACACCTGAAAAGGAGTACGGGAACCAAGTCATCTTCGCCATGACCGGTGCGGAAATTCAACAGACCCGGAAGCCCAACGGTGCCTCTTTGTTGCCATGGGGATCCACATGGGATCCGGAGCGAAGCGTCGTTTGGATCACCATGCGCACCTTGGATGTGGATAGCTTGGGTCGGGCCGGTCAACGTCCCGATCGGTTCTTGCAAGGTGTGCTGGCCGAAGCCAAGAGGAACAAGGCACGTACCATGGTGATCGATCTGCGCGGTGCGGATGGAGGCGAACTAGCCATGGCGGAACTCGTGTTCGCGTCCATTGCGAAGACCCCTTTCCGGTTACTGAACGACATGATCGTTCGGAGTGTTTCACCTCCCGAGACCAGACCCGCTTACCAAGTCCCTAGTGATTTCTACGCCAGTGCAAACGCACGCTTCCTGGTCGGTGGACAAGGTGTGTACCGTGTGCCGGTTTCGGATGACCGACTGGCCGAACACCTGCCCATGGACCGTGCATTCCAAGGCAAGGTCTACATCCTTTGCGACGGAAGAACGCGAGATGCCGCCGCGTACGTGGTCATGGTGGCACGACGACAACGACGCGCCCGGATCGTGGGTGAGGAAACCGGGACGAATGCTTTCGGTTCCACAGGCGGAGCGGAATGGATCGTGACCGGCACCGGTTCGGGCATGCGGTTCCATATCCCATTGTTGAAATATGTGCCAGCGGGCCGGGGCGAAGGGCCCATGGATCGTGGAGAACAACCCAACCATCCGGCATACCAAGTACCCGATGGATTGGCGCGAGGGTATGATTCCATTCGTGCCTCCCTTTTGGAGCTGATCAGTGAGTTGGAATGAATTGTCGTGCGTTGGTTCTCATCGCATGCGGTTCCCTGATCGCCTGTAGCACCTCCGACCATAATGACCCTGGAACCGCTGTTTGGGGTGTGATCCCGAATGATCATGCCAAACACTTCCAACTTCAAGTCCGTGGCGCTGAACGAAGGCTTGTCGTGTTCGGGCCGGATGGGCAACAGGACACATTAGGGATCCACCCGTTGATGGGCGTTGGGCAACAGCCGCCGGCATCCCCATTGGAACGTGTCGTTCTGGCCAGTACCACTCATCTGCCTTTTATCGATGCCTTGTACTGCATTGATCGTGTGGTCGGTCTGGCCTATACGGATCGGGTGCGCGATCCCGGTATACGAGAGCGGATCGAGGACGGGCGGATCCAAGAGGTCGGCAGGGCTGATGGGTTGGACCGTGAGCGACTCATCGCAGTGGATCCTCAGGTGGTCTTCGATCATCCGTTCGGTCAGGCCGGGAAAGAGAAGGAATTCCCAGCTACCATTGCTGTGACCGAGTACCTGGAGGATCATCCCCTCGGCCGTGCCGAATGGATCCGCTTCTTCGGTATGCTACTCGGAAAGGAACGCACTGCGGATAGCGTCTACAAAGCGATCGCCCATCGCTACGAAGTCGCCCAGAACATGAGCGGCCATCTTGCGGAGAAGCCCTTGGTGCTCTTCGGTAGCCAATGGGAACAACGCTGGTGGATGCCGCATGGAGGGAGTTACATGGCCACGTTGATCAACGATGCCGGTGGGCGCTATTGGTTCTCGGATTCCGTTAGTGACGGCAATATCGCCGTGTCGCTGGAACAGGTGATCGTCGCTGCGGAGTCCTGTTCATATTTCGGGGTGATCCTCGCCGACCCTGGTACGGTGGATGTGGATGATCTGGCCGGTGGTGATCCGCGCATCGCGGTGTTGGATGCCGTTCGAACGGGTGGCTTTGTGGGCAACAGCGAACGCAACGACCTTTTCGGAAAAGCCTTGTTGGAGCCGGAGGTGATCCTGAAGGACCTCCGATGCATCTTCCATCCAGGTAGTTGTGCAGGATATCGCCCGCGCTATTTCTTCCCGGTGGGTCAGATGGGAACGCCGAGCTTGCGGTAAATGAAGCTCATCAACCACGCGGGGCCGATCAGCAGGAATTGCAGGTCCTCGAAGAAGCTGGGCTTCGCACCTTCCACCTTGTGTCCGTAGAACTGGCCCACCCAGGCCACTACGAAGAGTACACCACAAATGGCCCACAATGGCCAAGGTGCATGTACGTCGAGATACACGCAAAGCCCATAGCAGAAGGCGCTCCAGAGCATCATACCGATCATGATCGGGAAAGAGATGGTGAGGTAGAAGATCCCGACGAGCCCGATGGCCAATTTGGCCCAAACATGCGGCGTGGAGAATGGTGGGGCATCCGGCATAGGAATACTGTAGAGGAAACCCACCATCGTGAAGTAGATGATCGGAACACAGACCCAATGGATCGCCTTGTTCGTTGCATTCCGGTGGCTGACGCCGTACGCGTCCAGCCATTGTTGCATGGTGCGGGCCTTCATGGTCGCTGGTAGCGTTCTTCGAGGATATGGAGGTGGTGCAAGGCGTGCCCCGCGATGGCCCATCCCAATGCGCGTACGCTTATGGCACGCTCGCTGGCCGTGCCCACGCGATCCAACATGCCCGGTGAGAAGCTGCGGAACAGGAGCACGGTGCTTTGCCGAATACAGCGGTGCTCCTCCACCAGATCGTGAAGGGATCGCCGTTCGGTGGAAGCGTGAGTGACGTACTCGTCCTCCTCGAATCCGGGAAGTTCCGTGGCATCGTTCCGACTGAACCGCAGGGCGCGATAGGCCAAGATCCTTTCGGTGTCGTTCAGGTGTTGGAACACTTCCTTGATGGACCACTTGCCAAGGGCGTAACGATACTCCTCGTGTTGCTGCACGACAGCTTCCGCAGAACGTACCAAGCGTTGCAAGGCATCGTCCAAAGATGCCATGAGATCGTCGCCCTCCACGTGTTCGATGTAGCGCTTGAACCTTGGGAATACCTCTGGATCCGCTGGACGTCCGATACGGTGCATGGCAGAAAGGTAAGTCGGAGCTATTCCAAGCCGTCAACGAGGTACGAGCTAGGCACACCGCCCAATTCCTTCAGCACCTTGATCCATCCTTTCACGTTGTGCCACCAGAACCCAGGACCCACTTCCGGATCCGGTATGCTCACTACCCCCACTTGCACACCAGCACCACATGCGGTCCGGTAGGTTACACGCGAACGACGGGCGTGGATCCCGAATGAAATAACATCCACCTTCTTGATCCCATCACGGGAGGCTCGCAAAGCAAAGAGCTTCGCGTTGGCCCAGGTCCGGCTTTCTCCAGCATTCAAGGTCCGAAGCGGGATAATGGCCTGTGGATCATGTCCACATCTGAGCAATTCCGCCACCGCCACATCTGCGTAGGTTGGTGTGCCACTTTCTACGCTTCCCTCTTGGCGATGAATGATCGTGTTGCGCTGCAACGCGTGCAGATTGGTACCATCCAGTGTGACACTCGCCAAGTACAGCAATTCCCACTCCTCTTGTACGCGACCCTTGAACGACGGGGTGATCAGCACTTGTCCGACCCTACGATCCAATGTGGTTCGGTACGGTTGACATTCATCCGCGACGCTGTCTTCCAACAAGACTCCTTCGCCATCCATGACGACGAAACCTGCACCCCGACTTCCGCAGGCGTTCACAACGAGTTCCCCCGAGCGTTCGTGCGTGAGGTCGAGTACCAGCGTATCCCGTATCCGCAGGGTGTATGAGCAAGGTCTGATGGTCCCCGTGACATAGATGCGTTCGTACCCGAGGCTATCGATCACATCTTCCACGGCGGGAATATGTTCCTTCGGGATCCACCCTTCCACAACGGCCACCGAAGCACCGCTCGGTGCGTTCACCGCTAAGTAAGGGAATGCAAGGGCCACGACGAACATGGCCAGCAATGGAACTGCCAATAGCCCGATGAGGAGCCACTTCCGATCACGCTTCACAGGTCTTCTTTCAAGGTGTTCATCAATTCCAGCAGTTCCGCTCGGGCCTTGCGATCACCGGTCACGATGCATTGCATGGATCCCGCTTCACAGGTCGCGACGGCTTGCTCTATATGGTCCATGTCCGCATGCATCAAGGCTAACTGGTAGTAGCTCGCGATGTGCTTTGGTTCCTCACTCAGGATAGCCTCCAGATCGGCGATGGCCCGCTCCATATGGCCAGCTCTTTTCAGTTCCAAGGCGATGGCATACCGAAGGAACAGATCGCCCGGTTCTTCTTTCAACATGGTGCGCAATTGTTCGATGCGTTCCATCTTCAGTAGTGTTCGAATTTCCCAGGCTTCATGGCAGCGTATCCGATCAGCAATGGTTCAACAGTTGTTCGCGTTCGACCCTGTGGATCCACATGGACCGATGCGATGGTGAGTAACAGTGGAAGGATCTCCATGGATCGGGACGCGAAGCTAAGGCCCAGTGGAACACAGGATCGATCGCTGCAATTCGTGGCACGGGACCGTTGGAAGAAGACCGGTACCAACCTTGCTCAGTTGGGTACCTTCGCAACCCTACAAACCCATTCCATGAACTTACGAACGTTACTCAGCACTGGTCTATTCATAGCGCTCACCGCATCCTACGCCCAAGATTGGAGTTCGGATGTGTATCGTGGCGGAGAATTATATCCCGGCTATGTCATCGATGCTTCGGGGAAAAAGAGCGAGGGCTTCATCAAGTACCAGAACCGCTACACCATGCAGAACGAGGTGTTGTTCTACACCGACAAGGACGACAAGAAGAGCAAGCAGGACCTGAAGACCAAGGACCTCACCGAATACAAAGTGGCGGACAAACTCTACCGCTGCATCAATTACTCGGGTGGCCTTTCCGGCTCTGCGGTCCGGGCCAATTTGGTCGTGAACGATGGTTGCATCACGGAGTATGTGTGGTACAACCGGGCGGAGAACTGGGCGATCATGCAAAAGGGGGCCAGTGAGACCGAAGAGGAGTTCATGGCGCGTATGTATCCCTCGGTGATGGTATTCATGAAGCCGGGCGATGAGAAGCCACGTTCATTGGACTATTTCGGATTGGGCTTCCCCAAGAAGATGAGCGAGTACGTGAGCGACAATGCCGATCTGGCGAAGAAGGTCGCAGACAAGGAGAAGGGCTATGGCATGCTCAAGATCCAAGCGATCATCGCAGAGTACAACGCCGCTTGCACCAAGTAACGTGAGGCTGTTCCACCTAGCAGCGGCATTGGCCGTTGGGTTCGGACTGTGCGCCCAAGAACCGGTCTATCGTTGGGGACCTCCCGCTACCAACGACTTCACGGAGCGTACCATCGAGAAACTTCTTGATCTGGGCGATCAGGGTTTCGTGCTCTTGCGCGTAGCAGTGGATGCAACCACCGTTCGGCACTATCGGCTGGAACGTTACGACAAGACCCTTCAGCTCGTCGGTACGACGGAGGTCGCCTTCAATGGTGGGATCATGGGCGATGCCTATTTCCTGGATGATATCGTTGCGGTGAGCGGGGCGCTCTTCGCTTTCGTTTCACATTGGGAAAAGGCGACCGGTGAACATACGTTGATGCTGCATCCACTTGATTTCGATGGAGTGCTGCAAGAAGGCACCCAGTTGGACGTGGTCAGCGCCGAGAAGATGGCCAACCGCGGATCCTACGAATGGACCTTCAGTCCGGATGGGAAGAAACTCCTGATCCTGACCGAGCTGCCATTCGTGAAAGGCGCGAAGGAAGCACTGCGGCTGACCTGCTTCGAAGTTCCATCGCTCGCGCAACAATGGAGGCACGAACAAACCTTGGAGATAGAAAGTGACAAGGCGGTGCACAACGATGTTGCGGTGGACAATTCGGGCCACGCGTATATGTACAAGAAGATCTGGACGAAGCCGTCATGGACGTATCAGCTCTATGCCACCGATGGTAAAGGCAGTTGGAAAGCCCACCAACCGGCTGGTTTGGAAGGCAAGCAGATCGAAGATCACCGCCTCACGGTGGGGCAGGATGGTGCTTGTTTCGTGTACGCGTTGTTCACCACGGAGCCATCCGCGTACATCAAACGCGTGCATGGGAGTTGGTATGCTCGCTTCCTAGCGAATGGGACGGTTTCCGTGGATCGGGTGGATGATCTGCCGCGCGACATGGTCGCCACCTTGAGCGGTGAGCGCATTGCGGAAAACGCAGACAAGTCCTTCATCGATGATCTGCGCATCAAGGACATTCTCTACCGCTCGGACGATCGTCCGTTGATCCTCTTGGAACAGGTCAAGAGCGATAGCAAGGCCGTAGCCGGTTCATCGCCCATGCAGTTCGCCTACGAATGGATCTACGGTGATGCTGTGGCGTTGTGCTTGGAGCTAGGGACCGGTAGAACCCTTTGGTGGCAAAGCGTGGAGAAGAAGCAGGAGGTGCGGAACAACCGTGGTCAAGATGAATACGGATCCTTCGTGTATTTCTTGAAGGCCGACCGACTCTACATCCTTTGGAACAACACCGACCTCAGTGTGCCGTCCATTCCTGCGGCCAATTGGACGGAGCCCGATGGCACACGGTACGTGAAGCACAAGGCCTTCGACTCCAACACGATGCACGCCACCTTCATGCAGGTCATCGAACCCGATGGGCACCTAGCCTACGCGGATCGCACATTCGGGCTACCGCTGTTCCATTTGCACGAAGGCGCCGTGTTCGAAATGAGCATGACCACACCTTTCTTCTTCGACCAGAACGGCGATCTGGTGGTGTTGGCCATGATGCACAACGGGGGCAAGCGCTACCGATTCGGCTTCATTGGCTTGTAGGCGTTCGGCTTGGTATAGCTGGGAGTTCACACCCCTTTCAGGTCGATATCATCGGTGCCTTCCAGCGTTACCCATTGCTTCATCTTCTTCTGGATCACCTTGAAGTGGGGCTGATCTTCTGGCGTTATGATAGAGAAGGCTACACCGGATCGCTGCGCCCGACCAGTTCGACCGATGCGATGCACGTAGTCCTTTGGAGAACGGGGTAGTTCGTAGTTGATCACAAATGGGAGGTGCTCAATGTCGATCCCACGTGAAAGTAGATCGGTGGCCACCAGCGCGCGGAGTTTGCCGGCCTTGAAGTCTGCTAACGCTTGTTGGCGGGCGTGATTGCTCTTCTTTCCGTGCGTAGCCAACGCGTCGATGCCGTTCTTGTTCAGTTTATCGGCTACGTGGTCCGCGCTGTGGCTTGATGCTGTGAAGATCAATACCTGCTGCATCTCCATGCTTTGGATCAAGTAGCGGAGGAAGGGGCCTTTGCGCTCTTGTGACACGCGGTAGGCCCGCTGTTCGATCAAGGTGACTTTCTGCGGCGTATCGCCCACCTGGATCACTTCCGGCTTGTGCAACACCAATTGTGTGATGCCATCCACGGCCTGGTTAAGGGTGGCCGAGAACAAGAGATTCTGTCGCTTCTTGGGCAACAGCGCCAACAAGCGATCCACCTCCTCCTGAAAGCCCAGATCCAACATGCGGTCGGCCTCGTCCAACACGAGTACCTTCACTGCGGAGAGGTGCACGGATCTTGATCCGATCAGATCCAACAACCTGCCAGGCGTGGCGATCAACACCTGAACGCCTTGCATGCCGATCATCTGTGGGTTGATGGAGACCCCACCGAACACGGCGGTCACTTTCACCTTTTCAGGTAGCCCATTGATCAGTTCTTGGAAAACGGTTTCCACCTGCACCGCCAATTCGCGTGTAGGTACAAGCACCAGCACGGGTACGTGGCGATCCTTCATCGGCCATTGTTCCTCCAGTAAGCGTTGCAGGATCGGCAGCACATAGGCTGCGGTCTTCCCCGAACCGGTCTGGGCGATGCCTAGTACATCTTTGCCGAAGAGGATCGCGGGGATCGTGCGCTCTTGGATGGGGGTTGGTCGGCTGTATTTCAAGCCGGTCATTGCCGCTAACAAAAGTGGCGATAGGCCGAGTGTATCGAAGTTCTGGGAGGAGGTCTCCATGCAGGGGTCGGGGAAGTGAAGCAAGCGCTTGGGCCAATGTACCTATCGCTTGTTGCAGTTCGATCTTCCGTTCGTTTTGAGTGACCCATATCTGCCTCCATCTCGACTTCGAAATGGGCGATCAAAGAGAACTGATGGGACATTGGAACTCGGATCGGGTCTGGATCCGTATTCGGATCAAACCGATCAGGAGATACCGTTTCGCAACACGTAATGGTCCGATCTCGCTTATGGGCTCATCAGACCAAACGTTTGGCCTCACGCGCATCTACCACTTCTAGGTTCAGACCAGACTTCGGACCGATCTGAACCACGAATTGGTCTGAGACTGAACTGGAACAAGATTCACGAACTGGCCCCGAAAAGGCCCATCATTTCCGCAATGGACCTGTTGTGGCCATCCACTGCGTGCATAATGAATGAGGAGGTTGAATGATCGGTGATCATAGGGTCCTGTTCCATCCATCTGTTCCATTCTTCCGTAGTGCCACCGACCACTAGGCAATGACCGGCAGGCAAAGAAACCAGGCCAATACGTTGGAAGGCCCTGCGGTCATGACCCACCATCCATGTCCGTGGGGATGCCGGGATGAGCACTGGCGTTGCGTAGGCTAGGAACTGCGCGGTGAAGGGATCGTTGCCTCGGAGCAGGATGATGTTGTCGCAATCGATATGCGCTGCCACTTCCGCAACCGTTCCACACGCAGTGCGAATGTGCTGGATGGGTCGAGTACGTAACGGTAGACCCTCCTGATCGGCCAATTCCAACTCGAATGTGTCCTGGGCTGTTGATATCCGAATGATCCCATTCGCAAGGACCAACGTGCTTATACCAACGATGAGACCGCGCTGCAGATCAGCAGATGTATGTACGTGGGCCAGTGCCCAAGCAAGTAGCAGGGGCACTCCGATGAACATGCGTGACAATGGGAAGAAGATCGAATCCGACCCATCGTGAAGCTTGGCGAAGCTGAAGGAGAACAGGATCAGCAGCAAAGCGCAGCATACCGGGATCACCACTTGGAAGTTTCGTTGTGCGAATAGGATCATGGCGGCGAACACCAAGAGAAGCAGGACCACAGAAGAGCGCGTTGCCGTGAGCGGACACATCCAAGCGAAATGATGGTTCGCCACTTCCATGGCTTGGGGGATCATATACGGCTTGAAGTGCAAGCGCCAATCAAAAATGGTGTTCACGATGCCTTCTGGTCGCTCCGCATAAAAGGAGCGGCAAGCGAACCAGATCCCGAATACGATCACCAGACCTATGGTATGGCCCACGAGGGTGCGAACTCGTTCCTTGCACGTGAAAAGGTCATACAAGCCCAGTGGAAGTGCAACAACCAAAGCATTCGGATTCACGAATACAGCGATGCCCAACACCAGGGCCACCAACACACTGCGCAGAGGGGTTGATCCAATACGCGCCAACCAAGGGTAGCAGGCAATGATCGCTATACCATTCAATGCGGTGGTCTGTAGGCCGTGTTGTACGGGCAATAACAATGGCATGGTGATGAAAAGGATCGCTGCCAACTGATCGCCACGCCGGTGATAATGGATCGCAAAGGCGGCGAAGGGAGCGATCGCCAACAGTCCGATCATGATCGGTATGACCCGGACCGGATCTCCGCCGAGCATAACCATTGGTGTCGCAAGCATCGCTTCGAGCATGACACCGTAATCCTGTCCGTAGAAGAAGGGTTCGTGGAAAATGCCTTGTGCATAGTCCGAGGTGGCGAGCCAGATCACGGTCAGGTCATCGCTGGCATAGGGCATGGTGATCCAGACCATGTATGCGCGGTCCAATACCATCCAAAGGAGCAGGATCCCGAAGATCCATCGACCATACTGATCAACCTTGGCCATGGACCAGTTGTATAGCAATTTTCGGTTCCGGTGGGATCGAGGTCCAACTTGCCTCCCGTCGCAGCCACGTCACCTGTCGTTTGGCGTAGTTGCGTGTATGCTGCTTGATCGCGGAAACTGCTTGTTCCAAGGTCATCTCGCCATCGAAGTGCGCGAATAGCTCACGGTAACCAACGGTACGTAGTGCATTCAACTCGCGATAGGGTAGGAGCGAACGCGCTTCTTCCAGTAATCCATCAGCCATCATACCATCCACTCGACGGTCGATCCGCGCATACAATTCTGCACGGGGCCACTCCATCGCGACCCGAACGATGCGTAGGTCCTTGCGATCCGTAGGAGTAGTGCGCTGTTCGCTAAAAGGTCTGCCCGATGCGAGGCATACCTCCAAGGCCCGGATGACACGGTGTGGATTCTGTCGGTCGATGCGCCGCCATGTGGCTTCGTCGCGTATACGCAGTTCTTCCACGAGTGGGGAGAGGCCTTCTTCTCGAAAGCGTTCCTGAAGCACGGTGCGGATGCGCGGGTCGCTCAAGTGCAACGGATCCAAGCCCTTGATGAGCGCATCGATGTACAATCCACTACCGCCCACTAGGATCACATGCCCGTTCCGATGGATCAGATCTTGCAACACCGGTTCTGCTGCGCGCGCAAATTCGCCAGCACTCCACGTCGTCTCCAGATCGAGATGACCCAAGAAGTGGTGCGGCACGCCCTGCAATTCGGCTGATGTGGGCCGTGCTGTTCCGATGCGCATGGCGTGGTAGAACTGCCGTGAATCCGCGCTGATCACTTCGGTGCCGAAGTGCTTGGCCAGGGACACGGCAATTGGTGTCTTCCCTGCCGCCGTTGGTCCGCCGACGACCACCAACGTCCCCTTACCGCTCATCGGTATTCCTCACCCAGATCGTCTATGTTCCCGTGGCCGAACTCGTTGTGGTCTGCATCGTCCGGGTCGCGGTCCTCTTCGTCGAGGTCATGCTCCTCGTCATCCATGGCATAGGGGTCCTCCTCCACGATCCCCGCAGTGAGATCGTCCTCTTTGGAATGCTCATCCGGAGCTGTGCCCATGCTCATGACCACCCGTGGATAGTTGGCACCGGGTTTCGGATCTCCGGCCTGGATCAGTTCCACCATGAACATCCACATGTGCAGGAAATCGTACGCGTAGATGAAGCGTTGGGAGGTAGAACGGATGTGATCGCTGATGCGAACCTCCTCCATCAACGCAGGCACTTCGCCCTCTTCGGCGAATCCGAGGTCCGCCAACGGGATCTCTGGTCCCTTTTCCCAACTTTCGTTGCTCACGTAAAAGCTGGCCATTTCCTGTCCGATGAATGCGAAGGCTTCCTTGATCGCCTTGTGCAGATCCAGGAAGTTCTGCTCGCTCTCGATCTCGAGGTCTCGGAAGGCCTCGCTGGGGTGATCGATCAGGACACGAAAGCGGTAAATGCGCATGAAGGGGTCGTCGAATGGAACGCGAAATTAACGTTCCCACACGGAGCCTACGTTTTGTGCGGGATCGGTCGTTCCATCCCGGGTGCCGGTATGGATCCTAGTTTTCGTCCTGTTTCGAGCATCAAAGCCCACGCTTCATCACGGTCGTTGTGGATCAAACCATCCAGAATGGCCTCCTTGATCACCGTCTTGATGTCGCCAATGAGCTTGCAGGGTGGGATCGCGAAAGCATGCATGACATCCTCGCCGGTGATGGGTGGTTGGAAGTTGCGGACACGGTCCTTTTCCTCCACCTCCTTCAACTTCTGGATCACCACTTCGTAATTGCGCAGGTAACGATCCTTCTTCTTCTCGTTCTTGCTGGTGATGTCCGCTCGGCACAGGATCATTAGTGCGTCGATGTCGTCCCCAGCATCGAAGAGCAACCGACGGACCGCACTATCGGTGACCTCTTCCTTGGTGAGCGCGATCGGGCGCAGATGCAGGGCCACGAGCTTCTGCACGAACTTCATCTGCTCGTCCAGCGGCAGCTTCAATCGGCGGAAAATGCCGGGTACCATGCGCGCACCCCTGTCCTCGTGCCCGTGAAAGGTCCAACCATGTCCCGGTTCGAAACGCTTGGTCTTCGGCTTGGCGATGTCGTGAAGCACAGCACCCCAGCGCAACCATAGGTCATCGCTCTTTTCGCAAACGTTGTCCAGCACTTGCAAGGTGTGGTAGAAATTGTCCTTGTGACCCATGCCGTGCTTCTCCTCGGCACCGCTCAATTCCACGAATTCGGGAAAGAACTCGTGGAGGAGCCCTGTATCGCGCAGCAGGATGAAACCTACGCTGGGCTTGGGTGTTAGGAGGATCTTGTTCAACTCCGCATGGATGCGTTCGGCACTGATGATCTCCAGCCGCTTTGCGTTCCGCTGGATGGCTTCGAAGGTGGTTGGGTCGATGGTGAAACCCAATTGGGTGGCGAACCGCACAGCGCGTAACATCCGCAAGGGATCGTCGCCGAAGGTGATGTCCGGATCGAGCGGTGTGCGGATGAGACCTTGGTCCAAATGAAGCAGGCCACCGAACGGGTCCACCAGCGCACCCATGCTGCCCTTGTTGAGGGAGATGGCGAGTGCATTCATGGTGAAGTCGCGCCGTTCCTGATCGTCCTTGATGGTACCCGGTTCTACCTCGGGCTTGCGGCTGTTCCGGCTATAACTCTCTTTGCGGGCACCCACGAATTCCACCTGCATGTCGCCGTACATGAACATGGCGGTCCCGAAGTTCTTGAACACATTCACATGCCCGGCACCCGATCGTTTCGAAACCTCCCGTGCGAATGCGATACCGTCGCCCTCTACCACGAAGTCGATGTCCTTGCACGGACGCCCGATGAGCCGGTCCCGTACATAGCCGCCTATTGCGAAGGCCGGGATGTCCTGTTTTGCAGCCTCGGCACCAACCGCCGCGAACAACGGCTCCAGTGCGACACCTTCGAGGCGTGACGGGTCGACGGTATAGTTGCTGGTGCGCATGCGGCAAGACGGATCGCTGGTGGATACCAACGGTTCGGTCGCGCGGCAAAAGTAGCGGCTTGCTTGGTGGCGATGGCTCACCGAACTGGCTTGCGGAGCGCTTGGACGAGAAGAATGGCGATCCCCACAGGCATCAGGGCAGATGCTACAAGGAGCTGTACGTAATGCCCAGGGATCATTCCCCAACCTACCCAGAAGAAGGTGCCTTGCGTGAAGAGCAGGAGTTCGCTAAGTACGATCCCGATCACCAACGACCCCAAACCTACGCGCATGGCCCAACGTTTCGTGTCCAACCAGCCTTGTAGTATGGCGTAGGCGAGAAGCAGCATCGTCATCACACCAAGGGTGTTCATGTGGATGAAGCCCATGACGTAGTGCCGCAACGTGAAGGCCATGATGGCGATCGATGGCACCGCCACAGAGGCTTGGACCAGTACTTTCAATGCCATGCATACCAAGGCGATGCCGATAAGGATACGGGCGGATCGTGGAATGTGTTCATGGGCGACGGAACGGATCCGGCGTAGGAGCTTGAGCGTTCGCCACGCGGCCCAAACCTGGATGGTCACGGCGATGGAGACAGTAGCGAACACGGCCGGGAGAGGTTCACTCCATGCGATCGCCAAGGCGTATGTGAAGATCGCGGAGATGACCCACAACGAGAGCGTAGATCCGTCGATGCGCAATTCGAAGCCTTGTCGCTCTGCCCAGCGTGCGCCCAAGGCCATGGCAGCGAACCAGAACCAACCGTTGAATTGGAAGTGCAGGAAGAATTGCACCGCCCAGTAATAGATCTCATGGCCTTGGTTGCCCGTGGCGATGATCGGTCCGATGGCCAGAATACCCAGCGTGGATAGCACGAAGAAACCGATCGCGAAGCGCAACAGGGCACGACTTCCTTTCGCGGGCCAGGTCTTGCTGGCGCGCCAAACCCTGCTAAGCAGGATATAGGCCAAGGCCATTTGGAGTACGTTGAAACCAATGGAGAACGCACCATAGCTCTGGATCGGAAAGGACACGAGCATCCCAAGTACCGCCAATTGGATCCCACCCAAAAGCCAACGTGTTCCAGTCGATATTCGGCCTGCGCCGCCATCATGCAACAAGGCGATCGCAGTGCCCATGAACAACCACCCGAGAAGGGCCGTATGGGAGTGGCCGTGTAGCCATGGACGGAACGTGACGAATGGGATCTCCACGATGTACAATGCCCGTAGAAGAACCCCGATCACCGATGCGAAGAATAGATCGAGTAGTGCCACCAAGAACCAAATTCGGTACGCCGACCGCCTTGTGCTTTCACGCATCTGTTGCCAAAGAAACGTTGAACGGATCGGTAGAATGGGGGAGGTCATATCTTTGCGTGACGGATGTCATGTTGGGGACAAAAGTATCCGATGACATTTGTCACGCCCACCGAACCATACAAAACCAGAAGATCATGATCAGTAAGAAGATCGCCGCAATTTCCTCACTCGTTCTAATCGTGGGCTTCACCGCATGTGGAGGTGGCGAGGAGCATTCATCCACGCCTCCTGGTGTTTCCGCAGAGCCTGCTGAGGTAGAAAGCAAAGCGAATGATAACCTGTACACTGCTGCGGATATCACGTTCGGCGAGATCGATCCGGCCATGGTCGAAAAAGGGCGGTCCACGTATGATGTGAAGTGCCAAGCCTGCCACAGCACCGGACCGAATCGCGTAGTAGGGCCAGGCTGGAAAGGCATTACAGAACGTCGCGCACCGGAGTGGATCATGAACATGGTCCTTAACGTGGATGTCATGCTCGAATCCGACCCCGAAGCACAGAAGGCTTTGGAAGAATGCTTGGTGCGCATGCCCAACCAAGGGCTCTCAAAGGATGAAGGACGTGAGGTCCTGGAGTTCATGCGGACGCTCTGAACCAGAACCAACAAGAACTACACCCCATACACCGAACCATGAAACGACCACTGATCTACACCGGCACCATGCTGGGCATCGTTGGAGGAGCATTCCTCCTGATGAACAGTTTGCCGGGTTGCCGTCCTGGAACCACCAAAACCGTGGTCACCGGAGATGCAGCCGCCAAAGTCTACGTGAAGCCCGGAACGCATGATGAATTCTACAACTTCGTAAGCGGCGGATTCAGCGGTCAACTCGCAGTGTATGGAATACCAAGCGGTAGGCTGTTGCGCGAGATCCCCGTATTCTCGTTGGACCCGGAGTCAGGATATGGCTTTTCCGAGGAGACCAAGGGCATGCTTTCAACCACCTATGGGAATATCCCTTGGGATGATTCGCACCACCCCGAACTTTCGCAAACGGATGGTGTGCCGGATGGAAAATGGTGCTTCATCAACGGGAACAACACGCCACGGATCGCGTTGATCGATCTAGGCGTGTTCCGAACCACGAGTATCATTGAGATCCCGAACAGTGCCGGTAACCACTCCTCACCGTTCACCACGGGCAATAGCGAATATGTCGTGGCGGGTACCCGTTTCAGCGTACCCATGGGTGATGAAGCCCAGCGCGATGTGCCCATCAATAGTTACAAGGAGAATTTCAAAGGAACGATCTCGTTCATCCATCCCGAGCCGGAGACCGGCAAGATGAGCGTTGCCTTCCAGATCAAGACCCCGGGGGTGAACTTCGATCTGAGCCATGCTGGCAAAGGACCTAGCGAGGGTTGGTTCTTCTTCAGTTGCTACAACACCGAGCAGGCCTATAGCTTGTTGGAGGTGAACGCGAGCCAGAAGGACAAGGACTTCGTAATGGCCGTGAACTGGAAATTGGCCGAGCAATTGGCCAAGGATGGCAAGGGCAAGCGCGTACCTGGCAAACACCACAGCAACTGGTGGAATGAGGAAACGCACAGCAGCGAGACCACTGTATACGATGATGTGCTGCAACTGGACCCTGCCGAACACCCAGGTCTGTTGTACTTCATGCCTTGTCCGAAGTCTCCGCATGGATGCGATGTCGATCCGACCGGAAACTACATCGTGGGCAGCGGTAAACTCGCAGCACTACTTCCCGTATTCAAGTTCGACAAGATCCAGAAGGCCATCGCTGATAAGGACTTTGAAGGAGAATTCGCGGGAATCCCTGTGCTCCGCTACGAGAGCGTACTGCATGGCGAGGTCAAGAAGCCAGGACTTGGGCCGTTGCACACCGAATTCGATGACAAGGGCAACGCCTACACGAGCATGTTCGTGAGCAGCGAGATCGTGAAGTGGAACGTGGAGTCCCTGGAGATCCTCGATCGCGTACCTACGTATTACAGCATCGGTCACCTCAGCATCCCTGGCGGAGATAGCAAGAAGCCGTGGGGTAAATATGTGATCGCCTACAACAAGATCACGAAGGATCGCTATCTACCGACCGGTCCTGAGTTGACCCAAAGTGCTCAGCTCTATAGCATCGACGGTGAAAAGATGGAGTTGCTGTTGGACTTTCCGACCACCGGTGAGCCGCACTACGCACAGGCCATTCCTGCCGAATTGGTGAAGCCACGGGAAGTGAAGTTCTACAAGATCGAGGAGAACCACCACCCGTACGTCGCCAAGGGCGAGAAGGAAACGAAGATCGAACGGAGAGGCAAGGAGGTACACGTTTGGATGACCTGCATCCGTTCCCACTTCGCACCGGACAACATCGAAGGCGTGAAGCTCGGAGATGAGGTCTACTTCCACCTGACCAATTTGGAACAGGATTGGGACGTACCGCACGGGTTCGCCATCAAGGGAGCTGTCAACGCAGAGTTGTTGGTGATGCCCGGTGAGACCCAGACATTGAAGTGGGTGCCTTCCAAGGTCGGCATGTGGCCCATGTACTGCACCGACTTCTGCTCCGCACTGCACCAAGAGATGAGCGGATACGTGCGCGTGTCTCCCGCTGGTAGCAACGTACCGTTGACCGCACAAACCCTTTCCGTGGATGCGGAAATGTGAGTGAGCACCGAAGTATGAACCGACATCCGCCGTTCCACAGGGCAGTTCTGTACCCGTGGCGGCGGATGTTTCCTTTCTCCCCATAACCAACCGCCATGAAACCCATTTCTCGTGTCATGATCGCCCTTGCAGCGCTCTCGTTGCTTGTACTCTTGGTCGCTCCGATCTGGCGTATCGATCTACAGGCACCACAGTACCCGGAAGGCTTGTACATCCAGATCTTCGCTGACCACTTCCACGGTGACACGGAGAAGATCAATGGCCTGAACCATTACATCGGAATGGCTACCATCCACGATGAGATGTTCCCGGAGTTCACCTACCTGCCGAAGGTGATCATGGCCTTGGCGATCTTCGGAGTGATTGCTGCGCTATGGGGGAAGCGCCAAGGTCTTTTCGCGGGTCTTATCACGTTGACGCTATTCGGACTTTGGGCACTCTACGACATGTGGAAATGGGGATACAGCTACGGCCATGATCTGGATCCGCGTGCTGCGATCAAGGTGGAGGGTATGGTTTATCAGCCTCCGCTGATCGGACACAAGAAGTTGCTCAACTTCGATGCGTGGTCGACACCCGATATCGGTGGGTGGTTGCTCTTCGGCGTAATGGGTATGTTGGCGGTGGTCTACTTCTTGGAATTGCGCGAGCTGTTCCGAAGAAGGGACGCTAAGATGAATACCTGATCCCGTTCCGGCGGAATAGGAGATCCGTAGTTGCGCATAACACCAAGATCCACCACGATGAAGAATCTGCTGCTCTCACCCATCACTTTATTGTTCTTTCTGACCACCGCTCTGCTCTCTTGCGGACAGGCGATACCGAAGATCGATTTCGACCATGCCGAGTGCGCACATTGCCGGATGAACGTTGTGGATCGTCAATTCGGAGCCGCCCTGCATACATTGAAAGGCCGTCAGTACGTCTTTGATGATGTGCAGTGCATGATCCAGCATGTTGCGAATGGTACGATCGCCGAAGATCAGGTGGATGCTTGGTACGTGTGTGATCATGCGCACCCTGGGGTGCTGATCGATGCCACCACGGCGGTCTATGTGAAAGGTCCGGGTTTCCGAAGTCCCATGCGCGGTGATGCAGCAGCCTTTGCCACCGCGGACGATCGCACGATCGCTGTGAAGGATAAAGGCGGGGAAGAACTTGATTGGGCACAACTGCGTGAAGCCCTGAAGCCGTGATCGGCGTTCGGTCCATAGCGTACCTCCTACTTCCCTTCGCGATAGGTCAGGTCGATGCGACCCACGCAGCATCGTGGCAGCACCAAGGGGGTGGATCACCGAGCCTGATGGAAGTCTTGGCAATTGCCGCACCCGGTGATACCATCCATGTGTACGGTGAAGTCCATGAGGGAACGATCACCATTGAGAAGTCCGTGGTATTGATCGGTCATGACGGTGCAGTGATCGATGGGGGTGAGCAGGGTGAAGTCGTGTTGATCAAGTCCAATGATGTCACGATCGAGGGCTTCACCATTCGTGGTAGCCGCATCAGTAATCTGGAGGACAATGCCGGGATCAAAGCGAGCGAATGCCGTAACACGGTGATCCAGGATAACTTCTTGGATGGCTGCTTCTTCGCGATCTATCTAAGCGGTTCCAAGGGTGCATTGGTGGAGCACAACACCGTGGTGGGCCACAACGTGCGCGATGATCAGATGGGCAATGGCATCCACCTGTGGAAATGCAACAGCGCGATCATCCGGAACAATACCGTGCGCAACCACCGCGACGGGATCTACTTCGAATTCGTGACCGATTCGCGCATCATCGACAATATCAGCACCGGACATATCCGCTATGGCCTGCACTTCATGTTCAGCCACCGCAACGAGTACATCGGAAATCTGTTTCGTGACAATGGTGCTGGAGTTGCGGTGATGTACTCGCACCACATGATCATGCGCCACAACCGTTTCGAGGCGAATCGCGGAGCCAGTGCATACGGCCTGCTGCTGAAGGAGATCAACGACGGAGAGGTGACCGACAACCTGATGATGGACAACACCACCGGTTTGATGGTGGATGGATGCAACCGCATCTCCGTTGAACGCAACGAATTCAGGAACAACGGCTGGGCCCTGCGCCTATTCGCGAATGCCTTGTACTGTGCGTTCAACGACAACGCGTTCATCGCCAATACCTTCGACTTGAGCAGCAATGGGGAGTTGAAGGAGAACGTGATGTCCGGGAACTACTGGGACCGCTACGTGGGCTACGATCTGGATCACGATAAGGTCGGGGACACCCCGCATCGACCACTGGGGTTCTTCGCGCTGCTGGTGGAGCGCATTCCATACGCCATGGTCTTTTCGCGCAGCCTATTTGTTTCTCTGCTCGATCGTGCCGAGCGCTTGCTTCCGACGTTGACGCCTGCTGCCTTGCAAGATGAACATCCACTCATGCGGCAGCAAGAATGGGTTGGTAAGGCCGACAAGAACAATGGAAATGCACCGATCTCGGTACGAACAATGAACGGTCGATCGAACGACATGGATCATGGCTGAACCAAGGATCACCTTCACCGATGTGGGGAAGCGCTATGGAAAACTGTGGGCGCTGCGGAACCTCAATGTCGCATTCCACCCCGGTGAAGTGGTGATGATCATCGGGCCGAACGGATCCGGAAAGACCACTTTGATCAAAGGTCTACTCGGACTGGTACGACCGACAACGGGAAGCATAGCGGTGAACGGGACCGTGATCGGAACCGACCCCGCTTACCGTCAGGCGATCGGTTACATGCCCCAGATTTCGCAGTTCCCGGCGGCCCTGACCATTGGTCAGCTACTTGACATGATGCGCGATATCCGCGAACTGGATGATGCCAGTATCGACGATCGCTTGATCACGGACCTTGGGCTGGATAAGCAATTGGACAAGCGCCTCAATGAACTCAGCGGCGGTACACGGCAAAAGGTGAGCGCCGTGTTGGCATTCCGATCCAAGCCGGAGATCCTTGTGATGGACGAACCGACCGCCGGCTTGGACCCGGTATCAGCGAGCAAGGTACTGGGCCGGGCTGCCGAAGTGCGTGAGCGTGGTGGTACGGTCCTGGTCACGTCGCACCTGATGGAAGAAGTGGAAACGTTGGCCGACCGCATCGCCTACCTCGAGGATGGCCATTTGCGCTTCATCCTACCGATGAGTGAGATCTTGGAGAGCACGGGACAGCAGCGCTTGGCCAAAGCCTTGCCGGAGTTGTTGGTCCGGAAGGTGGCGACCGGTGCGAACGCGTAAGGTGGAGGAATTTGAACTGATCCCCTGAGGAGTGAAAGCATGTTGAAAGTCTTCAAATACACCCTGATCGACCTGGCCCGGAACCGCTTTGTGTTGGGCTATGCGCTGCTGATGTTGTTCGTTGCCGAAGGATTGTTCTTCGTGGAGGATGATCCGTCCAAGGCCTTGCTCAGCTTGGTGCAGGTGGTGATGGCCTTGGTGCCACTGATCGCTTTGGTGTTCACCATCGTCTACAGTTATGATTCCTTGGAATTCACGCAATTGCTCGCCGTGCAGCCGATCGCACGCCGATCCATCCTGGCCGGTCAGTTGCTAGCACTCTGTACCGCATTGCTTGTAGCACAAGGTTTCGGGCTGGGGCTACCCTTGATCGTACACTTACCCAATATGGCAGCTTTGATGCTGTCGTTTTCTGGCTCGGGGCTGGTACTGGTCTTCACTGCGCTTGGGCTTTTGATCGCCTTGAAACAGCGAGAAAAGGCGCGTGGGGTGGGAGTGGGCCTCACCGTGTGGTTCCTCTTTGTATTGGTGTACGATGCCTTGTTGATGGCCCTCATGTTCTCCTTCAGCGATCACCCCATCGAACCGTTCGTAGTGCCCTTGGCTGCTTTGAATCCGATCGACATGGGTCGCATCTTGGTCATGCTCCAAGTGGATCTTGCGGCCATGATGGGCTATAGTGGTGCGGTCTACAAGGATTTCTTCGGTTCCTACGGCGGGATCGCCGTGGCTGCTGCAGTGCTCTTGCTGTGGTTCGTAGTACCCACACTCTTTTCCTTCCGCACTTTTCAGCGGAAGGACCTCTGAGCCACATTCGCCTTATCGCCCTTGTTCCTCCACTCTCTTGGTGCGGAACGGCATCCGATCCGTTTGGTGCGGATCATCGGGTCCCTGCTCCTTCCCGGTGACTGGAGCGGTCATGTCTTTGCGTGATGCTCTGATCACCGTTTCCTCCTTCATGAACTTGCTTCGGATCTTCATGCTTGTCGGATCGGATATGATCATTTCCTGACGGATGTCATTGATCGTTCGGAGATCCCGAATGATCTTGCTCTCTGAAACGTAAGTACCCCACCCCATGAGAACCCCCAACTTGTCGATCCAAGCGTTTGCCCTTCTCCTCTTCCCACTTTTTGCAGCTTGTGGTAGCGGAGTTGCTGAAGAAACCACCGATGCTGCCCCCGCCAGCGAGGAACCAGGTGCTGGTCAATCCGCTGTGGTGGATGACATGTCGGCCAAGAACGTCGTACAGATCGCGGTGGGTTCGCCCGACCATAAGACCTTGGTTGCAGCCGTTCAACATGTGAAGTATGAGGATGTGCTCGCGAACGCTGGTCCATTCACGGTGTATGCACCCACGGATGCAGCCTTTGCAGCTTTGCCGGAGGGAACCTTGGACAACCTGTTGAAACCAGAGAACAAGATGACCTTGCAGGACATCTTGGAATACCACGTTGCGCTGGGTGTGATGAAGCCGGAGAGCATGAGCAACGGTCGTTCCGTTGGAATGGCCAACGGCGACAACGTGAAATTCACCGTCGCCGAGGATGGAACAGTGATGATCAATGATGCCAAGGTGTTGGGCACTGTGCCCGCCTCGAATGGCTTGGTGGTGGTGATCGACAAGGTGCTACTTCCACCAGCAGAATAGATACTACCGAGCACTGTTCCGTTCTGTGGTGGATTTGGAACGGTGAAAGTCAGCAAGGGCGCTCAGTGAGCGCCTTTGTTGTTTCGGCCTTGCATGATCTCTCGGATCCCGTACGAGCCATTCTTGCCGACGCACTGGACCATCGATCGCCTCTATGCGTTGATCATCGTGGCTCCGATCTCGCACCCTCAGCAATGACGTGCCCTATCGGTTCTCCAAGGCCGGAATGCCGCCACTGTCAATGCATCCATCGATCGTTCATAACGCTGTGGATGATCGATCCGGAAAATGACCGAAGTCAAGGACTGGATCTTGCAGCTTTGAAACCCGCGAAAACGATATTGAAGACCATGCCACAAGCCATCCTTTTTGACGCAATAACATCTATGACCGCCGTCGGCAGACCCAAGCCCAGCACCAGTTTCTCCCAAGAAGAGGTGCTGGCCGCTGCGTTGGAATACTTCCACGACGACGAACTCGCCGCCACCACGTGGATGAACAAGTATGCCTTGCGCAACACCAAGGGTGAATTGATCGAACTGACCCCCGCAGACACCCATGCCCGCATGGCAGCGGAGTTCGCGCGCATCGAGCGTTCCTACAAACCGATTCCCGCAGAGAAACACGCCTTGCTTTCCACCTACGGGAAAAAGCGGAAGCCCTTGGACGAGAAGCGCATCTTCGACCTCTTCGATGGTTTCCGAGACATCGTGCCGCAGGGGAGTGTGATGGCTTCCTTGGGCGACAACACACGGTTGGCCTCGCTCAGCAATTGTGTGGTGATCCCTGCGCCAGTGGACAGCTACGGCGGCATCTTCCGGAACGACCAGCAACTCGCCCAACTCTTCAAGCGCCGCTGCGGCGTGGGTTTCGACCTCAGCACATTGCGCCCGGAAGGAGCTACCGTAAGTAATGCTGCACGCACCAGCACTGGAGCGGTCTCCTTTATGGAGCGCTTCAGCAACACCACGCGCGAAGTGGCACAGAAAGGCCGCCGTGGCGCGTTGATGCTCACCATGGACATCGCACATCCGGATGTGGAGCAGTTCATTACCATGAAGCAGGACCTCGCCAAGGTCACCGGCGCGAACGTGAGCGTGCGCGTGGGCGATGCCTTCCTGCAGGCCGTGGAGGACGATGCCGACTACACCCACCAATGGCCCATCGACAGCAAAACGCCATCAGTGACAAAGACCGTTCGCGCCCGCCAACTGTGGAACACGCTGATCAAATGCGCCCACAACAGCGCGGAGCCCGGCATCATCTTCTGGGATCGCCAGCACAAGTATTCCACCTCCAGCGTCTATCCCGGCTTCAAGAACGAAAGCACCAACCCCTGCGGCGAGATCGCCATGCAGGGCGGGGATAGTTGCCGCTTGATCGCCATCAACTTCTACTCTTTCGTCACGGATGCCTTTACGCCGAAAGCACGATTTGACCACGCACGTTTGGCAGAGGTGACCTACGAGGCTCAGCGCCTGATGGACGATCTCGTAGACCTCGAACTGGAGGCGGTAGAACGGATCCTCGTGAAGATCGATAAGGACCCCGAGCCGGATGCCGTGAAGCGTGTAGAGCGCGAGACGTGGCAGTTGCTCGGCGAGACCGGTCGCAAGGGGCGCCGCACGGGGCTGGGCTTTACCGGCATGGCCGACGCGCTTGCCGCACTGAACTTGGCCTACGACAGTACAGCTGCGGTGGAAGCCGCCGAGCACATCATGCGCACCAAGTGCGAGGCTGAGTTCAACAGTAGCATCGACATGGCGATCGAACGCGGCAGTTTTGTCGGCTTCGACCCCGCCGTGGAGCGCACCTCTGAGTTCACCGATATGCTGGCCATTGAACTGCCCGAGCTGCATGCCCGCATGATGAAGAACGGTCGTCGCAACATCAGCATCAGCACGGTTGCACCCACCGGCACGCTCAGCCTGCTCACGCGCACCAGCAGCGGCATCGAACCCGTGTACATGCTGGGCTACACGCGCCGCCGCAAGCTCGGCCCCAATGCCGATCCCGCCGAGGTCACCTTCACCGATGCCATGGGCGACCAATGGGAGGAATTCACCGTTCACCACCCACGCCTCGTGGATTGGATGAGCGCCACCGGCAAGAAGGACGTGAACGAAAGCCCTTACGCCAACAGCACTGCGAACAACATCGACTGGCAACACCGCGTGCGCCTACAAGCCGCCGTGCAGAAGTACACCACGCACAGCATCAGTTCCACGATCAATCTTCCATCCGAGGTGAGTGCGGAACTCGTAGGCAACATCTACCGCGAGGCTTGGCACAAGGGATTGAAGGGCATCACTGTTTATCGAGACGGATCGCGTAGCGGCGTGCTCGTCTCCAACGAGAAGAAGGAGGATACAACAGTTGTGCATACCAAGCGCCCGGACATCCTGGAAGCCGATGTGATCCGCTTCAACAACGAACTGGAGCCGTGGATCGCCGTGGTGGGTCTGTTGGACGGAAAGCCTTACGAGATCTTCACCGGCAAGGCCAAAGGCGTGTTCCAACTGCCGAATTGGGTGGAAAAGGGTTGGGTGAACAAGCGCAAGGACAAGAAGAGCGGCAAGAACATCTACGACCTCGAGTACGCCGACAGCGATGATTACCGCGTGACCATCCAAGGTCTCAGCCGCAGCTTCGACAAGGAGTACTGGAACTACGCGATCCTGATCAGTGGCATGCTGCGCCAAGGCGTTTCCGTGCCGCACGTGGTGGACACCGTGGTGAACCTCAACCTCTACGATGAAACGCTGAACACGTGGAAGAACGGCATCGCACGCGCACTTTCGCGCTACATCGCCGACGGCACCAGCGCCAGCGGTCGCCATTGCAACGATTGCGGTGACAGCGAAGGCGTGTACTACGAGGAAGGTTGTTTGAAATGCCGGAGTTGTGGTAGCTCCAAGTGTGGATAAGGAATTGGTCCAACCTTTGGATCATTGAGCATAGAAGCTGGCGCTGGATAACATCCTGCCAGAAGCGGATCGATCGAATGATCCGTAAAGTGGTGATCCGACCGGAGGACCTTTGCTTGATCCGATCCTCTTCACGAATGGGTCTGGCTGATCGACAGTTCGCGTAACAAACGAATAACTTCGACGTGCCATCCATCTATATGACGGTTCCTTGAACATAGCCCACTCATGGTACCTTGCGTTGTATCACTCAACTCGATCAGCGCCTATTCAGCAGGAAGTTACGTTGCATCTTGTACAACGCGTTGGCCACTGTCAGTATCACAGCTCTATATGTTTCATGTTGTCCGGGTCGAAAAATGAGCTCGATCGCGCCCGAAGTGTGGAAAGACCACATTGCAGCTGATATCGAATATGCTGGCTTCGAACATGGTAGTGTACGCCTTCCCTTGATCAACTGATCCGGTCAATGCCGCTTTGGTTGGAGCGGTAATTATTTCACAACCTTGCGGTCGTCTAGCCCAGAAGAGGAACCGAGTCGAATTCGTTTTAAGATGAATGACCTAGGCACTACCAACAGGCTCCTGCTCTTCATCGTCGTTCCCTTGATCTTCTATTTGTTGAAGGAGCTATCCTTCATTTTTGTACCACTCTTCTTCTCCATGTTCATTGCCTTGCTTTTTCTTCCGCTCATGCGGTGGTTCAAGAAGAAGAAGGTGCCAAATGCACTTAGCGTTACTGCCGTTATTGCCATCATCGCCACCACGTTCTATCTAGGTGGTCGCTTGATCAGGATCTCCACGAGCGAATTGCGCTCTGCCGACAACTCATTCGTAGCTCTAGCCGAGTCCAAGCTACTTGGACTAGTGGTATCGTTGGAGTCGTTCATGGGCATCGAGCGTATCGCCGGCGTACAGGTGATCGATCATTACCTCAAGGAGTTCAATGTCTTCGAAAACATGGGTCCCACAGTTGGAATGGTCGGTGACACGCTGACCATGACCTTGATGACGGTCTTCTTCATGATCCTTCTTTTGGCGGGCTCCATCAACCTTCAAGACGTGTTGCAGACGGTGATCTTTCGTCAGAAATACGCTTCGGTAAAGGTGTTCAGGAGAATAGAGAAGGATATCATCAAATTCATCAGGGTCAAATTCGTCATAAGCTTTTTCACCGGTGTCGGCTTCACACTGGCCTGTGTATTCTTCGATGTGAGCTTTCCGGTATTCTGGGGTCTATTTGCCTTCCTGATCAACTTCGTGCAGATGGTCGGATCCATTGTTTCAGTCATCCTACTTAGCCTCTTTGCCATGGTAGAACTCGATCCATCGGGTACGCTTCTAGCATTTGTCCTTGTGATCATTGGCGTACAGGTGATCATGGGCTCCATACTGGAACCGAACTTCCTTGGTAAGACGTTCTCCATCAACGTGATCACCGTGTTGGTGATGCTCATGCTCTGGGGATACATCTGGGGTGTTCCCGGCCTTATAATGGCCATACCCATCACGGTATTCATCAAGATCGTCCTGGAGCAGTTTCCCAGGACCCGGGTCATTGCTCGATTGATGTCGGGGACAATGGTCGGGCCTGTACAGACCCGATAGTTCTACCTGTTGATCAGGACCTATCGACGTGTAGGCTCCCACGGGGACACGCGGTCGGAGATCGCGATCATAGTCGAAGCTTATGTACCACCAAAGGCCGCGTTCCTTGCGGCACTTCAGTGATACACATTTTGAACTACTGCGACGTTCCTATCCCTGTACAGTTGAGCGTAGCTTCTCCTCCAACTCGATGGCCTTCGGGAAGAGGATGTTGTTCTCCAAGTGGATATGCCGATGCAGGTCCTGCTCGAATTCGTTGAGGAAACGGAATGCGGCATTGTACGTGGCGCAACCGTCGGCCGGCATGGTGTAGTTGTTGGTGAGCGTAGCGATGCGACGGAACCTTTCCCCCTCGGCATCGTGGTCCTCCATCATCATGTGTACTGGATTGTTCACCGTACCGAATGGCGGGGTGGGCGGAGTGCTTCCATCGGTTGCCGCCTTTTCCAGCTGTTTGATGAAGGGGAACAACAAGAGTTCCTCTTTCTTCATATGAACGGCCATGGCTCCTGCACATTCGTTGAATTCGCGTGCGATATCGAACAATTCCGGATGCCGACCGCCATGTACTTTGCACAGCTTGTCCAGGTATTGCTGCAACACCGGCACGCGTTGGTTGATATAGCCGTGATGCATGCTTTCGATGTGGTCCGCGAGCTTGGTGAGTGACCACGTCTTCGGGTCGTCGCCGGTGGCTGCATCGCGCGCCAGTGCGGCCTTGATCTCGTTCTCCAAGGTGGCGGGGTCGATGTTCTTCTGCTTGCACACTTCTTCCACGCTGCGTCCGCCTCGGCAGCAGAAGTCGATGCCATAAGTGGTGAATACAGCGGCGGCGCGGTAATCATCGGCTACGATGGAGCCGATCGTTCGGTCTTTGGTGATGTTCATGGGGATTCAGGTTCGTGTTGGTGAATGAGCGTTATTGCAATAAGGGTGAACGAACGTTGCCGGGCTGAACCATAGTGGATGGACATGTCCGAAACAAGTGCTTGATGTCATCGCTTGAGGTAGGTTGAACCCTGTTCGAGACCGGCTGTGAGGCAGTGAATGGTGGTGTTCTCCAACATGTTGCGCAAGTCCTCCCGGATCTTTTCGAAGTGGTCGTGAAGCGGGCATGGCTTCGATGCGTTGCATGCTTTCAGGCCCATGCCACAGCCGCGATACACGGTGTCGTCGTCAATAGCCTTTACGATATGGCTCAGCTTGATCTTCTTGGCCATGAGCGGCGGTAGATCGAACCCACCGGATGGGCCTTTGTGCGATTCCATGATCCCGGCACGGGTCAATTGCTGCAAAACCTTGGCAGTGAAGGCCTTTGGCGAATCGGTCCGTTCGGCGATCGCGTCCAAGCTCAATCGTTCTCCCATAGCACTGGCCACGGCGATCACCGTTGTGGTACGGAAGGCGTATTGGCAGGTCTTGGAGAACATGGCTGGGGCAAAAATAGGCACTTTGGAACAATAAAAGATGATATTATCCGAAAATGGCGATCAGCGCAGGTGAGGGCGGTGGTTGCGAAGGAGTACTGATCCGATGGATCTGCCCCAGGGCAGGCACGTTGAAGCAAAGTAGCGATCAAGGACGATGCGAAGGCATCAATCGGGTAAGAGGTCTCATGGTGCTCCTATCCCAAGACCGTTCGTACAGAAAGCGAAGGAGTTCAAGTGCTGACCTCGGTGACCCACAGTGATCGGGGGGTAGTGCGAGGTGAACCTACGATCAACGTTTCCATCGGACACTCCACACTCCTCGTAGATCGTTGATCGCATACCCTGTGGCTTGGTCTTGTTCATAACGCGCTGTGATCTCAGCCTGCGCAGCGCTATCCAATGTGGAACCGGGTATCCCATGGCATTTCAAGCATGCTGGCGTGTTGATGAAGATCGGACGGTAATAGGCGATGCTATCCCCGTGCAATTCAACCCTGGGTCTTATTGCGGTCTCGTTGTTCACCTGTTTCCATTCAGCCAACATGGTCCTGAGTATCCTTGCTTCTTCGTCATAAGGCAGATCCTGTGGGTTGCGGATCCGGTCACTGGTCCGGCGAATGGTTGCTCCATGCGCTGAAGACAACGAGTCCAAAATAGAAAGTGCATTCAGTGAACAGAATTCCACGGCGTATGCCGGACCGCCTCGTTCCATGGCTTGTTGCAACTTCCCACTTAACGCTTGGAAAGATGCATCGGTGATCGACGCTCCTTTCACCAAGGCGCTTTCTTCCTCAGGAACCGAGAGTGATGAACTACACGAAGTCAGTATCAGGATACCGAGAACAACAGGGCTAGAACTCCATTTCATGTGGCCTAAGCTAGTTACTGAGTCGGTGAAAAGATCCGTTCTCGCGTACCCTTGGATCCACAGGGGTGAAGAGTGCGAAAGCCGGGCGGTTCGCACCCTTGCACTCTTTCACTCGCGCACCAATGGATCGTCCGTTTCTTCAGTGTCGGCTCAATAGCTTGGAGGTAAGCAAGCTTGGATCATCGTACTTTCAGTTTTCGGATCCATACGCGTACAGTGATCCTTGGTGTGCGGTTCCTGAACTCTTCAGATGTGATTTGACGGTTATGGGATCGTAGCTCAATGAGATCCATCGCTTGCACCGTTCACTTGACTGGATCATCCCGAATACCACCGTACACTATCGCTCGTCGTTACGGTGCCGACCCCCTCACCGCTGCGGGCTTCCCGATCCACATTAGGGATGGAGGCCCACATGAGCAGCTTACATTTGGGGCATCTGCCTTCCGGACAACACATAATGCGGTCTTTTTCCTGACTGCTTTTTCGCTAGGAGAACGAACAACCACATCGACCACATGAATACCCAATTCGCATTGACCGCTGCTGCACTTGCCCTGTTCACTCTTGGCTGCAACAGCAACGGCCCAGACACAGCCGTAGTACATGAACAACGGATCGATCCACAGGAACAGGATGACCATGATCGATCCAATGATGACCACGGTCATACCGATGCGAAAAAGGAGACCCCCGAAGTGGTGCTTGATCACGGCAAGCGATGGATCGCCAACAAGGAGACCACCGAAGGTATTGCGAACATGAGCGCGTTGATCGCCGAGTACGACGACTCCAACGGCGACCCGAAAGCCTTGAAAGCGAGGGTGGAAGAAGAATTCGCGTTGATCTTCGAGCGGTGTACCATGACGGGTGAGTCGCACGACCAACTCCACAATTACCTGATGCCGATCCATCAGGAGATGAATGAGATCGACTTTTCCGAGGCCGCGGAGCGCGATGAACTCATAGCCTATTTGGCAACATATTCGAACTACTTCGAATAGTTCAACGTCCGGTTGGGGGAGTACTTTTCCGAGTATGACATTCGTCATATTGTGGGCATACAGGTCCGGTACTTTTGCTATTGAAGCGCATGTCATTTCGCGATGAAGTTCAGGTCGGGTCCAAGGACCCCAGTGGGTTCGGTGTACACCGACTACGCTTCGTGTATTTCGGACTGATCGGTCTTTTCATTGCGCAAAGTGGACTGACCTACACAACAGGGACAGAGGTTCCGAAGGAATCCGCGCTACTTTCGGAACAGGCTCGACGTGGCGAAGCGCTCTACCGTGAGTTCAACTGCACGGCTTGTCACCAGTTCTACGGTTTGGGCGGTTATATGGGACCAGACCTGACGAACGTCATTAGCACAGAAGGGAAAGGGCCTGTGTATGCGAAAGCCTTCATCTTGCATGGCAGTGGACGTATGCCCGCCTTGGGCGTGCGCGATGAACAGGCCGATGATCTGGTCGCCTTCCTGGAAGCGGTGGCCGCGACGGGTACCTATCCCGTCCGCAATATGGACCTCACAGCCTGGGGCACTTACCGCGAAATGCACACCGATGAAGAGTGAGTGGACCCCAGCGAAGGGATTCGTGGTCGCTGGGCTGGTCGCTTTGTTGTGTGGGGCGTTGTTCGGTGTGATCGGTTCGTGGCAGCACGTGATCCCCGGCGTGGTGGATGCCATCCCTTTTGTGAAGTCGCGCCCCTTGCATGTTTCGTTGGTGATCGCATGGATCTTCCTCACCGCCGTGGGCGGTGTGTACCACTACCTGCCGAAGATCGTGGGTGCGCCCTTGCATTCAACGCGTCTGGCGTGGCTGCATTTGGCGATCTTCATCGGTACGGGCATGGCGATCATGGCTTCCTATTTCATGGGCCGTTTCGGCGGACGGGAATACTGGGAATTTCCGCCGGTACTCGGTATTCCGATCGCGGCTTCTTGGCTGCTGTTCATCTATAACTTCTTCCTTACGGCGAACAAGCACAAGGGTCCTTGGCCAGCCTATTTGTGGATGTGGGCCACCGGGATCGTATTCTTCTTGATCACTTTCGCGGAGGCCAACCTGTACCTCTTTCCACACTTCACAGGCAACATGGTGCGGGAACTCACCGTGCAGTGGAAGGCCTACGGAGCGCTCACTGGATCATGGAACATGCTCGTGTACGGCACGGCCATGGTGGTGATGGAACGCGCCTCCGGCAATACCGCGATCGCTCGGTCCAAAACGGCGTTCCTGCTTTTTGGGCTGGGATTCACCAATTTGCTCTTCGGCTGGGCACACCACATCTATCCGGTACCATCGGCCTTGTGGATCCGGGTGTTGGCGTATGCGATCAGCATGACCGAGTGGATCATTCTGGCCCGTATGATCCAGCAGTGGCGCAGCACCTTGGAAGAGGGCAAGCAAGGACAGGGCTCCATGACCGGTCGTTTCCTGTTCGCCAGTGAAATATGGGTATTCCTCAATCTCGGCCTCGCGCTGTTGATCTCGGTCCCTGCGATCAACCTTTTCACCCATGGCACGCACATCACCGTCGCACACGCCATGGGCAGCACCATCGGCATCAACACCACGATCCTCTTCGCATCGGTGTTCTTCATCTCCGGTGCATCGATCACCAAGAACCTGCGCATGGGATTCTGGCTCTTCAACGGATCCTTGCTGCTATTCTGGCTGTGCTTAGTGGGTGCCGGTATGGTGAAAGGCTACTACACCGTGCTCAGCGACCTGCACTTCCAAGTGATCATGGAACGAATTAGACCCTTCATTGTCGGGTTTGCCATCAGTGGGGTCGGCTTGTTCGTCGGCCTGTCCATGTTGGTCTGGGACGGGATCCAGGCACTGCTCAACTTGCCCAATTCGTTGGAGGACCTTGCCTCGCATCACGCGATCGATACGGAGCTACCTAGAAGCCTAGCATCGGTGAATGGACGTGCCGTACAACAGGGATCCAGCACCACCGCACGGCCATGATCGCGGAGCAACGATCGCAGGGATCGAAGGTCCAGTCACCCTTTGAATTGGTCGAGGCGATCCAGCGCATGAAACGCGAGAAGAACGTTGT
>Ga0209063_1000158_pt1 | contig 73922 bp, 57 predicted proteins | sample KloWWTmeKNB19Kit_FD_187177 | JGI IMG/M metagenome (GOLD analysis project Ga0209063, IMG submission 187177) | Active sludge microbial communities from Klosterneuburg, Austria, studying microevolution and ecology of nitrifiers - Klosterneuburg... | ecosystem: Engineered > WWTP > Aerobic digester >... | reverse complement strand
AAGGATAATGCCGACAACAAAAAATAAATTCCACCATTCTTTTTTCCAGTCGTATTTAAAAAAGGGAATATTGGCAGGCATACAGGCAGCACATATATGCCTCATAGAAGATGAGATACCAAAAGTTTTATTACCGATGAGGAGAAGCAGGGGCACCATCAACCCAATAAGTGGCCCAGCCACATACCAGGGACAGGGCTTAGTCAACCATTCAGTCATAGATTGTTTGTTTTTATTCTGTAATTATTTTTTCCATCTGCATACTGCGGCTTCCTTTTACCAAAAAATCAGTCTTTTCAAATTTTTGATTTTGTAACCATGTTTTTGCTTCCTGTGCATTTGTAAAAGAAAGATAGGGGTGTGCCAGTTTTAAAAAATCACCACCTACCAGTACCACTTTTTCCCAGTTTTTTGATTGAATTAGTTTTACAACTGCTTCATGTTCGGTAAGGCTTTCTTCACCCAGCTCGGCCATAGCGCCCAGCAGTAATACTTTTTTTTCTGATTTTAAATTTGCGAAATTTTCTATCGCCAGTTTCATACTACTGGGGTTGGCATTATAAGCATCCATTATAAACCGGTTGCTGCCCTTGTTTATTAATTGGGAACGACTGTTGGAAGGAGTGTAATTTTCTATTGCACATTTTATTTTATCGGCTGCTATATTAAAATATTGTCCTACACAAACTGCCGCCAATACATTGGGAAAATTATAACTTCCTACCAATTTGGTTTGAATATGAAATGTATTCTTTCCTGTGATAGCTGTTTCTAAATAAGGTTCACTCGACAGCATTTTTCCGGTTATATCACCTTCCTTACTTCCATAAGAAAAGATATGGCTGATGCCTGCACTCATTTCTTTTAAATAATCATAATCATTAAAAATAAATGCAGTACCATTAATTGTTTTTAAATAATCAAACAATTCACCTTTTCCTTTTCTTACACCTGCAGCTCCGCCAAATCCTTCCAGATGTGCTTTGCCACAGTTGGTTATCAGCCCGTGTGTGGGTAGTGCATAGCGGCAATAGCTTTCAATTTCTTTTTGATGATTGGCACCCATTTCAATCACTGCTATTTCCGCATCCTGCTTTATGGATAAAATAGTAATGGGAATACCAATATGGTTATTGAGATTGCCTACAGTTGTATAAGTTTTATATTTTGATGATAGCACAGCATGTATCAATTCTTTTGTAGTGGTCTTGCCATTGCTTCCGGTTATGGCTATAAATGGAATATGAAACTGCTGCCGGTGATGGTGTGCTAACTGTTGTAAACATTCAAGAACATTATCGACCAAAAAAGTTTTTCCAGGAATTTCGTAAGCTGCTTCTTCAATTACTGCATAAACTGCGCCGGCTTCTACTGCCTGTTTTGCAAAGGCATTGCCGTTAAAATTTTCTCCCTTCAATGCAAAAAAAATATCGCCGGGTTTTAATTTACGGGTATCCGTTTGTACCGATGGATGTTTCAAAAAGATTTTATACAGTTCTTCAATTGTAGGCATGTGGCAAAAATATACTTATGTAAAATAAAAACCCTGCCGTTTGTAGGCAGGGTTTAAATATTGTTATTGTCAACTCTTATCTTTTACTCTTTTTTGTTTTTCCTGTTTTGGAGTTCTGTCTGCGAGTAGGGAATTGCTGTCCGGTTTTGCGGCCATTACCTTCTGGACTGCCCATACGATCCATTGCACAACGGAAGCCCAAAGTGCTCAACGCCTGCTCTTCTTCTAAAAAGCGACGTGAACCCGGAGACAACCAATAAGGTCTGTCATTCCAGCTACCACCTTTATATACTCTGGATTTATCACTGATAAGCGTAGTAACGCCATAGCCGTAAGACGACTGAGAAAGTGAGTCTCCATCAGAGAAATTGATTACGTTTCCTCTCTGATAGTTTCTGCGGTTTTTAGATTCGGCATCAGTTACATCTACCATTTTTACCTTTCCTGTAGTGTCATTCTTTTCGTATTCGCCATTGGCGTTCTTATATAATTTCTGGAATTTGTTACCACGGAAAGGAGCTGGCATATCATCAAAGTCAAGCGTAGAAAGTGGACGATATACATCCTGCACCCACTCGCTTACATTGCCAGCCATATTATAAAGGCCAAATGCATTTGGATAAAAAGATTTTACATCTGCAGTATAAAAAGCACGGTCATTCAAACCTCCGGCTACACCCGCATTGTCACCATTTCCTCTTTTAAAGTTTGCAAGAAAAGCACCCTGCCAACTTCCGTGGCGAGTATCACGAAGTCCATTTACATTTTGCGACCAGGGATACATTTGCTTATTGCTAGCTAACTCTTCACCTCTTTTTCCTTCTTTCACACTAGGGCGGGGATTTTGATCTATAAGTCCGTAAGCTGCATATTCCCACTCGGCTTCAAATGGTAAACGATAATCGGGCATAATAATTCCTGACTCTACAGATGCTGTTGTTTGCTTCTGTTCACCTTTTTTGGTTTTGATTTTTCCAGGAGGAGGAGGGTCAAGATTTAATAAATATGCTTTTGTAGAGAAATGATTAGAACCTTGTTGCGCACCGGGTTTTAAATATGATTTATTTATAAAACCTTTATCCATCAAATTTTTCTCATTCACTCGGTCGCTTCTCCAAAGGCAGAAATCACTTGCCTGTCTCCAGGTTACACCTACTACAGGATAATTATTAAATCCAGGATGGCGGAAATAATATTCTACCAATGGTTCATTATAACTCAACTCACTTCTCCAGCTTAATGTATCGGGAAGTGCAGCTTCATATATTTTACGATTGTTTTCATCGGCTGTTGGGTCAAATACTTTCTCGATCCAGTGCAGATATTCACGATAATGTACGTTGGCTACCTCGGTACGGTCAATATAGAATGAAGGTACAGATACACGACGGGGAATATTGTTCCAGTCGCCCATTACATCTTCCTCGGTTTGCCCCATGGTAAAGGTACCCCCTTGAACAAATACCAGACCCGGACCAGTTTTCTGATCAACGGCTTTAGAAACCTTGTAACCACCCATGTTTTTGTCATTGTAGTTCCAGCCGGTCATATCGGATTTGTCTTGTTTCTTTTTGCCAAAAAGGCCTTTTCCTTTGCAGGATGCCAGTAGCACCACACAGGACATTAGGATTGTTAAGTTTTTCACTGTTACTGTTTTTTGCATAAACCTATGAATTGGAATATTTTTAACGCCGGATAAGCTAAAATATTGCACCCGGAAATAGTTTTCCGGCCGGGATTGCGAATATAGAGACTTTGTAATAAAACAGAATTAGAATAAATACCTTTTTTTGATGATAAAATCCCTAATATGGAATGTGGTTTTTAACATGAGTAAATTTTTTTTAATACTTTTCTTAATATTGACTTTTAATGGGTTTGTGAGTGCCCAAAGAGTGTATAATGCTCATTCAATATTAGCTACAGGAAATTGGTATAAAATTGCTGTAAATAAAGCCGGAATTTACCGGATGGATCTTAATTTTTTGGCGGGACTGGGTATCAATACTGCCAACCTCAATTCTGCTTCAATCCGTTTATTTGGAAATGGTGGCCAAATGTTGCCCGAAGCAAATGCTATTACCCGGGCAGATGATTTGATTGAAAATGCAATTATGGTGATGGATGGCGGAGATGGCGTTTTTAATCAAAATGACTATATCCTTTTTTATGCAGCCGGCCCTGATGAATGGGTTAAAGATTCAATGAATCAAAAATTCTCTCATCGCAAAAATCTATATACCGACAGCTCCGTTTATTTTATCAATATTGGTTCAAATGGGAAACGAATTACAACTGCGCCAATAATAAACGTATCTGCAAACCCGGTAAGCAGTTATTCCGAAAGATTTTTTCATGAACTGGATACTGTTAATTTTTTAAGTAGCGGCAAAGAATGGTTTGGCGAAGAGCTTTCCGACATTCCAGGCAGATCTTTATCAAGAAGCTTTTCAATTCCAAATATTGGAGCGGTTTCAGGAAGCTCCTTTACCATAGTGGCTAATGCAGCCGCAAGATCAATAGGCCAAAACAGCCGATTCGATATTCATTTAAACAATCAACTGCTTACACAACTTCCAATCAATGCCGTTTCTGGTGGACAGTATGATTTTTTTGCTCAACAAGGTCAATCGATAACGACTGGTTTTAATAGTAATCAGGCATTTGATATACGGTTTTCCTATGTGCCAGGTAGTTATAATGCGCAAGGATGGATCAACTGGTTTGAAGTTTTTTCAAGAAAAGAACTTTCATTTAATAGTAATGTAAATCAGTTTTTGTTCCGCGACTGGCTTAGTGTGCTGCCGGGAAGTAATGCGGAATTTATTATTAAGAATGCCAATGCCACTACTCAGGTTTGGGATGTTACCTATCCTCAAAATCCCCAACTCATACAAGGCTTATTAAGCGGCAACGATTATAAGTTTATCAACAACAGTTCACGATTAAGAGAATATGTAGCGTTCAATAGTACAACTTTTTTAACACCGGTATCTATTGGAAAAATTGCAAATCAGGATTTACATAATACCTCACCGGTATCAATGTTGATTATCATTCCACAGGAGTTTATTGCACAGGCAGAAAAATTAGCACAAATACACCAGCAACAAAATGGTTTGAATGTAAAATGGGTGACTATAGATGCAGTTTACAACGAGTTTGGCAGTGGCAACCCGGATCCTACAGCCATCAGAGATTTTGTAAAAATGTATTATGATAAATATCAGGCATCGGCAACATATAAGCTGAAGTATTTGTTATTATTTGGCGATGCATCCTTTGACTATATGGGAAGAATAAAAGGTAACACCAACCTGATTCCTGCATATCAAACCATACAATCTTTAGATGCTTTGGCTACTTATACTTCCGATGATTTTTTTGGTTTTTTGGATGATAATGAAGATATCAATTCGCTGCTGCAAACTAATTTATTAGATATAGGAATTGGCCGTGTGCCGGCCAAAAATATTACAGAAGCAAAAAATTTTGTGGACAAAGTGCAGTCATATTATGCTACACAAAGCATGGGTCCATGGAGAAATAATCTTTGTTTTATTGCGGATGATGAAGACAATAATCTTCATTTACAAGATGCAGAAACGGTATCGGGGACCGCAAATACAATCGCACCGGTTTTTAATCAGCAAAAAGTATATCTGGATGCTTTTCATCAGGAAACCGGCCCCGGAGGAAGTGCCTATCCACAAGTGAATCTTGCAATCAATAATCAGATTGAAAGTGGTACAATAATTCTGAACTATAACGGACATGGAGGCCCGCAACGTCTTGCTGAAGAAACAATCCTGGACCAATCAATCATCAATGGGTGGAAAAACAAAAACAGATTACCGCTTTTTATAACTGCCACCTGCGATTTTGCACCATTTGATAATCCACTTATAAATTCTATTGGTGAAAATATTTTGCTCAGGCCACAGACCGGTGGCATTGCATTGATGACGACAACCCGCCCGGTTTTTGCATTTAGCAATAGAATTCTTAATAATAATTATTTATACACCGCTTTACAAACCGATGTAGATGGGAAATATAAATCATTGGGTGATGCCATTAAGGAAGCCAAAAATTTTACCTATCAGAACGCTGGTGATATTATTAATACAAGGAAATTTATATTATTAGGCGATCCCGCATTAACGCTGGCTTTTCCAGAAAAAGGCATTCAGATTACTAAAGTAAATAACCTGCCAGCAATTCAGGCAGATACTTTAAGTGCAGCTGAAACTACATTATTTGAAGGAGAAATAATTGATAGAAATGGAAATGTTCAAACTGATTTTAATGGCACTGTTTATCCACTTGTATTTGACAAGCCGAATCAGGTAAATACAATAGGTAATGACCCCGGAAGTATGGTTACCACATTTCAAACTCAAACGAATTTATTATTTAAAGGAAAAGCAACGGTTGCATCAGGGCGTTTTGTATTTACTTTTAAAGTGCCAAAAGATATAAACTTTCAGTATGGAAATGGAAAGCTAAGTCTATATGCAGAAAACGGAGTAATAGATGTGAATGGCTTGTTCACAGATTTTTATGTAGGCGGCGCAGGCAATGGCATTACTCAGGATAGCAAAGGGCCGGATATCAAACTTTATCTTAATGATGAAAGATTTGTAAATGGTGGATTAGTCAATCAGCAACCAATACTACTGGCAAAACTTTTTGATACATCAGGCATCAATATTACCGGAACAGGAATTGGCCATGATATTGTAGCTACCATAGATGGTGATAACCGAAAATATTTTATATTGAACGATTTTTTTCAAAATGAATTAAATAGCTTTCAAAATGGTACCGTATGGTTTCAAATGCCGTCATTGGCACCTGGCATACATACACTCAATCTGAAGGCATGGGATGTAATGAATAATTCGAGTGAAACACAAATAGAATTTACAGTTGCTGATGATAATGAGCTGGAGCTAAAGCATGTGCTGAATTATCCCAATCCGTTTACTACGCATACAAATTTTTGGTTTGAACACAATAAACCCGGAATTAATTTAGACGTTACAATTGAAGTGATGACAATTACAGGAAGAATTATAAAAACGATAAATCAAAAAATTAATACACCTGGCAACCGTAGTACTGAAATATTTTGGGATGGGAAAGATGAGTTTGGCGATAAAATAGCAAGGGGAGTTTATTTGTATAGTATTAAAGTTTCAGCTCAGGGGCTAAAAAAGAGGGAGAAAATTGAAAAAATTGTAATTTTTTAGCTATTTAGTGCCTAAAATTGACAAAAATCAATAAGTTTTTTTGTGTGTATGTGCAATATTCTTAGAATGTGAACGTTTAATGTTGCCTATACTATATTTATAGGACAAATAGAATATTTGAAATGCCAAGTCTTTGAAAATTAAAATATTTCGAATTTTTTGGTTCAGATTAAATTCTATACTTTAGTTTTGTATTTCATCAAAAGCTCTATATTTACACCATTATTAAAAAATTACTAATGAGACCAACTGCTTTAAAACTAACTGCCGGAATTCTGCTCTTTTGTGGCATCACTGCTGCCGTGAAAGCCCAGGTTCAACCAATTAACGTTGTTACCACTGCTGTCCCTTTTCTTCGTATTTCACCTGATGCCCGCGCCGGTGGTATGGGAGATATTGGCGTTGCCACTTCTCCTGATGCTTATGCCGGATTATGGAATCCAGGTAAAGTAACCTTCAACACTTTAAATGGTGGTATAGGTGCTACTTATACTCCATGGTTGAAAGACTTAGTGAATGATGTATATCTTGCAAACCTTTCAGGTTTCTACAAATTTGCCGACAATCAGGCTGTTTACGGATCATTCCGTTATTTTAGTCTGGGCAATATCGCTTTTACCGATAATCTTGGAAACGACATTTCTCAAGGTCGTCCTCGTGAATTCGGTATTGATATCGGTTATTCAAGAAAGTTAAACGCTAAAAATGGTATTGGCGTTGCTTTAAAATATATCAACTCAAATCTTTCTGATGGATTTACTTCAGGAAGCACTACTTACAAAACTGGTAATTCAGTTGCTGCTGACCTCGGTTGGTATCATGATGGTAAGAAAGCTTCAGGAAGTGGCTGGACTTATGGTGTTACTTTAACCAATCTGGGTGCTAAAATTGCCTATACTAATAATGCTGATGCAAAAGATTTCATCCCTGCTAACTTAGGTTTAGGTGCTACTTATACTAAGAAAGCAAATGACAAAAATTCATTCACTATTGGTTTAGATATCAACAAACTGTTGGTACCTACTCCTCCTGCTGAAGGTGATGTAGCTGGTTTGGCTGACTATAGAAAAACTAGTGTAATCAGTGGTTGGTTCAAATCTTTCGGTGATGCTCCTGATGGCTTTAGCGAAGAATTAAAAGAATTTGCATTACAATTGGGTGCTGAGTATAACTACAACAACCAATTTATGCTGCGTGCTGGTTATTTCTATGAGAATAAAGAAAAAGGTAACCGCCGTTATTTCACTGCTGGTGTTGGTCTTAAGTACAGCGCATTCGGTTTTAACTTTGCTTACCTTGTGCCTACAGGAAGTGGTGTTAGCCGCAATCCACTTTCAAATACACTGCGTTTTTCTCTAATGGTTGATTTAGGAGATGGTAGCAGAGTAAAAGACAAAAAATAAGAATTAATTTTTTGAATTATATTGTTCATCCCGCCCTTTTTGGCGGGATGAATTTTTTATATCCATTACTAAGTTTTGCTTAACCATTTGAATTAATAAAATTCAAAATCATGTCATATAGAATAGGCAATGGTGTAGATTTTCACCAGTTAGAAGAAGGAAAAAAACTGTGGCTTGGTGGCATACATATTCCACATTATAAAGGCGCTGTTGGTCACAGTGATGCCGATGTGCTGCTTCATGCAATATGTGATGCATTGCTGGGTGCACTTGCACTGGGAGATATAGGAAAGCATTTCCCAAATACTGATATGAAGTATAAAGGAATAGATAGTAAGCTGCTGTTAAAAGAGACAATATCACTAGTAAAAGCAAAAGGATATGCAGTCGTAAATGTTGACAGTACGATATGTTTGCAAGAGCCAAAGATCAGTACGTATGTAGAAAATATGCAATCAACAATTGCCTCCATCTTACAAATTAATACTGATGCCGTTTCTATAAAAGCTACTACTACTGAAAATCTGGGATTTGTTGGCAGAGAAGAAGGTATTATGGCTTATGCTACAGCGCTGCTTGTAAAAACAAACTAATAGAATGAACGCATACAAAATGCAGTCATCTATCTTTGCAAAATGCCACTGGTAAATATTAAAATCATCAACAAATCTCAAAATTCGTTGCCAGCTTATGCCACTACTGGTTCCTCTGGTATGGATATAAGAGCCATGTTAGATGCCCCGAAAAAAATAAAGCCTTTAGAAAGAGTGCTTATCCCAACGGGGTTATTTTTGGAAATACCTTTTGGATATGAAGCCCAGATCAGACCACGCAGTGGCCTGGCTATTAAACAAGGCATTACCTGTCTCAATACTCCGGGCACAATTGATAGCGACTACAGAGGAGAAATTAAGATCATATTAATCAACCTTTCGGATGAGGAACAAGTCATACAACCGGCCGACCGAATTGCTCAAATGGTTTTTCAGAAAGTAGAACAAATTGAATGGCAACAAACTAATGAATTAAATTTTTCTACAAGAAATGAAGGAGGTTTTGGGCATACCGGAAAACATTAAATGCAAAAGTTAAACATGAAAAATCTTATTCTTATTTTTTTTGCAGGGCTGTTCATTTTTTGTTCCTGCAAATCCACAAGAAAAATTCAAACCGCTATTACACCAAAGGATACTACTGTAGCAGTTGTTGTTGCACCTCCTAGCCACAATGCAAAAGAAGACACAATAGCATTTATCAATGAGAGTTATCAGCAAATTCAAAATAGGCAGATTCAATATCAAACATTTTCTGCTAAAACAGATGTTGATTATCGTGAATTAGATGGAAAAAAATATTCAGTAACAGTTCATATAAGAATGGTAAAAGATAGTGTCATCTGGTTATTGGTCAATGGCCCATTAGGAATAGAAGGTCTTCGTGCACTGATAACCTCTGATTCTGTAAAGATTCTTGACAAACAAAATAAAACTTATACGGCAAGAAGTCTGACCTATTTGCAAGAAGTAACAGCTTTACCTCTGGATTTAGGTTCATTGCAAAATTTATTGATAGGCAATGCAGTTTTTTTTGGTCCCGATATTTATGCATATCAAAAATCGCCCGGCAGTCTTTCCTTATTTAGTTCTGGTAATTATTTTAAAAATTTATTTACGGTTGGAGATTTAACTAAAACAGTTATCAGCAGCAAACTGGATGATGTAAATGTGTTACATAACAGAACCTGTTATCTTACTTATTCGGATTATGATGATAAAAAGGGGCAACTGTTTTCAAGAGAAAGAAATATTAATGTGGCTGAGAAGAAAAAAATTGATATTAAAATACAGTTTAAACAGTATGAATTTAATGAAAAGTTAAGTTTTCCGTTTTCAGTATCAGAAAAATATAAACGGAATTAGGGAATAAAATTTATTTTGCATCTTTCCGTTATTGCATTGGTATCATTCATTCATTCATTTACTAACCATCATATCCAATTCGAATGAAAAAAAATATTTTTTTACTTCTGATATTCATATTTGCAGCAGCACAGGGTGTCAACTCTCAGCCGTTAAGCGATAAGTCAAAATTGGAACAAGAAAGGAAAAACCTGCAATCTGAATTAAAAGCAGTACAAGCCCAATACAACCAGATAAAATCCCAAACCAAGCAATCTTTAGGACAATTAAGCATCTTAAAACGCAAAATCGATCTTCAGGAAAAATACCTCTCCAATATTAATAAAGAAATCCAGAATATTGATGATGATATTTATTTGAGTAATCTTGAAATATACCGTTTACAGAAGCAAGTGGACACTTTAAAAATGCAGTATGCAAAAACGGTAGTATATGCTTATAAGAACAGGAGCAACTACGACTACCTGAATTTTATTTTTTCGGCTGCAAGTTTTAATGATGCTTTAAAAAGGATTGGTTACTTAAAAAGTTATCAAACCTATCGTGAGAAGCAAGTGAATACAATTTTGCAAACACAGGATCTGATTGCCCGTAGAAAAAAGCAACAGATAGGCCGAAAAGAAGAAAAAAATCTGGCCTTACAAAATCAAACAAAGCAGGTAAAGGAGCTGGAAGTACAAAAGAAAGAAAAAGATATAGTTGTATCCGGTTTAAAATCTCAGGAAAAAGATTTAAAACGACAGATAGATATAAAGAAAAAACGTGACAGGGATCTTGTAAGCAATATTAATAAAATTGTACAAAAGGAAATTGCTGATGCCAGAAAGGCGGCAGCCGAAAGGCTGGCAGATGATAAAAAGGCTGCAGATATAAAGGCAGCCGAGGAAAAGAAGAATAATGTTACAACAGTTGTAACAACGAAACCCACCACACCAACACCCGATAAACCTGTTGTGGAGATTGAAAAGAAGGTTACGACCCGACCAAATGTTGTTTTTAATTCTGATGCAGATTTAAAATTATCTGCAAGTTTTGAAGGAAATCGTGGCAGATTGCCATGGCCAGTTGATAATGGATTTGTCAAAATACATTTTGGAGCATATTCTATAGAAGGAACTTTATTAAAAGGGGATAATCCCGGGCTTACGTTAGGAACATCTACAGGCAGTACGGTTAAATCTGTTTTTGATGGTGAGGTAGTTGGTGTTTTTAATTTGGGTGATGGAATGGCTGTTATAATTAAGCATGGTAAATATTTTACTACCTATAGTAACCTTACAGGTGTATCAGTAAGTAAAGGAGCAAATGTAAGAACCGGGCAAGCAATCGGAAAGGCTGGAAAAGATGATGAAGGCAGTGGCGGACAAATTGATTTTATATTAATGATCGAAGCCAGAAATGTAAATCCTGAAGGATGGTTACGTCGATAAGCTGATTGATAGATTTTTAAAAAAGAATGCCGTTCAGATTTTTTGAACGGCATTCTGTTTTCTATTCATTAGAAAGTTTTTTAAGCCTTCTTTTTGCTCAATGCAACTTTATAAAGTATAAAACCAAGTGCGGCAAAGAATATAACTGCAAGAATATCATAACCGCCGTCTCCTAATTTTTTACGAAGTGCTTCATCCAGACTTATGGACTTCATACCGGATTCAAAGAATACAGTAAGTATGGCTACCACAACACCAAAAAGAGCACCACCTGCAACAAGACCGGTTGCAAATAAATTTCCTTTTCTTAAATCTTCGTCCTCATCAGTTTCTGCGTTTCGTTTTTTGAGTTTTTTATCTGCAACTCCTCTGAGGAATCCTCCTGCAAATATGGGAAGTGTGGTGGATAAAGGTAGATAAGTGCCCACCGCAAAACTTAAAGACTTAATACCACAAAGCTCTAAAACAATGGCGATAAACACGCCTACCATTACAAATTGCCAGTCAAGATCGCCACCCAAAATGCCTCTGATAATAGTAGCCATCAAAGTTGCCTGTGGGGCTGCATATTTTTCGCCAATGGCATGCTTAATACCATTTTGAGCCATTTCTGCTGTTGGTGTATCAAGTATATGCACCGTCCAACCAATTACAATGGATGAAACGATAGCTCCAACAAACAATGCCAATTGTTGATTACGTGGTGTAGCACCCAGTATAAAACCTGTTTTTAAATCTTGTGAAGTAGCACCGGCATTGGCTGCTGCCACACATATCATACCACCTACTACCAATGCCATTGGTTCGTAAACACTACCAGTCCAACCTACTCCAATAAATACAAGGCAGGTTGCCATAATGGTGGCAATTGTCATACCGCTGATAGGATTATTGGAAGATCCAATAAGGCCTACAATACGGGAAGAAACAGTTACGAAAAATGCTCCGAAGATAATAACCAATAAACCCAATAATAAACGACTTCCTATATTTTCTCCGGGAATAATGGGCAGCATGGCCATAATTAATACCAAACATAAACTGCCGATACCTACAATCTTCAAACTAAGATCCTTCTCAGTACGGACTACACTTTTAGACACATCCTTATCTTTAACTGCTTTTACACTTTCTTTAAATGAAGTAACAATAGTTGGTATTGTTTTAATAAGGGTAATAAATCCACCGGCTGCTACAGCGCCTGCACCAATCAATCTTATGTAAGCTCTGTAAATCGCCTCTGCCGAATCGGAAAAAGTATGAGTGGCAGCATCCCACCCATATTTTGCAGGATTAATGTTTAGTTTGGTAAGTTGTGCAAAGATGGCATCGCCGGGTACCAGCGTGGCAAGTAAAGGAATAATTACAAAAGAACTTAGCACGCCACCTGCAACCAAAATGCCAGAAATTTTTGGTCCAATGATATAACCCACACCTAAATATTCAGGTGTAATTTCTCCATTTAGTTTAGCAGATGGGAGGTATTTGTTCTTAAGGCTCGTTACATATTGGGGAGCTTCTGATATAACATGAAAAACTTTTTGCAACGCAGCATAAACTACCGCTACACCAATACCCAGAAATGCAGTTTTTGCCAGATCGCCACCTTTCTCTCCGGCCTTTAATACAGAAGCACAGGCTGTACCTTCAGGATAGGGTAGTGTGCCATGTTCTTTTACAATTAAGGATCTTCGAAGCGGCACCATCATCAGTGTACCAAGCATACCGCCCAAAATGGCGAGTGTCATAATAATTATTATGCTGAAGTAATCCTGACTGCTGGGAGAGCCAAGAAATAAAAATCCCGGTAAAGTAAATACGACACCGGCTGCGATGCTTTCTCCTGCAGATCCGGTTGTTTGAATAATATTGTTCTCTAGTATTGTTGTCTTTAAAAACATTTTTCCCAAAGCAATAGAAAGTACTGCTATTGGGATGGATGCTGAAACGGTAAGACCGGCTTTAAGTGCCAAATAAACGGTTGAAGCGCCGAAGATGATTCCAAATATCCCACCCACTATTAAAGATTTTAGGGTAAGTTCTTTCATCTGAACTTCGGGAGCTATAAACGGCTTAAAGCCTGTTTGTTCTGCCATTGCAATTGATTTAATGAGTTAAGATAAGAAATTGCTTCGACTGTTTATTATTGTAGAATTTGATAGTTTAATTAACTCCTTTCTCTTTCATAACCCGGTTAAGCCATTTGAGCAACACAAGTAAGAAAATGGCGGCAACACCAAGCAAAATAAAATTCAACCAGAAATAGTCTGTTTTGTTTTCATATTCATCCCATTTGCTGGCTAGTATGCCACTCAATTTGTTGCCAATAGAAGTGGAAAGAAACCAACCGCCCATCATCAAGGACGTTATGCGGACAGGGCTTAATTTAGATACCAGCGACAGGCCCATGGGGCTCAAAAATAATTCGCCAATTGTGATAACACCATAACTGCCAATCAACCACCACACGCTTACTTTTTCCGTTCCATTGTTTCCCACCTTTACAGCTGCGATCATTACAAGTACCGAAAGTGCAGATATCAAAAGACCAAATGCAATTTTGGAAGGTGTAGATGGCTCTTTTCCTTTTCGGCGCAGCCATGTAAAAAAGGCAACGATCAATGGCGTTAATACGATTACCCAAAAAGGATTTATGGACTGGCTTAAACTGGGTAACCATGCTTTTACAGTTTCTCCTTCCTTTGGAAGCATATCGGGTGTTACATTTTTAAAATAGGAAGGATAGCCTAATTCTTTTACTTCTTGTCCATCAACTTTTACTTTTCTAAACTGATGATCGGTTTTTACTACACTATCTAATTTATAAGTAGTGTTAGCCGGTTTATCAGTTTGTTTCAACGTGTGTAAAATTTCACCCGATACTCCGCTTACTTCTCGATCTGTATAACGGCTTGCCCAAGTATTAAGGGCCGATCCGTTTTGTTTGAAGATGGCCCAGAATAAAATAACAACTGCAAAAATTGAAAGCATGGCACCCATAGCAGGTCTCTCATCTTTGTTACTCCTTATTAATAGGATGGTATAGAAAGCGAGAACCGGGATACAGGCAAATATGAAAGCATCAGTAGAGTCGGAATCAAAAATAAAACTGTTGGGTGTGCCTGCACCTTTAAGATAGTAGCCTATAGCTCCAAAAACCAGAGAAGGAACAATCACCAAAGCAATAATTTTCCAAAGCGGTAGATCGCCAGGCTGCAGTGGTTTCCTTACATCAAATTCTTTATAATGTCGTGTGCCTGAAATAAAAGTAATAACGCCTATAAACATGCCTACTCCAGCTGCAGCAAAAGCAGCACCCCAGCCAATCAAGCTATAGAGTGCAGCACCAAAAAAGTTACAAACGAAAGCACCTACATTGATACCCATGTAAAAAATATTATAACCTTCATCCTTCTGGTGCAGGTGCTGTGGCGTAGAATACACATTGCCTAATAATGTAGAGATATTGGGTTTAAAAAATCCGTTGCCAATAATTACCAATGTCATGGATAAATATAAAATTGATTTACTGTGAATACCCATCATACAATAACCTATGCCCATTAGCAGTCCCCCTAAAATAATGGAGCGCCGATAACCCAGATAGCGGTCAGCTATTAATCCGCCCAGAAATGGTGTAAAAAATACAAGAGCAATAAAAGTTCCGTACAAACTGGCAGATTCTTTTTCATCCATATTAAAACCAGCAACAGAATCTTTAAGATATAAAGTGAAGATGCCGATCATCAGATAATATCCAAATCGTTCCCACATTTCAGAGAAAAAAAGAAAAGGTAGAGCTTTAGGGTGTTTTTTCCACATTGCGTTTTTGGTTTAAACGGTAAGATAAGTGAATTTGAAATTCTGGTAAATAAAAAGGGAGTTGCATTTTTGTGCAACTCCCTTTTTTAAAAATAAAGATTCTTTAGGCTGTTCCCGTTTTATCTTTTACAATTTTATCAAGCGATTTTACTTTCATAAAAATTAATATACCGCCAATAAAAGCAGCCACTGCGATAATTCCAAAAAATATTCGTTTATCGGGCATCTTGTCCCAAAAAGTTGCCATTACGCCAGCCACTTTGCCACCCAAAGAAGTGGAAAGAAACCAACCACCCATCATTAAAGAAGTTAAACGTTGTGGTGCAAGTTTAGATACAAATGAAAGCCCTATTGGACTTAAGCAAATTTCACTGACGGTAAAAACACCATAAGTCAGAAACAGCCAAAATGAACTAGACTTATGAGTATAGATACTGGGGACCGACATGACTGCAAACACCATTACTAAAGCACTCAAACCTGAAATAATAAGAGCCCATGCAAATTTACTTGCTGTACTAACAGGCTTTTTTCGTCGCACCCTCCATGCAAAAAATCCAATTAATAAAGGTGTTAGAACAACAATAAAGAAAGGATTGATTGATTGGAACAATTCGGTGTTACCCACCTTTTCTACCCCGTTAGGTGGCCATTTATCTTTTGGAATATTTGCGAAATATGGATCGGGTCCCATTGTCTTTATAGCTTTTCCGTCTGCACCCGTAATCACTCTCATATATTTATCCAAACTGTCCACTTCTTGTGGCTTGGTTTCCAAACTTTGCAATGCATAAACAGTTTCAGCCGGCTTTTCCATAAACTGAGGCATAGTACGATCAGTATGCGATTCGGCCCAAATGGTTAGCCCCGTTGAATTTTGATTATAAATCGTCCAAAAAATAACTGAGACTGCAAATACGAATAACAAAGCACCAATTCCTTTTTTGTCATCTCCTTTTTCTTTTCTCCACAGGTTTACATAAAAAACGATAACTGGAATACAGGCCATCATAAATGCATCAGCAGAATCACTTCCAAAAAGATTTCCGGGAATTAACCATCCAAGAACTGCAAAAACTATCATAGGTAAAAAAACAGATCCTAGAATTTTTGTAGTAGGCATATCTCCAGGTTGCATTGGCTTCCTTACATCATATTCCTTTATATGCTTAAGATTTATTGCTAACGCAATAAGACCAATAATAAGGCCAATACCCGCAGCAGAAAATGCAGCCTGCCAGCCAATTCGATTTCGTAAAATAGCAGCTATGAAATTGCAAAAGAACGCCCCTATATTAATTCCCATATAAAAGATATTAAAAGCATTATCTTTTAATGGTTGCAGATCTTTTCTATTATACATATTGCCAAGCAACGTAGAAATATTGGGTTTGAAAAAACCATTACCAATAATTATTAGTCCCATTGCAATATAGGTTGTGTACTGTCCAGGTAAAGCAATTGTAAGATATCCTACTGCCATCAATGTGCCACCAATAAATATTGATTTAATATAGCCCAGATAGCGATCGGCAAGCAGGCCCCCTATAAATGGAGTCAGATATACTAAAGCTATAAATGTTCCTACTACATCAGCTCCAAATGCACGAGGGAGGTCTTTTCCTGAACCATTTGTAAGATACAATAAAAGAATACCCACCATTAGATAATAACCAAAGCGTTCCCACATTTCTGTGAAAAAAAGTACATACAATCCTTTTGGGTGTTTGCCAAGTCGGACTGCATCTGCAGGCAATACATCGTTAGCCATATTAATTATTTTAGATTAAAAATAAAATTGAACTTCCAAAGGCGTTCCAAAGTAAGAAAAAAATGCCATCTGTAAACTTTTTCATTATCCCTTTAACAATGTGGCCTATATTAGCAACTCTTTTTAAAATCAAATTACTAATGAGAATCCTGCTTATTGGTTCAGGTGGCAGAGAACATGCACTTGCATGGAAGATCGCACAAAGTCCGCATTGCGAAAAGCTATTTATCACACCCGGTAATGCAGGCACAGCTTCATGTGGCACTAATCTTTTATTTAGTGTTACCGATTTTGAAAATATCAGGCAGGCTTGTATAGATCATAAGATAGAACTGGTAATTGTAGGTCCAGAAGAACCGCTTGTAAAAGGAATTACTGATTATCTTATCAATGATAAGGCTTTAGCTCATCTCGATATTATCGGGCCTGATAAAATGGGTGCCCAATTAGAAGGTAGTAAAGCATTTGCTAAGGCATTTATGGTACGTCACCAAATTCCTACGGCTTCTTACAAAGAGTTTACACTGCAAAATTATCAGGAAGGAGTTGCCTATTTACAACAACACAGTTTGCCCATTGTGCTTAAAGCCGACGGACTGGCTGCCGGAAAAGGCGTTGTTATTTGTCAATCTCCATTTGAAGCATTGGCAGAATATGAATTAATGATTCAAAGGGCAAAATATGGTGAAGCAGGAAAAAAAGTAGTGGTAGAAGAATTTATGAATGGCATTGAAATGTCGGTTTTTGTTTTAACCGATGGTAAATATTATGTATTGCTTCCTGAGGCAAAAGATTATAAAAGAATTGATGAAGGCGACAAAGGACCCAATACAGGCGGTATGGGTGCCATCAGCCCGGTTCCATTTGCCAATGAGACATTAATGAAAAAAATTGAAGAACGTATTATTAAACCAACGGTTGAAGGTCTTGCTAAAGAAGGGTTGGAATACAGGGGATTTATTTTTTTTGGACTAATGATCGAGAATGGAGAACCCCGAATGATTGAATATAATTGCAGAATGGGCGATCCGGAAACGGAAGTTGTAATTCCTCGATTGCAAAATGACCTGGTACTTTTATTAAAAGCTACAGCGGCTCAACAATTAAATTCAGTTAAAATAGAAACAGATAAACGTACCGCTTGTACTACAGTTGCCGTAAGTGGTGGCTATCCTGGGGATTATGATAAAGGGAAAGAGATATCAGGACTTGAAAATGTAAACCCCGAAGACAGTATTTTATTTCACATGGGCACAACAGTTATCAATGGAAAAACGGTAACTAATGGCGGACGGGTTTTTTGTATATCTGCTTACGGCCGCTCGGTTTTTGACGCTGCCGAAATATCCAGAATGGAAATGCTGAAAGTGAATTTTGAAGGCAAAAACTACCGAACGGATATTGGTTATGAATTTGAATAGTTGCCTTCTCATAAATTTATAAAACGATTGCAATGCAAACTAATGTTCATTATCACGATTATCTTCAAATTGATAAAATTCTCAACGCTCAGTCTCTTGAAAGTGAAAAGTATAATCTGCCAGCACATGATGAAATGCTTTTCATTATCATTCATCAGGCATACGAACTATGGTTTAAGCAACTGCACCACGAAGTGGACTCCATAGCGACAATCATGAGCAAGGCTTCGCTGAATGACAATTCACCGGAATTACAAACCGTAGTGCATCGCCTCAATCGTTGTGTTACCATCTTAAGAGTGTTGGTTCATCAAATTGATATTATGGAAACCATGACGCCTATGGATTTTCTTGATTTCAGAGATATGCTGCGTCCGGCATCAGGTTTTCAAAGCTGGCAGTTTAAAGAGCTGGAAGCAAAACTGGGACTGAAATTTGAGCAAAGGCATGGAAAAGAATATTATACTGCACAGTTAAGAAGCGAACATGTAGATATTATTAAGAAAGCTGAGAATAGCCAGTCTTTATTACAATTATTAAATACCTGGCTGCAGCGAATGCCTTTGCTGCATCATGAAGCGGGTGAAGCATTCTGGAAATCGTATAAGAATATTTATGACGAAAGTCTGGCAGCTGCAGAAAAATCAAACCTGCAGGCATTTGATGAAATCTTTAACAGCAAAACTGCATCTAACGAACGTCAACTTTCACCAATGGCTTGTCGTGCTGCATTATTTATTATGCTATATCGTGGCTATCCGCTGATGCAATTACCCTTTCAAATGCTAAATGCACTATTAGAAATTGATGAACAACTGGCTGCTTGGCGCCACAGGCACATGAATATGGTACACCGTATGATTGGTGCACGCATAGGCACGGGAGGCAGCAGTGGTAAAGAGTATTTAAAAGCGGCAGCCGATAAACATTATATCTATAAAGAAATAGCACAGCTCAACAGCTTTCTGGTTGAAAGAAGAAAATTGCCTGTACTTTCAAAAGAAGCAGCTAACAGTTTAGGATTCGTTCAATAACTAATTTAGAAAAATCGTTCTACTGCAGAAAAGTTTCTAAAAGGTTGTCTCAAAAAGGCATCCACCTTAGTATTGAACTCTTTGTCATATACAATGGGTGTGCTATGCCCCGAATTAGGTAATATCCAAAGAAATGATTTTGGAATATTATTGAATATCTCCATAGTATGTTCTACTTTAACTACATCATGATCGCCACCAATTACCAGAACCGGGCAACTGATTTTTTGCAAATCCGCATGAGCTATATATGGATTCTCTACCAAAAGTCTCAATAGTTTATACCCGCCTTTCTCTATATCATTTTTATCAACTTTATTTTTCAAAGCTTTATACTGCGGCACTACTAGATCCCAAATCCCTTGAGGCACTGCCGTGGTATCAGGCCGCAGATTAGCACCGGTGATGGCAAGTTTTTTTACCTTTTCGGGATGACGAATGGCTAACAATAAACCATTGTTGCCACCATCACTCCAACCTACTACATAGGCTGAATCTATTTTCATTGCATCGAGTAATGCTGCATAATCATCGGCCATCATTTCATAACTGATGGAGTCGCCTTTGTCAACCGATTTTCCCTGTGCACGGCTATCGGCAATAATCACTTTGTATGATTTTGCGAAATATGGAATTTGTTTTGTAAAACTACTAATTGAGCCTCCGTTTCCATGAATAAACAAAATTGGCTGACCTTTCCCATAAACTTCTGCATACATTTTAAAACCACGTATATCATAATATTTGCCTGTGGCTTTATTTTTTCCATAAAGATTTTTAGGATCGCTCAATATTTTTTCAAAACCTGCCTGTAGTTTGGCAAATTCATCTTGAGACTTTAATTCACAAAACAAAAAAACCGACAGACTTATCAGTAGAAACTTTTTCATACACTTATTTTCTACCCAAGTTATACAAATGAGTTTGGAATTTATTATTTGTTTCTAAATATTCATACAAAAAAATCCCCTCCAAAGAATAAATTCATTCCTGAGAGGGGAAATGTAAAAAATAAATTATTTAGAAGGTATAACGAACACCCAGTCCACCCCAGCTACCAACAAAGCCACGACCCGTTCCAAACTCAAAAGATGGCTGCCAGTCTAATGAAATATTAATAGGAGCGCCGTTAAACTTGTAATCGAGTCCCAAAACACCGTCTAAGCCGATAAAAGAGCCATCTCCATTTTTGGAATTATAAAATCCAATGTGAGCACCGGGTCCTATATACCATTTAAGTCCACCGGCATCATTAAAGTCGCCGTGTATTTCATATAGACCAGTTATACGCAAACCCTGTTTCCAAAAATAACCAATAGCTTCTAAAGCATTGTTGTCACTTACAAAATGCTTTAATGAGATACCACCTCCATCCCACACTTTTACACCCAAAGCAGTTTCATAAGTAGTACCTTTTGAGCTTTTACTTTGTGCCTGAGATACTGTTACAAAAAATACGGCCATTGCCAATACAATAACTTTCCTCATATAATCTTTTTTTAGTAGAAGAATTAATATCAGGCGGACACTTGCGATTTCTATGCCAAAAACCTCAAAACTGACAAATCAACTTTATTTGGTTTTTAATTTTAATAAAAAGTAAAAACATACTACAATTGAAACGAATGCTGTTGAAAGAAAGGTAGTTTGACTGCCAAAAAACTCCCAAAGTCCGCCGGCAATTATACTTGCAAAAAAAGCACAAATACTTTCGCAACTTGTATAAAAACCAATAGCAGTGGCCGTATGCTCCTTTTGAGCCATATTGGAAATCCAGGCTTTAATAACACCTTCTGTAGCGGCGGCAAAAATGCCATACACAGAAAATAAAATAAAAATTATTGATATGGACGGATTAAATGCAAATCCAGCATACACTACAGCAAATAATACAAAGCCAAACAGTATTGTTTTTTTAAAACCCATTCTATCGGCCAAAATACCCATGGGATAAGAAGCCAGAGCGAAAACCAGATTGTAAACAATATAAGCAGCTATCGTAATCGAATCAGCATTAAAACTTGCCCTCATAATGTCTATTGTTCCTGCTCCAATTTTTTCTTTTGTTACAAGTAATAGAAATATATCTGAGCTATTAAAAAGTGCAAACAATAATAAGCCAGGTACAATTTTTTTAAATAAGGGCGATGCTGTGCGCCAATATTTAAAATAGGAAAGAAATGATCCCTTTTTAGAATTTGTAACTGGTTGTTTCTTTTCCTTTACCAGATAAATCAATAATACAGCCAGAATGCCTGGTATAAAAGCGAGATAAAACAGGGTTTTATAATCACCCGGATTAAAATATAAATACCCCAACGCCAATACTGGCCCAATAGCTGCACCGGCTGTATCCATACTTCTATGAAACCCAAAAACTCTACCCTTTGTGTCCTGTGATGCCTCTTGCGAAAGCATTGCATCTCTAGCGGCAGTACGAACGCCTTTGCCCAACCGGTCAATAGTTCTGATGCCAAAAACCCAGGCTACCGAAGTGAATAATGCCAATAGTGGTTTAGAAAGATTACTTAGCAAATAGCCGAGTTTTACAAAAGGTAATCTTTCGCCTCTTTCGTCACTCAATTTTCCAAAATAACCTTTGCTGATGCCTGCTACAAAACCTACGACACCTTCTAAAGTGCCAATCAGTAATATACTAAACCCAATTTCCTTAAGATAAACCGGGATGACCGGATAAAGCATTTCGCTGGCAATATCAGCAAGCAAACTCACCATTGAAAGGATTAATATGGTGCGAGTGATGATGCGCATTAAATGAAGATAAAGGAAATCACTACTGATACCGAAACGTATTTAACAATTCGAAAAAAGAAATTCCTTAATTTGATAACTTTTCCCTTTGATAATTCAGAATTTTTCCTCCACCTTTGTTGCTTACCGAAGGGGTTCTTCGGTTGAAAATCCAAGTTTATTTTAATGGGACTTTTTAACTGGTTTACACAAGAAATTGCCATCGACTTAGGCACTGCGAATACACTGATTATTCACAACGAGGAAGTAGTAGTGAATGAGCCAAGCATCGTAGCACTCAACAGAAACAATCCAAAAGAAGTTTTGGCTGTTGGCAAAAAAGCGCTGATGATGCATGAGAAAACGCATGAAAGTATACGTACCGTAAGGCCATTGAAAGATGGCGTAATCGCAGATTTTAATGCTGCCGAATTGATGATACGGGAGCTTATCAAATTAGTTTATCCCAAAAAACCTTTATTCCCACCCAGCTGGAGGATGATGATTTGTATTCCATCTTCCATAACTGAAGTTGAAAAGAGAGCTGTAAGAGACAGTGCCGAGCAGGCTGGCGCAAAAGAAGTATATCTGTTACATGAACCTATGGCAGCTGCATTGGGTATTGGTATTGATGTGGAAGAGCCGGTTGGAAATATGATTATTGATATTGGCGGTGGTACCACTGGCATTACCGTTATTGCATTGGCTGGTATTGTATGCGATCAAAGTATTCGGGTAGCGGGAGATGAGTTTACTGCAGATATTATGGAAGCACTTCGACGTTATCACAGCTTATTGATTGGAGAACGCACTGCAGAGCAAATTAAAATAAATGTAGGGGCAGCAATGAAAGATATTGATAACCCGCCAGATGATTATCCGGTAAATGGCCGCGACTTAGTAACCGGCATACCCAAACAAATCATGGTTAGCTATCAGGAAATAGCAGAAGCATTAGATAAAAGTATTTTTAAAATTGAAGAAGCAATCTTAAAAGCATTGGAACAAACACCTCCTGAGTTGGCTGCTGATATTTATCGCCGCGGTCTTTATATCACGGGTGGTGGTGCTTTGCTTCGTGGTTTAGATAAAAGACTGGGCAGCAAAATAAAACTTCCAGTACATATAGCCGATGACCCGCTTAAGAGTGTGGTAAGAGGTACCGGTATCGCTTTGAAACAATACGACAGATATCCATTTGTAATGAGATAGCGCAATACTTTGTATTGCCGCTTGACCAAAACAAAAATTATTGAATTTAGTTAAGAGTGTTAGCTTTATTTTTTTCAGCGTAGAACAAAAGCGTTCAAAATTTTTCCCTTGAGAAACATTTTTTTATTTCTCCGGCATTACAGAACATTTATCACCTTTTTTATACTTCAGGTGATTGCGTTGTGGCTTTTGTTCAACTATAATAAATTTCACAGAGCCCGTTTTTTGGGAGTGGCAAATGAAGTGACCGGTAAGGTTAATGGCTATTATAATAAGGTTGAAGATTTTTTTTATCTTAATCAGGAGAACAAAAGGCTACACCGGCAGAATGATTCATTATTAAACTTGTTGCCGGTTAATATAGCTCGTCATGATACAAGCGTTCAAACCTTTCAGGATGTACAGCCTCAGGATAGCACAGGTTTTTATCGCCGGTACTTTCTTTATCCTGCAACAGTTACTTATTCAACTACAGGTTCTCAGAAAAATTATATTCAGTTAAATCGGGGAGCAAATCAGGGGGTAAAAGATGGCTGGGGTGTTATCAATTCTGATGGCAGCGTGGTAGGAACTGTTGTAAATGTAAGCCCCAATTTTTGTCAGGTGATGAGTTTATTGCATGTAAAAAGCCGCTTAGATGCTTCATTGAAGAAAACAGGAGATTTTGGTACAATTGAGTGGGATGGGCGAAATCCAAACTATTTAACAATGGTAAGGGTGCCGAAAGCTATTAAGATTGCAAAAGGTGATAGCGTCATCACCAGTGGAAATAACGATATTACTTTTCCCAAAGGATTTTTGGTGGGTACAGTAAGCGAAATGGAAGTTGACAATGCCCAGGGAATGTATGTTTTGAAAATAAAACCAGCAGCAAATTTTTTCAGCCTGCAACAAGTACATATTATTAACAATGTGGACAGAGTAGAGCAGTTGCAGCTATTGGAAGACACCAGAAAGAAAGTAGATGCTGTAAATAAGAAATAATATTGAGAGACTTTATAAAATATATTGCCCGATTTCTCCTGTTTATCTTTTTGCAGTTCTTTGTACTGAATAAGGTACCTCACCTGCATCGGTATATTGTCCCCATTATTTATTATTTACCGCTATTTTGGCTTCCGTTTTCTGTCTCTCGCTTGAGGTTGCTATTGGCTGGTTTTGCGGTAGGTCTTACTTTGGATTATTTTATGATGACACCGGGGCTTCATGCTGCGGCCTGTGTATTGATAATGTATATAAGACCTTTCTTGATCAATCTACTTACGCCCAAAGAAAATGCAGAATTTACCTATAAGGAACCTTCGCCACTTGCCATGCAATGGACGCCATATGCAGTTTATATATTTATACTTACATTGCTGCATCACGGTTATCTGTTATTTTTAGAATGGTTAAGCTTTGGAAGTTTTTTGGATTTTATCATTAAAGTAATTACCACAACAGCCATCAGTTTATTACTAACATTTACAGTTGAATTACTATTTCCCCGGAAGCTACGGTTTAGAACAAATACAGCTTAAAAAAAATTTAGTATATTTTCTTTGGAAACCGCCTTGTACAAATCGTACATTGCAAACAGGAAAATTTCTTCTTCACTTTTATAAGATTTTACTCTTTTAATCTTCTATGTCTGTTTTTAATCAATCAAGAAGCCGAATTATTAATTTGGTTTTTGTAATGGCCTTTGTAGTTATAGTCGCCCGTTTGTTTTATTTGCAAATTCTTTCTTCTAAATATGGACAACTAGCCAAAAACAATGCTATTCTTGAAAAACCCATATATCCACCTCGAGGCCTGGTGTTTGATAAACACGGGAAAGTGATTGTAAATAACACTATGACTTATGATTTAATGGTAACTCCGGCACAGACAAAAGGCATTGATATTGATTTTCTGTGTAAACTGATAGAAATTGATACGGCAGAGTACAATCAAAGAATGCTCAACTCGATAATTAAAGCCGGAAGACAGGTTCCTTCCGTTTTTGAAGCATCTCTAACTCCACAGAAATATGCCCGCATTCAGGAAAATCTATGGAGGTTTCAGGACGGATTTTATTTGCAAGAGCGACCAGTGCGCAACTATCCAATAAAGGCTGGCGCAAATATTTTTGGATATATAGCTGAAGTAGATACAGGATATTTAAGACGACATGCAGAAGAAGGTTATAAAAGTGGAGAGCATGCGGGATTGACCGGATTGGAAGCCAGCTATGAAAAAGTCTTAAAGGGGCAAAAAGGAATAGAAGTATTGCTAAAAGACAAAGACAGTCGTATTCAAGGTTCTTATAAAAATGGAGAAAGAGATGTGCCGGCTATTGCAGGAAGTAATCTATATACCAGTCTGGACATGGAATTGCAGCAGTTTGGCGAAAAATTAATGCAAAATAAAGTGGGCTCCATTGTGGCTATAGATCCCCGTACTGGCGGTATCATTGCGATGGTTAGCAGTCCCACTTATGATCCCGGTTATTTAACAGGGCCTGATGCAAACAAGCATATCAGAGAATTGTTGTATAGTAATCCTCAATTGCCACTTTTGAATAGAGCAGTTAATGCTACTTATTCGCCTGGCTCTACTTTTAAAACCTTGCAGGCTTTGGTAGGTTTGCATGATGGTGTCATTTCAACTAGCACTACTTTTGGTTGTAATGGCGCTTTTTATGGTTGTGGTAGCAGCAGACCTATGAAGTGTCTTGATCCAGGTGTTTATTATTTGAAAACAGCAATCACACATTCGTGTAATACCTATTTTGCCAATGTAATGCAAAGGGTAATTAATAATCCAAGATATCCAAATATTGACAGTAGTCTTCGGGTTTGGGATAATTATATGTATGGCTTTGGACTGGGACATAAATTGGGTGTAGATGTACCTTCAGAAAAAAGTGGCATGATCCCCACTCCAGAGTATTTTAATAACCCAAAAATTCATGGCCCTGGAAAATGGAACTATTGTAGTTTCCGGTCTGTAAGCATTGGACAAGGTGAAGTAACAGCCACTCCATTGCAGGTGGCTAATGAAATGGCATACATAGCAAACAAGGGTTGGTATTATATTCCCCATATTGTGGATTCTATAGAAGATGGAGATAAATATGGATTATTGGAAAAGTATAAATCGAAAATAAATCCCATAGATATACCCGACAGTATTTTTGAAGCAGTCCACGACGGAATGCAGGGTGTAATGGAAGTCGGAACGGGTAGAGGTTCCAAAGTAGAAGGAATAACCGTTTGTGGAAAAACCGGTACTGTTGAAAATTATTTCAGGGGAGTAAAACAACCAAATCACTCTTTCTTTGCTGCCTTCGCCCCAAGAGAAAACCCTAAAATTGCTATCATGTGTGTTGTGGAAAACAGTGGTAGATATGGTGGCACCTATGCTGGCCCGATTGTGAGCCTTATGATTGAAAAATATATTAACGACAGTATTGCCCCAGGCAGAAAAGCACTTGAAACCAGAATTACGAATACTAATCTAATTCCGCCATTGATGAAGCAAAAAATGAATAGTATTGACTCAGCCAAAAAAGCGAGGGATAATGAAAAGAAGTTAATTCAAAATTCCATTACATTAACTGAGCAAGTAAACGACGTTGATCAGATAATTGTAAAAAAGAACAAATCAAAAATTCCTGCTAAACCTTCAGGTACAAACACTTCTATGTTGTATTCAATTGCAATGTTATTGCCCGAAGAAAATTATTTTCCATTTACAATAAAACTTGCTGTGAAATAATGAACCAGCGTAATCCGGAAATATCTAAGGGGATAGACTGGCTACTAGTGTGGTTATATCTGGCACTTTGTATTATTGGCTTGTTATGTATATTCTCTGTTGAGTACAGAAGCGGGGATAATATCTTGCAAAATTTGATTGGTTTTAAAAAGGAATATAGCAAGCAGTTCTTTTTTATGGGCATCAGTTTTGTAGTTGCCATTTTTATTTTACTTACTGACAGTAAATTTTTTACAGCAACAGCAAATCTTTCCTATTTATTTGGCATCTGTCTGATACTGGCCACATTCGTTGTCGGGAAAAATGTTGCTGGCTCCAAAAGTTGGATACCATTGGGGGTAATGAATATTCAACCTGTGGAAGTATGTAAAATCTTTACTTCTCTGGCAATTGCAAAATATTTATCATCTCCGGATCTTGATTTTCAAAAAACCAAAACTCAGCTTATTGCTGCTGCTATTGCATTTGCGCCAGCCATACTTTCAGTAATGCAAAAAGAGCCCGGTGCGGCACTGGTGTATTTTTCTTTTGCACTTGCTCTTTTTCGTGAAGGCCTTCCTGCAAAATATATCGTTGCTGTATTGTCATTAATTACATTGATTATTGCAAGTATCATTATTAAACAGGAAGTACTGTTTATTATATTAACATTAATCGCTTTACTGCTCATTTATATTGTAAAGCAACGAAAGAAAAGAAGCGGAAATATTATTACAGCAATTGTACTGGTTTGGATGGTGTCAGTAGGCGTGCAAAAATTTTTGGTTCCCACACTGTTCGAAAAAATATTGAAACCACATCAGGTAGTCCGCATTTTTGCATCATTTGGCATTGATGATTATCAGTTTAAAGACTCGGCCCGGGCTCAGGCAATACAAAAAGAGTTTAACAAATTGGGCACTACAAAAAAGGGTGACAAAGGAAAAGTAGAAAGTTATAATGTGCGGCAGTCGAAGATTGCAATTGGGAGCGGCGGATTTTCAGGAAAAGGATATTTAAAAGGGACACAAACCAGTGGAGATTTTATACCGGCACAGAATACGGATTTTATTTTTTCTTCTGTAGGAGAGAATTTTGGTTTTATGGGTAGCACAGTGTTGATGCTTTTGTATTTTGGTATGATGTTGCGTATTGTATTTGTTGCAGAAAGACAACGAAGCACTTTTAGCAGAGTATATGCTTATTGTGTTGCCGGTATCTTGTTTGTTCATGTATTTTTAAATATATGTATGACAATAGGATTAGCCCCTTCACCAGGTATTACACTTCCTTTTTTAAGCTACGGTGGCTCCTCGTTACTCACTTTTACAATTCTTCTTTTTATACTCATTAAGCTGGATGCAGACCGGCAAATGGTTTTAAGGTAACAAATGCATGAATGTGTTGCGACACTTAACGACACTGAATCTCTTACTTTTGTTTTTAATAAATTGGGGATTAGGTAGCTTTTATAATACGAATCGAATATGAAAATAATTCCACTTTCAGAAGGGACATTTACTATTGACAGGTCGAAACAGTTTTTACCATTTGAACTTGAAAAAGATATTATAACTGACAGGCCGCTGGGAAGTTTGCTCGTAGAGGTGCAACCTTTTGTAGTAATTACTTCAAAAGATATATTGCTGCTGGATACTGGATTGGGCTTTGAAATAAATGGAAGAATGCAGCTTCATAAAAATTTAATTGATGCAGGTATCAATCCATTGGAGGTAACTAAAGTTTTATTATCGCATTTGCATAAAGACCATGCAGGCGGTGTGGGGCTGGAGCGGGAAGGGCTTGGCGCAAGACTTTCATTTGAAAATGCAACTTATTTTGTTCAGCAAAAAGAATTTCAATATGCTTTTGAAAAAGGAGCACCATCATATATTATAGAGGAGTTAAATGCATTAAAAGAAAATGAACAGGTTCATCTGCTCAATGGAGATGGAGTGATAGATGATTATATTTCTTATCAGATAAGCGGAGCACATGCACCCTATCACCAGGTTTTTTGGATTAGAGATGAAGGAGATATTGTTTTTTATGGTGGTGATGAAGCACCTCAGTTAAAACAAATGAAACACAGGTTTGTGGCTAAGTATGACTATGACGGGAAAAAAGCAATGGAGCTGAGAACACAATGGTGGCAACAAGGAATGAATGAAGCTTGGACTTTTTTATTCTACCATGATGTAAAAAATCCGCTTTATGATTGTAAAAAACCGGATAAAGCCGGTTAGTGTTTAGTTGATTCTTTGAGTGATTATTTTATTTTGCCTGAATGGTTTTTCACGAATACGATTCTTTTTATTATCTCGGATGACTTCCATGGCTTTTTTTCTAAATTCATCTTCATAAAGATAAACTCTGTTCGCTTTTTTCTCATCCAGAATTTGTCTGAACTCGTTGCGATAGCGAATGCGAAGGTCAATTATTTTTTGTTTAAAAATAAGGCGGTCATCTTTGTACTGCCGATGCGTTTGTGCAAATTCACGAAAGTATCTTACAAAAACAGGGATAAATTTTTCTGATTCTGCCTTAGATAAACCCAACTTGTCTTGAACGTATTGCTGACAACGCTCTCTTAGTTTCCCTTCCTGTGCCGGCTCATCATTTTGTGAAAAGCCAGAAATGCAGGGAAGCATCATTATTAATAATATCGTAAACCACTTTTTCATTTCTAGTTTAGTTAGTCATTAAGATATCACCCATATCCTCGGTTTGTTGTTGAAAATCAGACAACTCTTCATCCGACACATCCTGCAAAAGTTGTTTTACTTCTTTAGTCTTTGCATCATTGGAAAGGGCAGTAGTTTCTTTACCATCCATTCCTGCATCTAAAAATTCAATGAGATTATCTTTTTGATCATCACTTAGGTTCTTAATATCTTTTTTCACTCCGGCTATAGCATCCCCTTTTATTGCTTTAGTTCCTGAAAAAAATTGAATACTGCCAAAGGCTATAAATCCAATAAGAACAGCGGCTGCTGCTAGTCGCAGCCATTTATGCCCGTAAATAGATTTTATTTTTACAACTGGTTTTATAGTTTCAACTACAGGAGTATTCACTACTTCAAAAAAGCCTGTAGGCACAGCATAAGGATTCTCTTTCTTCAATCCGCTAAGGAATGGAGATAAGATCTCCAATTCCTCTTTTGCGGTTTGATTTGCAATTGCCAACATCTTTTCGGGAAGATTGACAAAATAATCATTGGGTACGGAATAAGGCGTATTTTTTAAAATATTGCTCAAAACAGAAGAAAGACTCTTCAGTTCAGATTGTACAGGGTTTGATTCTAATTCTTTTATACGAGTTGAAATTTGGCTGATAAGATTGTCAAAATAATCTGTGGGAACCGTATAAGGATTGACGGTTTCAACCTCGGCTAGTTTGCTTTTTAGCTCGGTTAATTCGTTTAATATGTTTGAATTAAGTGACATTTTACATTATTACAGACGAAAATTGTAGTAAAAAGTTTAATGATTAATCATATAATCCTCAATTTTTTTAACAGCGTGATGATAACTGGCTTTTAATGCACCCTCGCTTGTTTCCAAAACCCGACTCATCTTCTCATAAGGCATTTCGTCATAATAGCGAAGTGTAAAAACTACACGCTGTTTTTCAGGCAGTTGTTGCATTGCAAGCTGTAATTTCCATTCAAGCTTATTAGCGTCAAAATGCTTGTCTGCCTTTATTTTATTACTCAAACCGCTTTCAACATCACTCAGGCTTACCGAAGTTCTTCTTTTTTGCTGCTCCAAATAGGTAAGACATTCATTGGTAGCTACACGATAGAGCCAGGTATAAAGCTGGCTGTCTTCTCTGAAATTTTCAAGCCCATTCCAGGCTCTTATTAATACATTCTGTAAAACATCGTTGGCATCATCATGTACTACCACCATACGGCGAATATGCCAGTACATTTTTTCCTGGTATTTTTTTATAATACTTGTATATGCTTTTTCTTTAGTAGCCGGGTTGCGGAATTGACTTAGTAATTCGCTATCGTTGATTGTGGTAAGAGACATGCGTCCGTTTCTTTGGCTTCCTTAGAATGTGGAAATTGGAAAATGTTTAATTCTTATTTTTCTTAAAAAAATACTAATACAGACTCAAAAATAATAGAGGCTGCTCAAAATATTTGAAAATTTTTTTTATGATGCTTAAAAAAATATAGTTTATCAGGAATTTTTCCTGGTTAATACTTTTTCTGCAGCTTCAACAATGTCCGGAATATCTAATTTATATTTCTTTAATAACTGCATGGGTGTTCCGCTTTCTCCAAATGTATCATTGGTGCCAACATATTCAATTGGTACAGGAAAATGTCGAGAAGCACACCTTGCAATACTATCGCCCAGTCCACCAATAATATTATGCTCTTCGGCTGTAACAGCACATTTGGTTTTGCGAAGCGATTGTATAACTGCCGCTTCATCCAATGGTTTTATCGTGTGTATATTGATAACCTCTACACTGATTCCTTTTTCCTGAAGAATGGCTCCAGCCTGAATGGCATTCCATACCAAATGACCACAGGCGAATATGGAAACATCGGTGCCTTCGGAAAAAATCTGCGCTTTGCCTATTTCAAATGGCCGATCGGTAGTAAAAATGGGCCATGAGGGGCGGCCAAACCTTAAATAAACAGGGCCGTTAAAATCAGCAATGGCAATGGTAGCAGCTTTTGTTTGGGCATAATCGCAAGGTACTATTACCGACATACCGGGCAACATTTTCATCATTCCTATATCTTCCAGTATCTGATGTGTGGCACCATCTTCGCCCAGCGTTAATCCGGCATGTGAGGCGCATATTTTTACATTTTTTCCACTATATGCAATGGATTGTCTTATTTGATCATAAACTCTTCCTGTTGAAAAATTGGCAAAAGTGGTAGTGTAAGGAATCTTTCCACCAATAGTAAGACCTGCGGCTATGCACATCATATTGGCTTCAGCAATGCCGCATTGTATAAATCTGTCAGGGAATTCTTTTATAAATGGATGAAGCTTTAATGAACCAGCAAGGTCAGCAGTCAGCGCAACAATATTTGAATTTTTGCGAGCGGCTTCTAATATGCCATCTCCAAATCCGCTGCGTGTATCTTTACTTCCTGTTGATTGAATTTCTTTAAGCATAATTTGATAGAATTAATGCAAAGTAAAGGATTTGAAACCTGAATTGCTTTTACAAAAATGTTTTTAAATAATTGGAATTAAGATTTAGTTTAATCCGGGTGACGGTTTATTCATTATTGCTTCGTCTTGTTTCATTTTTTGCTCCCAGTTCCAGGCTGTGCGAATGATATCATCCAGATGATATTTAGTTTCCCATCCCAATTGATTTTTTGCAAGATCATTATTGGCATAAATTGCCACTACATCTCCGGCACGACGGGATCCTTCTTCAAAATTTAATTTCATTCCACTCACTTTTTCAAATGTCTGAATGGCCTCTAAAACGGTAACGCCATTACCAGTACCCAAATTAAAAATTTCTGATTGAGATTTATTTTGTTGACGTTCCAGATATTTCAATGCTAAAGTGTGGGCATGGGCTAAATCGCTAACGTGTATAAAATCTCTGATACAGGAGCCATCTCGGGTTTCATAATCAGTACCAAAAACTGTCATTTTTTTTATTTTTCCAATTGCAGTTTGGGTAATAACAGGTACGAGATTGGAAGGCTGACCCAAAGGCATTTCGCCAATGATATTGCTTGGATGTGCGCCAGCTGGATTAAAATATCTAAGTAGAATACAGGGGATACCAGAACTTTTTGCAAAATCTGAAATAATTTGTTCTCCCATTTGTTTGGTAGCGCCATAAGGCGATTCAGGAGGCATTAATGGCGTGGTTTCGGTAACAGGAATTTCTGCAGCATTACCATAAACTGAGCAGGAGGAAGAAAAGACAAAATGAGGGATATGAAATTCCTGAACACATTTCAAAAGATTTACTAATGATGTTATATTGTTTTCATAGTAAAGCAATGGTTCTTCCACAGATTCGCCAACGGCCTTATATGCTGCAAAATGAATGATGCCATAGATGTCTTTATTTTCCTGAAATATGGCATGTGTGTCATCAAAATTGCAAAGATCAACTTTGTAGTTTTTTATTTTCTTGCCTGTTATCTGTTCAGCACCATTTAGCATTGCCGGGGTTGATCTGGAGTTGTTGTCAACTGAAATAAGATCGTATCCGTTTTCAATAAGATCTACTATAGTGTGAGAGCCGATATAACCGCAGCCTCCTGTTACAAGTATTTTAGACATAATAAAAAATTCCAGACAAAAGTCCGGAATTTTTATAAGATGAAAAATTCAATGTTAGTGAAACTTACTGACGATATAATATGCAGCAGCAGCCAATAAGGCACTTATAGGTATTGTAAGTATCCATGCCCATATTAAATTGATAGTAACACCCCAGCGAACAGCGGATAATCTTTTGGTAGCGCCCACTCCAATTATACTACCCGTTATGGTGTGTGTGGTTGAAACAGGAATACCCATTTGACCTGTAAAGAATAAAGTAAATGCACCCGCTGTTTCAGCAGCAACTCCTTCCAATGGTGTTACTTTTGTAATTTTTGTGCCCATTGTTTTTACGATTTTCCAGCCGCCACTTAAAGTGCCTAAACCAATTGCAGCATAACAGGCTAATGGCACCCAAAATGGTAAACTTTCAAAGTCCTGAATTTGCCCGCTGGCAATTAATGCAGCGCCAATTATTCCCATTACTTTTTGTGCATCATTACCTCCATGGCCTATACTAAAAGCTGCGGAACTGAATAACTGGAGTCTTTTAAACATATTGGCCATTCTATAAGCCGTCGGAGTTCTTATTTTTTCAACATAGATATAAACAAGACAAAAGAGTGCCGCAACAAAAACCAGCCCCCAGGCAATTTCAGTATTATCGGCTTTTATTAATTCACTTTTGAATGCATTTTCAATATTGTAATCCGTTAATTTCTTTTTTACTTTAGCAAGATTCTGATCATAGATATAATAAATCGAACGTAAGGCCTTCATGGTGCTGTCAAGTGTAATTTCTTTTTTCAGATATTGAGACAGCGGTATTTCGTATTTTTCAGTTTCTCTTTTTTCAATTTTAAATTCATTGGCAATTGCTTCATCTTCTATTGCCATTGATTCATGTACCAGATAATTATTGGCATTTCTTACTTCGTCTTTTAAGCGACTTACTTCAATGTCTTTCAAAAGCCCCTGATCAAATACTATTTTCGCAATTTTTTCAGCTCCCAGTTTGTCGTAGTCTTTAACAAGCAACTTTATTTTTTGAAATTTAGGAGTTGCTTTGTCCAACTTGGCTTTTGCAGCCGCATATTCGGCAATTGCAATAGAATCATTTGGATTTTTTTCTAATTTTTCCAAAGCAATCTTTTCTGTCTTTTCAAAACGATCCATTTTTAAGAACTGGTTGACTTTTTTTAGTTGGTTCGCTTGTTCAAAATTGTCAAACATGAAAAAGGTGAGTGCCGTTGCAATTGCTATAATACCAATTCGTAACCACACATTTCTCATAACGGTAACTATGGTAATAAACATAGATATCACCATACCAATAATGGGTGCCAGAAAAATGAAAAGAATGATCTGAATAATTATATTGCTTTCTATCACTTTTGACCAGGAGATGCCCCATCCATGTTGCATAATGGCGTGTGTAAGTGCTGCACCAGCAAAACCACCAATCAATGTATGTGATGAAGAAGAAGGAATGCCATACCACCATGTGGCCAGATTCCAAATGATGGCTGCAATAAGACCCGATAAGATAACAGGAAGTGTTATAAACTCTTTTGTAACAGTTTTACTTATCGTGTTTGCAACGGTATGGTCTTTAAATACCCAAAAAGCCACCATATTAAACATAGCAGCCCAAAGCACTGCCTGAAATGGCGTTAATACTTTTGTTGAAACGACTGTTGCAATGGAGTTGGCTGCATCATGAAATCCATTGATGTAGTCAAAAATCAGTGCTAGAATGATTATGGCTATTACTAAAGTCATAATGAAAGGTCTTGGTTGATGATACGAAAAAGAATTATGCGTATTTAATGATAATAGACTCTATCACGTTAGCGGCATCTTCACATTTATCTGTAGCCAGCTCCATTACCTGATATATTTCCCTTTTCTTAATAACTTCTTTGGCATCGGGTTCGGTTTCAAACAAGCGTTCAATACTCATATCAAAAAGATCATCAGCCTGATTTTCATAACTGTTTACTCTTACCAAAGATTCAGTTATGCTTTTCATATTCTTCATATTACGCAACTGACCTACTGCCGATTTTAATTCTGCTGCACTCATTTGAATCACTTCTGCTAATTTTTGAAAACCAATATCATTGGGGTTTACCCTATAAAAGTTTATCTTTTTTGCAGATGAATAAATGTAATCGGCAATATCATCCAAGGAAGTAGCAAGGTAGTGAATGTCTTCTCTGTCAAATGGCGTAATAAAATTTCTGCCCAGCTCTGTAAAAATATTATGAGTGAGGTCGTCATTATCATGCTCTAAATCTTCAATTTGAGTAATCAAAACAGCTCGCTTATCAAAATCGGCTTCTCCTACCAATTCTCTTAGTTTATCACTCATTATTGCAACATTGGCTGCTACCTTTTCAAAAAGTTCATTAAAAATTTTGGTTTTCGGCATGAATATTTTAAACAGTGAATTAAGTGCCATAATAATGGTTTTAGTGTAATGACAAAAGTAATCTGCTGATTCCTGATTTCTTAATATTTATTAAGACTTAATAATTTATTAATATTGGGTTGATAATTCTTTATGATTTTTGTAATTATTATTTGATAAAATGTGTCTAATTCATTTCTTGACTCTTGATTCTCAAAGCGTGATGAGAAAATCTTCAGTTTGTTTGATTTCTTTTTTTTTACTATTTACAAATGCAAAAGCGCAGCGTTTTTTATCAGATTTGGATTCCAGCTTTTATATTAAGGACACTGTAAGGCCAGTTGTCAAACGCTTTTCCAATTTAAGAATCACAGGTTATATTCAGCCTCAGTTTCAGTTGGCATCTGCAAAAGGAGTTGAGTCTTATGAAGGAGGCAGTTTTTCACCTCATTCTCAGTCAAGATTTATGTTGAGAAGGGCCCGAGTTAAAATTGAGTATGTTCTCCCTTCAAAAGAATCTGGTGTTCCTGCTGCCTTTTTTGCTTTTCAGGTGGATGGAACAGAAAGAGGCGTAGCAATAAGAGATATGTTTTTGAAACTGTTTGAAACAAAAAAGCAAATGTTTTCAATAACTGCTGGTTTGTTTGCCCGGCCTTTTGGTTATGAAGTTAATCTTTCTTCTGCTTACAGAGAAATGCCAGAAAGAGGAAGAATGTCGCAAATATTAATGCCTCGTGAACGGGATATTGGCGCAATGATTTCTTATGAGCCAATAAATAAGAAAAGAAAATCTTCACAAATAAAATTTGATATAGGCGTATTTAACGGGCAGGGATTGGCGGGCAGCACCGATTTTGATAGTCGCAAAGATGTAATCAGCCGAGCTTATTTTAAACCATACGAGGTAAATGATTTCACAATTTCCGGAGGGCTTTCATTTTTAAATGGTGGTTGGAAAAATGGAACGAAATATGTTTATAAAAACGGGATGGCTCAGAATGGCGATAATATATTTAATGTCGACTCTTCACTTTCCAATTTAGATAAAATTGCACCTCGTCATTATTATGGGGCAGATATTCAGTTAAAGAAGGATCATCAATGGGGTACTACAGAACTTCGTGCTGAATACTGGTTTGGTACGCAGCCAGGTACCATCAATACTAGTATCAGTCCGGGAGCATTGCCTGTTGCCAATGGCAATCCCTTGCCCACTTATATTCGTTCTTACAATGGTGCATTATTTTATTTTCTTCAAAATATTGTAAACGAAAAACATCAGTTGTTGTTGAAATATGACTGGTATGATCCGAATATAAAAGTAAAAAAGCTGCAAATTGGAAAGCCGGGTACCAACCTTACACCGGCAGATATAAAGTTTGCTACTACTGGCATTGGGTATATTTATAATTTCAATAAGCAAACCAGATTAGTGCTTTGTTATAGTTTGGTGTCAAATGAAATTACAGCGTTGCCCGGTTTTACTTCACAGTTGAGTGATAATGTGTTTACTTGCAGGTTGCATTTTATTTTCTAAAATTTATTTCAAATTTCTTAAAGTTTACAATCAGTTAATATTGTCATAACATTATAGTAACATAATCAAATCAGTTTTGCAGCAAATCATAATGATATGCTTCAAAAGCTACACCTGATTATTGGATTTGTTTTTGTATCCTTAGGATCCGCATTGGGGCAGTTGCAAACAGTGATACTGTCAGGCAAAATAAGAGATGCTCATAATCACCCTGTTGTTGGTGTTACAGTTACAATCATTTCTACCGCCAGGGGTACAGTATCTGACCTTGATGGCATATATAACCTTTCGCTCATACCTGGGAAAAAATATGAATTGGAGTTTTCTGCTATTGGATATGAAACTAAAATCGTTACAGATGCAGAGGTATTTATTGGCAACACAAATACATTAAACATTACACTTGATGTTAAAGAGAAAATGAGTGAAAATGTAACTGTAGTAGCAAAACGATCGAGTGCAAGAAAAGAAACGATTAATTCCCTCATTGCATTTCAAAAAAATAGCAATACTGTTACTTCCGTTATTTCTGCAGAAAGTATAAGGCTTTCCCCTGATAAAAGCGCTGGGGAGGTTGTCAAACGTACACCAGGAGCAAGTTTACAAGAGGGAAAATTTGTGATTATTAGAGGCCTTGCTGACAGGTATAACCAAGCAATGCTAAATGGTATTCTAATGACCAGTACTGAGCCTGACAGAAAAACTTTTTCTTTTGATTTGATTCCGGCTCAAATGATTGATAATATTATTGTCAATAAAGCATTTGTTCCTGAGTTTCCTGGGGAATGGGCGGGTGGACTGATACAAGTAAATACAAAAGATATTCCTTCTAAAAGTTTTTTTAATTTTCAATTGGGTACAGGTTTAAACTCACAAGTTGTAGGCAATAATTTTTATAAAGACAAGGGAGGAAAATTTGATTGGCTGGGAATTGACGATGGAACCAGATCGCTTCCGTCAGCCTATAAACGTAAATCAGTTTTCGATACGTTAAATGCATTGCAAAAAACTAATATGGGAAGGCAAATGCGCAATGCATGGGAGCCCTATCAGTCAGTTGCTCCAATAAATTTTAGTTTACAAGTAAATGGGGGAATAAATGGGAAGCTGTTTCGTAAAAAATTTGGTGCTACGTTTGGAGTTGTTTACAATAAATCCAACAAATTGGTGCAAATGACCAATCGCTCAAATGCTCTTGCCTCAAATATTTTTACTATCAATTATGATTTTTCTGATACACGTTATACTCAAGATATTAATGCAGGTGTATTGGGTAGTTTTACCTTACAGCTAAATTCAGTAAATAAAATATCAATCAAATCAATATTAAATGTAATTACTACAAACGCAGTTACTAAACGAAGCGGAGATGAATTTACCAGGGATGAAATTATTTTAGGCACAGAATTAACTTTTAAACAGAATACTTTTTTTTCAATACAGACAAACGGAGAGCATGAACTTTCAAAAACTTGGAAACTTAAATGGCAGGGAGCTTTTAATATATTAGACGGATATATACCAGATCAGCGCAGAATTACTTATTCACGTATGCGCAATACACAAAACCCTTTCTTACTGCTTATTTCTAATTCTTTATCTCAACAAAGTGGTAGCCGTATTTTTCAAAATCTTAGCGATTATATTGGAACTGTAGGTGGAGATATTACCTATAACTTTAAATGGCTTGGCCAGAAGCAATCTATAAAAGCAGGTTATATGCTGCAGATTAAAGACAGGCTGTACGATGCAAAGCTTTTTGCTAACTACCTTACTCAGGATAATCTTATTTTAAGAAAATTAGCTGCTGATGTAGTTTTTGCTTCTGAAAATTTTGGAAATGGAATTGATAATAAATTTGGTTTTGATGCTATAAAAGGGAACAACTTCAGATACCTTGCAAATACAATTTTAAATAGCGGGTTTTTTCAATTTCATAATCAAATTTCAAAGCAAATTTATGTAGTTGGAGGACTTAGAGTAGAGCATTTCGATCAACTAGTTGGAAGTGTAAAAAGCTGGGACCCACGACATATTCATTCTTCAATTACAGATTTTTTACCAGGCTTTAATTTCACGTTGAAGTTAAACCAGAAAGTCAATTTCCGGCTGTCAGCATCTCAAACCGTTATTAGGCCCGAACTGAGGGAATTGTCCTTTCTAAATCTTTACGATTTTGAATTGAATGCCTCAGTTCAGGGCAATCCACTTCTGAAAAGAACAAAAGTTTCTAACTTGGATATCAGGTATGAATTATATCCTTGTGAAGGGGAAATTCTTACAATTGGTTTGTTCTTAAAGTACTTTAAAAATCCAATAGAGCAATTTTATAATGAAGGAGCAGGGGGGGCAAGTACATTTAGCTACCAAAATGTAAATCAGGCAATTTCTAATGGAATTGAAATTGAAGTTAGAAAGAAATTAGACTTCAGCAGGATTTTTAGGAAGTTCACATTTCAAGCAAATGCCTCTATAATTAGCAGTAAAGTAAGCGATAAAAATTTTGGGATAAACAGGATTATGCAAGGCCAATCCCCATATGTTTTAAATATGGGCTTACAGTATGATCTTCCTAAAAAAGGGATTAATGCAACATTACTTTTTAATCAAATCGGACAGCGCATTTATTTGGTTGGCGATCTGAGCTCGGGTGCTGGTTCACCTGATATTTATGAAGCTGCCAGACCCTTGTTTGACTTTCAAGTAAGTAAAAAATTTAGTAATAAAAAAGCGGAGTTAAAACTAAGCATTTCAGATTTACTGAATGCGACTCAATACTTCTATCAAAACAAAATTAATAGTAAACGTTCGCTTCAAAAAAATGAAGATGCTTACAGGTTTACAAGAAAAACTGGTTCTGTATTTAGTCTAACATTTAATTATTCTTTATAAATAATAAAAATCAAAAAATGAAAAAATTTATATTTTTTGGAGCCGTAGTCATTATTATGCTACAAACTAATTGTAGAAAGATTGAGACAGACGGAGAAATTCAGGTTGTTATTGTAAATGGTGGGGGCGCATCAAATTCAGGACAAACCATTACCCTACAGGGGCGAATCAATGCTGACACGATATTGAAAAAACAAAATATATATATCTTAAAGGGATTGGTGTATATGGTGGGAAATCATACAATGACCATAGAAGCAGGAACGACTATCAAAGGCTCATTTAGCGGTGGTGATGTTGCAGCATTAATCATAACCAGAGGTTCTAAACTAAATGCGATTGGCACTCCAGTGGAACCAATTGTGTTTACATCAGCATCGCCCAATCCTCAATCTGGCGACTGGGGAGGTATAGTGATTTGTGGAAAAGCTCCAATAAACACCAGTTTCAATAATATTAGTGGCTTGTTTCAGGTTGAAGGAGGAATTGATAATTCAAACGGAGATGGCTTGGCTGGTTCAGGTGATGCTGTAGCTCCAATTGCATTGGATGATGACAATTCAGGGACTTTGAGTTTTCTTAGAATAGAGTATGCAGGATATGCCTTTCAGCCTGATAAAGAAATTAACAGCCTCACTTTGGCAGCAGTAGGTAGTGGAACAACTATTGATCATGTTCAGGTTGCTTATGCCAAAGACGATGCTTTTGAATGGTTTGGTGGTAGAGTAAATTGCAAATACCTTGTTTCTTATAAAACTCAAGATGACGATTTTGATACAGACAATGGTTACAATGGTAAAGTACAGTTTGGCTTAGTGTTTCGTGATTCTGTAATTGCAGATATATCAAACTCTGAAGCTTTTGAAAGTGATAATAATGCAAGTGGTACAACTGCAATGCCCAAAACGTCTGCAATCTTCAGTAACATTACTGCAATTGGCCCCAAGGCAACTACAGCCAATATCGGCAATTCATTATTCAGGGGTGGCGCACATATTCGCAGAAATAGTGGTGTTTCAATTTTTAATTCAATTATAATGGGATGGCCACGAGGTATAGAAATTGATTGTACTACCGGTTCTTCAACTGTTTTGAATATTGAGGACAGTACTTTGAGGTTAAGAAATGTTACACTTGCAGGAAATGCGGTTAACCTGCGGTTTTCTGGAAGTGGAGGAAATACAATTACAGGCGACCCTTCATTAGCTACATGGTTTAATAACACTTTTTATAATAACGATTTGCTTACAAATGCAGCGGATGTAAAATTGATTCAGCCCTTTAACTATACAGCGCCGGATCCTACTCCTTTTGCCGGGTCCAATGGAAATCAAAAAATTCTTAATGGAGGAAGTTTTAATGATCCAAAATTTGCTGGGGATGATTTCTTTGACAAGTCTGTAACTTTTCGTGGGGCAGTAGCTTCAGCCGGAGTTTATGCTTCCTGGTGGAAAGGGTGGACTAGATTCAATTACAAATAATCAGTAAAAATTTGAGTATTTAATGAGGGCTCTGTGATTTCAGAGCCTTTTTAATTATTTTTTGCATCAATAGTAAATCCAATCGTAGTACCTACATTTAATTTACTGCGTACATGAATACTTTGTCCATGAGCTTCGATAATGTGTTTGCAGATAGCCAGACCTAATCCACTACCGTTTTTGTCCAGGCTTCGTCCTTCTTCTGTTCTAAAAAAACGTTCAAATATGCGAGCAATATTTTTTTCTTCTACACCAATTCCATCATCACTTATTTCAATTAATATCTGCTTGTCATCTGTTTTATAAATACTGGCTGTAATACTTCCATTTTGTTTACCGTATTTAATTGAATTCTCTATCAAATTGGCAAACACCTGTCGCATTTTTTGTTTGTCTGCAAAAACGGTAAGTGGCGACTCGCATCCTTTTTTTATTTGGAGATGTATTTTTTTTGCTTCAGCTATTGCGGAAAAGCTTTCGTACACATCCCTTATTAGTTCCTGAATTACAAAATTTTCTCTGCTTAGCTTTAATTCGCCCCTTTCCAGGCTGGAGATTTCATCCAGATCGGCAAGCAAGTGATTTAGCCTTTCAATATTTTTTGCAATTTTTGAAAGATATTTTTTTCGTGCATCAGGCTCAATTGGTGCATTTGATATTAAAATTTCTACATAACCCTGAATAGCAAATACAGGTGTTTTGAATTCATGTGAAAGGTTTTGAAGAAACTCTTTTCGAAAATGCTCTGTACTTCGAAGCAGTTCCAGTTGTTCTACGTTTTCAGCTGCCCATTGCTCCACATCCTCCCGCACTTCATCAATACTTTTTTGAGGCAACACATATTTGTAAAACGTTTCTTCCCGCTTTGTCGCTTTTGTTTTATTAATAAACTTGTAAATAAGTTTTATTTTACGGTAAATAAAACGTTCCAGTACAAATAAAATGAGAAAGTAACTTCCAGTAAAGAAAATGATAAATGAAGCAATTGCCCACAGCCATTTTTTTTCAACGGCCAGCACCAGCAAACTTTCTGGTAATGCCAGTATGAGTGCTGTTAATAAAGCAATTTGCCTTGGTGTAATGTTTTTAGTTGAAAACATAGGACGAAGGTAAAGACAGAAAGCACAATTAAATTTTTTGAACTATACTTCAAACTTGTAACCCACACCCTTTACTGTTGTAATGCAATCTATGCCAAGCTTCTGTCTTATTTTCCGAATATGTACGTCAATTGTTCTGTCGCCCACTATAACATCGTATCCCCAAACCTGATTTAAAATTTCATTTCTTAAAAATACTTTTCCTGGTTTTTGAGCTAAAAGATAAAGCAACTCAAATTCTTTTTTGGCTAAGGCAAATTCGGTTTCTCCTATGGCAATCACAAATCGCTCAGGATCTATAACCATTTCCCCCATTTTAATAATTCCATTTCCCTTTTTTCCTGTTCGTCTTAAATGGACATGTATCCTGCTCAATAAGACTTTGGGACTTACAGGTTTACTAATATAGTCATCAGCGCCCACCTCAAGTCCTCTTACATGAGTTGCTTCGTCATTCAATGCAGTTAAAAAGAGAATGGGAGTTTCTTTGAATTTAATCTGAGCTTTTAAAAGCTCACACACTTCCATGCCGTTTTTTTTTGGCATCATCATGTCCAAAATTATTAAATCAGGATTGATGCGGTGAGCAAGATCTAAAGCTTCCACCCCGTCTTTTGCTAAATGTACCAAATAACCTCCGGCAGTAATATGAAATTGCAAAATCTCCAAAATATCCGGCTCGTCATCAGCAATTAAAATAGTGTGGATTTTTTCTGACAAGTTATTTTTTTGCAAACCTAATTGTAATTACACCTGTAGAAAAATATGTAGTATCAATAAGTCAAAAATTAATGAAATCTTAATAAAGGGAAAAAATAAAAAGATCGACCTTATTACAGCTATTTATGGGTTTTTATCGTCTTTGAAGGTGATTTGAATTCTGTAGTAATCATTTCATGGATTAAATTTGCATAATATTTTTATGAGATTAGTTTTTAGATACAGTTTAGTGTTATTAACCGGGCTTTTGTTTCATTCTTTGTCTTTTGGGCAATGTAATGCCGATTCGGTTAAAGACTTTAAGCCAAAACAAAGGCAGTATTGGCATGATGAAGTTGATGATGCTCAGCATAGCCTTCTTAAATGGGATGGTACCGATGATGGGCATTTGAAAGTTTCTAGCGACGAAACGGTGAACTTCCTCGTCAATCAAACCGCTACAACCGGTATAGATTGTTTTCAATACAGAGTAGAAAACGACAGCACAATGGGTGCACAAAAAAAAATCGGTTATTTACGATGGTATGCCGAGTTTTTGAGAATGGTTCAAAGAAATTGGTCTGACAGAAATCCACGTGACAAAGCTCAACGCTTAAAACCTGTACAACTACCTTCAATATTAGAATCATTTGAAAAAGCTTTGGATGCAAATGGAAAAGGATACTCTTTATTAAATGTTATAAATGATCTGGATTATGCTTCCGCTTCCATAATTCTTAAATCAGCAGCTTTTCAGCAAAATCCTGAACTACAATCCAGCAGAGATGAAGTAATAAGAAAATACTGTGTAAACTACCCCGACAAGATTTTATCAACCTTAACCGAGTATCCTAATCTTCCGTTTGCAGACACGCTGATAAAAATGGCTGCCCGTAATAATCCTAAAGAACTGTATGACTACTCTCAAGCTAATAACCGGTTGGGTGTAAGGATACGTTCTCTCAAAGACAATTTGTTAGTGAGTACTATTGTTGCTATGTCAAAAAGTAAAGATGGGCAACAATATTTTTGTTTTCTTGATAATATTCTTAATGGGAAAGTGAGTTATGCAGAAGTAGATGAGGCAAAGTCGGATTCTCTGAAGTATTACCGATTGCTGGTTAAAACTCATATTGATTATGTAGAAAGGGCTATCAATAAAGACACTGCTTTTGAGTTTGAAACACTCAGCATGCGAATGATGCAAAAGGCAAAAGAAAATTTTGTAAATATTATCAACGGCCTGCATACCGAATCTGCAGAAGTGAGATTTAAATCAATTCAAAATCTTACACCACAGGAGCTTTATTATCTGGCTGTCTCCGGCGATGGTATTATATATACCTCAAGTTTTGTAAGAGGCGTTTTCCCATTAATGTTGAAAAAGTTGAATAATCGTGGAGATTCCATTTTGAAGCTCGTTTATTTTGATAAGTACCGAAAATTTATCAAAATGTGTGCTGGTTATAACCAATTAGGAAATTATCTGGCTAGTTTTCCAAAACCCGCAAATCCTGCCGACATGAGTGATGCAGAAATGCTGATGAAGTCATTTGTAAAAAATCTGGAAAAAGCTAAAGGATATGAAGACGCCGTTGATGTGGCAGATTCTTATGCCAGTATTGCGGAGACTTTAAAACCGCTGGCAGATGAAATTCTTCGTAATGTACAAGAGAACTATCAAACGAATATTATTGAACAAAATAAAAAGGGGATTGCTATTTATAAAATTTTGAAATATCTCTTTCTTTCAGCTGACAGTACTCAAAAAATTGATTTAACTAAAGAGCTGGGCATTCCACCTGTTTATGATGTGCCTTATATAGCTTTAAAAAATGACAGCGGTCGTGTAATTATGCAACAATTTTTTTATGGTGATAAAGACGGGCAGGGCGTTTTTAATGGTTTTTTAAAAGCATTTACAAATTCCAATTGGAAAATTATTCCTTCGGAGCAATGGGTGGAAGTGAGATCTGTAAAGGGAAAACCCGTATCAATTTTTGCCAATAGGGCCTTAAACGAAGAAGATGGATTAGACGAAAAAGCTCAAAAAGCATTAGGAGCGTATCTGGAAAAAAACAAACTTTTCCCAACGGTAACTATTCATCGTGGACATAGCTATTATGCTGATGCAACAATTGCTCAAATGTTTCCCAGTTCAAAAATTGTTTTTATGGGTTCTTGTGGGGGCTACCGATTATTGCATGATATTCTTACGGTTTCGGATGATGCACATATAGTAGCTACCAAACAGATTGGGGATACAAAAGTAAACCTGCCATTCGTTGTACTCATCGCAAATAAAGAAAGAATGGGGCAGGATATAAATTGGATTCCATTCTGGCATGAGTTAAGGGCAGCTTCCAGCTCTTCAGAATTTGACGATTATGTACCTCCATATAAAAATCTGGGTGCATTATTCATTAAAGCATATAAAATTGCATTAAGGGAAGAAGAATAGACTATGGGAACACTTAGATTTGTGCTTCTTTAATTTTTATTTTTTGTCAACTACCTCAAAAACATTTTTTGATTTTAATCTGTTGCGCAGGGTATTTCATTATGCACAACCTTACCGAAATAAACTTTATTTATCAATTGCTTTAGCAATTTTGCTTGCAATCATCACCCCATTCAGACCATATTTAATAAAATTAACAGTTGATAATTATATAGCAGGCGATCAACAAGCTGCCTACACCCAGTGGAATTTCAGTATTGCCGAAATGCTTGTATGGATCACATTGATTCAAATTGGACTTGTAATTATTGAGACCTTATTCAGATTCATTTTCACTTTTACTACTGCAGTTTTGGGCCAATCGGTTGTGAAAGATCTGAGAGTGAAAACCTATGAAAAAATTCTCAATCTGAACCTGAGGCAGTTTGATAAAACACCCATTGGAACTTTAACAACCAGAACTATTAATGATATAGAATCCATAAATGAAATTTTTTCTGATGGGCTAGTGCCTATCATTGCTGATTTGCTTACAATAGTTTGTGTGCTGGGTATGATGATTTGGCTTGATTGGCGACTTACATTGATTGCTTTGATTCCTTTTCCCATTATGCTTATAGCCACTTACTATTTTAAAGAAAGCATCAACCGATCTTTTTTAAAAGTTAGAAATGCTATAGCCTCTTTAAATGCATTTGTTCAAGAGCATTTGAGTGGAATGCATGTTGTACAATCCTTTGCAAGTGAAAACAAGGAATTTGGAAAGTTTAAAAAGATAAATAAAGAACACCGACAGGCAAATATCAAAGCCATTTTTGCATATTCAGTTTTTTTTCCAGTAGTAGAAATAGTTTTGGCATTGTCCATTGGCTTGGTAGTATGGTGGACGGCCCGAAATACATTGCAACTTCATCACGGTCAGGAGGGCACTATTATGGCTTTCCTGCTTTATCTTAATTTACTATTTCGTCCTTTGCGAATGTTGGCCGATAAATTCAATGTATTACAAATGGGTATGATTGCCAGCGAAAGAGTATTTAGAGTATTGGATAATGAAGATGTAATGAAAGAGCCTGATCAAAGTAAAAAATACGCCCCTCAAAAAGTGGATGGTGCCATTCAGTTCAGCAATGTGTGGTTTGCATATGATGATGAGAACTATGTGCTGAAGAATATTAATTTTTCTGTTCAGCCGGGCGAAACTATTGCTATCGTTGGTCATACAGGTAGTGGAAAAACGACCATCATAAGTTTATTGAACCGATTATATCATATCCAAAAGGGAGCAATAGAGATAGACGGAGTAAATATTGATCAATATGATCCTGATATTCTGCGGAAAAATGTGGGTGTTGTTTTGCAGGATGTTTTTCTTTTTTCGGGTTCTGTTGCCGATAATATTACATTGCGCAACCCTGAAATAACAAGAGAAAAAGTAATAGCGGCAGCCCGGTTGATTGATATGCACGATTTTATTATGAAATTACCTGATGGTTATGATTTTAATGTGATGGAGAGGGGGGCTACCCTTTCATTAGGCCAGCGGCAGATGTTGTCATTTATCAGGGCTATTCTTTATAATCCGGCAATTCTGATTTTAGATGAAGCCACCTCCAGTATTGATACGGAAAGTGAACAACTAATTCAACATGCAATAGATGCTTTAATTAAGGACCGAACCTCAATCGTTATTGCTCATCGATTAAGTACAATTCGTAAAGCGAATAAAATAATAGTATTAGATAAAGGCGAAATTTTAGAAGCCGGCACTCATGATGATTTGATGAAAAAAGGTGGTTTTTATAGTAAGCTTCATGAAATGCAATATCAACAAAACCAATCAAAAACTGAAACCCCTCCGGTTTGATTTATGGTTAACCTTGTGCCGAATTTCTTCAGATTAATTTTTTTTAGAACAGACATAATGTAATTTTCTGATTTCTGATTCGGAAAAGCTGGGCTACTACTGCTCAGTTGCTTGATTGTCAACTATAAATCAAGCATTTAAGTTTTATGAGACTAAGGGTAACTATGGTCTTGTTTTCATTTAACAATTGCAAAAAAAAATCCTAAACAGGATATCTAAATTTTCCCTTTAAATTCTTTCATCCAAAGCAAAATTTCACTGCCACAACCTTATCTTTGCGCCAAATTTCAGAAGCGGCATGACATCCAGACGTCTCAAATCCTTACTGGTAGCGGTTTTCAGCATATTTTGTATCAGTTTTTCTGTACCTGCACTGGCAGGTGGCGGTGAAGGTGATCCCAAAGCTGCAAAAGAAGAAAATATTGGCGACATCATTTTTACCCACGTTTTGGATGGTCACGAATTTCACTTTTTTAATGCCAGTGTTCCACTGCCGATTATATTGTATTCTCCTCAAAGAGGTTTTACTACGTTCATGTCTTCGGCATTTCATCATGGCGAGCATGCGCATAATGGGTATAAGATTTTAACCAAGCATAATATTGAAGAAATGGGGTTGGATCCCAAAACCTTCAAACCCGAACAAATAATACCTGTAGATGCAAGTGGCAATTTTGATTCTTCAGCAAAAGTGTATGACATTTCACTTACCAGAAATGTAGTACAAATGTTATTGGCACTGGTGCTGTTTGTATGGATTATGCTATCAGTTGCTAAAAGATATAAGCAGGGGATAGGTGTTACATCTGCACCAAAAGGTTCACAAAGTTTATTAGAGCCTGTGATCACATTTATCAGAGACGAAGTGGCCAAACCTAATTTGGGAGTAAAATACGAAAAATTCCTGCCTTATTTGCTTACTGTATTTTTCTTTATTTTAATTAATGCCCTATTCGGTTTAATACCTGGTTCGGCAAACGTTGCTGGAAATATTGCATTTACCGTAGTATTGGGCGTTGTTGCATTTGTTTATATTTTGGCAAGTACTAATAAACATTACTGGAGTCATATATTCAATCCCCCAGGCGTACCATTAGGTGTTAAGTTTATTTTGGTTCCGGTGGAGTTTTTGAGTGTATTTATTAAGCCCTTCGCATTAATTATTCGTCTTTTTGCGAATATGGTGGCAGGGCACATTATCATCATCTGTTTGATTTCGCTCATATTCATTGTTGGCAAACTGAATTCAGGTGCTGGCTGGGGTACCTCTCCTTTTTCTATTGCATTTACTGTTTTCATATATATGATTGAGTTGCTGGTAGCATTTTTACAAGCATTCATATTTACAATGCTTACAGCGGTGTTCATTGGGCAGGCATTTGAAGGAGAGCACCATGACGGTCACGACTATGATGACGCAGTGATGGTTTAATTTGTATTTTTTAACTGTTAATAAATAAGAAACATGGATTTATTAAATGTACTTCTGAGCACTGTTCCTATGGCGAATGCCGGTGGTGCAATTGGCGCAGGTCTTGCTGCAATTGGTGCCGGTATCGGTATCGGTTTGATTGGTAAAGGCGCTGTAGAAGCAATTGCCCGTCAACCGGAAGCGTCTAACGACATTCGTGCAAACATGATCCTTACTGCCGCCCTTGTAGAAGGTGCTGCATTATTTGCGATCATTGTTGGATTCCTTGCAATGGTTATGTAATAGCCCCGCAGGAAAAAAAATTACTGCATCTAAAGCACAGGGCGGCGGATGCAGTATTTAAAAAAAATTGAATTAAAACCTGAATAAGAATCAGATGGAACTACTTCTTCCCAAACTTGGATTATTAGCCTGGACACTACTGGCTTTTCTGGTAGTGCTTTTTATTCTTTCCAAATTTGCATGGCCTGCCATCATCAAAGGATTGAGAGAAAGAGAAAACAGTATTACCGAGTCTTTGGCAACTGCCGAAAGAGTAAAGTCAGAAATGGCACAACTCAAATCGGAGAATGAAGAATTGCTTGCTAAAGCAAGAGAAGAAAGAGCAATCTTGTTAAAAGAAGCAAGAGAGACAAAAGAAAAGATGATCAACGATGCAAAGGAGCAAGCAAAAATTGAAGCCAATAAAATAATTACGGAAGCTCAGGCTGCGATCAACGTACAAAAAATGGCAGCTTTAACCGAAGTAAAAAATCAGGCTGGTAAATTAGTTATAGAAGTAAGTGAGAAGGTATTGAGAAGAGAACTAAATGATACAAAAGCACAGGAAGCACACATCAAAGGACTGGTAGATAGCTTGAAACTGAACTAATAGAACATTAAGTAAACAAATATGCGTAACCCCCGTTTAGCCGCCCGATATGCAAAATCTCTGCTGGATCTTTCAATTGAGAAAGACCAGTTGGAGCAGGTATATGCAGACATGCAATGGCTGAAGGCTGTATGCGCAAGCAATCCCGATTTTGTAAACCTGCTGCGAAGTCCCATTATTAAAGGCGATAAGAAGACAAAAATATTAGCCGCTGTTACCGAAAGTAAAATTGGCGTGTTGACGACCGCATTTAACAACCTGCTAATTGCAAAAAGCAGAGAAGGAAATTTGCCCGAAGTGATTACTGCTTTTATTGATCAATATAAAAAACATAAAAATATTTATGTAGTAAAACTGACAACGGCAGTTCCACTTTCTGATGAAGTAAAAAAGCAAATAGTAGCACAAGTGCAAAAAACCAGTGAAATGAAACAAATTGAACTGGAAACTTCTGTTGATGAAGGGATTATAGGTGGTTATGTTTTACAGACTGGAGACACTTTGATGGACGCCAGTATTGCTTATGATTTAAAGAATATTGCCCGCCAGTTTGAAAACAATGATTTTATTTATAAAGTGAAATAATTTTCTCATCGTGCTTGTCACGGTTATTTTTTATCAAAGCAAATTAAATTAATAAGATATGCCAGAAATTAAACCAGATGAAATATCGGCGATACTGCGTCAGCAGCTTAGCAATTTTAATGTAGGAGCTGACCTGGAAGAAGTAGGCACTGTATTGCAAGTAGGTGATGGAATTGCCCGTGTGTATGGCCTCGGCAATGTTCGCTATGGTGAACTGGTAGAATTTGATAACGGAGTAAGAGCTATTGCCCTTAACCTGGAAGAAGATAATGTTGGTGTGGTACTAATGGGTGAAACAGGAAAAATTGAAGAGGGTTCAAAAGTGCGTCGTACGGGTCAAATCGCTTCTATTAAAGTGGGTGAAGGAATGGTAGGTCGTGTGGTAAATACGCTTGGTGCGCCAATAGATGGTAAAGGCCCCATCATCGGCGAACGATATGAAATGCCATTGGAAAGAAAGGCGCCCGGTGTAATTTTTCGTGAGCCGGTAAAGGAACCATTGCAAACGGGTATCAAAGCCATTGATGCTATGATTCCTATTGGCCGTGGTCAAAGAGAATTGGTAATTGGTGACCGTCAGACTGGTAAGACGGCTATTTGTATAGATACAATTATCAATCAAAAAGAATTTTTTAATGCAGGAAAACCTGTTTATTGTATCTATGTGGCTATTGGTCAGAAAGCATCAACCATTGCCGGTGTAATGAAAACTTTGCAAGATGCAGGAGCAATGGAATATACGACTATAGTTGCCGCTTCAGCTTCAGATCCTGCTCCGCTTCAGTTCTATGCACCTTTTGCCGGAGCTGCAATTGGAGAATTTTTCCGTGACACAGGAAGACCCGCATTAATCATATATGATGATTTGTCAAAGCAAGCGGTAGCTTATCGTGAGGTTTCGTTGTTGTTGCGTCGCCCTCCTGGTCGTGAGGCTTATCCTGGTGATGTATTCTATTTGCATAGCCGTTTGTTAGAAAGAGCAGCTAAAGTAATTAGTGATGATAATGTTGCAAAGAATATGAATGATGTGCCTGACAGTATTCGTCATTTGATAAAAGGGGGTGGTTCATTAACAGCGCTTCCAATTATCGAAACACAGGCGGGAGACGTATCTGCTTATATTCCTACCAATGTAATTTCAATTACCGACGGGCAGATATTTCTAGAGGGTAACTTGTTTAACTCCGGTATTCGCCCTGCCATCAACGTAGGTATATCTGTAAGTCGTGTGGGTGGTAATGCGCAAATCAAATCCATGAAGAAAGTAGCAGGTACCTTAAAGCTAGACCAGGCACTTTATCGTGAGCTGGAAGCGTTCTCAAAATTTGGAGGAGACCTTGATGCAGCTACAAAGAATGTAATTGATAAAGGTGCCAGAAATGTAGAAGTATTGAAGCAGGCACAGTACACCCCATTTGCTGTTGAAAAACAAGTTGCTATTATTTATTTGGGAACAAATGGATTGTTGAAGGATGTAGCAGTAAAAAGAGTAAAGGAATTTGAAGATCACTTTCTAATGGAGATGGAAAATAAACTGTCAGATGTAATGGCTGAGTTTAAAAAAGGAAATCTTCCTGAAGACGGATTAAAGAAAATGGTGGAGTTGGCCAATACAATTATACCTCAGTACAAATAAAGAATCATACTTTTTTGAATAGTAGAATCCCGCATAATGCGGGATTTTTTTTGGGGTATTGGCATATGGAAATAATTGATTATCAATATACATCGTAATAATACTACAGAAATTACGGAAAATTTTGCGAAAAAGTTCGTGAAAAACTTGCACGTAAAAAAACCAAGTATTATGTTTGATTCATCAACGAACAAATCCTAAGAAAGTAACCGAATCCGATCTAGATCCTTACATATTTGTTGTAGGTAAAATTCCCAACAAATTGAATTCCTCTTCAAAATCGGTTTTCCGAGATTACTTCAAAAAATTTTTTCGTTGGGTAGATATCCTAAGATTGGCTGAATATTAATCTTAACCCTAAAGCAAAAACGATGAAAGCACTTTTACAATCAAAATCAGTTAAAATCTGTCTGTTTTTTTTCTTCATTACTAACAGCTTTGTGTCACAAGCACAAGATGAATTAATCTTTCAAAATTCAGTATTAAGCTCAGGTACAGCAGGAGCAAATAATGCAGTTTACAAATTTCCTTTGGTAAATGATACCACAGATGCATTGGTGAAAATTGTAGGCCGTTCTTCAAGCCTGGTTACTTTGTATAAGTTGGATATTTCAAATGAAGGTTTTAATAAAGCATTTCAGCCTCAGGTTTCATATAATAGCGGTTCAGTAAATATTGCATCTGACTGGTGGATGGAGTTTGAAATTGCTTTTGTAAAGAAAAACACTAATACATCTACTAATATTTCAAAAATTTATGCCACTAGTTTAGATATAGATGGTAATAATAGTACCCTTAGGGAGTATATTTCTCTTTATGGTGCAAAATATTATACACTAGAAAATAATAGCGGGCTTAGTGTAAGTAATGTAGTGGGAAATCTGGGAAGTGCACAACAAATTGGAAATAAATTTTTGGGAGTATTGACGGAATATTCGGGAATTGATACAACGAGAACAAACGTAATGGTGACAAATGTTTATGAAGATGTAAGCACAATTACTATTCGTATCGGTGGGACTACTACAGGATATGCAGATGATACAAGAAGGAAGTCATCTATTTGGTTTAAAGGTTTCCCTTATGCTGACCCTATTAGTACGCTGCCAGTTTCCTTAACCTCTTTTGTTGCAAATCTTAATGATAATAAAGTAATCCTGAAATGGTCAACAGCCAGCGAAATTAATTTAAACCATTTCATAGTAGAAAGAAGCTTGAATGGTACTACATTTAATGAAGTGGGTATGGCATTTGCAAATGGAGCTACTAATAGCAATACTGATTATTTGTACCCCGATAATATTTCTGGAGTTGCTTCTGACATTATTTACTATAGATTGAAAATGGTTGATATTGATGGAAAAGTTCAGTACTCTTCTATCCGAATCATCAGGATTTCTAAAAATGAAGAAAAAAGTATATCACTGTCAGCATATCCTAACCCGGTTGTATCTGAACTTCGTGTTACCATACCAGCCAACTGGCAAAATAAAAATGTAATCTATCAGATTTTTGCTCTCAATGGTAAACTGATGAATTCAAAACAAACTGCAAATAGCAGCCAAACAGAAACTTTGAATACGGAAAAACTGTCTTCCGGTATTTATATAATCAAAGCAATCTGTAATACAGAATCTGCGATTCAAAAATTTGTAAAGCAATAAAAATCATTTACTCTGGACGGTAAATAAGCGCCTCGCAATTGCGGGGCGTTTTTTTGTGAAAATTAATTTTGGTTTATAATATAAACTACTTTATGTTTGTATTGAATTTTAAGCAATGAAAAATATTTTCTTACTAATAACTGTATTTTTAAGCGGCATTTATTCACAAGGAATACTTGCCCAAACTATCGTAAAGGGTTTAGTAAAGGATGGAAAAGGGAGGCCGCTGGCAGGAGTCAGTATCGCCATTAAAGACAGTTATGATGGAACGATTTCTGATTCTATCGGAAACTATTCTTTCAAAACTTTTGAAAAAGGAACACAGTTAATACAATTCTCTGCAATAGGTTATAAATCTATGGAGCAAACAATTAAAATAGAAGGGGAATTTATAATTAGTAATATACAGTTGAAAGAAGAAATTAGCGAATTGACTGCGGTGGTGATATCGGCAGGTAGTTTTGAAGCCAGCGACAGAAAAAGAGCATCGGCGGTACTTGATCCTTTAGATATTGTAACTACTGCAAGCGCAAACGGAGACGTAACAGAAGCATTAAAAACATTGCCAGGTGCACAACAGATAGGAGAGAGTGAAGGATTGTATGTAAGAGGCGGGACTGCCGCAGAAACAAAAACTTTTATAGATGGCACGTTAGTAAATAATTTCTTTTTTAGCAGTGTGCCCAATATTGCACAGTTTGGACGCTTTTCTCCTTTCATCTTTAAAGGAACAGTTTTCAGTACCGGCGGATATTCTGCTTTATATGGTCAGGCTTTATCATCGGCGCTTATTTTAGAATCCATAGACTTGCCTGAAAAGACTTCGGCCAATTTTGGACTTTCTGTAATAGGAGGGAATATTGGTTGGCAGCAACTTGTAAAAAAGAAAAATGCATCATGGGGGATTAATTATAGTTATACCAATCTGGCTCCCGCTTTCTCCATCATCAAACAGAAACAAGATTATTCCCAAGCTCCCCTTTTTCATAATATTGATGGCAATTTTAGAATTAAAACATCTAAAACCGGAATACTTAAATATTATGGATATTTCAGCAGTAATAAACTGGCTTTTACAACACCGAGCCTGGACTCATTAGGTTATCTTGATCAGTTTGCTTTAAAAAACACAAACCACTATCATAATTTATTTTGGAAAGAGACTTTGCCTAAGCGTTGGAAAATTAGTGTCGGAATTTCTTATTCAAATAACAAGGACCACATTAGCAGTGAAATGGAGGATGTAAATAAATCTAAAGTTTTATTATCTGGACTGGAGTTTAAAAATTTTAAAGTCAATACAGATGGAAATTATTTAAACGGAAAAATAGTATTAGAAAAAAAACTAAAAGGGCTGAGTGCATTCAGGTTTGGATCGGAGTATAATTATGGAAAAGATCATTCCACTTATACTGACTACAATCTACAACAATTTCCTTCTTCGCTAACACAAAGCACCACTGCTATATTTGGTGAGGGAGATATCTATGCGACAAATGATTTGGCTATTAAAGGAGGTTTACGACTGGAGCATTCTTCTATCATTGATAAAACTAATCTTGCACCACGCTTCTCTCTTGCTTACAAGTTGAGCAAAGGAACGCAGGCTTCTTTTGCCTATGGAATTTTTTATCAGACACCGGAGACAAAATACCTTCCATCACCGGTTGCACTTTCCTTTATGAGGGCAGATCATTATATTCTTCAATTTCAGAAAGTGATAAACCAACAATCTTTCAGGGTTGAAGCCTTTTATAAAAAATATCATGATTTGCAAAAAACAGGAATAATCAATTTTAGACCCACTGCGATCAACAACAGTGGTTTTGGAGAAGCTAAAGGATTTGAATTCTTCTGGAGAGACAAAAAGACTTTTAAAAACTTTGATTATTGGATTTCATACTCATTTCTGGATACCAAACGTGATTTCCTGAATTTTCCTTATGCCATTACGCCCAATTTCGCAGCTCGCCATACTGCTTCTGTAATATTAAAGAAGTTTGTAACGAAATTGAAAACCCAATTTAATGGCGCTTATAATTTCTCAAGTGGTCGCCCTTATTATAATATCGTATATGATGGCTCACAATATAAATTTTCTGATAAGGGTACTATACCCGATTATCATAATTTTAGTTTTTCAATCAACTTTCTTCCTTCCATTGGAAAAAAAGATGCAAAAGCATTTGCTGTCTATGTATTACAGATTAGCAACATTTTTAACCTTCGTCAGGTTTATGGCTATCAATATTCGTACAATGGATTTAGAAAGCAAGAAATTACACCTTCATCCAGAATGTTTATCTTTTTGGGCGCATTCATAAGTTTGGGTGTGGATAGAAGCGAAGATGTAATCAATAACTCATTATAAATATTTAAAACAAACAAAATGAAAAAAATGTTCTTATTGCTGGCAGTTGTCAGTATTTCTTTGCATGGCTTTTCCCAAAACGAAAAATATGTAAAAGCGATGGAGCAATTGGTGCCTGCTGTTGATACAACACATAGTGTACAAGGGCTTTTAGATTTATCGGCAGCATTTGAACGTATTGCAAATGCTGAAAAAACTCAATGGCTTCCATTTTACTATGCAGCTTTGTGTCAGGTAAATCTGGGTAATATGTACTATGTTCAAGGGCAGGCAGATAAAATGGACCCTTTGATGGATAAGGCTGAGTCGTTGTTGAATAAAGCAACAGCGTTGGAAAATAACAATTCAGAAATATATTGCCTGACAAAAATGTATAACAGTGGCAGAATGATGGTAGATCCCATGAGTCGCTATATGTCTTATGGTATTGCTGCAGCTGATGCATTGGCAAAAGCAAAAAGCCTTAATCCGGAAAATCCAAGAGTCTATTTACTGGAGGGTCAGGATAAATATTATACACCCGAACAATATGGTGGCAGTAAATCAGAAGCAAAACAACTTTTCGAAGAAGCTAAGAAAAAATTTGAAAGCTTTAAACCGGCTGATTCAATAGCACCTACATGGGGCATGGGTCAGTTGAATTATTTTCTTTCACTTCAAAAAGGTCAGGAATAATCGAAGGAATCTATTTTTCCAGAAACAATAAATGTTTACAACATGGAAGAGAAACAATTGTCGGAAAATGAAAGTTTGGAATTAATATCCAAAATGATCAATAAGGCGAAGCAATCTTATAAAGATACTGGCATCAGTTCTATGCTTTGGGGCATAGTCATATCCTTATGTTCATTAGTAAGATTTGCCGAAATAGAATTTAATTTCAGTTTGCCGTTTAATATTTATTGGCTGACTTTCGTAGCGGTTGTTCCACAAATTTTAATTTCGATTAGAGAAAATAAAGGAAAGAATTATAAAACATATGATGATACTTATATGTTATACGTTTGGATGGGCTTTGGTATCAGTATTGGGTTGTTGGTATTTATAACTTCAGTAGTTGGAAACGAAGCAGAAAAATCTTCATTTCCATTTTATGAATATATTTCTTCTTTTTTTCTGCTTCTGTATGGTATTCCTACTTTTATTACGGGTACTGCTTGTAAAGTAAGACCTATGCTATGGGGAGCATTGTTATGCTGGATTTGCAGTATAACCACTGTTTATACAAATGGAAAAATAGATTTATTATTAACAGCATTTGCTGCAATTTTTGCATGGTTAATCCCGGGTATTATCATGCAATTAGATTTTAGAAAGGCAAAAAATGAGCTAGATCGCAATAATGTTTAAAGAGCTGGATCCTATATTACATTCACAATTAAGGTTAGCGATAATGTCGTTGCTGATCGGCGTAAAAGAAGCAGAGTTTACTTTTTTAAAAGAAAAGACGGAAGCTACTGCAGGAAATTTGAGTGTGCAAATACAAAAATTAAAAGATGCTGGATATATTGTTGTATTAAAAAATTTTAAAGATAATTATCCTCAAACAATTTGTAAGATTACACAACCGGGAGTAAAGGCATTTGAAAAATATGTTGCAGCACTGCAATCTTACTTAGGTAAATAAATCAAGAAAGCCCCTGTAAAGGGGCTCTCTTTCTCTTTGTGTACTCTTAGATGTATGAAAAATTTGAATAGTGTGGCTTCTTTAACGTTGATTGCGTAATGGCTGAAGAACCAGTTGAGGCAAAACTTCTTTTTTTTGTGGTCTTATCGCTTTCTTGAGCAGATTCTTAATAAGGTTGTATTCCTGCTGTAAATATTTTCTTGTTTTATTTGCCATAAAGTTTATGCTTTTAAATTTACTTCTAATAAAGGCGAGTAACCAATTTCTTTATTCTTATTTATAAGTTTGATTCTATAAAATGTTTTTTTCTTTTTTAACTTTTCAAAATACTGGTAGCTGGCCTCTTTGGCATTGTCAGTTCCAAATACAATAGCTGCCAGATGAAAACTTTTGCCATCAAAGCTTTTTTCAACTTCAAGCATATCTGCCGTTTCATTATCGGTAACAATCCAGTTGAGGATTACTTTATTTTTAATAATGGTGGCATTTACATTAAGCAAACCGGCTGTTTGCTTAATGTAATGCAGTGTGGTATCTGTACTTGTAAAAGGGATTTTTGCAGATTCAGAATAGCCAGGATGAAAAAATATCCTTAAAGCTATAATGGCAATAAATGAAAAATACTTTGTCATTTCTTTGGGTTGGGATTAAATTTCTTTGGCCCATAGAAATATTGGAAACTGATCTTTTGGAAATACCATCAAAAAATTTCGGAAATAAAAAACCGCTTTAAAATGGTGGATGATAGCGGTAAATGATTTTCGTAGTTTTACGAGGGTATTATTTGTTTTTCGGATTGGAAACAAACCTATGAAGTCGTTTTAATACTTGCAAGAATTTCAACAATTTTTTTTTGAAAATCGGAAAAATACTTGAATAGCCTTTGCATCATTAATACCTTTGTGCTTTATATCATGTCAACCATTATTTCAGTCAACAATCTTACAAAAGATTTTAAGGAAGTAAAAGCTGTAGATAATCTTTCGTTTCAGGTAAACGAAGGTGAAGTGTATGGTTTTCTTGGGCAAAATGGCGCAGGTAAATCTACGACAATACGGATGTTGCTTTCTTTGATTACTCCTTCTGCTGGCGATATTGAAATTTTTGGACTCAATTTAAAATCGCATCGTAAAGAAATTTTAAAACAGACCGGAGCAATTATTGAACGACCAGATTTATACAAATATCTCAGTGCATTTGAAAATATGAGACTGTTTGCCAGTCTTAGTCGTGTTAAGTTAACTAATACTACAATAAAGGACCAGCTTGCAAAAGTAGGATTGGCAGAAAGAGCATATAGTAAGGTAAAAACTTTTTCGCAGGGAATGAAGCAAAGACTTGGTTTGGCTTGTGCTTTAGTACACAATCCTGGTTTACTTATTCTTGATGAGCCCTCCAATGGTCTTGACCCACAGGGTATCGCAGATATGAGAAGAATGATTCAATACCTGAGTAAAGTAGAAAAAAAGACACTAGTCGTTTCCTCTCATTTATTGAGCGAAATGGAAATGGTTGCTGATAGTATGCTTATTATTAATAAAGGCAGAAAAGTGGTAGAAGGCCGTGTATCAGCATTATTAAATCCTGCAAAAACAGCAGTGGAGTTAATTACTAATTCTCCGGACGCCTTGGCTTTTATTAAAAAATCGGAATGGGGTCAGTTTTTAAAACTGGCTTCTGGTGAAAGAATATGTCTTGAGTTTAATAAAAATAGTATTCCGGTTTTTAATCAGGAACTTGTAGCAAATGGTATTGAAGTACAAAGCCTGAGGCCATTACATTCATTGGAAGAATATTTTCTTTCGCAAACTAAAGGTTAAATGTTTTTTGCAATTTTAAGAATAGAGTTGTTCAAGATTTTTAAACGGCCTCGTACGTTTATATCTTTTGGTGCAATAGCTGTAATTGTATTGTTGGTACAACTTGCATTAAAAGTGAATGGGCAAGACTTTATTGAACTTTATACCGACAGCCAATCCGATACATTTTATATTCCTTATGATAAAATGTTGAATGGTTATTTTGTTTGTGTAGCTGTATTGCACATGATATTAATCCATGTGCCATTGCTGATAGCATTGATAGCAGGTGATATGATTTCAGGAGAAGCCAATCTGGGTACACTTCGATTGCTGGGTTCAAAACCGGTTACCAGAACTGAACTCATCCTTGCCAAATTTTCTGCAAGCACAGTTTATGTTGTGTTGTTATTAATATGGATGGCTCTTCTGGCTTTATTGGGAAGCATCCTTCTTTTTGGAAAAGGCGACTTAGTTGTGTTTAAAGAAATGGACTGGCATCAAATGAATTATTATGATGTACTATGGCGCTTTTTTGCTGCTTTTATTTTTGCAGCATTGGCATTAACGACCATTGCGGCAATGGCCATGATGTTTTCTGTTTTTTCAGAAAACTCACTGGGGCCTATTGTGGCTACCGTTTGTGTGGTGATCGTGTTTACTATTATTCAGCAATTAAAAGTCCCATTGTTTGAACAAACAATTAATCCCTGGTCTTTTACCACACACATGCTTGGGTGGAAAGGTTTTTTTTATGTTGAAAAATCGGCCGAAGGTGCTACGATTGATGGCTCAATTGAAAATCCGGGTGCTTTGGTAAGAAGTGCAATGATTTTGATTGGATATATTGTGCTGTTTCTGAGTGTAACAATCTGGTATTTTAGAAAAAAAGATATTTTAAGTTAAGTACATAATTCAAAATGATGAAGAAAACGATAATCCTTTTGGCTGTATTCTTAAGCAGTATGCCAATGTTAGTGGCGCAAGATGTAAAAACATTGTTGAAGCAGGTAAAAGATAAATATGATAAAGTAAATGACTATACTGCTGATGGAAAGATGAAAACCAATGTACTTTTTATTAAAGCGCCGATAGCGCAGGTTAAAATTTATTATAAGAAACCAGATAAGCTAAAAATCAGGAATGAAAAAGGTGTTTCTTTTATACCAAAAGGTTCGGTAAATATTAATATCAACAATGTGCTTGCGCTTGATAATTATGAAGCCATTGATGGAGGAAAAGAAAAAGTGAACGGAACAGAGTGCAGGGTTGTAAAAATTTTTCCCATAAGTGATGATGAGAATATTACCCGTGCTACACTTCATATTGACGAGAAACAGCAAATAGTAATCAAATCGGTTATCAGTACAAAAGAAAACGGTACTTATGAACTGGTAATGACATATAAAAATTATGTTTCGTATGGCTTACCAGATAAGGCTGTACTTACTTTTAACACAAAAGAATTTAAACTTCCCAAAGGAATTTCAATTGACTATGATAACGGAACTGATAAGGATAAAAAAGATAAAGAAAAACAAAGGAAAGGCAAAGTAGAAATTACTTATACTAAGTATAATATTAATAAAGGTGTACCGGATTCAGTGTTCACCAACTGATTTTATTCTTCAATTGCCTCATCTCTTGCATTGCCCATTACGGCAGCAGTCATTTTTCTTAAGGGGTTGCTCCTGCTTTCAGTATAATTATTTCTCCTGTTGATGATGTCTATACACTCATAAATAGAGAGCAGAAAAGAGGAGTTGTCTGCTTCATTTTTTCCGGCAATATCAAAAGCAACTCCGTGATCGGGCGAAGTTCTAACGCCGGAAATACCTGCAGTAAAGTTTACACCTTCGCCGGTGGCAAGTGTTTTAAAAGGAATCAATCCCTGATCGTGATACATGGCTAAAACAGCATCGAATCTTTTATAAGAACGGCGGGCAAAAAAAGCATCAGCACTATAAGGACCCATCACCAGCATATTATTATTTCTGGCTTCTTTAATAGCCGGTTTAATGATGGCTTCCTCTTCGTTACCTATCAGTCCCTCATCGCCGGCATGAGGGTTGAGGCCGAGCACAGCAATTTTTGGTTTTTCAATTCCAAAATCTTTTTGCAGACTTTTGTAGATGATCTGCAACTTGCTAACAATTTTTTCTTTAGAAATGTTTTGAGTAATGGCAGATACAGGCACATGCTCAGTTAACAATGCTACCCTAAAATTGTCTGCACAAAGCATCATCGCCACATCGGGTACCCCAAAAATATTCTTAAGATAGGGTGTATGACCTGTAAAAGAAAACTCTGCCGATTGAATATTTTTTTTATGAATAGGAGCGGTAACCAATCCGTCAATCTGATTTTGCTTTAATGCAGCCACTGCCGTTTGTAAAGAAATAGCTGCATACTTTCCACCTTCGGGTGTCAATTGTCCGGGGTTGATATTTACCTCTTCTTCCCAGCAGTTAAAAAGGTTAACCTGTTTATGATTTACCCTGTTATATTCTTTAATAGTCTGAAAACTAAAATTAATTTCCGGCATTGACTTTCTGTAAAAATTGATGACTTTATTAGATGAAAAAATAACCGGAGTACAATGTTCAAGTATTCTGTTGTCGGCAAAAGTTTTGATAATAAGTTCAGTGCCGATTCCGTTGAGGTCACCACAAGTGATGCCGATGATGGGTTTTTGATTCATGTTTTTAAAATAGAGATGTAAAAATAATGATTTATTATGGTGATGCCGTAATACTACTTAATCAGCTAGTAATTGCCCGTTGAGTAAAAGCAGTATTACTCAATTTATTTTGAAAGTTTACGAAATGGTTGAAGTTCTAAGTAAAAACGCTGATTTTGTGCAACGATTACTCAAATGTTATTGTGAATTAAGAAATTCACTATCCTTTGAAAATGAAAAATCCATTCTATGAATAAGAAGTTTACATTTTTTTGTATTGCTTTTTTAAGCATAATTTTTTTACCCAAGTTTTCTTCAGCACAATGTGGGACAGGGTATTCCTATTCAACTACAGACTGGGATCACCTTACATATTTACAAGCTGATGGTACATATATAACCACCGCTATGGCTTCTACTCAAAGATTTGCAATCGGGGTTAATGCTTTTTCGATTTCATATTCAGGTAGTATCATAAATAATGGTGAATCGACTAACCATAGTGCTGATACTGGTGCTGACCTTTTTTTTAATGCTGTACCAAATAGTGGAAATGTGGCTACAATCACAATTGTGTTTGATAATCCTGTAGCCAATCTTTCTTTTTCTATATATGATATTGACAGACGACAAATAGTATCTGTGAATGGAAAAGATGCTTTGGGCGTAGATATTATTACTACAATTGCCAAAAGAACAGCCTCTCCAATTATTACATTAACACCTGCTTCTGGTATTGGTACAAATCCTACAGCTTCTGCATCAAATACAGGTTGTGGTAATGCAAGTAATGATGGAACAATTGATGTTTCAATGACTTCTTTAGTGAAAACTGTTACCCTGAGTATATCAAATTCTGGAAGTGTGAGTTCTGAGCAATTATTTATTTCGAAAATTTCAGCTTGCATATCAGGCAGCTTTCCATTAAATTATAGGTTAATTTCAAAACCATTTACGGGCATGCCTGGATATGTACTTACGGTTGTAAACAATAGCATTTATTATACAGATCCTTCATCTGGAGTGAGCAAATTTTTATTTAATGACCCCGGTCATACAAATATCAACTCAGTAGCATACGACCCATATAATCGATTTGTATATTATACTTATAGCCTTACTGGAAGTCCATCAACTGATAAAGGATTGAAAAAATATGATGTTAATTCAGGAAACATAAGTGTAGTGTTATCTGATGTAACCACCTTGGGGATTCCAGTTTATCAATTCGGTGTAGAATCTGGTGCTGCATCTTTTTACAATGGGTCATTGTTTTTGGGTATTGAAGGATATAATCCGAGTTTTACTTCCAGTAGAAAATCTACTATATGGAGAATCGATTTTGATGGTTCAAACATACCTTATAGAGCTTCACAAGTTTACGGTTCATTGGCTGATAATGGATCTGGTAATTTGAGGCACGACTGGAGTGACTTTGGTGTAACTGATAGTTTGATATATGACTTTGATGGAGCAAGTTCAGACAATGATTTTTATGTATTCAATATGCGCACTGGAATCTTGACAAATTATGCACCATCTTCAGGTGTAGTACCTCGACAAGTTTCTATTGGATGGGATGAATCAATTTATAATGTTGATGGTAACATTGTACAATATAATGGCACAAATGGCACAACTGGTTCTACTTATGCAATCACGTCCACACCGGCAATTCCCGGAGGCGGTAGTTGGGGTGATGCTGCTGAAGCCTTTCGCCCCTTTCTTGATTTTGGTGATGCGCCTGCTACTTATGATCCCGCAACAAGCGACCCCGCAGTACATGATACAAGTGGATCAATACTACGCATAGGTTCAAATGTAAGTATAGAATGGCTAAAACGAGGGGTAGCAGCGACGAATGATAATTTTGATGATGGTATTTCATTTGTACCTGTGTTAAGTCCAGGACATGGTGATTATTTAGCCCAAGTATCAGTGTTTAATAATACAGGAAGTAATGCAACTCTGATAGCATGGCTCGATTTTAATAATAATGGGTTATTTGATGCAGGAGAAGGCATCACGCAAACGGTTACTTCAAGTGCCTCAGCACAAAATAAATGGCTATACTGGAGTGGATTTAGCACACCACTTGTAAACGGGTCTACTACTTACTTAAGGGTTAGAATTACTTCAACTTCAAATGGAATGACGACTTCAAATGCAACAGGTTATTATCCTGATGGAGAAGTTGAAGATTATAGAATAATTGTAGATAATTTCCCATTGTCTGTAAATACAGTTTCATTTAATGCAAAATTAATTGGAAGAAATCAGGTGCAAACAAATTGGCGAACAGAGAATGAGGATGGTCTTGTAGGGTATGAAGTTGAAAGAAGTTCCGATAATCATAATTGGAATTCTTTAGCTGTCATTTCTCGTAAATCGGGAAATGCTGGAAATGACTATCTCTTTAATGATCTTAGCCCTTTAAAAGGTCTTTCTTATTACCGTTTAAAACTATTAAAAGGCGATGGCTCAATTAAATATAGTGAGGTAAAAAATATTTTGATAGCCAAACAATTTGATGCAATACGAATTTATCCTAACCCGGTAACTGAATTTTTAACTATTAATGTTTTTGCACATCAAAAAACGAATGGAATTGTAAGATTGAAGGATATCAGTGGGAGAATTATTTTACAAACCCCAATAATATTGAATAGCGGAGAGAATGTGCAAAGAATTAACATTGATAAAAACATAAGTACAGGCATGTATGTTGTAAGCCTGATAACCGAAGAAGATCAAGCAAGTAAGTTAATACTGATTAATAAATAATTGAAATACTACCCAAATCCAACAAACCAAAAATGATGAAAAACCTCAAATTACTTTTAACCGTATTGCTTTTAAGTAGTACGATGTTGAATGCTCAAGAAAAATACAGTGCCGTGCAAATTGACTTGCCTAACGATGCTCGGTTAAGAGCAGAAGTATTTGGCAAGCTTGAAGTAGATCATTTTGCCGAAGTTAACGGAAGTGTTTCTGTAGAAATCAGCGAATCTGCTCTAAGCAAACTTCGATTATTAGGATACCCTTTTAGAGTAACTACTGATGATATTGTTGCCGATTTGCATCGTAAAAATGATGAATACTTTGAGGCAAGACGCCGTGGATTAATTAATATGGATGGCTCGCCCACAGCAGCAGGAGTAGCTGGTAGAGTTGCTTTTGAACAACAGGGAGCAATTGTAGATAATATAATACAAACTCCAACTGCATTTCAGGTTCAGAGCGGTAGCCCCAATCTGGGAGGGTATTATACATTTGATCAAATGGAGGCTGCAATGGATGATTTGATTTCATCATATCCAGGCATTGCTTCAAAAACATCTTTAGGCACTTCAGTTCAAGGCAGAAATATTTGGTGCATTAAAATATCTGATAATGTAGCTACAGATGAAGCAAATGAACCAGAGGTATTATATATTGGAGTGCAACATGCAAGAGAAGCAATTGGAGGTTCCAGTATGATATTTTTTATGCAATATCTATGTGAACAATATGCAGCAAACAATAGTATCAAAAACTTAGTTGATAACAGGGAAGTATTTATTATCCCCTGTATGAATCCTGACGGTTGGGAATATAACAGATCAAACGACCCAAATGGAGGCGGCATGTGGAGGAAAAACAGACGGAATAATGGAGCAGGTTATTATGGAGTCGACCTTAACAGAAACTGGAGTGTTGATTGGTCAAATTGTGCAGGAGCTGGTTCCAGTTGTGGTTCTTCTTCTACTTCTTCAGACACTTATTATGGACCTTCTGCATTCTCCGAGCCTGAATCGCAGGCAATAAGAGCATTTACAAAAACCAGAAACTTTGTTGCAATGATTGATCAGCATTGTTACGGGCCATATTATTCTTTGCCTTTTGGCAGGCCTTCTTTGCATACTGGACCTGATAATTTGAGTACAATGGAACAGGAGTATTATACACAAATACCATCATTGATGGGTAAATATAATGGAATGCGTGCTGGCAATAGTCCACAGTCTGTTGGTTATGAAGTAGCTGGTGGTGTAAAGGATTGGATGTTGAGAGGAGAAATAGGAGTAGGAACAAAACAAAAAGTATTTGGCATGACGGGTGAAGGCGGTGGTGGAGCTTTCTGGGCTCCTGCAAATCGGATCATTAATTTGTGCAAAGGAATGGTTTTTCAAAATTTACAACTCCTAAATGGAGCGGGTTCATACTTAGATATACAAGATATGAGTGATATTGCACTTACAGCTAAATCCGGAAGCATGTCCTTTAAAATTAAGCGTATTGGACTGGGGGATGCTCCTGTTACAGTAACTGCAATTCCTATTACAAATATTTCATTCGGAACGGCTGTAACAGTACCTACAATGCCCAATTATTATGACTCTTATACTGGGAATATTACTTTTATCTTACCCCCTTCAATTACAAATGGACAATATGTAAAATTTGCATGGAAAGTAGAATCAAGTGGATATTCTTATTTTGATACAGTTACAAAATTTTACAATCCGATAACATTATTTTCTGATAATATGGAAACAGGTAGTGCATCTGCAAACTGGACTGTTAACTCAGGATGGGCATACGAAACGGGTGTGGGATATGGAGGATCAAGAGCCTTATCCGAATCTCCGGGCACTGACTATCCGGCAAATGCAAATAGAAGAGCAACCTATAACAATACGCTTAACCTGAGCGATGCCACTGCAGCGTATATCACTTTTCAAACAAAATACAGAGCCGAGAATTTTCATGATAAATTGCAAGTTCAGGTGTCCACCAATGGTACGAGCTGGACTCCAATTGCAGGAAAAAATACAATACAGGAACCGGGTACAAATGAGGGAAGTACAATTGATGGAGAACCATCTTTAACCGGTATAAAGGATGATTGGGTAAATGAATTATTTGATCTGTCAGCATATATTGGACAGTCAGCACTTCATTTTAGATTTAGATTTACATCTGATGCTACTAGCTCATTCTTTTATGCAGAAGATGAAGGGTTTTTAATAGATAATATCAAAGTAATAAAAAGTACTACAACACTGCAAACCTTGGCTGTAAATTTTATTTCATTTACCGGAAAAATGTTGCCGACTGATGATGTGCAATTAGATTGGCAGGCTGAAATGGATGGAGACCATAGATATTTTGAAGTCGAAAGATCATCTAATGGCACTTTATTTGAAATTATTGGACGTGTAAATAGAGATCAGCCCAATATTTTTATTGACAGACACCCATTTAAAGGAAATAATTATTATAGATTGAAAGCAATTGATGTATCGGGAACGGGAAAAAACAGTAAAGTGATTAATGTGAAATATAATCCCGGCTTGGTTTTACAGATTTATCCCAATCCTACCAAAGACGAATTAACAGTAAGATTTAAGGATCAAGTAAACATGCAGGTTAATATGATATTAACTGATCTGATGGGCAGAGTTGTATTGAATGCATCAAATCATGTTCAAAACGGAATAGTGAAGTTAAATTTGAATAACCTCAAACCACAGATTTATATTTTAAAACTAACCGATACTGATGGAAGTACTTTAGATATTCAAAAGATTTCAAAATTATAGTTTAATTCAGTTTTTAAAAAACTCAGAAGGCTGCCAAACTGGGCAGCCTTTTTTTTATACAATTGTAATCGTACATTTTGTAGTGCTACCTTTACGCCTAATGTACACCCTCAAAAAATCTCTTGGCCAGCATTTTCTCAAAGATGAAAATATCTGTCGCAAAATTGTGGAGCAGTTACAAAAAAATTCATTCTCACAATTACTGGAAGTAGGGCCGGGTGGCGGTGCTCTTACAAAATATCTGTTGCAAATTCAAAATATTAATTTCAAGGCAGTTGAACTGGATGATGAAAAAGTAAATTATCTGATTTCCATTTTTCCTGATTTGAATTCAAAAATCATTCATCAAAGTTTTTTGGATATTGATATACCTTTTGAAGGGGCTTTCACTGTTATTGGAAATTTTCCTTACAATATTTCTTCGCAAATACTTTTTAAAGTTCTTGAATGGAAAAATAATGTGGAATGTGTAGTGGGTATGTTTCAAAAAGAAGTAGCACAAAGGGTAGCCGCAAAAGAAGGTAACAAAGTATATGGAGTGATCAGTGTACTCGTGCAGGCTTTTTACAATGTGGAGTATCTGTTTGATGTATCTGAACAGAGTTTTCAGCCCCCGCCTAAAGTAAAAAGCGGCGTCATCAGGCTTTTGCCCAATAAAGAAACCCCGGACATGAGAAATGAAAAGGATTTTTTTATCTTAGTAAAAACAGCATTTAATCAACGAAGAAAAACACTGAGAAATGCGGTACGAAATTTATTTGAAACAGAGACGCTTGAAGATAATATTTTTGACAAGAGAGCTGAGCAGCTAAGTGTTAAACAGTTTGCTGCGCTCACCTTTAAAATGAAATGAATAAAATAATTATTTCTGGTAAGGCCCACCCATTTTTGAATGAAACGCTGATGCAAAAGGGTTATGAAGTTCAGTATGCACCAGATATCCAGTACGAAACACTGGAAAAGGATTTAGAAAATGCTATTGGACTTATTGTTACAACCAGACTGCGAATTGATAAAAAAATAATTGATAAAGCAAAATACTTAAAATGGATCGGCAGATTGGGAAGTGGAATGGAATTGATTGATGTGGCCTATGCAACGGAAAAAGGTATTCGATGCGAAAGCAGCCCCGAAGGTAATCGCAATGCTGTGGCTGAACATTTACTGGGATTGTTATTGGCATTGTTAAATAATATTCATTACTCAAATAATGAAATCAGTAAAGGCTTATGGCATCGTGATGAAAACAGAGGAACAGAGTTACACGGCCGCACAGTAGGAATTATAGGATATGGAAATACCGGAAGCAGTTTTGCAAAGCTGTTACAGCCATTTGATGTTACCGTTTTGGCTTATGATAAATACAAATCCGGTTTTGCAACAGATTATATTAAAGAAGCCAGTCTTGAACAAATCTGTCGATATGCTGATGTAGTAAGTTTTCATGTGCCCCTTACTGATGAAACTTTTTATATGGGGAATAAAAATTTCTTCGATGCACTTGAGCGCAAACCCTGGTTTTTAAATACGAGCAGAGGAAAGGTCGTACGTATTGGTCATCTTGTAAATGCTTTAATTGAAAGCAAAATTGCCGGTGCAGGACTTGATGTATTGGAAAACGAACAGTTGCAGACCTATACTCCTATTGAAAAAGAGCAGTTAGATTGGCTCTTAAATCATCAACATGTAATAATTACGCCTCATATTGCTGGATACAGCCATGAAGCATCCTATAAAATGGCGGAAATTTTATTAAAAAAACTTGCACTTTAATTTTCAATAAATCTTTTGCATTTATTCATTAATTTATAGAAATATATTTTCTATATTTGCATCATAATAATGCAACGCTTCAGCAAACACTGAGGCGTTGTTATTTTTTTTATTCTATAAACTTTTGTTTTATGGCTGATATACAATATGTGACAAAGGACACACTGGAGCAAATTAAAGCCGAATTGCAGCGCATGAGAGGGGTTGAAAGACCAGCTGCCAGCAGAGCTATTGCAGAAGCAAGAGAAAAAGGCGATTTGAAAGAAAACGCAGAGTATGATGCAGCAAAGGAAGCACAAGGCTTACTTGAAGCTAAGATAGCAGCAATGGAAGGCTCCCTTGCAAATGTGAGAGTGATTGATGAGTCAAGTATTGACACAAGTAAAGTTTCTATACTTACAACAGTAAAGCTTACCAACCTGAATACCAAGAAGCAGGTTACCTATAAAATTGTAAGCGAACAAGAGGCCGATTTAAAATCAGGTAAAATCTCTGTTACTTCACCCATAGGAAAAGGTGTTTTAGGAAAATTAGTAGGTGATACTGCTGAAGTACAAGCTCCTGCCGGTATTTTAAAGTTTAAAATAGAAGAAATTACTGCATAGTAAATAAAAGCTTTTTCCCTCTGTACATTGGCAAAATAATTGTGTACCTTGTAAGCTGTTTCTGCTTAGTACAATCTTATTTTAATACAGGTATGCAATTAAAAAAATCAATTGCTTTATTTTCTGTTTTAATTTTCTCTGCAACCTCACTATTTGCTCAACAATTTACTTTTAATTGTACCCGTGATACTTTTATTGCCAGGTGTGCTGGCACTTCCTGTTTTACATTAAAAGCACTTATTCCCGATATTCATATATCCTCCGGAACTTATACTGTAAACCCAATCGGCACAACACCCAGCGCCTGTTTTCCTGTATATGTTCAACCCGATGATCCTGGCGGCATATCTGCAAATCTGACGATTGATGATATTTACAGTCCTCCCTTAAATATTGGTTTCCCATTTCCATTTTATGGAACTGTTTATAATAATTTAATCATTAGCCCAAATGGCGCTTTGTCGTTTGATGTAAGTAAAGCAGGTCAGTTTGCCCATTTTGGATTGCTTACTGATGGTACTATCTTAAACGCAACAATTGGTACGCCAGTTGATTTACCTAATGCACTTTATGATGCTTCAATGATTATGGGACCTTATCATGATCTTGCACCGCAATATGCAACATCTCCCAATAAGAAAATTCAGTATCAGGTTACAGGCACAGCACCTCACCGAAAATGGATATTAAGCTTTTATAAAATGCCTTTGTATCTGATTACCGGCGGTTGCAATTTATTAATTGAAAACACACATCAGATTGTCTTGTATGAATCTACCGGAATAATTGAAGTTTTGATTTTTGGTACACAACCTTGTTTGGGATGGAATGATGGCCGTGCAATGATAGGAATACAAAATGCTGCAAAGAATCAGGCAGTAATGGTGAATGGCAGAAGAGCTTCAGATGCACCCTGGGGCGCACCCAATATGAATGAAGCGTATAGATTTGTACCCTCTCAAGGTGCTTCTTTATTTAAAAGAGTAGAATTATATGATATAACAGGCACCTTAATTACTGTTGGCTCTACAATAAATCTGGGTGATGGAAGGTTAGAAGCATCCTTTCCTAATATTTGTCCTGCAATAGGTGCTACAACTTCTTATGTGGTTAAATCCGTTTACTCAAAATTTGATGATCCTTCTGTTGAAATATATGGGAGCGATACAATCAATATCACAAAAGATGCTTCAACTAACTTAAATGCTACAGCGGCAACAACCAATACCAGTTGTTTTAGTAATACAGGCGTTATTAATGTTACGGTTCCACCTGCTGTTGCCAATCCGCCATATACCTATATTCTGGATGGTGGATTGCCTGTAAATGGTGGAAGTCCTTTTACATTTAACAATGTCGCAGCCGGGCCACATACAATTTTTGTATCTGATGCATCTGGTACTTGCACAAGCACAATTAATGTAAATGTTCAACGAAACAATGATATTACAGCAACTATCACCACTACTGCAACAGCATGTGCAGGCGTAGCTACGGGAAGTATCACCATTACTCCCAATAATGGGGCTGCCCCTTTTAGTTATCAGTTAGATGGATTTTTACCAGTTGCCGGCCCCGCACCATATTCTTTTTTAAATCTCACAGGAGGCAATCATAATATTATTGTTTATGATGCCACAGGGTGTCAGACAAATGTAATTGTAGTAGATGTACCTATAGGTCCGGGAGTTACTGCAAATACAACTTCAATACCTACATCTTGCACAATGGTAGCAAATGGAAGCATTACAGCCACAGCATTAACAGGTGTTGCTCCATTTACATGGCAATTGGATGGTGGAGCAATATTGGGTGGAGCCAGCCCGCATATTTTTAGTAATGTTTCCTCCGGATCACATACAATCACAATTTATGATAATGCAGGATGTTCAAATTCATTTACAATAAATGTGGCTGCAGGCCCTGGTGTTAACGGCACAACATCTTCTACACCCGCAACCTGTGCTGCAGTTCTAAATGCAACATTAACACTGAATGCCACAGCAGGTGCATCCCCATTTAGTTATCAAATTGATGGTGGGGCATTTCAGTCTGGCCCAAATCCATTTACATTTAACAATCTTTCTGCAGGATCGCATATAGCTACTATAAGAGATAATATAGGCTGCACACAAACATTTAATGTAAGTATTGGAGCAGGCACCGGACCATTAGTATCTGCAATAGCTGCAGCTACATCCTGTAATGGCGCAGCAGATGGCAGTGTAACTGTAAACGGATCGGGTGGAGTCTCTCCTTATTCATTTTCACTGGACGGTGCTTTGGCGGTTCCAGGAGCCTCTCCTTTTACGTTTTCAAATGTTGGAGCAGGTACTCATACTGTTACAGTAACCGATGCAGTAGGTTGTATCAGTAATGTATTTAATATCATTGTAGCTATTGGGCCTACCATTACTACTACTGTCAACAAGACAAATGTATTATGCAATGGTGATGCTACTGGCGCTATCATAGTCAATCAACCTGCATTAGGTAGTCCACCATTTCAGTATTCCATTGGAGGCGTGGTGTGGCAGCCCGGAAATTCCTTTACAGGTTTAGCTGCCGGAACGTATAATGTTTTTTATCGTTCGGCAAATGGTTGCACCGGATCGCAAATAGTAAACATCACACAACCCGCCGCACTTTTAGCAACCACAACCATAAAAGCTGTTCGTTGTTTTGGCGAAAATAATGGGAACATTTCTGTCACAACTTCTGGCGGAATGGCACCTTATCAATTTTCAATAAATGGAGGTATAAACTGGCAGTCATCAAATCAGTTCAATACAGCTGCAGGCAATTATACCATTACCATTAAAGATGCCAATGGTTGTATTACTACTCGTAATGTTGTGGTAACAGAGCCTTCTCTTCTTACAGCCTTCTCATTAAATGCAAATGCAACCTGCGATGGTGGTAATGATGGTCGGATAACCGTTTTGGCAAGTGGTGGTAATACTGGTTATCGTTATTCTTTAGACGGAATTAATTTTCAGACTTCAAATATTTTTAATCTGCCTCCTGGTTCGTTTAGTGTTACGGTAAAAGATAGTCTGGGTTGTAGTATATCTTTTCCAGCTACGGTTGGTCTTACGGTTAATTTGTTTTTAAATCCACTTCGCGATACCAGTATCTGCGAAGGAACAGCAGGACAACTTCAGATAAATACAAATGCAAATGTTTTTTCATGGTCGCCTTCAATAGGTTTGAATGATACAACTGTTCCCCGGCCTGTTGCCAGCCCAGTATCAACTACGCAATATGTTGTAAAAGTAACATTAGGAAGATGTGATGATAGTGATACCATGATTGTAAAT
>Ga0209063_1000157_pt1 | contig 74017 bp, 62 predicted proteins | sample KloWWTmeKNB19Kit_FD_187177 | JGI IMG/M metagenome (GOLD analysis project Ga0209063, IMG submission 187177) | Active sludge microbial communities from Klosterneuburg, Austria, studying microevolution and ecology of nitrifiers - Klosterneuburg... | ecosystem: Engineered > WWTP > Aerobic digester >... | reverse complement strand
TCGGCCTCGTTCAGCATTTCCCATTCCGCAGGATCCTCCATGGTATTAGGCGTGTTCGTGTGCTGCGCTACTGCGGCCTTCATCACATTGAGCAACTCTTGCGTGGTGGGTCCTTGTGCAACGCATTGCACCAAGATAAGTCCGGTACCGAGCAGGACAATGCATCGCTGCCTTGCCTTTGCAAGAGGCCACACCGTTGCCCGCTGATCATTGTTCATGATCGCAGGTCGAGGTGGTGTGTGATACGAGGAAGGAAGCGCTAACTTGTTGCTCGTTGCCCCTACTTTGGCGCACTCAGGGCATCGTGTTGCGACGCTGCTGCGAGAAGGCAAGCTGTTCTGATATGAACTTCATGCACCCTCATGATCCCAAGGTAAGTGCCCAATTCGCGAATTGGTACTCCGTGTTGAAAAGATGATCGGTGGTCCGATCCCTGTTCATCCAGAGGCGCGCATTGAATGCGAGAAGCTCTTCTTGTTGGGAATAGAGGAAGAGGCCAATGACATGTACTGGTTACGGTTAGTGTTCCAGGTAGTGAACAATAGAGGAACGGTTAGACCGAACACTCTGGACCTTCAACGCCGTTCCACGGCCCACAACGTAGCCGTACTGTCACGATCGAAATCGCGTAGACCAACGATGGTGAAGCGGTAGGCCGCGTGCGCAACGGTAGCATCCACGGCGTAGTAGATGGTATCCGGTGTGCGGCGCGAATCACTGAAGTCCACGGAAGCACCCGGGATCGCAGCCTGGACTTCCTCCAATTTGAGTTGGTGTTCGGCCAACTGTTCCGTCGCCAATGGCCGGGCTTGTACCAAGGTGCTATGCAGTCGCTGTTTCAATTTGGACTCCGGTGTCCACGCGGCATTGGTAGCCCGATCGCCATAAATGAAGTAGACCATCAGCCCACCGATGATGAGGCCGACCGTGTAGAGTTGCAACCGACGGGTCAGGGTCATTGTAGGGTCATTGGGTCATGTGGGCATGAGAACATGTGAACATGTGGTCATGGGAGCATGGGAGCATGGGAGCATGGGGGCATGGGAGCATGGGAGCATGGGAGCATGGGAGCATGGGGGCATGGGAGCATGTGGTCATGTGGTCATGGGAGCATGGGGGCATGGGAGCATGTGGTCATGGGAGCATGGGAGCATGGGGGCATGGGGGCATGGGAGCATGGGGGCATGGGAGCATGGGAGCGTGGGAGCATGTGGTCATGTGGTCATGGGAGCATGGGAGCATGGGAGCATGGGGGCATGGGGGCATGGGAGCATGGGAGCATGGGGGCATGGGGGCATGGGGGCATGGGGGCATGGGGGCATGGGAGCATGTGGTCATGTGGTCATGGGAGCATGGGAGCATGGGGGCATGGGAGCATGGGAGCATGGGGGCATGGGGGCATGTGGTCATGTGGTCATGGGAGCATGGGAGCATGGGAGCATGGGAGCATGGGGGCATGGGAGCATGGGAGCATGTGGTCATGGGGCATGAAGGGATGGGGCAAAGGTGGAGGTTCTCGCTGGCGACGCAATGTTCCGGGTCATTTCATATCGCGTTTCGAACGAGCGTCTTTTCGCTGTTGGTTCAATCGTTTCCTGGAGGTGGAGAGAATGCTGTGGAACAACGGGATAAGGGCCTTCGCACGGCGAGCCAGTTCTTCGTCATGCGGATAGTGCGCCTTCACATGGCAAAGCGCTAAGCGATAGTCCGTTTCCTCCAATTCCTTGTGTGCGATCTTCATCTTATGCACGAAGTCGGCAAGGCTTTCGGCACTCTGTGCTTCACGCGTATGAGATCCAACAGAAGTGCCGCTACGTAGGATCTGATCCGCGAATACGCTGTTCACGCGAACAAGGCGCTCTGCATAGTCCATGACCCGGCTCGCGAGGTCAAAGGTCTCCTCCACAACAGCATTGCGCTTTCGCGGAGCAGCACCGTACGGCGCTTCAGGGTCCGCCGCAACACTTGACCCAAAGAACGAAGCAAGGCATTCCTCGAACCAATTCACTGCATCGAAAGACCTAGGGTCATCCATGAACTTGCGTTTGCTCCAAAGTACGTTCGCGGAGGATATTGGGCATGGGGGCATGAGAGGATGTGGTCATGTGAACATGAAACGCCTCCTGGGAGGAAGAAGTTGTCACATGTCCACATGAAGAAAGGCCCGGGCGCAGACACATGTCCACATGTTCACATGACGCAAAGCCCGTGCGCAGACACATGTTCACATGCTCACTTGCCCAAATGCTTCTAGAAAGCGGCCAACAGAATGTCCAGATCCTTGTACGGTAGGCGGAAGGCTTCGCCGAGGATGGCGCTGGTGAGTGAGCCGTTGTACAAGTACACGCCGTGTCGCAGGCCGATGTCCGTTTTGATCAGGTTCTCGAAGCCACCCACTTCGCCCATGCTTTGCATTTGCGGACCGAAGATGTTGCTGAGTGCGGTGCTTGCGGTACGTGGCACACGGCTGGCGATGTTCGGCACACAGTAATGCACGACACCGTAGCGCTTGTATACCGGGTCGGTGTGGGTGGTGACCTCGCTGGTCTCGAAGCAACCACCGCGATCGATGCTCACGTCCACGATCACGCTGCCGTTCTTCATCTCCTTCACCATTTCCTCGGTGACCACCATGGGCGTACGGCCGTGTTCGGGGCGTAGCGCACCGATGGCCACATCCGCACTGCGCAAGGCTCTGCGTAGTTCCACAGGTTGGATCACAGAGGTCCAAATGCGCTGACCCAAGCTGCTTTGCAAACGGCGCAAGCGATAGATGCTCTTGTCGAAGACCTTCACACTGGCACCCAGACCCAATGCTGCTCGGGTGGCGAATTCGCCGACGGTCCCTGCGCCGATGATGACCACCTCGGCCGGTTCCACACCACTGATGCCGCCGAGCATGAGACCCTGTCCGCCTTTGTCCGCGCTGAGGTATTCGCTTGCCACCTGAATGCTAGTGGTCCCTGCGATCTCGCCCATGGCACGCACGATGGGGTAGATCCCTTCACGGTCCTTGATGAAGTCCCACGCCACGGCCGTCATGCGCTTCTCCATCATGCGCTTCAGGGTATCCTTGGGCTGCACGGTAAGTTGTAGGGCAGAGACCAGGATCTGCTTGTGGCGGAGCAACTCGATCTCGTTGTGGGTAGGTGGAGCCACCTTCAGGATCATGTCCGCCTTGAACACTTCCTCCGGACTTTCAACGACCATGGCACCAGCCTCGCTGTAGTCGTTGTCCTGGAACTGTGCGGGCATACCGGCACCGCGTTCGATCACCACTTCGTGGCCACGACCAACAAGCACAGCAACGGACGATGGTGTAAGTGGAACGCGGTGTTCTTGGAAGGTGATCTCCTTGGGAATGCCGATGAAGAGGCTCTTCTTCCGGCGGCCCACCTCCATGAGCTGTTCCTGTGGGGCCATGGCCACTTCACGGGCCAATTGTCGAAGCAGATCGCTGGTGGGGCTCATCGGGGTACCAGATGCAATGGCAACGGCCCGGAAAGATACGATTCTGAAGATTCATGAATGGGCGGTTCCCCTTCCGCTTTGCAGGCAGCGGGCCTGAGGAACAGCAACCACGATGTCAGGCTTCCGCGCGAGATAGGCTGATCGTGCGGGTCCCGTTCTCCGCCACACGGAAGTACACATGGACCGTATCCGGCGGCAATTGCGCGGCGGCCAGTTCCGGCCATTCGATGAAGCAGTATGAGCCACTGTCCAGGTACTCCCCGAAACCGATGCCGTCGAGTTCCTCTTCGGCCTTCAAGCGGTAGAGGTCGAAGTGATACAGCGGTTCGTTGGTAGCGGTGCGGTATTCGTTCACGATGGCGAAGCTGGGGCTGCTGGTCCGGTCGGCCACATCCAACACCTCACAGAACGCTTTGATCAATGTGGTCTTACCAGCACCTAGTTCACCGTGCAATGCGAACACTCGCCGTTCCGCATGACTTTCAAGTATCAGCTGCGCGACGGAGTCGGCTTCTGATGGTTTGCGGAGGAGGATGGTGGCGAGCATTGGGAATTCGGTCCGCAGATTACGCAGATTTCGCAGATGAATGCCAACGTATCTCGTATGGAGCAGGCGACCCGACTGTCATGTGGACATTTGGACATGTGAGCATGTGGTCATGGAAATGCCCTCGTGGTGGTAGTCTGACCGGGCCCTCGCGCACTGGTCAGATGGTTTGAAACTATCGGCCATTTTGCCGACTGGGTCTGATCAATCTTGATCACGACAGATCCGATGAATGTGTCGTCGACCCTGTTCGGTTACTTCGATCAAATACACACCAGATCGAAGAGCAGTAAGATCCATGTTGAGTTCATCTTGACGGAGATCGACAGGGGCGGAAACTTCACTTCCCGTGATAGTGAAGATCCGTGCAGTAATGCCTTCAGTAGATTTCATTGGTCGAATACTTACGATGCCACTTGTTGGGTTCGGATGGGCCGTAACTACCGATGGTTCCTCAAGTTCATTAGCGCCCAAGAAGATTGGACAAGGCCAGATACCGACGAGCACAGTATCCCAACGACTCATACATTCCAACTGGAGGGAAACCTTCGAGAGATTGGGTCCGGCTTCCATGAAGAGACCGCCATACCCTCCGACCCCTTGGATCCAAATACCAATGTCAGTATAAAAGGCCCTTCGGCCAGATACGATCGGTCCGTCAACATCGTAATGTATCCCCACGTTGAACAACCGGGCGTCTCCACCTGCATCGCAATACACATTGTAGGCCGTATCACCTTCAACAAGGTTGAAATCGTAGAGCAAGTATTCAGAAACAGAGTCCCTAGGAACGAAGTACACCCGGTCACCTAACACACGGATCGCTCCTTTGTATCCAGCATTGCATGTATCGATCTTCTTGTAGGCCTCGCCTAAGATCACTGTGTCCACACCATAGGCGCAATAATTCGTTAGTTCCTCAAGCTCCGGACTAGGTGGTGGTGGTGGATAATAATACCGTGCGTTGGTCCAAACTGCTCCGCTATCCGGAAATGAAATGTCAGGCTGGGCAAGGCCAGAGCCGCAGATCGTTACTCCAAACGATAGTAAGAGGAAGGATTTCCAACTCGGAAGCATACTCGAAGGTAGATCACTTCGCTAGGTCAACCATCAAAAGGTCATTTGGGCATTTGACCATGTGGTCATGGAAAGCCTTCGTGGTGGTAGACCACATCAACGTTCACAAGCACAAACGCACAAACTCGCCCCTGCAGCCATGTCCACATGACCACATGTCCACATGTTCACATGATCACCTACCTCGGCTTCAACACCGCCCACGGCACCAACATCTCTTCCAACGAGATACCACCGTGTTGGAAGGTGTGGCGGTAGTAGGTGACGAAGTGGTTGTAGTTGTTGGGGTACACGAAGAAGCGGTCGCTCTTGGCGAAGATGTACACGGTGCTGACGTTGGCCTTGGGTAAGAAGACCTGGCCGGGATCCTTCACCACCAGCACATCGCGGTTCTCGTATGTGAGGTTGCGGCCGTGCTTGTAGCGCAGGTTACTGTTGGTGTTGCGGTCGCCGACCACCTTACTGGGTTCGCCCACACGGATGGTGCCGTGGTCCGTGGTGATCATCAAGCGCCCTCCACGTTCTGCGATGCCCTTGAGGATGTCGAAGAGCGGTGAGTGCTCGAACCAACTCTTGGTGAGGCTGCGGTACGCGGCATCGTCATCGGCCAGTTCGCGGATCACCTCCATTTCGGTGCGCGCATGGCTGAGCATGTCCACGAAATTATAGACGATCACGTTGAGCGCATTGCCCATCAGGTTATCGAGGCTGTCGGCGAGTTTCTTGCCCGCGTTCAGGTTCAGGATCTTGTGGTAGCTGTACTTCACTTCCTTGCCCAAGCGCTTCAATTGAGCACCGATGAATTCCTCCTCGTGCGCGTTCTTGCTGCCCTCCTGGTCCTCGCTGATCCACTTGCCGGGGTGCCGTTTCTCGATGTCGCTCGGCATCATGCCGGAGAAGATCGCATTGCGTGCGTACTGCGTGGCGGTGGGCAGGATGCTATAGAAAAGGCCCTCTTCTTCTACGCGATAGAATTCGCTGATCAAGGGTTCCAACACACGCCATTGATCCAAGCGCAGGTTGTCGATGAGGACCATGAAGACCGGTGTCTTCTTATCGTCGATCATGGGTGCCACCTTGGCCTTGAAGATCTGGTGCGATTGCATGGGCGCATCGCCACGGCCATTCACCCAATCCACATAGTTGTCCGCTACGAAACGGCTGAAGAGTTCGTTCGCCTCGGCCCATTGGCTGCGCAGGATATCGGTCATGCCCTGGTCCTGCCCTTTGCTCAATTCCAATTCCCAGCGCACCAGTTCGGCGTAGAGCTCCTTCCACTCGTCGGCGGAATGTTTGTCGCCCAAACGCATGCCCAATTGGCGGAATTGCTGTTGGTAGTCGCTGGTGGTCTTCTCGCTCACCAAGCGGCGGCCCTCCAGGTTCTTCTTCAGGGAAAGCAGGATCTGGTTCGGATTCACGGGCTTGATCAGGTAGTCGCTGATCTTGCCGCCGATGGCGCCTTCCATGATGCTCTCTTCCTCGCTCTTGGTGATCATTACGATCGGCACGCGAGGTTGGATCAGCTTAATGCGGTCGAGCGTCTCCAAACCACTGAGGCCGGGCATGTTCTCATCCAAGAACACGATGTCGTACTCCTTCTTCTGCATCATATCGACAGCATCGAGGCCGTTGTTCACCGTATCCACGGTGTAGCCTTTGCCTTGCAAAAAGAGCACATGAGGGCGCAACAGATCGATCTCGTCGTCGGCCCAGAGGATGTTGGCGGTCATAGTGGGAATAGTAACGCCCTTCGGCGTTGTCGGTTCAGTGGTGAAAGATCGCATACAAGGACCAACGGTGAAGGTGTTGGTATGTTGCCCTGTACTTTCGGGGCGTGAAGGTAGGAACGACAAAAGCCCAAATGCGTTGCGTGTTGGAAGAGGTTACGTGTTACGTGTTGGCCGCACATGAACACGCAACTCGTAACCCGTTAACACGTAACTGATCTCCTTATGAAGATCCTCAACGACCCCATCTACGGATTCATCACCGTTCCACATCCGCAGGTGCTGGCCCTGATCGACCATCCGTGGTTCCAGCGGCTGCGGTACATCAAGCAGTTGGGATTGTCGCATCTCGTGTATCCTGGAGCGCTGCATACGCGCTTCCACCATGCGCTGGGCGCGATGCATTTGATGGGTAAGGCGATCGATGTCCTGCGCACCAAAGGGCACGCCATCACCGAAGAGGAGGCCTTGGGTGCATCCATCGCGATCCTGCTGCACGACATCGGCCACGGCCCATTCAGTCATGCGCTGGAGCACAGCTTGGTGGAGGGGATCACCCACGAAGGCATCAGTGCGTTGGTGATGGACCGCTTGAACGACGAGTTCGGAGGTGGGCTGGAGGTAGGCATCCGCATCTTCCGCGACCAATACCCCAAGCGCTTCCTGCATCAGCTGGTGAGCAGCCAATTGGATGTGGACCGCATCGACTACCTGAACCGCGACAGCTTCTACACCGGTGTGAGCGAAGGGGTGATCGGTGGGGAACGCATCATCACCATGTTGCAAGTGGTGGACGACCGTTTGGTGGTGGAAGAGAAAGCGATCTACAGCATCGAGAAATTCCTGGTGGCACGGCGACTGATGTACTGGCAGGTGTACTTGCATAAGACGGTAGTGGCCTGCGAGATGATGTTGGTGGAAGCCTTGCGCCGCGCGAAAGAGCTTGCGTTGGGAGGAAGTCCGGTCTTCGCTTCACCGGCCCTTTCGCGCTTCCTTACCCTGCATCACGACCGTGGATCCTTCGCCGACCCCAAGGTATTGAATGACTTTCTGAAGCTGGACGACCACGACGTGATGGGTGCCGTGAAGGTGTGGGCCAGCCATCCGGACAAGATCCTGGCCACTTTGAGCGGCGACCTCGTTGATCGCCGGAACTTGCGCATTCGATTGCAGAACGAACCGTGGGATCCGCAGCGCATCGATGAACTCAAGCGCAAAGTCGCCGATCACCTACGGATCGACATGGCCGACACGGACCACTTCGTACTTACCTCCAGCATCGTGAACAACGCGTACGATCCGAGCAAGGACCGCATAGACTTGCTGTACAAGGACGGCAGCTTGCGCGACATCGCCGAAGCCAGTGACAACCTCGGGATACAAGCCTTGGCCGGGCCGGTAACGAAGTGGTACTTGGCTTGGCCGAGGTGGTTGGATGATTGATCGCTACCACTCAGGCAACAAGAAAGGCGAACGTCCTGTCTTACCTTCAGGTCCAGTTAGCCATGCGCGTCCGATCCCTCGTACTGATACTCGCACCAACGATCCTGGTGGGTCAGGACTTTCGATTGTTCAACGCGGCGGGTGGATACGTATTCGCATCGACCGATGTACTGCCAACAACATTTAGTATCACGTACGATAGCTTGACCGTTGTGGGGAGCGATACCATCATACACATCGGAAAGAACTTCAACGGTTCCGACAACTCGGATGAACTCTGTCCTTTCTGGGGCCAAGTCTGTTATCACATGAGCCTACCCTCTGTTTTCGGCAGGTCGATCACACACGGCAGTTCAGGTGAATATGTTTTCCACAATAACAATGGTGCGGACCTGCTCTTCCACGCGCAACTTCCCGAAGGGGATACGATGACCATGTATCAGGACGCGGACCAACGGTTCTTACTGACGCGCACAGGAACCGATCAGTTGGCAGTGCTGGGCCAGATCGATTCGGTCCGCCATTTCGAACTGATCCATCAGGACTTGAGCGGGTCGCCGATAGGATCACCGCTGAATGGAGTGGATATCAGCATTGGCAAGGAACTCGGGTTGATCACCTTCTTTGCCGTCGACAGTTTTCCCATCGTGCTGCAACCGTTGGTGTTACTCGGTATGACCTCACCTCCATTGGGATTCCATCAGATAACGAATGAGATGGTATTCGACCATCAGCCGGGTGATGAGATCCAGACTCACTTTTGGAACTACTACTATTTCGCTCCATTGCCTCCATGGCTTCAGCCGTACAACTATTACTCCACCCGGACCATCCTCTCACGACAGGAGACAGCCGACTCGCTGATCTACGACGTGCAATACGAACGCTTCGACTTCGGAGGAACGACCAGTGTGGTTGCTTATCAGTCCATTGCCTACCACAAGCAAACGGTGATCGCCGAGATCCCATTCGATCGGTTCAATGGCACTTCCCAAGGACTCAACAAGGCAGACCATTGTGGGGTCGCTTTCTGGGAGTATTATGCATCTCCAAGTAACTCACTTGTATTCTGCGCATATGACAACTGTTGGGGTGCGTACGATACGCAGGGCCCACCAATTGTTGAATTCGAGCACACTGTGCTGGGTCTGGGATCCTTCAATGCCTATGCGCAGTTGATCTCGCCGGATAATGGATTCGACCGGGGTCATCAGATCGTCTACTTCAAGAAGAACGGCATCTCGTGCGGCAATGAGATCACAGTTAGCATCGCCGAAGGGATAGGCGACCCTCATCTCCTGGTCGCACCCAACCCAACCAAAGGGATCCTTTCCATCGGAGCCGATCTGCCCATCGAACAAGTACGTATCGTGGACTTGCAAGGTCGCTTGATCCTATCCACCTCTATGCAAACAGCGAACGGCATGTTGGATCTTGTTGCGTTCCCGGATGGGATGTACGTGTTACACGTCGAATTCTTGGGCGGTGGCCGTGCTGCGCAGAAAGTGCTGATCCAACATTGACAGCACGAGCAACGAATAGTCTTTGATCCGCAACGGATCGAACCTTTTCGCCCGATCATGGTCCTTAGGAAGATGAAGCACCTCTTCACCGCATTTGCCGCGAGCCTCTTTTGCATCGCCACAAGTGCTCAACAACCCAATGTGTTGCTGATCATCGCTGACGACCTGGGCCTTGACCCCACACCGAACTACCTACCCGGTCCGCAAAAGGCGGCCATGCCCAATTTGGAAGCCATGATGGCGAACGGCATCACCTTCGACAATGTGTGGGCCGATCCGTTGTGCTCTCCGACGCGATCCACGATCATCACGGGTCGCTACGGATTTCGCACGGGCGTACTGAATGCCAACACCGCTGCGATGATCTCCCCGAACGAGGTGATCCTCCACCGTTACTTGAGCAACATCGGTAGCCCCTACGCCACATCATTGATCGGGAAATGGCACTTGAACGGCCAAACGTCTGGTCCGGCTTATCCGAATTTCATGGGTGTGCCCCATTATGCCGGCTTGCTCGCAGGCGCTGTTGCCGATTACTACGCGTGGAGCCTGACCGTGAACGCCGTACAAACCCCGCGAACGGATTACATCACCACGGCCATCACCGACCTCGGGATCGAGTGGATCGGCCAACAGACCCAACCCTGGTTCTGCTGGCTGGCCTACACCGCGCCGCACGTGCCCTTCCACTTGCCACCGCTCAACATGCACACACAAGGCCCGTTGCCCACGGACCAAGCATCGATCACTGCCAACCCACTGCCCTACTTCTTGGCGATGGTTGAAAGTCTGGACTACGAAATGGGGCGTTTACTGGCGACGATCCCCGCAGACGAACTGGCGAACACCGTGATCATCTTCATCGGCGACAACGGCACGGACCGCAACGTGATCCAAGCACCGCACACCATGAACCACGGGAAGGGCACGCTGTATGAAGGCGGCGTTCACGTACCCCTGGTGATCAGCGGCCCAGGCGTAACACGTGTTGGCCAACGGGAAGAAGCCCTGGTCAATTCCACGGACCTCTTCACCACCATTGTCGAACTCACCGGCGCGAACTTGCCTGTCTACCAGGACAGCCGCTCGTTGGTACCGATGTTCTCGCAAGCGGGCCAGTCGGTGCGCGAATGCCTGTACACCGATGTAGAAGACCTCACGATCGGTCATGCGAACCGCAACGCACGGTACAAGGTGATCACCTTGGCCAATGGCACGGAAGCATTCTACGACCTGCAGGTGGATCCATGGGAACAGGACGAGCTCTTGGCTACGGGACTCAATGCCGAACAACAAGCCGCCTACGATGATCTGGTCGTGAATTGCGATGTGTTCACCGGTGTAAGCCGCGTACGATCGGACGACTTCTCGGTCCATCCCAACCCGGCCACGGACCTGCTCAGCATCGACGGGCCGAACACATGGCCGGGGAGCTATGTGATACGCGATCTGACAGGAGCGCTGGTACTGTCGGGCAGTGTAGCGGGAAATGCACGGTCCGTTCCAGTTACGGGTCTAGGTGCGGGCATCTACTTGCTCGATCTGGACGGCCATTGGCAACGCTTCGTGAAGCAGTAGAACGGAGCGGGTCGCGGTGTTGGATCCCGGCATCCAATGGATCAGTTCGGAATTACGTCGACGGTGTACTAGGCGGCGGCGAACCAGATCGTTCATCCCGGTATCGACATCCCTACGAACTGGAAAATATTGCCGGACACGGAACATCGCACGAACCGCAACACCGCTATCTTTCCGCTCTTAACCCAAACGCCTTCGCCTGGCTTCGGCGATCCGACGATGAACACCAACTGGTCCAAGATCCTCGTATTCGGTCTGCTCTTCGGCATCGCCGGCTTCTTCATCGGTCGTTTCACAACGCATGGCCACGGGGAACGTGGGGGATGCCACAAGCAGATGGCCTGCTGCGACAAAGATGGAAACTGCGAGCACGGCGGCACGTGTTGCAAACCCGGCGGCACCTGTTCCAAGGCCGGTTGTGACCACGCGGACAAGATGGGGGAACACCACGGCAAAGCCTGCTGCAAAGGCAGTCATGGCGCGGGTGAAGGACACCGCAAAGAGCAAGGCACCAACCCCGGTGATGCAGAAGCAGATGCCATCGTGAAGCAACTGGAGGAAGCGGATTTCATGGGCGACACCACCATTGCCATCAAAGGCGGCGAGGTACGCGTTTTGCGCAGTGCGGACAATATCAGCGTACATGTGGACATGAAGGGAGAGCAACACCACGAGCACTCGAACTAGATCACATGAAGATCCTCAAAGGCCTGCTTATCGGCGCAGCAGTATTGGCCCTGGTCGGCTACTTCGGTTTCAACTTCATGAAGTCGCAGACCAAGAAAGCGAGTCCGGAAGAGGTGGCCACCTACCAACTGGGCGATGCGGAGATCACCATCGATTACAGCCGTCCTACGAAGAAAGGCCGCGTGATCTTCGGCGAGCTGGTGCCCTATGGCAAAGTGTGGCGCACGGGTGCCAACGAAGCCACCACGTTCACCACCACCAAGGATCTGAAGGTCGGTGGTTTGCCACTTACCGCTGGCACGTACACCTTGTGGACCATACCGCAAGCCGATTCCTGGACGGTGATCTTCAACAGCAAGATGTACCCGTGGGGCGTGAACTACGACGGCGATGCGCAGCGCGATCCGACGGCCGATGTAGTGAAGGTTGAAGTGCCGATACAAGTGATGCCGGAAGTGGCGGAGCAATTCACCATCACCGTAGGTGGCGAACCCACCGCACTGGCCATGGCGTGGGACCTGACGAAGGTGCGGGTGCCTTTGACGCGTTGACGTTGATGATCCCTTGTTGACAGGGAACACCACGAACTGATGGGCGATCGGTTACCACCAAGGAGCCGAGCAACCAACAACGACCGACTTTCAACCAAACCGGCCCAGCCAGTAACTTCGCCATCCACCACTAGCCACCATGCAATTCACCGCCGAACAGATCGCCGACCTCCTTGAAGGGGAAGTGGATGGCGATCCGCAGGTGCTGGTGAGCGATCTGGCCAAGATCGAGGAAGCCCGCAGCGGCACCTTGACCTTTCTGGCGAATCCGCGCTACACGGATCACATTTACACCACCAAGGCCACCATCGCCATCGTGAACCGGGACTTTGCACCGGGCCGTGCGCTGCCCAAGACCTTGACCTTGATCCGCGTGGCCGATGCGCGCATGGCCTTCACCATTCTGTTGGAGCGGAACAATGAGCTGCAGTACGAGAAGAAAGGCTACGAGCAACCCAGCTTCGTGAGCCCAAAGGCCCGGATCGGGAAGAACGTCTACATCGGCGCATTCAGCTACGTTGGCGACGATGTGGAGATCGGCGACAGCGTGAAGATCTTCCCGAACTGCTACATCGGGGATCGGTGCCGGATCGCCCAAGGCACGCGCATCCATGCTGGTGTGAAGGTGTACCACAACACGGTGATCGGCGCGAACTGCGTGCTCCACAGCGGAGCGGTGATCGGGGCCGATGGATTCGGCTTCGTACCCAAGGCCGATGGGACGTATGAGAAAATGCCGCAAGTAGGCCATGTGATCCTGGAGGACCAAGTGGAGATCGGGGCGAACACCACGGTGGATCGGGCCACGATCGGACAGACCATCATCCGCACCGGCACCAAATTGGACAACCTCGTGCAGGTGGGCCACAACGCGGATATCGGAGCGCATACGGTGGTGGTTTCGCAAGCGGGGATCGCAGGCAGCACCAAGATCGGCAACTACAACCAGATCGGAGGTCAGGTCGGCATTTCCGGGCATTTGGTGATCGGCGACCGTGTGCGGATCGCGGCACAGAGCGGCATTGGCGGCAACATCGGCGATGGGGAGACCGTGCAAGGTTCACCGGCCTTACCGAAAGGTCTGTACAACCGCAGTTATGTGGTGTTCAAGAACCTGCCGGCCCTGCAAAAGCGCATCGATCAGTTGGAGCGGGAACTGGCCGAGATGCGGGCGGCGCTCCAAGCCGGGAAGGGCAAGTAGCCAATAACAGGCCGGAATTCTACCTTCGCCGGGTATAGCCCCGGTCGGTTCTTCCTTCCACCGGAGGTTGCAATGCATGAGCGACTTTCAGCACACCCTTAAAGGTAGCGCCGTGATCACGGGCGTTGGCCTGCACACCGGAGAGCCGGTCACCCTTACGCTACGTCCAGCGCCCGTAGGCCACGGCTACAAATTCCAGCGTACCGATCTGGAAGGCGAACCCATCATCGATGCGGATGCCGATCTGGTGGTGAGCACCGAACGCGGAACCACACTGGGCAAAGGCGAGGTCACTGTGAACACCACGGAACATGTGCTCTCGGCCCTCTATGCCTTGGGCGTGGACAACTGTTTACTACAGACCACCGGTCGCGAAATGCCGATCATGGACGGCAGCGCGCTACCCTTCGTACACGCCATTGAAAGCGTTGGGCTGGTGCAACAAGATGCGCTCCGGAACTGGTTCGTGCTGAAGGAACCGATCTGGTTCGAGACCCAAGAGCGCGGCACCGAGATGCTTGGCGTACCCACCCCCGGCGGCGAATTCCGCTTGACGGTGATGGTGGACTACAACAGCCCCGTGCTCGGCACCCAGCATGCGAGCATGTACCGGGCGGAGGAATTCAAGAAGGAAATAGCACCGTGCCGCACCTTCGTTTTCCTGCGTGAACTGGAGCAATTGGCGAAGGCCGGTTTGATCAAAGGCGGCGACCTGAACAACGCCATCGTGCTGGAGGACCGCGAAGGCACCACCGAGGAACAGTTGAAGGAAGTGGCCAAGAACCTTGGTCGCGAGTACGAGAAAGTGGAGATCCGCCGCAATGGGGTGGTGAACACCACGGACCTCAAGTTCTTCAACGAACCGGCACGTCACAAACTGTTGGATATCGTTGGCGACCTGGCACTCGTAGGCCGACCGATCAAAGGACATATCCTCGCAGCACGTCCGGGCCACTTCGGCAACACCAGCTTCGCCAAGCGCATCAAGGAAAAGATCCGCGAAGAGGAGAAGAACCCGGTATCGCATGTGGATCTGGGCAAGGAACCTTTGTTCGATATCGTGCAGATCCACAAGATGCTCCCCCACCGCTACCCCTTCCTGTTGGTGGATAAGGTGATGGAGATGAACGAGGACAGCATCATCGGCGTGAAGAACGTGACCATGAACGAGCCGCACTTCACCGGCCACTTCCCCAACAATCCCGTAATGCCGGGCGTTCTACAGGTGGAAGCCATGGCGCAGGTGGGCGGCATCTTCGCATTGAGCAAGGTGCCCGATCCGGAGAATTACACCACGTACTTCCTGAAGACCGATGGCATCCGGTACCGCCGCAAGGTGATCCCCGGTGATACGCTCATCTTCCACCTCGCGCTGATCACACCGATCCGCCGTGGTCTGGTACACATGCAAGGCCGAGGTTACGTGAATGGCCAATTGGCCGTGGAAGCCGAAATGATGGCACAGATCGTGAAGAACCCGGTCTCCGCTGAACCGGTCAAGGCCAGCGCCACCGCCTGATGTCGATCTCCAAGCTCGCGTACATCCACCCCGATGCCAAATTGGGCAAGGACGTCACCGTAGAACCGTTCACCAGCGTCTACGGCGATGTCGAGATCGGCGATGGCAGTTGGATCGGGCCCAACGCAGTGTTGTTGGATGGCGCGCGCATCGGTCGCAACTGCCGCATCTTCCCCGGCGCCGTGATCAGTGCCATACCGCAAGACCTGAAGTTCGCTGGCGAGAAGACCACCGCCGAAGTGGGCGATGGCAGTACCATCCGCGAATGCGTCACCATCAACCGGGGCACTGCGGACCGGCTGAAGACCGCCGTGGGCAGCAACACCCTTTTGATGGCGTATGTACACCTCGCCCATGATTGCATCGTGGGCAGCAACGTGGTGATCGCCAACAGCGTGAATTTGGCAGGGCACGTCACCATCGACGATTGGGCCATCCTGGAAGGGAACGTCGCCGTGCAGCAATTCATCCACATCGGGGCGCACAGCTTCATCGCAGGTGCCAGCTTGGTGCGCAAGAACGTACCGCCTTTCGTGAAAGCCGCCCGCGAGCCGCTCAGTTATGTGGGCGTGAACGTGGTCGGTCTGCGTCGTCGAGGCTACAAGGACGACGCCATTGCACGGATCGAGGACATCTACCGCGAGATCTTCGTGCGCAACACCAACGTGGACCGCGCCGTGCAGCAAGTGGAGCAAACGCTGAAGCCGAGCCCAGAGCGCGGCCAGATCCTGGACTTCATCCGCAACAGTCCGAAAGGGATCATGCGGGGGTTGACGGAGTGAATGCCCATGAAGACATGTGCTCATATGGACATGTGAGCATGTGGACATGAAATACCTCCTTGATGTGATAAATGCGCATGAGGGCATGTGAGTACGGGAACATGAAAAGCCTGCTGAGTGTAAGGAATTGTCACATGTCCACATAGCCAAGCCCGTGCTCCGCCACATGTCCACATGCCCAAATGAACCCAAGCCCGCGCGCCGCCACATGACCACATGCCCACATGGTCACATGACCACATGAAGATCATCCTCACGAACCTCGCCAAGCACTTCGGTCGTGAAGTGGTGTTCCAGAACGTGGACCTCACGCTCGCGGCCGGTAATCGTACGGCGATCCTCGGCCCGAACGGCAGCGGCAAGAGCACTTTATTGCAAGTGATCGGCGGGGCTATCATCCCTACGAAAGGGACCATCGAACATCGGTTGAACGGAGAGGTGGTGCCCCAGGAGGACGTATACCGGCACGTTGCCATCGCATCGCCCTACCTCGGCCTATACGAGGAACTCAGCTTGGCGCAAATCATCGAATTCCACCGCGGTTTCAAACCGTTGCGCGCGGGGCTTGGCGTGCAGGATGTGGCCCGCATCGCGTACCTGGAACAGGCACTGGAGAAACCCGTGCAGCACTTCAGCAGCGGCATGAAACAACGCCTGAAATTGGCGCTCGCGATCTTGAGCGACACTCCGCTCCTCCTCCTGGACGAACCCGCGAGCAACCTCGATGCGGACGCCATTGCGTGGTACCGGGAACTGCTGGGCAAGCACCTCGATGGCCGGACCTTGCTAGTGGCCAGCAACCGGCAGGCGGCGGAACATGACTTCTGTACGGCGCAGGTGGAGGTCGGCAACTACAAGGCGTGAGGGTACCCTAAGGCTTGAAAACCTTGGTTCTAAATACTTCGCCACGGCCGGTTGTGCAACGAACGAAGTAGCAACCAATGGCCAGACCCCGAAGGTCCATTGTATGCATGGAACGCCCGTTGACCGAAGTGTTATGCACGACCCGCCCGAAGGCATCCACGATCGATAATTCTTGAGGCTCATCTGGCAGATCCAATGCCCAAACACCCTCTGCATCCATCATCCGCAGAACAAGGTCCAACCGCGATTCGCGCAGTTCTTCGATACCGACCGAAGGGCTGCAGTTCTCTACTTCACCGAGCCACTTCGCAACGTTGTGCAGCGTATCTCCATCAATGGTCACAAAATTTCCTCCGACGTAGAGGGAATCGCGCCATGAAGCCAAACTGAAGACCTGACCACCGGGTGTTTGAGTTACGTAGTGGCCACCCATCCCACACCATTGGTGGCCATTCCACCGGGCCACGTTCTCAGCATGCACACCACCGGCGAAGTTGAACTGCCCACCCACATAGATGTCCCCATTCAACTCATGCAAGTCGTATGCGATACCGGAAGTGGAATTCGGCAGTGCATAACGCAACCCTCCGCCCATATCGCTCCATTGCTCACCATCGAAGACGGTCACCATATTGCCGGGTCCTCCCGTATCTGTGAAGAAATAGCCGCAGACATACAGCTTATCATCATGGATCAGCACATCCTTGATCGGAGCGGGTGTTTCGAAGCCGGGCACGGGGTCCCATCCAGCGCCATTGAAGCGTAGAAAGCCGTGGAAATTCCCGGTGATAGCATTGTTCAACAGGCCGGTCATATATAAGCTGCCTTGAAAGTGGAACACAAGACCAACGTAGTCACTTTCAAGACCTGGCCATCCGTTGAAAGGTTCGAATGGTTGGAATTCGTTCCCATCATACCTAAAAATGCAGCTTTCCGGATAACCACACAAGGTCCCCCTATAGCCGGTAAAATACATCGTATCCGACCCGGAAATATTCGTAAGAAAGGACATGCCGCCAAATGAAGGGTTCACACATTCCAACGACTCCCACTCCCCAAAAGCACTATTCCAGCGACCAAAACTCCACGAAACAATGCCTTCAGTGTCAACCAAAGAGAAATAGCCATTGATGTATAGGTCATCCCGAAACCTTTGATATCGAAAGACCCCCGAACAAATTGTTCCGGACGAGCACGGGTCCAGTGATGCTGGCAAACTGTCCCAAGCAGTCCCGTCCCACTGTGCTGTCCCACGGATCAAAACACTATCGGGGCCGTCAATGATCCATTTTACCGTCCCTCCAAAGAGGAGCACATCCCAAACGCTGTCCCCATAAAGTACATACAGCGAACCCGGTGAATTCTTGATACCATTACCCAAGGCAGACCAATACTGGCATGTTGCTCCCGATGCGAACAACATCGAGATCAACACCCCGATCACCTGAATTCCATTCATGGCCTGAACAACTTGGCACTTAGAACATCACCATTTGTGCTGCTGCAAGCTACCAAGTACACACCCTTTGCCAAACTCCGCAGATCGACCCATTCAACATGTTCCTGTAAAGCCACGGACCGTTCATCGATCATTCGACCCGTGGCATCGAATAATCGCACTTGACGCATGCCAGTCGGGATTTTCAAAGACCAGAGTCCCTCTTGGTCTTGGAGCACTGGAGACAGTCCAGAATGATCTACACGATCCTCATCTATGGACAACGTTGGCGTGACCCCGAAAGAGGCAATGAACGCATCGAATGTCAGGTCACCAGCTGAATACTCGCTCTGCAACAGCTCGGCATCGAAAGGTCGGTAGAAACTTTTCTCGTTGAAACTGTAGCTCCCATTCGCTCCGCTGGACGAATTGTTCAACAAATTCCCATCGTACCAATCCTGTGGTGTGGAAACATTGAACTCCTTCAGGGGAAACGTTGTCTGGTTGCTAGAAGTACCCCCCACCACGAAAAGCTCATTCGTCGCTGCCGCTACACCCCAACACTTGTCCGTATTCAATCCACCGATATAGGTGGACCAAATTGGATCTTTGGAATACGGATTCAACGATAAAATGAATCCATCTCGTTTCAGACCACCAACCGCATTGCCAAGTAGAGATTGTTCATACAGGTTATCGTTCTGAACTGGTAGCATTCCAGTGGCACTACTCGTTTCTCCGGTGAAGTAGACCTGCGCAGCATTGAAGCTCGACGAACCTGATACCCCTGCCGCGATATCAAGCACTGCATCGCTTCCTGCACCGCCATACAAGGTACCATACGCCAGATCCATTTCAGGCACCGTGTTAAAGGCAAGGATGAAACCATCAGCATCTCCGGCATTGGTCGTTTGGTGCATACCGCCGAATGGGGAGGGTGGCAATTCAACATTACCCAGATCCGTGCTCTTGGACACCCCCCCCGACCCACACTTGCTTATCCCCGTGCGGAAGTAAGGTTACCACCTCTAACGCGATTCCGAAGTCGCGACCATTTCCACCCCAGTACGTGCTGAAGTCCAATTGATAATTTTCCAAATTAAGAACAGCGAGGTATCCGTCGCGCATACCTCCACCATGCTGAGCCTGAAAGAACCCGATACTCCCAGGTGGCTGGTAGACGTCCAACCCTACAACTGAAGGTGGACTCGGCACGGATGTCACTCCCGTGAGGAAGGCCTTACGTTCCTCCCCAATACGCGCAATCTTCACATCATGTACACCACCTTCAGCACCTGCACTCCCGAAGAAAGTATTCCAAATGATCTGATAGTCACTGTCGAAGAGTACGAAGAAGCCTCCACCATCAGGGCGTGTGAAAGCTCCCGTAGGCGTAACGTACGGATACGGAAAGGTCCCAGGCCCTCCAGGGGATGTACGTGAAACCCTACCAGCCCATATCAACGTACCAGCTTCATCAATGTCCACACCTAATCCATCTGCAACCCAAATCTGACCGGGTGTTGTGCCGAGTGTTGTGCTCCAGTCTAAACGACCGTTTGACTCCGTGTAAGCCAACACGAATGCGGCATGCTCGTCGCCGTTCAGACCTGCGGCGAAACTAATTTCATCTGCATTCGCAAAAGGTGTTTGGCTGCGCGCAATTGTTGGAAAATCCACACTCGCGGTCGTCCCAGTGACGAAAACATACTGTAGCTCAGAGATCGGCCCATTATACGCAACGAGGTCGTACGCCTTATCCATCCCTCGCCATTCATCACTCAAATTTTGTGGGACCGCACTTCCGCCATGGTATGTAGCCCATTGAATCTGCTTTGAATCATGGCTGAATTTCATGGTTACAACGTCCTCACTCCCAATGAACTCACTGGTGTTTGGCGGAAACACCTGATACCCAGTCCCCACTGGGAAATTTGCCTGATAGGAATACCCCGTTGCGTATACATCACCGCTGGCATCCACATCGGTCGCCATGAATTCATCGCTATTGTCACTACCTGCGTACGTACACCATTGCATGTTACGTGGCTCCGGCACTTCCCATGCCGGGAAATTGGGCAGACCGATCTGAAGCACCAAGGGTCGTTCTGCGTTGTAATTCCCAAAGTTGAAGTTCACGAAACCAAGACCGTTGTTTTCGTTGTATGTGGGCACCCAAGGCAGCGACGTCATATTGCCTTGCGAATCCATTTGGTACGCAACGGCTTGGTTCAATGCGAACCACTTACCCTTAACGTACATCTTCAACGTTCCATAAATATCTATTTTAAGACTGTCCTGTCCTTCAAAGGCGAGTTTGATATTGCTTGGATTCGCTCCAGGCTCACACACCAACGCCAGCTTGGGTCCACTTCTGCTCGTGTAGAACTGCATTGAAATCCTCTCCCAAGCATCCCAATAAACCTCGCGATGGTATGATCCTACATCTTGAACGGACGACCCCGTATGAGGGTAGTAGAAATTGTTCCGGCCTGCAGCGGGGTAATAGGCTGTCGGTTGTACACCACCTGCAGTTGGTCCTGTTGCTTTAACACTTACACAAAATGTTGTGTCATTCGCGCCGGACATTGAATGTTGTTCGGTCTTGCTCAATTTGAACGTGCTTTTCTCCATCAACCAAATGTTGATTCCATGGCCGTCACCATATGCTTCCAGCCCCTCGGCGAGTTGCAGGTCGTTCCCGAGCTTCTGCCCATTGTTCTGCATCCATCCTGTAGCAGTATTGTGCTGATCTCCATAAGTGTCTCGAGATATGGTCTGACCATCCACTTCGACGAATGCGAGCAGGAATAACAAGAGCGCATAAGAGTGTTTCATTGGGTTGTGGTTTTAAGTAGAAGCTCAAATCCTTCGAGCTCATCGACCCCAGTCAGCTAAGAGACTTTGGTCCTATCGACTCCGAAGTCCAATCAAATCTCATAGTGGCAATAAATCCCTGCAACTATCTTGGCGACTAAATGTGGACATGACCATGTCTAAATTAGACGCGAAAGACTTGGATCTTGCGGATCGTATCCGTAAGGTTCGCCGTTTCAAAGGATTCAAAGAATCCGACATGGCAGAACGCCTTGGCATCAGCCAGCGACAGTACGGACGTTACGAGAATGGGGAGCAAATGATCCCTCCTGAGAAGGTGGGAGCTATCTGTGTCATCTTAGAAGTCGAAGAGACCAATCTCCGGAATTTCGACGAGCGCATGTCGTTCTCGCATTGCAATGGAAACCTCGGACTCAACAACAATAGCACGTACAATGCACCTCCGGAGCGCGAACGTGAATTGTACGAGGCCACGATCAAACTTCTTCAAGAAGAAGTCGCTTTCCTTCGCAAACAATTGGAAGTTGCACTCCTGAAAGAAAAGACAGGATAATTCCCTTTCGGCACACCTTCAAAAACTCATCCTAAGAAGTTCAATCGAGGATTGAATGCTAGGCAACTGTCTTCAGGGAGCAACCACCTACTCCGGCAAGCACCTCGATGGACGGACCTTGCTAGTGGCCAGCAACCGACAGGCGGCGGAACATGACTTCTGCACGGCGCAGGTGGAAATGGGCGGGCTGAAGTGAGTCGTCTTTCATGGGGACACATGCAATGAGCCAGAGAAGGCCCGGTTCTTATCTTTAGAGCATGGGAAAGACCGCGAAGAAGCCCACCAAACGTCCCGTTAAGGTCAAGCAGACAAGTCCGACCAAGCGTCCGCGGAAACTTTTGGATGCGAAGAAGTATGCCGGAGCGATCCCCGGTATGAGCGAATGGGCCTTGGATGAAGTAAGGCGCATGCGCGATGCATGGTGAACGAGTAGTTGCGGATACAAGCTCCTTGATCCATCTTTTAGAGGGTAAGGCTATCGCAGTTGAACTGCTTCATTCCAGTGAGGTCTTTGTATCCTTTGTGACAGAGATCGAATTGCTTTCGAGTAAGAAGAGCACAAAGGTCCAGCTTGAACGTACGCGCGCCTAATAGACGACTGTACGGTCTTGGATCCGAATAGAAGGATCAAAGAATTGACCATCGAGCTACGAAGGAGGCTTGGGCTTAAAGTACCTGATTGCCTGATCGCCGCAACGGCCTTATACCTCGACCTGCCTTTGATCACTTCGGATCGCGGTTTCGATCGGTTGAAGGATGAATTGTTGATCTATTGGATCTAAGTAGGACTTGCGGCTCATTATCGGCGAACCGTGCGAACGGCGCGCAAGGTGCCCATCCACCCAAAACCCTAAATTCGCGACCTCTCTACCACAAGGCCCCATTGCGCGGGCGAACAAAAGTCACATGGCGACCACCTCAGACATCAGCATCGGCACCTACATCCGTTTCAATGGCGACATCTGCCAAATGATGGAATGGCAACACCGGACGCCGGGTAACCTGCGCGCCTTCTACCAAGGAAAGATGCGCAACTTGCGCAACGGAAAGCTGAACGAGCACCGCTTCCGCAGTGGCGAAGTGATCGAAGTGCTGCGCGTGGAGATCCACGAACTGCAATACCTCTACCGCGAGGGGGACAACCTCGTGTGCATGGACCAGACCAGCTTCGAGCAGAAGTACATCCCAGTGGAACTCTTCGGAGATGCCTTCAAGTTCATGAAGGAAGAAATGATCGTACAGGTCGGTTTCGAAAGTGACCAAGCCATCTTCGCCAGTGCCCCTAAAACGGTGGAATTGGAAGTGACCTATACCGAGAACGCCGTGAAAGGCGATACCAGCAATAAGGTGATGAAAGCCGCCACGCTCGCAGGCGGCGCGGAGATCAGCGTACCCAGCTTCGTGGACATCGGCACCATTGTGCGCGTGGATACCGAGACCGGTGCGTACATGGACCGGGTGAAGAAGTAAAAGACTAGCAACTGGATCAGAAGCCCTGCTGCGAAGCGGGGCTTCTTCGTTCCATGGTGTGCGAGCAGCGTTCATCACGAGTGTTGCGTCTATCTTCACAATACCAAAGACATTCTAGTGAAGCGAGGTCATGCGTCGAACAACTATCCTCTTAACACTCGTCCTCGCAGTACTTCAGTGCTTTGCGCAATCGTGGTGCGCACCCGGTGCTCAATGGTATCACAACTATGCATACACGAGTTGGGGTGATGTTGGCTATGTAGAAACGCACTATACGGGTGATGTCCTTTTCTCAGATTCTGTTTGTCAAGAGTTTGAGTATACCGAGCACATATACAGCTACCAGTCGAACAATAGCTTCGAAGCCGGTCCATTCACGATGCTCACCACAACTTCCCCTGGCATCGTACATATTTGGACTGGTACCGAATTCGATACCCTGTTCCATTTCAGTGCTGTGCCTGGTGATCATTGGCAGGCTCCGGGCGATTGGACATTCACAGAAACACGCATTGAAGTAACGGATACAGGACATGTTGCCTTGGAAGGGCGATCGGTCCGGTACCAGACGATCGATCTCAGTTTTGACGATGTCGTTTGGGTGAGTGACACAGTGTACGAAGGGATAGGCCCTGTCCAGATGTACTTGAACATTCCCATCTCCTATCAGGTCATGATCGACGGTGGATATGGAGGGTTACGCTGCTATACCGACGAGGAGGTCGACATCAACCGTGTTGAAGGTCCTTGTGAGATCGCCCTTGGGGTGGTGTCAATGGAACTTGAAGGTGCCATGGACATCTTCCCCAACCCCTGCACCACGCAAGCCACGGTGGATTGGCCGTCAGGAACACCTGTGGAACAGTGTACGCTAACCGATGCATCAGGCAGGGTGGTACGGCAGTGGAACCCAAGAACGCTAACTGCAGCACAGCATACCTTTAGTGTGGTCGATCTATCATCTGGCATGTACTCGTTGCAGGTGCGTGCAAAGGATGGCGTTCGTTCTGGACGAATACTTGTTGCACCGTAACGAACGGCATTCCGCATTACCCCTCCCGGTTACCTTTGGTGCATCCCCATGCGCCTAGAACCCGCCCAGACCGCTACGCAGATCGCCGAACTGATCGGTGCCCACGTGAAAGGTGATGCCAACCGCCTCGTTACCGGCCTCAACGAGATCAACCGCGTGGAAGCGGGGGATCTGGTGTATGTGGACCATGAGAAGTACTACACCAAGGCCTTGAACAGCGCGGCCACCACCATCCTGATCAACAAGGATGTGGAGGTACCCAAAGGCAAAGCGATCCTGATCAGTGAAGACCCGTGCTTGGACTACAACAAGCTGGTGCGCTATTTCAATCCGCTCGTGGGATGGCCGGAGACCACGGCAGAGGTCGGTACAGGCAGTGAGGTCCACCCGACGGTGGTAGTTGGCGCCAACGTGAAGATCGGTGCAGGCTGCCGGATCATGCCCGGCGTGGTGCTGTACGAGAACACCACCATCGGCGATCGTGTGATCATCCATGCCAACACGGTGATCGGTGCGGATCCGTTCTACTTCAAGAAGCGCCCAACCGGCTACGACAAGATGATCCCCTGCGGCAGCGTGGTGATCGAGGACGATGTGGAGATCGGTGCGTTGTGTACCATCGATCGCGGCGTAAGTGCCGATACGCGGATCGGGCAAGGCACCAAAATGGACAACCACGTACAGGTGGGCCACGATACACGCATCGGAACGAATTGCTTGATCTGTGGGCACGTCGCCATCGCCGGTGCCGTGGTGATCGAAGATGGCGTTACGCTGTGGGGGCAAGTCGGCATCCCGAGCAAAGTGACCATCGGCAAGAACGCTGTGATCTTGGGACAGAGCGGCATCATGAGCAGCGTTGAAGGCGGCAAGAGCTACCTCGGTTCGCCTGCGAAAGAGACCAAACAGATGCTGCGTGAGATCGCCCTGACCGGTCGCTTGCCGGAGCTTTTCAAGAAGCTGAACGGCTGATCGCATGGCCCGGCTGGAGCGCATCATCGAGCGATTGGAACTGAAGGAGTTCCAGTTGAAGGCCTTGTTGGAGGTCACCAAGGCGATCAACGATACCGAGGATCGTGCGGCCTTGTTGGGCCTGTACGAACGCATCATCCGCGAAGACCTCGGCATCACCCGGCTCATGCTCTTCGAACATGTGGGTACGTGGGAACGCATCCTCGCGTTCGGCAACGACCTGGACAGCGTGGTGATCGACATCGACAGCGCGGTAGGCGGTTTCACGGACATCCAAGTGATCGGATCGGAAAGCACCGGCAGCTTGGGAGCCTTCGATATTGCGGTGCCGGTCTTCCACCGGAACAAACCACTGGCCTTCCTCTTGATCGGCGACATCGATGAGGAGGAGCAGCGCATGAGTCCCACGGTGAAGCACCTCAACTTCATCCAAACGCTGACCAACCTGATCGTGGTGGCCTTGGAGAACCGACGGCTCGCGAAACAAGAACTGGCTGGGGCACGTGCGAAACGCGAACTGGAACTCGCAGCGGAAATGCAGAGCATGTTGGTGCCGCTGGACCTACCGCACAACGAACGCATCGATGCGGACGGGTGGTACCAACCCCACAGCGAAGTGGGCGGCGATTACTACGATCTGATCGCGCTGCACGACGGAACCTACGTGGCCTGCGTCGCCGACGTGAGTGGCAAAGGCATCGCGGCCGCGCTGTTGATGAGCAACTTCCAAGCGAACCTACGTGCATCCGTGGCACACACCACGGACCTCGTCCAATTGGTACACGACCTCAACGCCAAGGTGCATGCAAGTGCGCGCGGCGAACGCTTCATCACCCTGTTCATCGGCATCATCGATACCGAGAAGCGGAGCATGCGGTATGTGAATGCGGGACACAACGACCCCTTGTTGCACCACGCCGCAGGCATCACCGCCTTGCGCGATGGAAGCATCGCATTGGGCATGATGCCACAACTCCCATTCCTGCTCAGTGGCGAAGTGGACCTGCCTCCGAACAGCACGCTACTGTGCTACACAGATGGGCTGGTGGAACAGGAGGATGCACAGGAAAAGTCCTTTGAGACCGCGCCGATCATCAAGATCCTCACCGAGCGCGATGGAGCCTCGGCCAAGGAGATCAACAAGGCTGTGATCGCTGCCTTCGAGGCGCACCGAGGTGGCTTACCCTACTTGGACGACATCGCGTTGTTGACGTGTCGGTTCGGGGGAGAGTAGAGGTCAGTTGGCAGTTGGCAGGTGGCAGGAATGCGCTCTCTTGGGGGCGCCTCCGCACTTAACGCGGATCCACTACACCTGTCTGCGCGACAACAAGCAGCGGTGGGTCTGTATCAGCCTAGGAGCCTGACAACTATCAACCCTCAACCACCCCAACCTCCTTCACGCGCGGATACTTCAGATCCATCAGCACCACCAACATGGTGAAGGCCCAGAACGGCACCGAGGCCTTGTCGACATCGAGGAAGTTGTTCAGTGCTCCGTGCAAATAGTAGGTGACCAGACCGAGAAAGGCAGACATTAGGATACGCCGATCCGCACCCGCCGGCATGCGCGGATACAAGCGCAAGACCGTGTACGTGGTGACCACCACGAGCGCCAGCATCAGGAGCATGCCCAAGACACCTTGTTCCGAAAGTGGGCCGAAGTATTCGCTGTGCGCGTTGCCCTGTACACCGAAGTTGGTGCTGATGATGGTACGGTCCTCCGCAGCTTGGAACGGCGCGTATTGGAACATGTAGGTACCCGGTCCCCAACCGAACACGGGGCGTTCCTTCCACATCCGCAGTGCCGAATTCCAACGGTTGATCCGCTCCAGGTTCGATGCATCGCTGGAGATGTTGGAGATCGACTTCACGTGTTTTCCGAGGTCGTCGGACGATTCATCGCGGTTCCGTTCCAAGGCGATCGTGATCTGCTCCTGCTGCGTCCACAGCACACCTCCACCGGCCACTAGCCCCAGTGCGAGTAGCCACATCGGGATGCGCAAGCGCAAGATCAGGAACATGCCCAAGGCACCGATAAGGCTGAGCCAAGCCGCACGCGTGTACGAGAAGATGAGTCCCACGGTGAGGAGCACGAAGAGTAGCGCTGCCATCAACTTGCGTCCGACCGAATAGCTCGGAAAGGAGACGGTGCTGAAACTGAAAGGCAAGAAGAAAGCGAGGATGGCCCCATAGCTCGTATGGTCCTTGAAGAACGGGGTCATCACCCAATGCGCAGGATCATGCTCGAAACCAAGTTGGGCATGACGTACCAAGGTGTAGATCACCACGATGGCCATACCGGACATGTAGGCCCACATGAACCGGTGGATGTTGCGCGGTGTTTCGAACAAGCGCGAGACCATGAAATACATGGTGGTCACGAACCACAGCCGAGCGAGCATGTACTTCACAGAGACCATGGGCATGGTGCTGGGCAGGATGCACACGGCCATCCAGATCAACTGTGCGCTGATCACCCAGGTGATGGGGTGCCGCCAGATGCGCGGTTCGATGATGTTGCGCTCCAACCCGAGTTTGATCAGGAAGAGCAGGGTGAGGCCCACCATGATCGGTTCGGTGGGCAGTGAGACACCGATGCCACCGAGGTCGAGTTCCTCCAAGTTGATGGAAAGCGGTGTGGCGAAGGCGAGGAAGATCAGCAAGCGATCCGCCGCTGCGAACATGGCCCAAACAACAATGGCGACCACGGGCAAGAGGTTGAACCAATATTGCTCACCCGCAGTGAAGTAGGCGTTCAGCAGGATGAACACGCCGCAAATGAGCGGAATGACCGTGGTCCATTTGAGCAAACGCCCCATGGCTCAGGAACGTTGTTCGCGCCAGAGCATCAGCAGGAAGCAGATCAGCACGGCCGATGCGGTGGACATGGCGACGATGAGCCAACGGATGGGGTAGACCTTCTTATCGCTCACCTCCGGATACACGATCACATTGGTGTAGGTCAACTCCTTCGTGACATCATTCACCACCTGTTCGTACTCGGTCAAAAGCTGCCCATAGTTCGAACGGAACATGTTGCTCAGTTCGGTCAGTTGTCGGAACTCCCCTCCTTTGGATTCGAGGTCCTTGATCATGCCAAGCAGCTGATCACGTTGCCCCTGACTGGAATTGGAGTTCAACATGCGCACATAGCCTTTGGTCAATTCCTTGGCTTGGGTCTCATAGGCCAAAAGGCCTTCGGTCCGCCGGAGTGTATCGAGTCGGGCTTCCACGGAATCCAACTTGTGTTGCGCATGCCTCAATGCACGTTCGGCGATCACAAGCACCTCGTAGGACTTCTCGCGTTGCAACCGGCGAGCAAGTAGGTTCACTTGGGTAAGCAGCCCGTTGACCAGGTCCCTAGCCAGCACCGGATCCTCATCCACCACATCGATCCTAACGGATTCATACTGGGTCTTGCTGATCTCCACCCGGTCCAAGAATTCATTGTACAGGGCGAAGTAGCCACCAGCCTTCGCCGTATCCACCTTGTACACGGTCATCAGGTCGTACTTCTTGATCACACTATCCCGAACACTGTTGCTACGCAGGAGCTGCAGCAATTGATCGGTACGTGTTTCAATGGAATAACTATTCAAGTTCACCGGGTACACCGTAGCGGTGGACAGGAAGCGCGGTTCAATGAAGGTGGGACCACTGAAGACCGCCGCAAGCACTGCGGCCACTACCCCCACGGTAGCGATCGGCCGAATGTTGGCAACGAGGACTTCAGAGATCCGTTGGAAGGTCAGTTCATTCGGCATGGCCAGTTTGGGTCTTACGGATATTCACGTGAATGGTAATGATGATCAATGCGAGCAAGAAGGCGGAGACGGTATTCATCGTCACCACCATCCATCGGACCGGCGAGTACTTCTTGTCCGCCGGAGTTGCGCGGTTCACCACGAACTTATGTGGCAATCCACTCTTCATATCGGCCTGCGCCTGGGACATCTTCATCCGCAGCGCGCTCAGCTTTCGGGTCTCTAACCCTAGCTGCTCATGCAGGCTCACATAGGCCCCGCCGTACTCGGCCAGTACCTTGAACCGCTCGTCGATCTCACGTACGGCGCGTTGATCGCCCTTCACGATGGCGGCTCCCAAATACTCCGTAAGGCGCTCCACTTGCGTGTAGTAGTCGTGTATGCCCAACCGGCGCACCACCATCAGGCTATCGGTCATGCGTTGTATATCCTGCTCCACTTCCTGCACCAACACCGCCACCAAGGCGTAACCCTTCTCCGCCCGAGCGTATTCCATCTCGGTCCAGACCGAATCCACTTGGTCCGCAATGAAGTTGGCCATATCCGCCGCGCGCTGGGGGTCGGGGTCCAGCACTTGCACGCGAATGCTCTTGAACTTGGTATTCTCGAAGGACACGTGATCCTCAAAGGCGTCCTGGACCAAAGCCTTCACATGCGGTGCTGCGGGATCGATCACATACACCCGCATCAGATCGAAGTGGTCCACCACACGGTCGCGGATCTCATCCGCATGGAGCATTTGCAACAGCTTCTCACTGTCCTCCACATCCCCCAAGCCAAGCAGATCGGAGTTGTTGTAACTCTCGGACAGCACGGCCTTGGAGGCCGTATTCGTAAGCGCGGGGAACATCACCACCTCGCTCTTGTACAAGGGTGTGATCACAGAGGCGGTCACCAGTCCGGTCACCAGACCGAGCAGCGTGATCCCGAGGATCAGCTTTCGATAGCCCCATAGGAAAAGGACGAGATCGAACGAAGCGAAGTCCTTTCCGTGTTGACCGTTCTGCATACCTGTGCCGGGAAAAAGAGGGCCTAAAGTACACCTTCGCCGCACTACCAAAGGGCTAGACCTAGGACTATCGGGTCTTCATGCCTTCCACAAATAACGCAGGACCAGTCCTGACTTGGCGGGATGACACAGATGAATACAGCTGATGCCGGAACAGAAGACTCTGTTGGTGCGAGGTGCGGACGGATCCCGAGTCATGCTGATGAGACTTCAAGGTATAGGTCTTCATTCCGCCTTTAGGCGGAATATCTGTGTCCATCTGTGTCATCTGTGGATGAGCTCCTACGGCTTCGCGGTGGATAAGAGGCGATGGCCCTGGGGCTAGACCTTGGGGGGAACGCGGAATTCCATGGCTTCGTATAGCACCTTCCTGCCGATCATGCCCGTGGCAAAGGCCAGCCCGAGCACCGCACCCGCGAAGAACACCAGCTGGGTACCCGGCCCAAGGCCCGCAGCCGCCAGACCGACCAAGGCCAACACCAGCCCCGCCGCATAGAGCACCGTGCGCACCCAGATGTGAACGGGCAGTACCACCCCGTGCAGTTGCCGCACCAATACGATCTGCACCACCGCGGTAAGCACCTGGGTGATCAAACTGGCCCAAGCGGCACCTTCGGCCTGCATGCGAGGGATCAGGAACCAGTTGAGGCCGATATTCAAGACCGCCCCTCCGGCGGCCATCATGTTCAATCGCCGCAGATCGCCCCCGGCCGTGAGCAAGGTGCCGAATACGTAGGTGGTACAGACCGCCACGAAACAGCCGATCAACAAGGCGAACACCGGAGCGGACCGCGTGGTGAACTCGCTGTACCGCAGATCCATGATGAACTGGGCATGCATGATCCCGAACACCGCTACGGCCACCGTGCCGGTGAGCACCAAACGCATGGCCAAGGCCACTAGGGGTGGAATACCGGACCGGTCCGTGCTCGCGAGCAAGCGACTGAACATGGGCAGCAGCAGACCGGCCATCAGGAAGCCCAACATGTTGAAGGCCTCGAAGAAGCGGAAGGCCTGTGCATAGATGCCCGCTTCCGTGGGACCGTCCGGCAGCATCCGTTCCAGCATCACGGTATCGGTGCGGTAGTAGAAGGTCATCAGCAGCACCAGCAACGCGTAAGGAAAACTCTGGCGCACGGTGACCCACGCAAAAGCCGGTTGCCAGCGCGGCCGCACACCACCCGCCAGCCGCCGCACAAAGGCGAATGCTACCAAAGCGGTGACGGCATACGCAGCAGTCTGGGCCCACACGAACCACTCGATCCGGAACGGCGCACCGTCCGCACGACCCCACAGCGCCCAGCCGACCAGCCCGATCAGGAGCACCCGATCCAGCACGCTCAACAAGCTGTCCTGCTTGTACCGTTGCGCACCGGCGATGTTGCTGCGGAAGTACAGGATGGTGGCCACCAGCGCTTGGTTCACGATCAACCAACCGAGCAGGCCCACCTCAACACCTTGGTAACCGAGCACCAAAGCCACCACCAACGTCAGCACCGCATAGAGCCCCACCAGCACCAAACGCGCACCCAGTAGGCCATCCACCGTTTTGCCCAACAAGTGCGTGTGCTGCGCGATGTGCCGGGCATTCCGGTTGGTCATGCCCAGGTCCAGCACGATGTTCAGCAGAAAGCTCAAGCTCAGCAGTGCCGCATAGGTGCCGTACGTGGCACTGCCCACCGCATCCTGCACCCCGGCATCGATACCCAGGATGTAGAAGGGCTTCACCAACAGGTTCAGCACCAACAACAAGGCGAGGTTCAGGAGGAAGGACCGTTGCATTCGACGGCGTGAAGATCGGAAGGACAGATCACAGCAACACGCAATGACACCAACCTTCTCAACAACTTAGCACCTTTGCGCCATGCGCATCGTGGTAAACACCCGTCTTCTGCTATCCAACAAACTGGAGGGCATCGGGTGGTTCGCGCACGAGACCTTGCAACGCATCGTGAAGGCGCATCCGGAGCACCAATTCCTCTTCCTGTTCGACCGGGCATTCAATACCAAGTTCATCTATGCGGACAACGTGGAGGGGCATGTGCTGTTCCCACCCACGCGGCATCCGTTGCTGTACCGGCTCTGGTTCGATTGGCTGTTGCCGCACAAGCTGAAGCATTTGAAGGCCGATGCCTTCCTGAGTACCGACGGTTACCTCGCCTTGCGCAGCAATGTGCCCACGTTGGCGGTGATGCACGACCTCAACTTCGAGCATTATCCGGAGGATCTGCCCAACGCCTACCGCAACTACTACCGCAGCTACTTCCCGCGGTTCGCAAGGCATGCCACACGACTCGCCACGGTGAGCGAATTCTCGCGTCGCGATATCGCCACCACGTACAGCGTACCCGAAGCGCGCATCGATGTGGTGTACAACGGCATCGGGGATGTCTTCCGGCCGCTGAGCGAAGGGGAACGGCGCACGGCACGCACCGACTTCACCGAAGGCGCACCGTACATCAGTTGTGTGGGGTCCTTGCATCCGCGCAAGAACATCGCGCGGCTCCTGCTCGCGTTCGATGAGATGCTGAAGCAGCATCCGTCCGACCTCCGTTTGCTGATCGTCGGGGAATCGTTCTGGTGGGATGACCGGATGAAGGAAGCCTATGCAACGATCGAACACAAGGACCGCGTGATCTTCACCGGGCGCTTGGGCCAGGAACGCTTGATGCACGCCCTCGGCGGCTCGGAAGCACTCGCCTTCGTGAGCTACTTCGAAGGCTTCGGAATACCCGTCGCAGAGGCCATGCGGTGTGGTGTTCCCGTGGTGGCCGCAGAGGCGACCAGCTTGCCGGAGGTCGCTGGGGATGCGGCGCACTACTGCGATCCGTTCAACGTGAGCGACATCGCACGCGCACTGCATGACGTATGCAGCGATCCAATGCTGCACGCCGCCTTAAGCAAGGCCGGTCTGAAACGGTCCGAACGCTACACCTGGGACCGTGCCGCGCAGGATCTCTGGACCTCCTTCGAACGCATGGCACGCGATGCCGGCCTGCACGTGGACACGCCATGAACCGTCTGGCACCGTATCACAACAAATTGCTGGTGGAGGCCGGTTGCGACGAAGCTGGTCGCGGTTGTTTGGCAGGACCGGTAACTGCAGCGGCGGTGATCTTCCCACCCCGCGTGCGCATACCGGGTTTGGATGACAGCAAGAAGCTGACGCATGCCAAGCGCGAAGCACTGCGGCCGCTGATCGAAGAACGCGCCATCGCCTGGGCGGTTGCTTTCGTTGAGCCTGCGGAGATCGATGCCATCAACATCCTACAGGCTTCGTTCCGGGCCATGCACTTGGCCATTGCCGCATTGTCCATCCGACCGGAGCACCTGCTGATCGATGGCAACCGCTTCGTAGCGTATCCCGGCATCGCGCATACCTGTTTCATCCAAGGCGATGGACGGTACCGAAGCATCGCAGCGGCCAGCGTGTTGGCGAAAACGTACCGCGATGCGCGCATGGAAGAACTGCACCGAACGCATCCGGAATACGGCTGGGTGATCAACAAGGGCTACCCGACGGTGGATCATCGCGCAGCCATCGAGCGGATCGGTCCATGCGAACAGCACCGGCAGAGCTTCCGGTTGCTGCGGGCGGAACCCGTTCTGCTCTAGCTGGTCCTATCCACACATTCGTGTGCAAAGGGCGGTCCCTGTTGGGGCCTTACCAGCCGCACCCCCGATACCTTTGGGTCCTTATGCGCCGCGCCCTTTCCATTCTGTTGCTACTGGTCATCGTTGCAGCAACCGCGTGGACCCTTTTGAATTGGAACCGGAAGTCGATCACCGCCTCCGATCCATGGTCCGCGATCCCCAACCGATCCGCGGTGGTGATCGAGATCCCCGATGCCTGGACAGCGTGGGATAAATTCACGCACACCTCCCAACTGTGGGCCACTGCTGAAGCCATTCCATCCGCCGCAGCACTAGGCCGATTAATGGCCCGCACGATGGAACGCGCAGAGAACGATGCGGCCTTGCGCACAGCGTTGAACGAGGTGAGCGTGTTGGTCGCAGTAATGCGCACCAGCAGTGCAAGTGTGGACCTGCTCTTCACCTGCGTACCACATTCAGCCAACGGTGTTCCGCTCCAAGCCTTCGCTGAATTGTTGAAGGCGGACGATGCCATCCTTGCGGCCTTGCAACGCGGCGAGACCGTGCAAGTGCGACCGGACACGGCCTTGCCTGCACTTTCGTGGCGCTTGGACGGTGGTCTGTGGCTATTGGCCACTTCGCCTGCCATGATGGACGAGGCCCAGTTGCAGTTGAAGAGTGCCACCGGACTAGCACAGGACTCTTTGCTCACCGAGGCGCGACGAAGTTCGGGCGGTGGTTCGGATGCGCATGTGCTGGTGCATGTGGAACGGGCCAAGGCATTGCTGCACCGATGGTGGACACCCGCCACGATCGATGCATTGGACCTTCCCTCCGGATGGGCCGCGTTGGATCTGCGTGCACGTCCGGATGCCTTTTTGCTGAGCGGCCTGCTCTTCCCCGATACGCCACACCGCACCACGATCGCCTTGGGTCACCAAGCCCAAGGCCGTAACGATCTGGCGCGTTGGATCCCAGCCAAAGCGGATGCATGGGATGTGCAGCATGTGGATGATCCGGAAGTCTTCCTTCGGGACCTCGGCCTCGTTGGCGAGCCGGACAGCATCCCCTTCGCAGCGGACCTTTTCCACTGGGTGAATGGAAGCATCGGACGGGCGATCGCCATTGATAGCGTACAAGGTGCCCAGCAGTGGGCCTACTTCCAGACCGACGATACAGAGAACGCAACGAACCGGTTGAACGCCTTATGCGGCGGCAACTGTGACACCGCGACCTACCGCAGCATTCGCCTCACGCACCTGACGATCCCACATGCACACTTACGGCTCTTGGGCTCGAACTATTCGGCATTCGAACAACCCTGGTGGTGCGTATTGGGCGATGTGGTCACCTTCTCCCCCACGCAACAGGAACTGTTCACCGTGGTGGATGCTTGGACCGACGGACGGACCTTGGCCGAGGACCGCCGCACCACGTTATGGACCGACCGCATGGCCAGCCAAGCGGGCCGCACCCTGCGTTGGGATGTAGCGCGCCATGCCGGTGGGTTCACGAACGGCTTGAAGGCCGAAGAGCGAACCGCCTTCAACACTTACGGATCCTTGCTCGCTCGGTTGGGTGGCCTTTCCGTGCAGCTATCGCCCGCGCAACACGGTCGGGCACACATCGCGATCGGCCTCCAGCACGCACCGTTGGAAGAACGCGCTTCCGGGGTACACTGGAGCACTGCCGTGCCAACCGGTGTCACGCGGAAGCCGGACATTCTGCGCAACCATACCAACGGTACACGCGAGGTCCTGGTGCAGGATGGCGCACATCGGATCCACCTGCTGGGCAGCACCGGCAAGGAACTTTGGGGCTATGCACTGGATGGCCCCATCATGGGCGAAGTACATCAGGTGGACCGCTACCGCAACGGGAAATTGCAACTGGTGCTGAACACGGCGGGGCGTGTCTACCTGATCGATCGGAACGGCAAGGATGTCGGTGGCTTTCCGGTGCGGCTTCCGAGTGCGGCCACTGCTCCGATCGCCGTGTTCGATTACGATGCCGAACGCGACTACCGGATCGTAGTGCCGGTGACGGATGGCCGGTTGCTGAACTACGGCATGGAAGGGACCTTGGTGACCGGCTGGGAGACCCCACGGGTAACTTCACCGGTGAAGAGTAGTGCCTTCCACATCCGCATCAAGAACAAGGACTTCATCGTTCTGGCCGATGCCACAGGCAAGGTCCATCTGCTGGACCGACGCGGGTCGGAACGTGAACGGACCGAGCTTTCCCTCGGGACCGGCGCGACCGTACTCAGTGTGCAACCCGGTTTGGACGTGATGAATTCGCGGATCCTCTGGACGGATAGTGCAGGTACGTTGATGTCCGGGAACCTGAATGGCCGTGCGAACACGCTTTCCTCCGTGAACAACAACTGGAATGGACCGGGGCTGTTGGCGAATGATGGCCACTACGACCGGGTCCGCATCGCCATGGATACCTTGGCCGTAAGCCACGGTGACCGAGTAGTATTCAGCCGAACATTCGGCGCGGTCTTGGCACCCATTGTGAACGTATATCAACTGGAGACAGGTGTCGCCACGTACGGTGTCGTGATCCCGGAGCGCGAGCAAGTGACCCTGATCGATGCCTCGGGGCGCGAACTCGAGGGCCTTCCCTTGCAAGGGGCCACACCATTCAGCATCGCCGATCTGGACCTGGACGGCACCTTGGAATTGATCACCGTGACCACCCGAGGAGAGGTGATCGCGTACCACGCCTTGGCACCCTCCAACGCACGATGAAGGGAACGGGTAGTACCCGAACGACCGCGAAACGTGGCATGGCGGGCCAACTCCCCCTAGCTTTGCCTTCTCTCCGTCCTGGGACGGTGGCTATCGTTCCAGCTGCATGAAATACACGCTCCTTCGCACGGTGCTACGCAAGGAAGTGGTCGGCTTGGCCCGGCTCACGGTCATCATTCTGGCCGTCTTCCTCATGCTACTCGAATTCGGGTATCGTGCGGACAAGTCCACAAGTGCGCTTCTGGACCAGTTGAGTTATGGACTGGTGATCGCTGCGACCTTCGTTACGTTGGGTTCGCTCTTTCGCACTTGGCTGCGCGAACTGCCGTTGCGTAAAGCGGAGATGTTCTGGTTGATCGCAGCGCTGGCCTTGATCTCCACCAAGCCTTTGCATTTGGAGGTGTGGGGTGCAGACCAACGCTGGCCACATTTGGTTTTCCTCTTCTTCTTCGTCTTCATCGAGATCTCGCGCCTGGAGATCGGTCGCAACAGTGTGCTGTTCAATCCCGCGTTGCTCTTCACCTCCAGTTTCTTCCTGCTCATCTCCATAGGTGCGGCGCTCTTCATGCTTCCCAACGCCACCACGCGGTCCATCGATCTGGTGGATGCGGTGTTCACCTCCACCTCTGCGGTCTGCGTCACGGGCCTCACCACCATCGATGTGGGTAAGGACCTGACCCCGATGGGCCAATGGGTGCTTCTGGGCCTGATCCAGATCGGTGGCTTGGGTGTGATGACCTTCACCAGCTTCTTCGCCTTCTTCTTCAAAGGCCGTTCCTCCTTGGAAGAGCAACTGCGGATCCGCGACATCGCGAACACGTCCTTGAGTTCTGCGCGATCCTTCATCACACGGGTCATCCTATTCACCTTGAGCGTGGAAGTGATCGGGGTGATGTTCATCTACTTGAGCGTTCCGGAGGAGAATTTCACCGGCGTGGGCGAACGACTCTTCTTCTCCATTTTCCATTCGATCTCGGCGTTCAACAATGCTGGATTCTCCACGCAGTCGTTGGGGCTGTATGAATTGCCGTACCGCTTCAACTACGCATTGATGTGGGTCTTGGCCTTGTTGTTCATCTTCGGTGGGTTGGGCTTCGGCATCATCTTCAACTTCAGTAAGTACACCCGGTTGTGGATCGTTGGTCGCATCCGACGCTTCCTCACGGGGACACCCTGCGAACGACATCCGCGATTGGTGAACATGAGTTCGCGACTGGCCTTGCAGGTCACCAGCATCTTGATCGCCGTAGGTACGGTAGCCGTTCTGGTATTCGAATGGAACGGTGCCTTGGCCATCCACCCCACGTGGTGGGGACGATTCAGCGCGGCCTTCTTCACGGGGGTCACCCCCAGGACGGCCGGCTTCAACGTCGTGGAGTACGGATCCCTCGCCGTTCCCACGTTGATGATCACCTTGCTGCTGATGTATATCGGTGCTTCGCCGGGATCCACAGGAGGTGGCATCAAGACCACCACATTCGGTGTGGCCACGCTGAACATCTTCTCCACGGCTCGCGGTCGGCGCCGAGTGGAATACGGTGGGCGCGAACTCAGCCACGTGAGTGTGCGCCGCGCCTTCGCAGCCATCGTGCTCTCCTTGGTCTTTCTGGGCCTTTCCGTTACGGTGATCACCAGCATGGAATCGGACCTAGGCTTGTTGCCCCTCGCCTTCGAATGCTTTTCAGCCTTCAGCACCGTCGGCCTCACCATGGGTGTGACCGGACTGTTGGGCGACCCGGCGAAACTCGTACTTGTCGGTGTGATGTTCGTAGGTCGCGTCAGTGCGCTCACTTTGCTCATCGGTGTCCTGCGGCAAGTACAGGTCACCTCGTATCGTTATCCCAAAGAGGACATCCTCATCAACTGATCAGCCATGAAAGTAGCGGTCTTCGGCCTCGGCAACTTCGGAAAGCACCTGGCATTGAAGCTCACCCAAATGGGGCACGAGGTCATTGCCATCGACCACGACATGGACAAGGTGGAAGCCTTGAAATCCGAAGTGTCCTACGCGGTGTGCATGGAAAGCAACGATCCGCAAGCGGTGAGCACCTTGCCCTTGAACGATGTGGACGCGGCCGTGGTGGCCATTGGCGAAGACCAGGGCGCGAACATCATGACCACCGCTTTGTTGGTGAACCTCAAGGTGAAGCGCGTGATCAGCAGGGCCATCAACCCGTTGCACGAAATGGTGTTGAACTCCATGGGCGTTACGGACATCGTTCACCCGGAAGAAAAGGCGGCCGATGGCTTGGCACGGAAACTCAACCTGCGCCGCTTGGTCGATCAGTTCGAATTGCCCGGCGGTTTCATCATCGCGGAGATCGTGGTCCCGGACAAGTTCGTGGGCAAACCCTTGAACCAGATCGTGGAATTGCGTGAACGCAAGCTGGGCATGGTGACCGTGTTGCGCAAGGAAAGTGAAAAGAGTTTCCTCGGTCGGCGATCCATCAAACTGGGCGCCCTCGGCGTGATGGATCCGGACTTCGTACCGAGTAAAGGCGACATCCTGGTGCTGTTCGGCACCAAGGATGATGTGGTGCGCTTTACGGGCGAGAACGACTAACGCCGCTTGGGTTTCTGCAACTCGATCCGCTGCCCGGCATCCAGCTTCGCATCTTCGGACAGGCCGTTGTACTTCGCCAGCTTCGCGAGTTTCACGCCGTAGTGTTGGCTCACGTCCCACAGCGTTTCGCCGGCCTTGGCCGTATGCGTTGTTCGGCTCTTAGCTGTGTTGCGCTTGGGCTGGATGTAGATGCGCTGGCCAGCCTCGAGCTTCGCATCCTTGTCCATGTCGTTCCACCGGGCCAACAGGCCGTGGGTCATCTCCAGGTCCTTAGCCAGCTTGCGAAAGTCATCGCCCTCTTTGGCGGTCACGTACTTGATGCGGCCTTCGAACTGTTCCACCGCCCGGCCTGTACTGTAGGTGAGTACATCGGATGAGTTGGAATGCTTGTTCGGTTTCTTCCCGCTAGAGGCGGATCCAGGTTTCGGTGCAGGCTTGTAGGCCACGTCCACACCGCGATCCAACTTGTCCAACTCGTACCGCTCGATCAACGCGATCAGCTTGTTCGGATAATTGGGGTCGGTCGCATAACCGGCACGCTTCAGACCGTGGGCCCAGCCCTTGTAGTCCGTCGGCTTCAATTCGAAGAGACCCGCATAGCGCGACTTCTGTAGGAATTGGGCGTGGTCCTCGTAGCTCTGTGCAGCATCCTTGTACTTGCGAAAGCAGTCGTCCTTCTTATCGTCGTCGTGGTAGGTGCGGCCACCGGTCCAATCGGGTGTACACTTGATGCCGAAATGGTTGTTCCCTTGCCGCGCCAATTCGCTGTTGCCGTTGCCGCTCTCTAGCAGCCCTTGTGCCAGAGTAATGCTCGCTGGAATGCCGTGTTCCTTCATCTTCTTCACGGCCACCTCCTTCCACTCGGCGATGTACTGCTCGGGTGTATTGCGCGGCTCCGATGGTCGTCCCTGCGCATAAGTAGGTGCCACCAACAACAGCAAAAGGGGGAGAAAGCAGGTTTTGAACATTTCAACAAGGTCCTTGCCCCATGATGAGCATACCACGGGATAGTGCGAAACTATTGGCCATTCAGGGAGTTATCCACGATCCATCCACAGAGTAACGCACTGTTCATTGTGGAAATAACGGACCAGAAGGCCGTCTTCGCATCTTCGCACCGATGTTCCCCAAACCGGAGCCGCCCGCCTTCCACTACTCCCCTGAAGAAGAAGCCCGCATGGAGCGCTTGGGCATGGTACACGGCGATTGCTACTTCACACCGGAAGGCTACCTCGTGTACACCGCGCAATTCTTGCTGAAACGGGGGTATTGCTGCGGCAACAGCTGCCGACATTGCCCATACGGGCACGAGGCGGTGCGGAAGGCGCAGGGGTGATCGGAAGGCAACGCACTAGGCCAGCCCGTCCCACCGGAAGCCACGACAGCGGGCTATCCGGTGACTCACACAAGCCACCGTATTCCTACCAGTCCCTGACCGGTGACCTAGGCAGCGAAAGTCGGATCCGCGCTATCTTCACAGAAAAGGATCCTCATGCGCTTTACTGCCCTTGCGATCTTTTTGGGACTCTCGTGCGCAACCGCTGCTCAGAACTGGGCGCTCATCAACCCGGACTACAAGTACAACTATAGCAACGACGGGACGGATACGATCAGTGATCAGATCCGTGTCATGGACATTGATACTTTGGGTGTAGATAGCATGGAGTTCCAACTGAACGGGGTCATAGAGTTGCTAGAATCGACCCAACCTACTGCGGAAAATTGCTGGAGCAACTATCCTATACTGCTGAACGCCCCGCAATTCTTGGGCGGCCGTCTTATCCGGTCCGGATCGAATTGGTGGATGATCGATGTGGATACGACACTTGTGCGCGTGGGGGAAGGACTTGGACAGCAATGGACCGGGTCCAGTGGCATCTCAGGGACCGTGGAAACAATGGAGATGATCACCATTCTTGGCGAGATGGACAGTGTGAAATGGATGAGCTTCTCGAATGGGGTCATTCTTGGTTTGAGTAAAGAACATGGCTTAATAGAGTACGTGCGCGATACGGTGCATTTTGACTTGATCGGAATTCAAGGAGGCATGGACCTCGGGGAGCGATTCCCGACGATGGTTGATCTCTTTGACTACCAGCCCGGGGATATACTTGAGTACAGAGGCGATGGGTCGAGCACGGACGGCACGTGCAATTATTCATGGAACTATATCAACAGATACGAGTTTGTACAACGGACCGAGTTGCTGACACGCACAGAGTACCTTGTCCAAAAGACATCAAGCTTCGACCATACCGGATACATTCTATGGACCTCAATTCCATGTGGAGAGTACACATACAGCACAAACACGCTCATCTCGTTCAACGTCGAACATGATTCATGGACCATCGATAACGAACTTGGCAACCAGATGTTGAACTCCCTTTGGCCAGGCGCTTATTCCAAACCAGATCCGAATTCGGAGGACGGAGAATTCGGCTTATATCATGGGGGAATTCGATGGCGTGCAAGGAAGGATCAAACAGGGCGTTACGTTCTCGACTCGGACTACTTCGACGAGACCAATTGGGAGTCTGCACCAACCGTGATCCAATGCATTCAAGATAGTCTTGGGTCGATCGGCTTCGACCGAGAAACCATTCGTTTCGTTGAAGGTATTGGACGTACTCGCGCTGTGGGCCATCATTTCGAAGATAGCTTTTCTGATTCCTTGTGGGCGTATTCAATCGGAAACGAACATGTTGGAACGCCCACATCGATAAGTGTCATACTTGGCATTAACAGCGAAGGATCCGTACCGCTGAAATTCTTCCCAGATCCTGCCGGTGAGCACATTCAAATATCCAACAGCACCACTGGTCAAGTCGTTCGGATATCTGACCTGAACGGTCGACTCGTTGTACAGCAGCAGGTCACCTCCGAGCAAGAAGTCATCGATGTGCAAGCCCTTCAACCGGGAGCCTATGTCTTAATGGTCGATGGCTTCGTCCCGCAGCGCTTCATGATCGTGCGTTAGTGCGCTCCGAGTGCGATCTTCGCAGCATGTCCGTTGCTACTTCCTCTGACCTTGCTCCCTTCCAGCAGACCATCACCGAAGGCATCCCGGATGTCCTTCCTCCAGCACAACCGCTGGATCCTTCGGTAAGCCACGCCCCCAAGCGCAAGGACATCCTGAGCGCCGAGGAGAAGAAACTGGCTTTGCGGAATGCATTACGCTACTTCCCCAAGAAGCACCACGCCACACTTGCACCGGAGTTCGCACAGGAGCTGAAGGAGCTCGGCCGCATCTACATGCACCGGTTGCGTCCAACGCACAAGATGCACGCACGTCCGATCACGGACTATCCAGCGAAGTGCAAACAAGCAGCGGCGATCATGCTGATGATCCAGAACAATTTGGACCCTGCCGTGGCGCAGCACCCGCATGAGTTGATCACCTATGGCGGAAACGGTGCCGTGTTCCAGAACTGGGCACAATACCGGCTCACAATGAAGTACCTGAGCGAGATGAGCAACGAACAAACGCTCGTAATGTACAGCGGCCATCCGCTCGGCCTTTTCCCAAGCCATACCGATGCACCTCGCGTAGTGGTGACCAATGGCATGATGATCCCGAACTACAGCCAGCCGGACGATTGGGAGAAGTTCAATGCGCTGGGCGTAACACAATACGGCCAAATGACAGCAGGTAGCTACATGTACATCGGTCCGCAGGGGATCGTGCATGGCACGACGATCACCGTACTGAATGCATGCCGGATGCTGAAGGGCAACGACAAGACCACCAGGGGCAAGCTCTTCGTGACGGCAGGGCTCGGTGGTATGAGCGGTGCACAACCGAAGGCAGGCAATATCGCAGGGGTCGTAACGATCTGCGCGGAGGTAAATGCGACAGCCGCACACAAACGCCAAAGCCAAGGTTGGGTGGATGAAGTGATCGACGATGTGGATGCATGCATCGATGCCGCGATCAACTATCAGAAGAAAGGCGAAGCACATAGCATCGCCTTCCTTGGCAATGTGGTAGACCTGTGGGAGCGAATGGCCGAACGCAAGATCAAGGTAGATCTCGGCAGCGACCAGACCAGCTTGCACAATCCTTGGGCCGGTGGTTACTACCCGGTGGGCCTGAGCTACGAAGAGAGCAACGCCCTCATGGCCGCGGACCCCGCAGCCTTCAAGGAGCGCGTGCAGGAGACGTTGCGTCGGCATGTGAAAGCCGTGAACACCCTCGCGGAGTATGGCATGTACTTCTTCGATTACGGCAACGCCTTCCTGCTCGAGAGCAAGCGCGCCGGAGCGGAGATCGAAGGCAAGAGCGGCGAGGAATTCCGCTACCCGAGCTATGTGGAGGACATCATGGGCCCGATGTGCTTCGACCACGGGTTCGGACCGTTCCGTTGGGTATGCACGAGCGGCGATGCGAAGGACCTTGCAACAAGTGACCGCATAGCCGGTGATGTGTTGGAGGCCATGGGGAAAGAGGCTCCGAAGGAGATCGGCCAACAGATCGCAGACAACCTACATTGGATCCGCAGCGCTCAGGAGAACAAGCTCGTGGTGGGCAGTCAGGCCCGCATACTTTATGCGGACAGTGAAGGACGCATCCGCATCGCTGAGGCCTTCAACAAAGCGATCAAGAGCGGCGAGATCTCCGCACCCATCGTACTCGGTCGCGACCACCACGATGTGAGTGGCACCGACAGCCCTTACCGCGAAACGAGCAACATCCGCGACGGTTCACGCTTCACTGCGGACATGGCCGTGCAGAACTTCGTAGGCGATGCCTTCCGCGGAGCGACGTGGATCAGCTTACACAACGGTGGTGGCGTAGGCTGGGGCGAAGTGATCAACGGTGGCTTCGGCATGGTGCTCGATGGCAGCGCCGACAGTGATCGACGCCTGAAAAGCATGCTGCACTGGGACGTGAACAACGGCATCGCGCGCCGCGCTTGGGCCCGCAACCCGAATGCGGTGTGGAGCATCGAACAGGAAATGAAGCGCACCCCAGGGCTGAAGGTCACCCTGCCCAACGAAGCGGAGGATGGGTTGATCGATGGGGCGATCTGAGGGGATCAACTAAATTTCTGATCATTTTCGTACTCCGACCCAACTTCGGGGTCGAATGCGACGTGTATGGAGGTGAACCACACGATCTACTTGAACCAAAAGACCCATTCGAAATGAACCTACGCTCACTCCTTCTCGGCCCTGCCTTGATCCTAGGACTTGTTGCCTTCGCACAACCCACCCCGCCTTATCCGGTCACGGTCAGCGGCTATGTGAACGGATGCTCACCCGGAAACGCGGTGGTCACCATCACGACCGTTCAGAACACATTGCCTGCTATCAACATGACCGTACAGTTGGACTCGAACTGCAATTACTTCGCGATGTTCGAAATGGATTCCCCAGTGGGCTGGTTCCAAGTGACCTCCCCATGCAACGGTGCCATGCAGACCGGAACGGGGAATTATTCCGTGAACACCTTCGATACGCTCTCCGTGGTGATCGACCTCAACTGTGGAGGGGCCATTGTGGACTGCCTCGGCGTTCCGAATGGACCTGCACTTCCGGGGACCGCTTGTACTACATTTCTAGGAATACCCGGTACATGGAGCGCATCCTGCACCTGTGTTGCGAACACCACGAATTGTGCGGCCTGCTTCACGACCACCCAAGCTTCCAGTCCTGCTCAGGGCGACATTCCATTCATGGCCCAGTTCACCAACTGCTCTTCTGGCGGTGTGGCCCCATACACCTATGCATGGTCCTTGGATGGTGGCTTGACCTTTGAAGCCACAACGGCCGACCTTACCACCGAATTCACCGCTGGCATTTACAGTGTTTGTCTCTTGATGAGCAGTTCCGACGGCTGCACCAGCATGACCTGCGACAGCTTGGTGGTCGACAACAATGGCATCATCAACCCTGGTTCCGGGATGTTCGATTGCCTACAGATCCCGAACGGGCCGAACGTTCCAGGTACTCCGTGCAGCTTGCCCGGATCCAATGAACTTGGCATGTGGAACGCGGCCTGCATCTGCGTACCCGACTCTGCGACCACCACATGTGAGGCCGGCTTCTTCGTGATGCAGGCCTACCAGTGGGTGGATTCCGCATCGAACCCCAATGGAGGTGGCGGCGAACCCATCCCGAACGAATTGTGGCTGTGGAACTTGAGCGGCGGAGGCACCGGTAACTTCCAATTCCTGTGGACTTGGGGCGACGGAAGCTCTTCAACCACCGCCTTCCCTTCGCATACGTATGCTGGCAGCGGCACCTACACGATCTGCCTCACGATCAACGACAATGCGGGTTGCACATCGACCTATTGTCAGGACATCACAGTGGATGGGGATGGTATCCTCGGTGGCTTCGTGGGCGCTGGTAACCGCGCCACTGTTACGATCAATGTGATGAATCCGCTTTCGGTCGGTGTAACGGAACTGCCAACGCTTTCCGGTTTGAACGCCTGGCCGAATCCGGTGAACGACGTACTGAACATTGCATTGGAAAGCCGCATGAAGGGCAACCTGCGCATCACCATCACGGACTTGAGCGGTCGTGTGGTAGCGAATGACACCCGTTCCATCAATGATGGTCGGAACAGCATGAGCGTGTCCGTGGCCGAACTCAACGCAGGTCTTTACATGATCACGATCAGCAACGGAACGGCCACCCTGAGCGAACGGTTCGTGAAGGTGCGCTGATCCATGACCCTCGATGTGGAAAGGCGTCCGAATTCGCGGGCGCCTTTCCGCATACCGCATGGTGGACGAATCACTCATAGCCCGGTGCATCCGCGAGGAACCCAAGGCCCAGTACGAAATGTACCGCGCCTTGTACGGGATGATGATGTCGATCTGTTCACGGTATGAACGCAACCGCCAGGATGCTGCGGCACTGATGAATCAGGGTTTCTTGAAGATCCTGCAAAACCTGGGAAAGAAACGTTCCGAGGTGCCTTTTGAACCGTGGGCACGGCGGATCGTGATCAACACGGTGATCGACGGATACCGGAAAGAACGCGAACGGAAGGAACAGGAAACAATGGAGCAGCCACTGGAACAGATACCGACCGCAGAGGTGAACGATTACTTGCGCCAGATGGAAGCGGAAGCCTTCGCTGAACTGCTCGAGTGCGTGCCGAAGATGTCGCGCAATGTGTTCAACCTGTTCGCGATCGATGGTTTCGCCCACGCCGAGATCGCCCAATTGCTGAACATCAGCGAGGGCACATCGAAGTGGCACGTGTCCAACGCACGCGGCATTCTTCAGCAGGCGATCGCTCGGTTGGCGGTCACTTCAAACAGCACAACACGATGAGCGAACGGAACGAATTCGACGAACTGGCCCGACGCAAGTTGGAGGAGCGGGGATCCATTTTCCGTGAGTCCGATTGGTCGGCCGCAGAGCGTTTGATCGCAGCGCAGCGCCGCACTTCGGGTGGATGGAAGCACTGGGCCATCGGAGCGGTCGCTCTCATCCTGATCGGTGCCGCAACATGGTGGATCAATGCGGATCCAGCAGCGGAAAAGCAACTTGGTTACACGGCACTGCAGCACGCGAACGGATCGGCTTCGGTAGCTCCACCAGTGGATCGTGTGGAGTCTGAGCCAGCGAGCAACTCTGACCAACAGAACGCGCAACAAGATGGAGCCGGAACCGAGAATTCGATCAAGAGCCCATCAACGAATGCGCCCAAGCTTTCTGGCACAGGGACGACCGACATCTCGATGCCAGCCATCTCCGCAAGCCAGCACAGGTCATCCACACCGAAGAAGTCCAAAAAGGATCGCTCCCGTGGAACCGAACCATCACCAACTGGACGATCCAGCGCACCTGTTGACTCAGAGAGTGAGACCACATTGTTGCCAAAGGACGCGGATACGTTCACAGCACTATTGACCCGCGAAGACCCTCCGGTGATCACCGATGACCAAGAGGAGGAAACAACGTCTGCACCGAACACGAATGCGGTCCTACCCAACTTGGATCCCGTATCAACGAACGAACCTGCGTCCGATACAACGGATGGGTCCAGCGACTTGGAAACCTCCGCCCGAACGACGGTTGCTACGGAGCCACCGCTCGGAGAAGAAATGGAGGGAGTTGATGAAATGCACCCAATGAGCATTTTGCAAGACCGAACAGAAGAAGTGGTCGGTATGGAAGTACCAGGTGTGTACGAAGCACCTCCCACAACGGAACCCGGATCGGATCGGACGAACGCAGAAGGGGGCCACGCGGAAGCGGTCATCGGAGTGGAAAGCGACGCAATGAATTCCACCCGAACGCAGGATTCCGCGCTGACCGTTCCACCGGAAGTATCTCCCATGAGTGTGGTGCCGGCATCTTCGCCTTGGGAGATCGGTGTGCTGTTCGGTGGCCTTCGCTCAACCAGTAAATACACCGATGGCAACAGTGCTGAATGGAGCGACGGACTCAAGGGCCACTGGGCACCTGCATTCGGGGCGGAAGTGATGCGCATGGGCAGGAACTTCGGTATCGGAAGTGGCATCCACTATTCCACCTACGAAGAGGAACTCACGGTTGAAGCACGGTCGTTGACCAACACGGTGATCCGGGACAGCAACTACTTCCAACCTATCGATACAACGCTCTTGTATGTGTTGGGGAATGTGGTGATCGATGGACAAGAGTGGTACGTCACGGAAAGCCGCGATACGACGATCATCTTCCTCATTCTCGGCACGAACACGTTCAGCAGCACCCGTCAGTTGATCGATGCACTGCGCGTTGTGAACCGCGTGAGCTACGTGGAGATCCCATTGCTTTTGGATGCACATGTGACGCAAGGTCCGTGGATGCTCGGTCTTCGTGGTGGCCCAACGATCGGTGTGCTCACTGGGCGCAGGGGCACATTGCCGAATGCGGAATTCGATGGGTACACACCCTTCACCACGGAACAATTCCGCAGGACGCAACTTGGTGTCACCGCTCGTGCATACATCCGATACAAGTTCGGGAACGGCTGGTCGTTGGGGGTCGAACCCACGTGGCGAACGCAACTTGGCAACGCGTTCAGTAGCGGAGATCTGGTGCGCACCAACAGCGGGGTCGGCGGAATGTTCAGCGTGACGTACCGGTTGCGGTAGTTCCTCGGGAACGTGCGAACTTGCACCGCATGCGAGCGAGATCCTGGTGGTCCATCCTGACGATCGGCATAGGCATATCCGCGTGCAACATGCACATGGCGAGCGAGCCGAACAACTTGGAGGAACTGGACGCTGTGGTACACGGTGATGTCCTACGTGCGGTGATCGAGATCCCGGCAGGCACCGTGGAGAAGCGGCAATACGACCCAACGACGAACACGTTCCCCGTTGATACCCGGAACGGCGTTCCGCGTCGCATCACCTTCCTACCCTATCCGGCCAATTACGGCTTCATCCCGGGCACGCGGATGAACAAGGATGAAGGAGGCGATGGCGATGCCGTGGATGTCTTCGTGCTTTGCGGCGCGATCCCAACAGGAACTGTTCTGGAAGTGGAGCCCATCGGCGTGATCGAATTGCTGGATGCCGGTGAGCGCGACGACAAGCTGATCGCGGTTCCGGTGGATCCCGCTTTACGCACTGTGGATGCAGGAGATATCACGGAACTACCTGAGGCTGCACGCGACATCCTGGTGACCTGGTTGCTGAACTACGACCCCGTGGATGGCGCGGAATTGGTGGCCGTGAAGGGGAAACAGGAAGCGCTGGAAACTGTGAAGCGCTGGATCGTTCGTTGATCAGGATCGCACTTCCGCACCTACGCCCTTGGCCAATGCTTCGCGGATGCGGCCCATGGCCTTCTCCACCTGTTCGTCCGTGAGTGTGCGTGCATGGTCCTGCAACTGGAAACTGAGGGCATAGCTCTTCTTTCCAGCAGGCAACTTGTCCCCTTGGTAGACATCGAACAGGTCCACTTCCCGCAAGAGTTTCCGTTCCGCATTGAAGGCCAGTTCACGCAGTTGCTCGAAACGAACGGCACCATCGATCAGCAAGCTCAGGTCGCGACGCGCCGCAGGGAACTTGGCCACTTCCTGATAGCCGATCCGATGTTGCATACATGCTTCCAATAGCGCTTGCTCATGGAGTTCGGCGTAATACACCGCCTGTCCAACATCACTCGCCTTCAATTGCGCGGCATCCACTTCACCGATCACACCCACTTTTCTTCCAGCCACCTCCATACGATGTGCATTCCTCAGCAAGGGATGCTCCATCGGCACCCATGTGGCTTCACTGATCAGGCCCAGACGTGAAAGCAACAACTCCACTTCTTCTTTTGCATCGGCCAACTCGCTCTTGCGGTCATCCGAGCGCCAACGCTCCAAATAGCGTCGTCCGGTCAAAGTGATCGCGAGGGTCGGTGTCTCCACTGTTCCATTGGCACTGGTGCGGTACGTCCGGCCACGTTCGAAGAAACGCAGATCACGATGCTGACGGTTGTTGTTGTAGGCAATGGCGGAGAGTGCACCAAAGAGCATGGTGGGCCGCAATACATCCAATTCGGTACTGAGTGGGTTCTGCAACCGCACCAGATCGGTGTTGTCCTGCTCACTGCGTGATCCATTCACCAACGAAGGGGCCATGATCTCGCGTAGGCCACGCGACACCAATTGAGCACCCAGTTGCGCACCGAGGCTTTCGCTGTTCAACGGCGACTGGACCACTGGAGGACAGAGCAAGCGTTCCGGGACCGGCACTTCATCGTATCCATGGATGCGCAGGATCTCTTCGATCACATCCGCAGGGCGCGTCACCTCGGTACGGTAACTCGGAGGCATCACGGCCAGACCCGTCGCACTGCGCTCCCCGATCCGGAAGTCGAGCAATTCCAACACCCGGACCACATCGTCCGGTGCGATAGTGATCCCCGTGAGGCGATCACATGCGGCGAAAGAAAGATCGATCCACTTTGCCTCTTTCGGTCGATGATCGATGTCGGTGATCGATGATGCAACACGAGCACCGGCCAACTCGTGCAACAACAAGGCAGCTCGTTTCAAGGCATACACCGTCAATTCGGGATCCACTCCACGTTCGAAACGGAACGACGCATCGGTGTTCAACCCATGTCGTCGTGCGGTGCGACGAACGGACGTGGCGTTGAAACAAGCACTCTCCAAGAACACGGTGACCGTATTATCGGTAACGCCGCTATCGATACCACCGAACACCCCTGCGATACAGGCAGGGGTCTCAGCATCGGCGATCACGAGGTCCTCGTTCGTAAGTTCCAAAGACCTGCCATCCAAGGCAGTGAAAGGCTCCGCCGCACGCGCTTTTCGCACCACGATCCGTCGGCCGTTCAACCGATCGGCATCGAAGGCATGTAGCGGTTGTCCCAATTCGTGCTGCACGTAATTCGTCACATCCACTATGTTGTTGATCGGCTTCAGTCCAATGGCCAACAACCGTTCCTGCATCCACTTCGGCGACGAGCCCACCTTGACATCGCGGAGCGTGACCCCAGCATAGCGCGGACAAGCCTCCGTGTCCTGCACCTCCACCGCAACGGCATCCGGTTCATGGATCTCGGACCATGCTTCTACGGAAGGAAGACCGAAAGTGACCGTGGCTCCGGTACGGTACACTTGCGCAGCGCGCAGATCACGCGCCACGCCCACATGTCCCATGGCATCCGTTCGGTTCGGGGTTAGGCCGATCTCCAACACATGATCGGAACGCAAGCCCAAGAATTCCGATGCGGCCATTCCGATCGGTGCGACCGCATCCAGGACCATGATCCCAGCGTGACTCTTACCCAAGCCGAGTTCATCCTCCGCGCAGATCATGCCGTGGCTTTCTTGTCCGCGGATCTTGCTCTTCTTGATCGGAAAGCTGGTACCGTCCGGCAGATGGATGATGGTGCCCACGGTGGCCACCATGACCTTCTGTCCCACCCCTACATTGGGTGCTCCACAAACGATCTGCAGCATCTCCTCCTGCCCAACATCCACATGTGTCACACTTAACCGATCAGCGTCCGGATGCGGGACACACTCCACCACGTGGCCAACGACCACACCGGCCAACATGCCCTTCACCGGCTCGAATAATTCGACACTCTCGGTTTCCAGTCCAGTGCTGGTGAGCACGTTCGCCGCTTGCTGCGGGGTAAGGTCCGTATCGATGTATTGCCGAAGCCAGTTCCAAGAGATGCGCATGATGATCGCCGAAACCTCGACGAGGGGGATGGTCCAAAGTGGTCGGCGAAGATACCGAAGGGGGCGCGCCGCATCGCCGTAGTATGGGGAATCCACCGACTAGCGGACACACGACCACTGGTCAAGGATAGATTTGCTGCGATGGAGTACATCGCGTTGGCCATACCCCTATTCTTCCTGCTGATCGGGTTGGAGTTGGCCTGGAGCGCTTGGAAAGGCCGAAAGGTCTATCGGTTCAACGACGGGATCGCGAACCTGGGTTGTGGCATCGGCTCGCAAGTGGTCGGTGCGTTCACGAAAACGGTGGTGTTCGCGGTCTATCTCTACCTGTATGACAATTGGCGGCTGTTCACGCTGGAGAACAGTATGCTCACGTGGCTCATCACTTTCTTGTTGGTGGATCTGCTGTATTATTGGTTCCACCGACTGAGCCATGAGGTGAATTTCTTGTGGGCGGCACACATCGTACACCACCAAAGCGAAGAGTACAATTTGAGCGTTGCCTTGCGCCAAAGTTGGTGGCAGGGGCTGTTCAGCTTTTGGTTCTATACACCCATCGCACTCTTAGGCGTCCATCCGCTCACGATCCTCACGGTGGGTGCGTTCGTTACCCTCTACCAGTTCTGGATCCATACCAAAGCGATCAAGGACCTAGGGTGGTTGGAATGGATCCTGAATACGCCGAGCCACCACCGCGTCCATCACGGCAGCGATCCGAAGTACATCGACCGGAACCATGCAGGAACGCTCATCATCTGGGACAAGCTGTTCGGCACATTCCAGCGGGAGGAAGAGGAACCGATCTACGGCATCACGACACCCCTGCGCACCTGGGACCCGGTGTGGGCGAACTTCCACTACTGGGCCGAATTGATCGCCTTGGCCCGCCGCTGTGGCGATTGGCGAGACAAGCTGAGGGTCTTCGTGCAACGGCCGGGATGGCGACCTCAGGAATTGGGAGGCTTCGAGGGTCCGACGCGAAAGGATCGTACGCGATACAAGAAGTTCGATACCGAGGTCCCACGTCGTTGGATGTACTTTGCAGCGTTCCAGTTCGTGGTGTTGGTGGGTGTCACCGCATGGTTCCTGTTCCAGCAGGACACTATCCCGGAAATGTGGCAATGGGTGCTGGGTGCCACGATCCTGTGGTGGGTGATGGAATTGGGCATGCTCCTCGATGGCAGGCGCTTGGCCTTTCTTTCCGTGCCCTTGCGCTCTGCCTTGTTGGCCGTTGTGGCGTGGATGGTGCTGCCCACACCAATTGCACTGACCCTGACCGCTCTATTGCTCGTCGCGGCACTGCCTGCAGCACCTTTGGGTTTGAAGAATGCCGTTCGAGAGTAAGGTCATCTGAAGATTCAAGGATCGTCTGCCGATCATCGGGCTGCGGTCATCGCAAGCACAGCACCATCTGACGAAGAATGATCCGCAGCCGCGCTTGGCCGTGCCTCCTGCCTATTTTCGCGTCCTATCCATGGACATCCGCAGGAATACTCCGTTGAATCTCGGGCTTTACGGCCTGGCCACCTTGGGCACCATTGCTGGCGAAGTCACCGGTTCACATGTCGTCACCTACGTATGCAAGCCATTGATGCTGGTGATCCTGTCCAGTTGGTTCTTCTTCAACAGTCGGCGTGTAGGCGACCGATTCACCTTGTTGGTCCAAGCGGGGCTTTTCTTCTCCCTCGTGGGCGATATCGCGTTGATGTTCCAGCATGTGGACGATTTCAACTTCCTGATCGGACTGGGTGCTTTCATGATCGCGCAGTTGTGTTACGCCATGGGGTTCTTCCAGAACATTACGGACATCGGCATGGCACGCACCAACATGATCGCCGCGGTGATCGCTGTAGGCATGGTGGCCTATGGCTACTTCTTCGCGAGCCGTTTGATCCGTGTAGTGGAGGATCCCATCGCGATCCCGGTGGGCGTTTACGCCGCGTCCATCACCCTGATGAGCGTTGCGGCCGCCTTCCGTTTAGGGCGCACCTTTCCACGGAGTTTCGCACTGGTCCTGATCGGCGCCTTGTTCTTTGTACTCAGCGATAGTCTGCTCGCTGTGGATCGATTCATGGAGCCACTGTCCCATTCGAAATGGTCCGTGATGGTCACCTATGCCATCGCACAAGTGCTTATCGCGGCAGGAGCATTGGAGCATGTGTTGGACCCCGAAGAGATCCGGCGCAAGGCAGCGCTGAGGAGCTGAGGTCGAATACACGTCCGGTTGCTGCGTCTGCTGAAAACTCAACTGATCCGGCCCCACAGCGGCTTCCCTTTGGATCGCTCCGCAAGGCTTGTTGCAATGGCCGCGTGTTTCGGATCCCGCAACTCCGGGTCCAAGTCCAACAACCGGATGGCCACCTGACGCGCTTGCTGCAATAGGCCGGCATCCGCGATGAGATCGGCGATGTGCAATTCTGGAAGGCCGCTTTGCAGAGTGCCCATCAGATCACCCGGTCCGCGTAGGCGTAGATCGGTCTCGGCGATCTCGAATCCATCATTGGTACGCACCATGGTCTCGATCCGCGTCCGCGCATCATTTCCGAGCTTCTCACCGGTCATCAGAATGCAGAAGCTCTGTTCACCCCCACGACCGACCCTCCCTCGCAATTGGTGCAGTTGAGAGAGTCCGAAGCGCTCGGCGTTCTCGATCACCATTACACTGGCATTGGGCACGTCCACGCCCACTTCGATCACCGTGGTGGCCACTAGAACATTGGTCTCCCCTTTCTTGAATCGGGCCATCTCGTAGTCCTTCGTGGCCTGATCCATTCGACCGTGCAACATGCTCACGGCGTACTTCGGGAGCGGGAATCGCCGAGTGATACTTTCGAACCCATCGGTCAGGTCCTTCAGTTCTTGGCCATTCATCTTCTCCGGATCGGCCTCTTCGATCAGCGGGTACACCACATAGATCTGTCGGCCTTGGGTGATCTCCTCCTCCATGAAACCGAACACGGCGTTGCGCGAGGAATCGTAGCGGTGTACGGTACGGATAGGCTTGCGCCCCGGCGGCAATTCGTCGATCACGCTGGTATCCAGATCGCCGTAGAGGGTCATGGCCAAGGTCCGGGGAATGGGTGTGGCGGTCATCACCAACACGTGCGGGGGCACGGCACTTTTCGCCCACAAGCGCGCCCTTTGCGCCACACCGAAACGATGCTGTTCATCGATCACCACCAGCCCGAGCCGTTGGAATACCACGCGGTCCTCCAGCAGCGCATGCGTGCCCACGATGAAGTGGATCGCGCCCGCTTTCAAGGCGGCGAGAATACTCTTTCGCTCAGCCGCTTTGGTGCTGCCTGTGAGCAACCGGACCTCAACAGGCAGACCCTCCAAGAATCGCGCAAGTGTGGCGTAGTGTTGTTGCGCTAGGATCTCGGTCGGCGCCATCAACGCACTTTGGAATCCGTTGTCCAGTGCGATGAGCATACTCAAAAGTCCCACCAACGTCTTTCCACTTCCGACATCGCCCTGCAACAAACGGTTCATCTGGTGGCCACTTCCCATGTCCTTGCGGATCTCCTTCACCACACGCTTCTGGGCACCGGTGAGTTCGAAGGGCAGGTGCTCCGTGTAGAAGGAGTTGAAATGCTGACCCACCGAGGTGAATACATTCCCGCGCAACTGGTGTTGCAATAACAACTTCTGTTTCAGGAGTCTCAGTTGAAGGAAGAACAATTCTTCGAACTTGAGGCGATGGATGGCGGCATCCGATCGGGCTTGATCCTGCGGTGCATGGATCTGCCGGAAGGCCATGTCGCGCGTTACACCGCCCAGCCATTCCACCAACTCACTGCTCAACGTCTCGGGTACATGTCCGGCCACCTGCTCCAAGGCCGTCTTCTGCAGCTTCCAGATCGCACGGCTGCCAAGTCCCTTCGCCGTAAGCTTCTCTGTTGTGCGGTACACCGGTTGCAAAGCGGCCTCCAATCCTTTCTCCCACGTGGCGGCCAATTCCAATTCCGGGTGTGGGAAGTTGAATCGGCCTTTGAACACATTCGGCTTGCCGAAAAGGATGTATTCCTGCCCCGGTTTCAGCGATGTATGCAACCATCGTACGCCTTTGAACCAAACCAGTTCAACGCTACCACTTGGATCCGAGAATGTGGCCGTCAGTCGTCGACCTTGCTTCTCGCCCATGGTGCGTAGCGGGCCCAACACACCGCGCAGTTGGGCTTGGGGCATCTCCTCGTGCAGTTCCGCTACGCGATGGAATTTGCTGCGATCCACATACCGGAATGGGAAATGCTGCAACAGGTCGATGTACGTGTGTACATTCAACTCACTACGCAACAACTCGGCACGTTGTGGTCCCACCCCCTTGAGGTATTCGATCGGAGTGACCAGCGGATCCATGGCCGAAAAGTACTGTGCCAAGGCGTGCTACATTGGCGCACATGCGAACGAAGGTCCTTCTTCTTCCCACAGGACCATCCGCTTGGCTAAGGAACTTGGTGGACGGACTGGGCATCGCCTTCGTAGCCTGGTTCGCCTTGCACTACGCCACCCAGCGCATTTACGCGGACGCCGCCTACTTCCTGATGCAAGTGGCGGATCAAGGCAGCTTCCACGTGATCAATGGCCGGTGGATCATCGTGTTGACGCAATGGCTACCGGTGCTGGGCGCACAACTCGGCGTTTCCATGGCCGCGCTGATCACACTGTTCTCCTTGGGAAATGTGGTACTTCTAGTGCTGTGCTACGTTTTCGTTTCTATCCGATTGCGGGACCGGGAGTCGGGCACTGCGCTAGTGGCCGTGCAAGTAGTTGGCCTTGCACATGCTTTGTTCTGTCCCATTTTCGAATTCTACTACGGTGCGCTATTACTCGTCGTGTTCCGAGCCGTATGGAAAACGGATCTCCTCTCGCCCGTGGTCCGTTGGTCCCTCCTGTCCGTCTTGTTCGTCCTGGTGATCTCGTCGCATTTCATGGGTCTGGTGGTGATGGGGCTGACCCTTCTACTGGATCGCGCCTGGGACCACAAGCGACTTGCGGCTTGGCTCGGTGTATTGCTGGTGGCACAATTGATCCAGCGCAGCCTCACCCTCTCGGCATACGAGGCCAACGCCTTCGGCAATGTCCTCTTGGGCTTGGAAAGGGCCGGGGTCGGGTGGGCTTTCGTACCCGGTAGGTTGTGGGCCAAATTCTTGCACACGCTGTTCCACTACCCGGATGTGCTCTTGTTCGGCCTATACATCGCAGTGGCCCTCATGCGTCGGAAGGATCGATGGGGTCTATTCGTGTTCATCCTAGGAGCGTTGACCATCTATACGGCCAGCACCTTGTATCTGGCGGACACGACCCAATCCTACTACCGAGAGATCGTGGATCAGCCATTGGCCGTCTGGGTGATCCTCGTGCTATTCGCTCGGGGGACCGGCCCCGCACCTTCACGGTACGCGATCCCGGCATTGGTCTTTCTCGCCTTGACCTTCCGAATGGTGCGAACCAGCGAAGTCGCTGTTGCCTACGTAAAGCGAACGGCATTCATCGAAGAGCGCATTGCCACCGCACGTGCGATCGGGATCCAACGCGGACTGGTCTTGGAAGGGCCGGTCCTTCAACCATCTGGGCATGGGGTAGCACCACTTCCGTATATGAGTCCGATGGAAGCCTTGTTGCTTTCTGCTCGGCAAGGACCAGATTCGATCGTGGTACTGATACCATCCAAGGAAACCCACCCCACGCACGCTTTCACACAGCGCATCGATTCATCCATGGCGCAATTCGGCATGGAATTCCCGACCGGGATAGGGCCGTATTTCAAGATGCCCACGACGAACTTCGAAGTACTTCGATAGTTGACGGATCTCATGCTCATGTCGGACGCAAAAGGCGCATTCGGATCATTCCGTCGCTGAAGGGTTGGCGTTGGTGGTCCAAGAGAACATTTTCCGATTCGCCCTGGTCACCCAAGATGTGATCCGCTTCAGCGGAGGTGTAATGGACGATCGCCAACGATCTTCGGTACGCTACCACACACCGGGAAAGAGTCGGGCCACATTCGACATGCGTTGCGTATAGCTGGGATGCCTCGCAGTGAGTTGCCCCTCCTCATAGCGGATCTTGATGACCAGCACGACCGCACAGACGAACAGCGCCGCCCAGCGCAACGGTGATGGTGCGCCGAAGGTCACGGCCATACCACACAGCAGGACGGCGGTGTACATGGGATGACGCACGTAGGAATAGATGCCCATCGTAGAAAGTTGATTGCCGATCCGAGGGTCCGGCAGGATGGTGAAATTGCCCTTCCCCAAGGAGAGTGCCGCCCACAGGAACACCGCCAGACCAAGTCCGAAGATGGACCACGCCCACCACGGCAGATCCCATCCACCACCGAGGAGGAGGAGGGCGATCATACTGAATTGTCCGAGAACGAGCAACCGCGACATGGTGCAAAGGAAAGATGGGAACCACGACATGCGGCGATCGATCACCCCAGCATGTACACCAGTGGATCGCGCAGTTCCATTCGCAACATCATCCGGCTATCCGAAGCTTGGCAGCGGATCCCCATCATGCTGCATCCGAACGAATTGAAGAACCTGCACGATCGGGCCAAGGAAGTGGAAGGTGCAGGCTTGGTCGCGGACCAAGGCACGTTATCTGCGAACCACGACTATTCATATTCCGCTTGAAAACCGCGATCCCTGCCGAGGCCTTGGACCGTATGGTGAGCCCGGATGATCTGGATCCGACCGAAGTCGCCGACACATTCGAATGGTCACGCAGCATCATGCCGAAGGATGCCGTTCAGCGATTCACGATCGACGCGGCCGAAGCGATGCTGCGCTATCACTTAGGAGACAAGGCCGATTGCGCCGCGCTGACGAAAAAGGCCACCGAGGCCGAAACTGAATTCAAACGGCAATACCCCGATCACATCGGGCGTTCGGAGTTGCAGTTGGTGCAGCGGTTCGTGGATAAGGGCTGACCCTATTCCTCGTTCGGGGTCGTCCTCAGATCGCACCCATGCCCAGCATCAATGCCGGCTCTTCCATCATGTCCTTGAAGGTATTCAGGAACTCGGCGCCAGTGACCCCGTCCACCACGCGGTGATCGCAGCTCAAGGTCACCTTCATGGTATGGCCCGGAACAACGGCACCGTTCTTCACCACCGCCTTTTCGATGATCCCACCGATCGCTAGGATGCAGGCATCCGGTGGGTTGATGATGGCCGTGAATTCGTCGATGCCGAACATGCCCAAGTTGGAGATGGTGAAGGTGTTGCCTTCCCAATCCGCGGGCTGAAGTTTCTTTTCCTTGGCTTTCTTGGCCATGTCGCGCACTTCCGCACCGATGGCCCGCAACGGCTTGCCATCTGCGAAACGCACCACAGGAACAAGCAATCCTTCCTCCACGGCAACGGCCACGCCGATGTGGACGTGCTGGTTGAAACGGATGCGGTCACCGAGCCATGAGCTATTGACCTTGGGGTGCTGGCGCAGCGAAGCTGCAGCTGCTTTGATCACCAGGTCATTGTACGAGATCTTCTCTGGCGCGATCTGCTTATTGATCGCTTCGCGCACGGCCATCGCACGCGACATGTCCATCTCGATGGTGAGGTAGAAATGCGGCGCACTGAACTTGCTTTCGGCCAAGCGCTTGGCAATGGTCTTCCGCATTTGGCTCACGGGCACTTCTTCGTAGCCTTCCACTTGAGGCACGAAAACCCCGGCTCCAGTGAAATTCTCGATGTCGCGTTTGGTCACCCGTCCCTCTGGACCGGTTCCGTGTACCCTACTGATGTCAATGCCTTTCTCTTCGGCAAGATTCCGGGCCAGCGGGCTAGCGACCACCCGACCGTTGGAGGGTTTAGCAGGAACCGGCGCAGCTGCCGGCTTGGCTGCTGGCACAGGTGCTGAAGCGCTTTTCGCGACCGGGGCACTGACCTCAGCCACTGCTTCCTTCACCGGCTCCGGAGCCTTGACCTGCTCCTGCTTGGGTGCATTCGCAGCCGCCTCGGCGAGCAACTTGCTGATGTCCTCTCCTTCTTTGCCGAGCACGGCCAGCACGCTATCCACAGCCGCAGCCTTGCCTTTTTCCACACCGATATGCAAGAGCACGCCATCCGTGAAGCTCTCGAACTCCATGGTGGCCTTATCGGTCTCGATCTCGGCCAACACCTCGCCGCTCTTCACCTTGTCCCCCACTTTCTTGTGCCACGCGGCCACCACTCCTTCGGTCATGGTGTCGCTCAGTTTCGGCATGCGTACGATCTCGGCCATGGGCTAATTCGATTTATGTTTCTTCCCGCTGAGGACGCTGCTTCCAATGCTTCAGGTCCCCTTGAGGAATTCTCCGCGCCTTTGCGTCTCTGCGGTTCAGGAATTCAGTCCTTCTCAAAGGGATAGTCCTTCTCGAAATACACGTCGTTGTACAGTTCCTCAGCAGTGGCCATCGGGCTATCCTCGGCGAACTTCACAGCTTCCAACACTTCCTTCTTCACGGCAGCATCGATCTTCTCCAAGTCGGCCTCTTTCGCCCACTTGTTCTTAAGGATGGTATCGCGCACACTTTCAATGGGATCCTGCTTCTTGTAGCCCTCCACCTCTTCCTTGGTGCGGTACTTCTGGGGGTCGCTCATGCTGTGCCCCTTGTAGCGATACGTCTTGATGTCCAAGAGATAAGGCCCTTTGCCGGATCGCACATGCGCACAGGTCATTGCGATGGCTTCATGCACATCCTCGCAGCGCATGCCATTCACACCCAGTCCGGGCATGTCGTAGCTCTCGCCGATGGTACTCAGGTCATGGACATTGCTGGTGCGCTCCACGCTGGTACCCATCGCGTAGTTGTTGTTCTCGATGATGAAGATCACCGGCAACTTCCATGTCATGGCCATATTGAAGGTCTCGTGGAGGATCCCTTGGCGAATGGCCCCATCTCCCATCATACAGAGTGTGACATGGTCCTCACCACGGTACTTGTCCGCGAAGGCGATGCCTGCACCCAAGCCGATCTGCCCGCCCACGATCCCGTGGCCCCCGAAGAGATTGCGATCCTTAGCGAAGTAGTGCATACTCCCCCCCTTCCCTTTGCTGGTACCGGTGAGTTTGCCATACAATTCGGCCATCACCTGCTTGGCGGGCACACCCAAGACCAATGGATGGCAATGATCACGGTATCCGGTAATGATCCGATCACTCGTTCGGATCGCTGTGATCATCCCAGCGAGGATCGCTTCTTGTCCGATATAGAGGTGGCAGAAACCGCCGAACTTCTGCATCGTGTAGAGTTGACCGCACTTCTCCTCGAAGCGGCGCATCAACATCATCTCCTTGAACCAGCGCAGGTAGGTGTCCTTGGTGAATGGGCCTCCGTTGGCCGCAGGCTTCACTGACTTGGTCGACTTCCCGCTCTTCTCGGTGGCTGCGGTCTTCGTGGGCATGGGCACAATGAACTTGAAGGGCAAAGATAGCCTTGGGACCGCCATCGGTCCTGTAGCGTCCAGGGCATTCCTTTGCTCACACAGAGCCACGGAGGCACAAAGAAGTCGTGCGCAGTGCGCCCTCCGCGACTCCGTGGCTCCGTGTGAACTTCTTTTCAGGTCGCTTATTCAGCAACTTCCAACGATGACAAGCCGAGTACGAGGCGATAGCTCTATGTAGCGTCACAACGCGAGGTAGTAGGTTCCTTTGCCGGCTCCGGACAACACGATCTGAACAAGGGAGAACGATACATGATCCGATCTTTGGTTACCCTTGACCACGAATAGGACCAGATCATACGTTGCATAGAGAACGAATGAGCATCGGCCCCACGAAGCGCCTTTTCCTCCGCTGGTCCGTACCGCTCCTGGTGGTGATCTCCACTGGACTTTCCGCACGCATGGTGCATTGGCTGAACTTCGATCTGGGTGGTTGGGTGATCCTGATCGTGCTACTCGGACTGGTCTTCTCCTTGGGCAACGTGGCCCCGATCAGCAAGGGAACGATCTTGCTACACGGATGTCTTTTTGTTAGCTCCTGCGTGTTGTTCGGGTGGGTTTCCATCCATGCTACGAAGACCGTTCGATGTACTGTTGATACGAACCATGGTACCGTGGATATCGCTTCGGACACCCGTTATGTGGATGTCCCGGGAATTCCTGAAAAGATCCAGATCCATGCGGTGAACGACGTTTGGGAACTTCGAAATCCGGACTCCGTGCAAGTGCGATCCAGCTTGGTTGGCGATACAGGAGAGGAAGCACGGATACCGTTAACCGACTTCTTGCGCGAACGGAATGGTGGGCGGAAAAGTGAAGCTCCCTCGCGGACGGCACTGATCGCCATGGTCCTGTTATTCGTGATCAGCTTGTTGACGACAGCGACCGCCGTGGCCCAATTCTTCACTGGAGCGCCGTTCACTTGGCGATCGATGCGCACGCGCCGAGGGCTTGCGCTCTTCGTGGTCGCTGGGATCCTTTTGGCAGCGATCAAAGTGGAACCGACCAATTGGCTGTCCAACACTTTCCTGAGTCGGTGGGATGATTGGCTCCGTTACGGTACTGCGGCACGTGCGATACTTGCGGGGAATGTTGCCCTGATCCCCATACCCGGTGGCATGGAAATGTGGGGCCTTGGTTACGCGTACGTCGTTGCTGTCGTGCAGTTGATCCTCGGCCCAGCGTTGATCCCTGTCCACGTCTTCATGCACGGTTTGAACTATGCTGTGGTGTGGGCCTGCATGGTTTTGGTAAGCCCCGATAAGAAGTGGCATGCACTTGCGGCGGGGGCCATGGCATTGGGTTTTGTGGAAGTGGACCTGAACTTGAACTACGCCTGGGTCCTACTCAGCGACACCCTGCCGTTGGTCCTGTTCGCCGTGATCCTTGTAGCAGCGATTCGCGGCCTTTACCCTCGGTGGCTGGCGCTCGGCACCGGTGTGCTCTTCCTGCTCCGGTCGGACTATATCATGATCGGGCCGTTGCTGGCCCTCTTCTACCTCTACCGTGGATCGTTCAACCCGAAGGCCATGGCGAAATGGCTAGTGCCATGGTCGCTTTGCGTGGCGCTCTACCTGCTGCGCAAGGCTGTGGTCACCGGTGATCTTTTCCCCTTTCCACTTCCGAACACCTCGAACGGGATAGCATGGGATGCACTGATCAATGCGCAGAACTTCAAGGCGAAGGTCTGGGCCTTGTTCGGGCGCTACGACCTGTTGAACACCGCAGCGCAACATCGCTTCCATTGGTGGTCGGTCCACCTGCTTTTCCTGCTCGCGATCGTACGTTCCTTGGTCAAGAGGACAGGAGACCGATGGGTGTTATTCATGGCTTCGGTTTGGCTTTGGTTCTTGTGCACCCGTTTGGCAACCCCGTCCATCGGCAATTATGGCCACAGGCATTCCCTAGCCCTCGTGTTCACCGAGATCATGGTGGTGGTATTGGTGTTCGGTCGGAATGGGGATTCGTCGGATGCCTCGGCAACGCCTCGTGTAGCAAGCATGTAATGCGGCGTTAAAACCCTTCGAACGAGGGGCAATTGCAATGTGATCGTCAGCCGGTCACTTGCTTTCTCCACCTCAACCTTCTAGGAAGGAACCATCGAATGAAAGCGGCAACAACGCACCAGCGCTCTTCAACTCGTGTACCGTTCCATCGGGAGTCCCCATCAGCAGCCGGATCGGCTTGCGGTCCTGTCGCACTTCCTGCTCCAACAAGGCTTGTCTACAAATGCCACACGGACTCACGGGCCGATCACCCGTGACCGAAGGCACAACAATGGCCATGGTCTCCACAATGGCATCGGGCTCCATGGACATGGCCGCATGCAATGCCGTCCGTTCGGCACAGATCCCGGCAGGAAAGGAGGCATTCTCCTGGTTATTGCCGGTCACCACCTTGCCGGCAGTGGTCCGCAACGCTGCACCCACCATGAACTTGGAGTAGCGGGCATAGGCGCGCAACGCTGCGGCATGGGCATCTTTCAAGAGCGCTTGGTCCGCCGCGGGGAGTTCATTCCACGCGTAGGCGGTGTAACTGAAGGTGATGGTAGTAGGCGTTGGCATCTGCACGAATGAGGCGAAAAGTACGTCCGAACGGCCCATTCAACACCGCTGCCCAGTTCCACCCGTCCGGGTTCGCTAGCTTTGGTGCCCCAGAAATGGCTGCAAGCGCAACGACCGACGTACTGGACACCTTCGCCCCCATCTCCCTTGCGGACATGGACGGTGTGAAGTTGCAGGATCGGGTGGACACGAAATACGTCTTCGGCGAAGCGGAACTCCCGGAGGTATTGGCCGCCATGCTGCCGCATTACCGCGTGCTCGAGGTGAACGGTATGCGCGGCACCAAGTACAGCAGCCTGTACTACGACACTGCGGACCTGCAGCATTACAAGGACCACCACAACGGACGGACCTTCCGTAGCAAGGTGCGGTTCCGGGAATACCTCGGCGCGGACCTGGTCTTTTTGGAGGTGAAGCGCAAGACCGGTCGTGGTCGAACGGACAAGAAGCGCATTCTCGTACCGGCTATCCCACTGACACTTGATCCCAGCCAACAAGAATTCGTTTCAAAAGCCAACGGCCAGGACCATCCGTTGCACCCCACCTTGTGGAATCATTTCACACGGTACACCTTCGTGAACAAGCATAGTCCGGAACGCTTGACCATGGATGTGGACCTGCGATACAGTGACCCGGCAGGGGAGCGCGTTTTGGGCGGAGTGGTCATTGCCGAATTGAAACAGGAACGTGCGGACCGTACCTCACCCTTCGTACGCATCATGCGCAAGCGCGTGGTAGCGGCTTCGGGCATGAGCAAATACTGCATCGGCATGCTGCTGATGGAACGGGACGTTAAACACAATGCCTTCAAACAGGTCCTACTGAAGCTGGAACGCATCCGGAACGCGGCCTGACACCATCACCATGAAGATCTTTGGAATGCCCCTCATCCATGCGGATATGTGGGAACTGTTGTTCAAGTTCGGTATCAACGCATTGGTGCTCTTCATTTTGATCCGGTTGATCTATTACCCGATCCACCGCAAGAAGGACTACCTCTTCACCTACTTCCTGTTCAACACACTCATCTTCTTCTTGTGCGTGCTTTTGAACAGTGTAAAGCTGAGCATCGGCTTCGCCTTTGGCCTCTTCGCCATCTTCGGAGTGCTGCGTTACCGCACCGAGCAGATCAGTATCAAGGACATGACCTATTTGTTCGCCGTGATCAGCATCGCGGTGATCAATGCTCTGGCAAGCAAGAAAGTGAGCTTGGCAGAACTGGTCTTCACCGATGGTATGATCCTGGTAATGACCTATGCTTTGGAGCACCTCTGGCTCACGCGGCACGAGGCCATGAAACAACTCATTTACGAGCGCATCGACCTGATCAAGCCCCAGAACCGGACTGCGCTTTACGAGGACCTGCACGAGCGATTGGGCGTGAAGGTTTCTCGGGTAGAGATCGGCAAGATCGATCTGTTGAAGGATACCGCTCAGCTACGGGTCTTCTACTTCGAAGATGAGCAAGGACACGGCTCGTTCAGCGAGTTGCCCGCGGACGATAACGACTGAGGGGGGAGTGTTGATGGTGGTTGGTTGATGAGCTTCTTCGTTGGAAGCGATCAGCCATTCAAGTACCCGTGCGATCGCCTACCGGGCATCCACGTCCACCTGACAACGAACAGCTAAGCTTTCTGCAACAGTGCGACCGCGTGGGCCGCAACGCCTTCCTCACGACCGATGTAGCCCATGGTCTCGCTGGTCGTGGCCTTGATACTAACGGCATCTTCACCGATACCGAGCAATGGTGCGATCACCGCACGCATGGCGGGTACGTGCGGCATGATCTTGGGCCGTTCCATGATCAAGGTGCAATCCACATTGCCTACGATCCACTGCCCCTCGCGGAGCAAGCGCATCACTTCGGCCAGTAGCACCTTGCTGTCCGCCCCTTTCCAACGCGCATCGGTATTGGGGAAGTGCTGCCCGATATCGCCCAAGGCCGCAGCACCGAGCAGTGCATCGCAGAGTGCATGTAACAACACGTCGGCATCCGAATGTCCTAAAGCACCGACCGAATGGGGGATCAGCACACCACCAAGCCACAGTTCGCGACCTGCCACCAGCTGGTGGACATCGAAACCGAAGCCGACCCGGATCATCCGTTCGCCGCGGGCTTCTTGGTGTCCTTGTTGAACTTGAAACCGAGGGTGAAGCGCAGGGTGTTCGCGAGCGGGCTGCGCTGCGTATTCGCGATCAGGTAGCTCAGGTCCAAGGTGAAGATGCTGTACTTCACCCCGGCTCCCAACGTGAAGTATTTGCGATTCCCTTTGGTGTAGTGCTCCCAGAAATAACCAGCGCGGAAAGCGAACTGCTGGGCATACCAGTATTCCAACCCACCGGCCAGATTGATCTCCCGGATCTCTTCCCGGAACTTACTTCCGCTTTCCACCACCACGTTCCGATCATCATCATAGCTCACATTGCCGGGGGCATCGGAGAAAGACCCCAAGATCCCCGTAACAATGCCTGCGTCCGGGTCCCGCCCGCTCGCTACTTGATAATTCCCGGTCACCGGATCGATGATCGGCGAATTGTTCTCATCCAACAGATAGACCGGTGGTGTCGGAACCAGCAGCTTGTTCACGTCCAAATTGAAGGCGATGCTGTTGTATTGGTCCAGATCCAACTTCAAGGAAGGTCCTAGACGCAGATTGATGGGAATGAAATTCTGTGCGGCGGTTTCCGTGTAGGACATCTTCGCCCCGATGTTGGAGATGTTGGTACCGAAAGCGAAGGTGGCATCCTTATCGCCCATCTGCATCTGTTCCTTGCGGTAGTAGAAGGAAACGTCCGCCGCCACGGATTGGCCGGCCTTGGAGTTGGCTCCCTGCACACTGATACCGCCTGTGAGGTTGCTGTTGATGTACCGGATGGCGATACCACCGGAGAAGTTCTCGCTGAACTTCTGTGCGAACGCAAGATCCACAGCGAACTCCGCCGGTTTGAAATCGCGAATGGTCGATCCGTTCACATCCGTGAAGAGGATGCTGCCCAAATTGAAGTAGCGCAAAGAACCACCCACCGCACTGCGCTTGTTGCTAAGGCGCTTGTACCCGGCCAAATAAGCGAGGCTCATATCCGGGACCAAGTTGCGCAGCCATGGGCTGTAGCTCATGCTGAATTCCGCATCGTTCTCGGCGAACGCCAATTTCGAAGGGTTCCAGTGGATGGCATTCACATCCGGCGACACCGCCACACCCGCGTCCCCCATTCCACCTGCACGGGAATCCGGAGAGATCAGCAGGAAGGGCACGGCCGTTGTGATGGTATTCAGTTGATCCCCGCACTGCTGCCCAGCGGATTGGAACTGTGGGTCGCACGGTTGAGCAGCGACGGACGATGGCCGCAACGCGATCAGGATCAGCGCGATACACAGGATCAACGGCCGGGGGAATGTCATCAGCAACAGGTTCTGGAAAAGGTCGGCAAATATACGGTCCAAGTAGGGGCTTTATTGTGTCACCGCAGGATCACGAGCTTTTCGAACTTCTCCGCACGCTCTCCGTCCGGTGTGGCAACATTGAGGCGGTACACATATACACCACGGCCCAGCTTGTCCCCGAAATCGTCCAATCCGTTCCACGGCAAGCCTTCACTGCGGTAACCGTTGCAGGCCAACTGCCGGGAGATGGTCTTCACCAACCTACCGCTAACAGTGAAGACTTGGACCTGGACATCCAAGTTGACGCAAGGTCGGTTGTGCTCGAAGTAGAACTCCGTATGGGTGGTGAACGGGTTCGGGTAGTTCAGCACATGGTCCAACGCGAGTTCAGCTGAACTGGAAACCACGAAATCCGTAGTGGCCTCGGTCGAATTGTTGAAGACATCCCACGCCTTGAGGCGAAGGGTGTGCGCTCCCTCTGCCAGATCGCTCAGGCGATAGCGCACCTCCCCGCTCTTGTAAGTGTCCAGGTCGGACTCGTACAGGTCGTTCAGTACGATGGCCTGCTCGGTATTCTCATCCAACACGGCCAGCAGATCATGACCAATACTACTCCCCACGGTATTGATCCCATTCTCATCGAATAGTTTTCCAAAGAGCAGCGGGTCCTCATCGGTCATTCCACCGGGCACGAAGTTCTCATCGTTCATGAAGAGATGGACCACCGGCCCTGTGGCATCCTCGGCCACGTCCGTCGCTGTGGATCCGATCAACGGGTCGTTATCGTACCCCCCTGCATTCTGGCTCATACTCTCCGCGTAACAACTGATCCGCCCGGTACCCACCTGGTAATTGATGTCACGAGGCACAACGAAGGTGAAATTGAACTGACCGTTGGTCACCGTGGCGCGCCCACGGTAGATGATGTTGTTCCGCAGTTTGAACAAGAACGGCACCCCGCCATCATTGGCCAAGGTGGCTTGTTGCTGCTCCTTATCGTAAACAATGGGGATCACAACACCATTGAAATCGGCCATGGGTTGTCCGCTTCCATCGTCCACAAAACCCTGCACACGCAGGGTGGACAATGCCTTCAGGGTATCCATGGGGGTACCGAGGGTATCGGTGATCGCGCTTATCCGGATGCGGTTCCGGGGCAGTGCCAAGCGCATGCTCGGGTCGCCGATCACCGCGAAGTTGCGGTGGTTCACCGCCCCCGAAGAAGTCATGCTCATGTCCTTCTTGGTCTTGCGGGAGATGTCGCCAAGACGCTGCAACCGACCGAGTTCATCCAGATCTTCGAAGACGTGGTCGTAGAACTTGTTCGCCAGTTCATCGTTCGCATTGGAAAAGGCCAACCGCGAAGTCGTCATCAGACCGACACCGCCGCCGTTGGGGTTCAGGAACACATGCTCTCCGGCAGATGTCCGCCCAGGATCATCCCACCGTGTGAATTCACAGGTCGCGGTCATGAACAGCGGCAACCGGTCATCATTGGTCCAACCCAAGATCGTGGAGTTGTCCAAGAAACGCTCATGCGACCAACCGACCTCGCCGCCGTGCCCCACGTAATTCACCACCAATAACCCCTTATCCACACGATTCGATAGTTCGGTGGCAGCCTGAGGGTAGCGCTCTCCACCCGGCGTGCTGATCTGCTGGTAGGCATCCAGATAGATCTTGCTCACATTCAGTTCCGGGTATTCATCCTCTACCCGTCGAGCTAAGCCATCGCTTTGGGACATGTGAATGATCCCTTCATACCCCTCCCCTTCCTGATCATCTGAAGCGAAGAGCACGTGGGTACGCCAATCGGCCAGACCGCCATCTCCATTCTCCGAGCAACTGCTGCCCGTAAGGCTCAACAACTTCAGCTGGTCATAGCTCAACACTTTGTCCACCATGGCATTGGCCTGCTCCAAGGAACTCACGGGGAACCGACCCACACCGATATCCATCGGGTCACCAGGAGACTCACCATCCGTGGCATCCAGAAGTCCGAAATAGTCATCGCTCGCGTATGATTTCTTCGGATCCAAGGACTCTTCGGTCTGGTACGAGGGGATGTAATTCTGATTGACCGGGGCTACCGAGAGATTGTTGTAGGAGCCATCACCGAAAAGAAGCAAGTACCGGGGGAACAACCAGGGATCGGAACCGGCCCTATCATATAACATGCGCATGTACCGTTTGATGGCGGTCGCATCCCGCGCACCACTGGAAAATTCATTGTACACCTGCTGCGGACTTACCACATGCACACTGAGACCTTCGGACTGGCGTCGCTCCGCCAAACGCACTGCGGCACTTTGGAACTCGGGCGGGCACACAATGATCATTTCCGTTGGGATCGTCGTGGCGTGCAGGTTCTGGTTGGGTACTCGGCCCACGGGGGTGGGGGAAAGGAAATCCGCGTCACGGAAGGCGATGAACTCCCGTAGACTATCCGTGGCCAAACGGAAACGCTTGGCGGTGCCATCGGCGGTGAAGTCCACGCGCCTTGCATCCGTCGGTTTGGTCACCTCCCAGATGCGTGTGACCGCCTGTGCTTGATCCAGAATGAACTCGGCCACGGCCCCAGGTGCTACCGATCCCAGATCCCGGAAACCCATTTGACTACCCACCATGCGCAACTCCCGGCGGCAATTCAATTCCAAGAAATCCAAGTAAGCCACCGATGTAATTGGGTTGAACTTGTTCCAGGTCAGCGTGAGCGACAGCGGACTCGCGCTCGCCAAGAAAGGAATGCGCTGGTTGAATCCACGCCCCCACGAACCGGTATAGTTGGTACTCACACCCTGCACCGTGAAATTGGAAGTCAGCCCGGAACCAGAAGTGATGGAGAAGGAACTGCTGTTCGCTGTACCCAAGGTGCGCCCCACGCCGGCCACCCGCAATACACTGGTATCACCAACCACGGGGAAGGGGATATTGAAGTTGAAGGTGTATGAGGTGACCAGATCGAAATACTCGCCATACCACGTACGACCGGACTTGATCAAATTCGCCAGATCGCGTTCAATGAACTGTCGATCGTTGAATGCAGTGACCGTTGCGGTAGCGGGATCATCGGAAAGTGAAGCCGCCCCGATGCGAACCGGAGGGTCGATATCGACCCCGACGAAATAGGTCGCCGAGTCACAGTACACATTCTTGATATGCCGAAACCCGTCATCGGAAGGTTCCCAGCGTTGGGCGCTACTCGCATAGAAGAGGATATAGTCGTTGGAACCCATGTTCCCATCACCACCATCCACTATTTCCACAGCGTTCGCCATCAGATCCGTGGGCCGTTCAACATTGTTCTCGAAGGGCAACAGACCAAAGTGATTCCCATAGATATTGATCCGGTCGGATGCCAACCCATTCATATCCACACCCATGGCTTGGAGGTTCGCATAGGTGATCTTGTACACCCCCTCTTGGAACACGCTGAAGCGGTACCATGAACCGGATCCCAACTTCGAATCGGCCGGATAACTCTTGGGCCGAGCAGGCGTTCCAGAGGCTCCCGTCCGAGCGATATTCATGCGGAACTCCACCAACCGCTCCACTTGGCCTGAACCCCTACTGATCCGGAAGGGTTCGATGGAAACGTGGCCCACCGGGACTTTCCGTTCCATACCTACCTCGGTCCGCACCACCGGCTCGGTCCCAACGTTGCGCAATTCGGGTATTTGACGGATGATCTCGGCAGGCACCTGCTCGTAACGAACATCGGCCAAGGAAACCGTAAATGATTTGGTTCCTACCGGAAGAGGGATACTTTCGTGCCAAATGGGAAGCGCTCCCCGGTCCAGATCCAACCAGGCATCCGCCAAAAGCGGTGAACCGTTCGTCCCGAAATTTCCAAGGACGGACGTGGTTCGCGATCCCTTCTCTTCAGACGCTTCAGAAGTAGTCTTGGTGGTCGGAGCCTTATCCATCCAACGAAGTGTACGGGATAGAGACTCTTGGCCGAAGCCGAGAAAGGGCGCACCAAGGGCGCAAACGAGGGAAAGAGAGGGAAGGATCTTCATGAACACCGATCAACAGGTTTTCAACAGGACGGATCGAAAATACTACCTTCGACCCTTGCGTTCTTGGAACACCCCACCAACGATATGAGTTCACGCTTATTGCCAAAGGGGCGAACCGTAACCCGAACAGCTTCGTATACTTGGCGCTGGCACAAGAGCCTCGATCGATCAAGAGCATGAAGGAATGGACCGTTAGGCGTGCGGCCCTAGGGTGTGCACTGAGCGTTATGGCGGTGTTGACGGCGACGGCCCAAGACCCCCAATTCACGCAATTCTATGCCAACCCGCTGTACCTGAATCCTGCATTCGCAGGGACAGCGCGTTGTCCACGGGTAGTTATGAACTACCGGAACCAGTGGCCTGCACTGACCGGGACCTTCGTGACCACCAGTGCCAGTTACGACCAACACGTCGATGGGTTGACGGGCGGCTTGGGCCTCCTCGTTACCCACGATCAAGCGGGAAAAGGCACCCTGAACACCACCACGGTGAGCGGGATCTATAGCTACCAACAAGCCATTTCGCGGAAATTTTCGATCAAAGTGGGATTCCAAGCCACCTATTTTCAGAAATCCTTGGATTGGAGCAAGCTCACGTTCGGGGATCAGATCGATCCACGACGGGGCTTCATCTACCAGACCAATGACGTGCCGCGTGGAGGCAGTATCGGCAATGCCGACTTCAGCGCCGGGGTGCTAGGTTATAGTGATGTGTTCTTCGTCGGTTTCGCCGCACATCACCTCACCGAGCCGAATGAATCGTTGATCGTGGGATCCAGCAAACTGCCTATGAAGCTCACGGGTCATGCTGGTGCAGCCATCCCCATCGGCATGCAAGGCAAATACGGAGAAGCCCGCACACGGATCTCACCGAACGTACTATACCAGCAACAAGCTGCGTTCCGTCAATTGAACTTGGGCCTCTACGTGGATCATGGCCCGATCACGGCCGGTGTGTGGTATCGCACCCGGGATGCGTTCATCGCCTTGATCGGTTTCCATACCGAGAAGTTCAAATTCGGCTACAGTTACGACGTGACCACATCGAAGCTCACCACATCCACCGCCGGATCGCATGAGATCAGCATGCAGCTTCAATTCAACTGCAAACCCAAGAAGAGGAGGTTCCGCGTAGTGGCGTGCCCCACGTTCTGAACCAGAAACCCACAAGACCATGAGCCTTGTAAGGAACATAGCCCTCCTAAGCGCTGTAGCCACCATCTTCAGCGGCTGTCAGTTCGAGAAGAGCGGAGCCACCGGGTGGAACTACAACGATTCCAAGAACGGTGGATTCGAAAAGACCGCATTCACCGATCAAGAGAATGGCCCAGGCCTCATCTTGGTGGAAGGCGGTCAATTCACCATGGGGCGTACCACGGATGATCTGATGCACGAGTGGCACAACATCCCACGCACCGTAACGGTATCCTCCTTCTATATGGATGAGGTGGAGGTGACCAACTTCTACTGGCTGGAATACCTGTACTGGCTGGATCGTGTGTTCGCAGCGGATTTCCCAGAGATCTACAAGAAGGCATTGCCGGACACCTTGGTGTGGCGGAGCAAATTGGCCTTCAATGAACCCTACGTTGAATACTACCTGCGGCACCCAGCTTACCGGGACTACCCCGTGGTCGGCATCAATTGGCTACAGGCGAACGATTACTGCGCATGGCGTACGGACCGCGTGAACGAGGTGATCCTGATCCGCGAAGGTCTCTTCGAGCACTATCCGAACCAGATCAACGAGGACCATTTCGCGACGGACTCGTACCTCGCAGGCCAATACGAGAGCGGCAAGCGGGTGGACGGTGTAACGGATTTCAACCCGAACCGCGATACGCGGAACATCCGCATGGAGGATGGCGTGCTCCTGCCCCGCTACCGCTTACCAACGGAAGCCGAATGGGAATATGCGGCCTATGGCCTGATCGGGAACACCGTGGATGAGCGCGTTGTGGAACGCCGGATCTACCCTTGGAATGGACACTGGGTGCGCTATGACAGCAAGAAGAAAGGAGGTGCCTTCTATGGCGACTTCCGTGGCAACTTCATGCGCGGTCGTGGCGATTACATGGGTGTAGCAGGCAGCCTCAATGACAACGCCGATGTGACCGCACCGGTATTCAGCTACTGGCCCAACGATTACGGACTTTACAACATGGCGGGCAACGTGAGCGAATGGGTCATGGACGTGTACCGTCCGTTGAGCCCTGAGGACAAGGACGATTTCCGCCCCTTCCGTGGCAACGTGTTCAAGACCAAGGTGCTGAATAGCGATGGTGCCGTTGAGGACAAGCATGATCTGGTGATCTACGATGTGGACGGCATCAAGTACTACCTCACTGAATTCCAGACCGCAATGCAAGGTCGGGCCACGGATGAGGAAGCGGCCCTCATCGATGAGATGCTCACCACCATCGATCAGGCCATCGAATTCAACAACACCCGCAAGCAGGATGCAGCCATGCAGCGTGTCCAGGACATGGTGGACAACATCAAAGGCCAGGACTTGGAGATCTGTCCGAAGCTCCTGAGTGGCATCAGCGATTACCAAGCGGACCAGCCGGGTGATGTGCGCAACCGGAACGTGACCGTAGAGGAGAACATCGATCGTCGCAACTACCGCTCCAGCGACAACATCGACTTCACGGACGGCGATGTGCAGAGCAGCATCTACTTCGAGCAACCCGATTTCGAAGGCAACCCGATGTACGATTGGGGCAAGACCTCGTTGGTGAACGATCGTAGCCGCGTTTACAAAGGCGCCTCTTGGGCCGACCGCATCTACTGGGCGAACCCCGGTACACGCCGACACTTGGATGAACGCCAAAGCACGGCCACCATCGGATTCCGCTGCGCCATGACACGCGTCGGCAGTCCAAGAGGTCTGGGCGATACGAAGACCAGCAAGAAGCTGGAAAAGAAGCAATGATCCTTTTCCGATCCTAATTTGGACCCCCGGCCACCACCGGGGGTCTTCTTTTGATGATCGTGAATAGCACTGTACCCCAACTCCACGACCGCTTCCTGACCTGTGAAGGCATCAGTACGGACACGCGCACCATCGGCAAGGGCAGCATGTTCTTCGCGTTGAAGGGACCCAACTTCAACGCCAATGCCTTTGCCGTGGAGGCCCTTGCAAAAGGCGCACGAATTGCGGTGGTCGATGATGCCAGCATAGCTACGGATGATCGGTTCCTACTGGTCGCCGATGTACTCAGGGCCTTGCAGGACCTCGCCACACATCACCGCAGAGGCTTCAACATTCCGGTGATCGCCATCACAGGCACCAACGGAAAGACCACCACCAAGGAATTGGTGCATGCGGTGCTCAGCGCCAACCGGGCAACGCTGGCCACGACAGGCAACCTGAACAACCACATCGGTGTACCCCTCACCTTGCTCAAATTGAAGCCGGACCATAAGATCGCCATCATTGAAATGGGAGCGAGCAAACGCGGGGATATCGCCGAGCTCTGCGCCATCGCCGAGCCCACGCACGG
>Ga0209063_1000155_pt1 | contig 74349 bp, 54 predicted proteins | sample KloWWTmeKNB19Kit_FD_187177 | JGI IMG/M metagenome (GOLD analysis project Ga0209063, IMG submission 187177) | Active sludge microbial communities from Klosterneuburg, Austria, studying microevolution and ecology of nitrifiers - Klosterneuburg... | ecosystem: Engineered > WWTP > Aerobic digester >... | reverse complement strand
GCGTTTAATGGAGATTAACCGGAATCCATCCTCCGGCTGTGCAAACTTTAGGGTGACCACCCACCACCCGGACCGTCCCAAATGTGCCTATCCCGCGAATGATCCGGTGTTAGCAAGTAATCAACAAACGGTTGCCGATCAATAGGTTTGCCGTAAATTGTGCCACTATTTCATAAACCAAACCCTTGGGCCACCCAGCCAAGGACCAAAACACTATTCCGTGAGGAAGTCTTTTACGCTTCGATTAGCTCTTGCTTGTGCCATCACTGGCTGCTTTCTAGCAGAAACGCAAGGTCAGGTCACACTTGGTACTTCGCCGTATTCGGAGAACTTCGATGGCATCGGCACGGCCTTGCCAACGGGCTGGACGGTTAGAACCGGTGCCAATGCTATGGCATTGGGAACTTCTCAGACATTAACCACCGCGGCAACTTTATATTCCAGCGCCTGGGGCTTTTGCTTTTGTACCCTACTGGGTCCCAGTGGAAGGCAGACTTATCCACCAGCTTATGATGGTGTTTGACCAAGTAATGAACAATGGCACGGCGGTAAAGGGTTAAACCGTACTTTAGGCGGCCCTAACACAAACACTATCCGGTCTGTATCCCCGGCCCGGACTAAAACTTTTCCCTGATGAAAGTGATTTCTACGATCATGACTTGGTGTATTGCGCTGTTTTCGATGATCGCGTATACCCCGTATGCTTCAGCGCAGATTCTGACGTTCGAATTTTCTGCAGCAGCCGGTAACGAAACCACACTTGGCTCGAATGCGAACGACGCGCGTTTGACGGCATCTACCATCAGCAGAGGAAGTGGTGTTACGGCAGGTAGCAACGGCGGTCGATTCAACTCCACTGCTTGGACAACTGCTGGCAGCATCGATGCAAACGACTATGTGGAGTTTACAATCACGCCGAATGCGGGAAAGGTCTTTTCGATCACAAGTGTGGTGATGCAGCATCAACGTTCCGGCACAGGTCCTGTGGCCTTTACCATTCGATCCAGCGTTGATTCGTATGCTGCTGATCTCACAACACCAGTTACGATTTCAGACGTGACTACAACCCAAACCGCCACGTTCACTTTCTCGGTTACCAATAGCGCATCAGCTATCACGTATCGCATCTATGCCTATTCCGCAGAGGCTGGTACAGGTAGTTGGGGCCCTGGTGATGGTGCTGGCGATGATATAATAGTGAATGGGAGTACGGCAGATGGGGGCACAAACACATCCGTCCAATTCGCAACCACCGGCAGCACGGTAAGTGAAGGCGTAGGAACGGTGGATCTCACCTTGGAGATCACCGATGAAGATGGGACATATGATACCGACGTTGATGTGGTGATCATCGTGGGTTCCGCTGGGCGCGTGGACAGCTACACCACCCAGTCCGTCAATTTCCCCTTCGGCGACGGTTCGGACCAGACCCTGACGATCGACGTTACGGACAACATGCTCTGCGATGGTGATGCGACCATCACCTTCCAGCTACAGAACATCACGGGTGGCCAGGGCACGGCTTTCGTTGGCACGAACGACGAGTATGATCTGGAGATCACGGACAACGATGTATGCACTAGCGTTGAGTTCGTCTCGGCTACTTCCAGCGGAACAGAAGGCGGCGGCACAGTGGCGCTCACCTTGGCCATCACCAACCCTTCTGGCTTAGTGGCGACCACTGTTGATGTGGCTCTCACCAGCGGCAGCGCTGCAGATGTGAACACGTACACCACGCAAACTGCGACCTTCCCAGCGACGAGCACTGCCAACGAAACCGTCACCATCACCATCACCGACGATCTGCTTTGCGAAGGACCGGAGAGTTTGACCTTCACCGTGCAAAACATCGGTGGTGGTCAAGGCACACCGTTCATCGGTTCGCAATCCACAAACGTACTCACCATTACGGATAACGATGCGTTCGCCGCCACCATACAGGATGATTTCGAAGACGGCAACTTCATCGGTTGGGTGGAGAATGCGGCTGGTCGCTGGTCGGCAAGCAGCGTGAACCCGATCAACGGTGCATACTCACTGCGCGAAGTGGATCAGAACGTGGTAGGGAGCAGCTACATCAGCAAGGCCATGGGTGGCGTGGACCTTTCCACGAGCGCAGCTTCATGGCAGTGGCAGAACGGCTATAACCTCGACCCATCCACCAACAACGCTTTCTGGTTCTGGATTGCCGCCAACGAAGCGAATGTGAGTTCCGGCACCGTGGATGGTTACGCTGTCGGCGTGAATCTGCTTGGTTCAACGGATCTCGTTACGCTGTGGCGGGTGGATAACGGGATTAGCGGAACGCACACCGCGATCGTCACCAGCGCTTACAATTGGGATACAGGGGAGACTGGGTTCCGGGTAACTCGCAGTGCTTCGGGTGATTGGGAATTGTTCTTGGATACCAATGGTGACTTCGATGCCATGGTATCTGCCGGGACCGGTACGGACGCAACGTACACGACCATGGACTTCGTCGCTTTGTACACGAAGTATTCAGTTTCCGGAGGAGGAATTTTGAAGTTCGATGATTTCGCCTTCAGCAACGTAAGCTGTGGAAATACCTATTACAGCCAGTCCACAGGTGCTGTGAATGATGCGATCTGGTCCACTGCCATGGTGGGTAGTCCAATTGTTGTGAACTTCACGATCGGCGATAATATGGTGGTACAGAACACGCACGTGGTAACCGTGAACAACGACACGTACGTCCGCAACTTGGACGTGCAGACGGGCAGCGGATTATTATTGAACACTGGCATAACCCTGAGCGCTTTCGGAACAGCCGCTGATCTTGATGGAACCATTACCGCAGCGTATGGATCCACCTTGGCATTGCTGAGCACATCGGCAACTGCGTTGGGTACTTCAGGAACTCCAGTATTGTCCAACCTTACCGTTAGCACAGCAGCGGGTACCACATTGACCGGTAACGTGGATTTCACCGGTACGTTGGATATCGTTGACGGTACATTCGATGCGACGGGTGGAACGGTTCGCCTCCTGAGTGATGCGACCAACACTGGTAACTTGGGTCAAGTAGGAGCTACGGCCAACTACTCCGGTGATATGACCGTGCAGCGTTACATTCCTGCAGGTGCTACCCGCTGGCGTTTGCTAGGTAGTCCAGTGGATGGAGCTGACATTGCGGATTGGGATGCGGACTTCATTACCGCCGGGTTCACCGGATCGGATTATCCTAACTTCGATAACCCTGTGGGAAGCAACATCCTCTGGCCGAGCATTCGTGATTATGACGAGACCAATACAGGTCTTGCAGATGCAGGTTTGGAAGGCGTAATGAGTACGGCTGTACTGTTGGATGCTGGCAAAGGATTCGCGGCATGGTGCGGTGATAACCTCACAACTACTGCTGCGTTTACTGTAGATGTAACCGGTCCACCGAACATCGCGAGCGGCCCTATTGATCTTGAAGTGACCTTCACAACTGGCAGTGGTGCTACTGAAGATGGTTGGAACTTGGTGAGCAACCCGCTTCCATCTGCCATCGACTTCACGGAAGTGACATTGGGAGCGAATACGTTCAATGGATACTACGTCTACGATCCCTTCGACGGTTCTACGGAGACCTGGGATGAAGGAACACAGTCCAGTTCGGGTACGAACTTGAACGGTGATATCGCCAGCTCACAAGGTTTCTGGTTGAAAGCGACTGCAGCAAGTCCTACGAACAGTTCGGTTGCTGAAACAGCAAAGGTTGCTGGCAATGGTGGTCCGTTGTTCGGTGGCTTGCAAGTGCCGGCTTTCCCGATCGTTCGATTGAACATCAGCAGCAGTATGAATAGCTTCAACGATAATGCCGTGGTTGTTTTCGATCTCGGCGTTCCTGAGTTCGAGCCGATCGATGCGCCGAAGATCTTCTTCAGCGATCCATCCGCACCAATGATCGCTACCTTGGCATCTACCGGTGAGTCCATGGTATTCAATAAATACGGCGCGATCACCGAAGGGTTGAGCATTCCTGTTAAAGTGCAGAGCTATGTTGCTGGTACGTACACCATCACAGCAGGGATCAGCGGAAACCCCTTCTCGTGCATGTGGTTGGAAGACCTCCAGACAGGAACCATCACCGCATTGACCGATGGCGTGCAATACAGTTTCCAACTTGCTGCTGGAGCAAGCACCACACCACGCTTCATGATCCACAGCACGGCTGCTGTTCCAATGACACTGGAGCCTGGTCTTTGCGGCGCAAATGGTTCTGCAACGGTTGATCTAGGCAACAACACCGCCGATATCACATGGACCACACCAACTGGCACCGTTATTCTGGAGCAACTCGGAGCTACGGGTGAGAATACGTTCAGCACGGGCAATGCAGGGAACTACACCGTACACATCAGCACCAATGCAGTGTGTGGTGAAATCGTTCAGGATCTCTACATCGATATCGACGCTACCGAAGTAGTTGCTGCATTCGATGCACCGGCAACAGCTATTGTGAATGAAGCCATTGACTTCACCAACAACAGCACGGTATACGGAGATTTCTTCTGGAACTTCGGAGATAACACCACGAGCACAGAGACGAACCCGGTGCACACCTACACCGAGCCTGGTACGTACACGGTATCGTTGGAAGTAACTGCTGATGATTGTGCAGTGATCACCACACAGGATGTCGTGGTTCAAGTGAGCACAGGTGTTGCGACCATTGCTGCGGCAGGTCTCAATGTGTGGAGCAACGCACAAGGCATCGTAATGGAGCATAGCTTCACCGAAGGCACTGTGAAAGTGGAAGTGTTGGATGCAACAGGTCGCCTGCACATTCAGCGCCAGATCGCAGCAGCACCGGGCCGCACGGTAATTGCTACGGATGCATTGAACTCGGGTATCTGGTTCGTACGAGTCACCAATGGAGATCTTGTACAGAGCTTCCGTGTGCCATTGGTGCGTTGATCAGATCAGAACATTAATTGCAAAAGCCCCTCGATCATGTCGGGGGGCTTTTGCGTTATGGTATATCGGTTGTGGAAATAATGCCATCTGGCACAGTGGTACATTCATTGATCACATAACTTGCAACCCATCTTAGATCAGATCATGCGCCATACACTTCGTCCGCTTCTAGCAGCAATTATCCTAATGTTCTTCACCGGTTGTTTGACCATTGAGGAGAACTATGTGTTCAAGAAAGATGGAAGTGGCACCATGGAATATGTGGTGGACCTGAGTGAACTGGGGGAGATTATGAAGAGCCTTGACGGCGGCGGCAAGGATGGCGGTGCTAGTGGTACGAAAGGTCTCAGTACCATGGACATGGATGAAGAGGTAGCAGCATTGCAGAAGATCCCGGGAATCCAAAAGGTGAAGGTGAACAAGAAGGTGGAATTGGTTCAACGTGTCAGCTTCAAGTTCAAGGACCTTGTTGCGCTGAATGCCGCGTTGAATGTGTTGATGAAGGATAGCTCGGGTACTACCACGGAGTTCTTCAAATGGGAAGGCAACGACCTAGTGCGGGTGAACAATGATCACGCTTATGAATTGGGCGCTGGCATGGCCGAAACAGCGAATGAGGATGAAGCGGAAGGTGAAGACAGCTCGGACATGGACATGAGCGCCATGTTGGAGACCATGAAATACAAGTTCAGCTTCAAGTTCGCACAGCCGCTGGGAACCGTTGTTTCAGCACCGGAAATAAATGCGGAACGTCCTAATACGAAGGAATTTCGGATGGAGACCGACTTTGGTGTAATAGGTAGGAACAGACAAGCCTTGGATCTTAGACTCCCATTGAACAAGTAGTCCAAGTATGGAAGATCACCTGCTCGAAACAGCGATCCGTATCGCTGCAAAGGTCCATCGGGGACAAGTGGATCGTTTCGGAAAACCTTACATCCTGCACGTAATGCGTGTGATGATGCGTGGCCACGACCTGGATGAACAGATCCTGGGTGCGTTGCATGATGTGCTGGAGCGTAGCAACCTAACGGTATCGGATCTGGCGGAAAGGGGATTCTCGGCGCGTATTCTGAAGGCATTGGAGCACATCAGTCGAATTCCTCCGGAAACCTATGAGGCGTATATAGACCGCGTAATGCTTGATGGGTTGGCCATTCGGGTAAAGATCCATGACCTTGCCGACAAAATGGATCTATTGCATGTGGCTCAGTTGGACCCATCGGACCTCAAGCGCTATAACAAGCAGCTCGCGGCGTACCACCGTATGAAAAAAGTGATGGAGGAAGCCAAAGCGCGGTTGCTGCAAATATCAAAGAAGGGTTAAGGCTTTCAGGGTGAAGTGATAAAGCACCTTACATTTCTCAGGTTGGGGTTATATTCACCGCCCAAACCTAGACATCCTATGACGCGTAACGTACTTTTTGCATTTCTCATAGCTCCATTATTCATGGCCTGTGGATCCGGCAATACACCCGAGTCCACCACAACGACCGATAGCACCGCCACGGTAGTTCCGGATTCCTTGTTCGAATGGGAAGCGGACCAATTCGCTGATATTCGGATCCTGCGATACCGGGTTCCAGGATGGGACCTGCTTAGCTTGAAGCAGAAGCAGATGTGCTATTACCTGAACATGGCGGGTCTTGCTGGGCGCGATATCATGTACGACCAGAACTACAAGCATAACCTGAAGATCCGTCGTGCTTTGGAAGCCGTGATCAAGAATTACAAAGGCGATAAGACCACGGCCGATTGGACCAACTTCATGACCTACGCCAAACAAGTGTTCTTCAGCAGCGGTATCCACCACCATTACAGTATGGATAAGCATACGCCAGAGTTCGGCCAAGCGTGGTTCGAAGCGGTATTGAAGGAGAGCGGATCAAGCCTTTCAAGTGATGTGCTCGCTGCCATTTTCGACCCGAGCGTGGATGCTAAGAAAGTGAGCCTTGACGATAATTCGGATCTAGTTACGTCCAGTGCAGTGAACTTCTACGGAGAAGGTGTTACAGCGAAAGATGTAGAAGCATTCTATGCAACAATGGGAAGTTTGGATGATGCTGAGCCATTGAGTTATGGATTGAACAGCAAGCTGGTAAAGGATAAGGACGGTAAGCTCATGGAGAAGGTGTACAAGGTTGGTGGGATGTACAGCCCGGCTTTGGAAGAGAGCGTGAAATGGTTGGAGAAGGCCATGACCGTATCGGAAACACCGGAACAGCGTACTGCGTTGGAACTACTGATAAAATACTATCGCACAGGAGATCTGAAGACCTGGGATGATTTCAATGTGGCCTGGGTAAAGGACACCAAGAGCACAGTGGATTATATCCTCGGATTCGTTGAGGTATACAACGATCCATTGGGCAAGCGAGGTAGCTATGAGGCGATCGTGGAGGTGAACGATCCAGAAGCGAGCAAGGCCATGAGCAAGATCATGGAGAATGCGCAATGGTTCGAGGACAATAGCCCGCTAAAGCCGGAGCATAAAAAGAAGGACGTGGTCGGTATCACCTATCGCTTCATCAATACGGTTGGCGAGGCTGGCGATGCTGCTCCAAGCACACCGATCGGTGTTAACCTACCTAACGCGGACTGGATCCGGGCAACACATGGTTCGAAGAGCGTAAGCCTTGGCAACATCAGCGATGCGTATGAGAAGAGCACTGGTTCCAGCAGTCTGGAAGTGTTCTGCAATGATCCGGAGGAGATCGCGCGTGCCAAGGAACATGGACAATTGGCTGGTAAGTTGCACACCGCATTGCACGAGGTAGTGGGTCACGCTAGTGGTCAGTTGGAAAAAGGAATTGCTGGTCCGGATGTTACGTTGAAGAACTACGCAAGTACCTTGGAAGAAGGGCGTGCGGATCTTGTTGCACTCTATTACCTTCTGGATCCAAAACTGATGGAGCTAGGTGTTATGCCGAGCTTGGAAGTGGGTAAGGCGGAATACGATTCCTACATCCGCAACGGTCTATTAGTGCAATTGCGTCGCTTAAAGATCGGAAAGAACGTGGAGGAGGCTCATATGCGCAACCGGATGTGGGTGAGTGCTTGGGTTTTCGAGAAAGGCCTCAAGGACAATGTGATCGCAAAAGTGGAACGCGATGGAAACACGTACTACGATATCCAGGACTACGACAAGTTGCGTGTTCTGTTCGGTGATCTTCTACGTGAAGTACAACGGATCAAGAGCCAAGGCGATTTCGCCGCCGGAAAGGCATTGGTCGAGAACTATGGCGTGAAGGTGGATCCTATCCTCCATGCGCAAGTACTTAAGCGTGCGGAGAAGATCAAGACCGCACCGTATTCCGGGTTCATCCAGCCAGAAATGACGGCAGTTGAGGATGCACAAGGCAATGTGACCGATGTGACATTGAGCTTCCCTTCCGATTATATTGGGCAAATGTTGAGGTACTCGGAAAAGCACAGCTTCCTACCGGACGAGAATTGATCGGTATTCAAGAATAATTGAAGACCTCCGAAACCTTAAGCGATGGACTGCCGTTAAAAGCAGTGTCCAAGTAGTTCAGAGGTCAATCTGAAGAGTCACGTTGCCCTCGATCCATTTATGGTTCGGGGGCTTCGTGCTTTCAGGCCATTCGGTTCTGATCCTAGTACAACGCGCTGAACTGAGTTAATTGGGGGCAACATGTTGGATCGTCAATGCCGCCCCCGATTGCACAGCACATTCGCAGCCCACGTAGCAGGCAGGAGTTCCGGTTTCGTATGGGGTTCGTAACCATAACTTCGGATATATCCTACAGCCGCAGTATGCAGCTTATTGCTTGGGAAACGTTCATCGCTATTAATGTCCATATCGATCCCATGAATAAGAACTTGACCCGTATCGCTGAGGTATCGGGCCACTTCCAAACTACGCTCCACTTCGCCCCAAAGGCGCGTCCACAGGTCATTGACCTTGGGGGCGCGTTCTCGCCGGTAGATCACTTGTGCGCCATTCTCATGGAAGCGCAGCACCACGGTCGTAGCATATACGGTGTGGTGCGAGCGATTATGACTATCGCTACCAACATACACGGTCACACTCGGGTCGGAATCAAGGACCGCACGTACATGGTCCAATAGGTCCACGTGTTGTCCGTCCATCATTCGTTTGAAGCCGTTCTGTGCTAATTGATCGCCCATTGCCGGAAAGATAGTCTGAATGGCCGATAGCCGTTGAAGCCATTATTCAGGTTTTTGGTGAAATTGGCCAATTCTGATCGGACAAGAGGATGTACCATGTATTACATTTGCAGCCCTGAATTATTAGCCGTTCAATACCGAAGTGGCGGAATTGGTAGACGCGCACGTTTCAGGGGCGTGTGAGCTTAGCTCGTGCGGGTTCGAGTCCCGCCTTCGGTACAAAAAGTGGCGTGGTACAAGCCGCCCCATAGTACCCCGGATCCTGCAATGCGGATCTGGGTTGAATAAGAACGCTGGTGAGCTTCACTATGTAGAAGGAGCGCTTTGGCTGAATGAAAGTTAGAAAATTTCGTACCAGACGGATGTGGAGCAATACGCTCCTCATGCTCTGGCTTATCCCCTTTGCAGTATTGATCGGTGCCATAGCAGTGGCGTTGACCGACAGCTTGTTGGCACTAGTGGGGATAGCCGCCGTTGCATTCATTGGAGTATCGATTGCTTTATTCCGGGATATTGGAAATCGATCCACATATATCGTGGGCACGGAGAAGCTGATACTGCATGACGGTCGTAACAAACTGACCGTACCAATGTCGGAATTGGTCGATGCCAGTATGATCGATCGCATGGCAGCCCGTGAGTACATCCGATCCAAGTCAAGTGGAGAGGGTAAGAGTGCATCACGGATGAAAGCGAGTGACCTGATCAAGGACCTGACCCGGTTCTGTTCGGTGGATCTAGGTCTTACCACCTTCACCTTTGGAATGGGCCGGTCAATGATCGACAAGATGCCGCAGTCCAAGAACGATCTTGTTCTACTGCGGCTACGCTCTGGAAAGGACTATTTTCTATCTCCGATAGATAACGTGGAACTGGCCACCACGATCAATCGATTGATCGGTCAGATGCACTAAGGGCCTATTGTAGAACTTAGTTACAGCGGATCTTCTGTCCCAGCTGTAAAGTTCGGGTCTTACTGATCCCGTTCAGCTTACACAATGCATAAACGGAGGTGCCATAGCGCCTGGAAATGCCGGAAAGCGTGTCCCCTCTGCGAACAATATGAACCTTATTGCTGGATGTCTGTCCTTTGGATCGTATTGTTCCGCCGAACAGGTCTTGAGTAATATCGAACGTCTTGGCCTTCAAGGTTCCATCGCTCAGGTCGAACACCAGTGCTGGATCGATCGGTTGGTCAAGGAATCGTACCTCGAAATGCAAATGACTGCCGAAGCTACGGCCCGTATTGCCACCTAGTCCTAAGGTATCGCCTGCCTGCAACAATTGACCGGTAGTTACCTTACGTTTACTCATATGTGCATAAACGGTCTCGAGTCCATTGTAATGGCGTATGACCACGACATGGCCAAAGCTCTTACTGTAACGGGATATCCGCACCATGCCAGGGAACGAACATACAACTGGGTCTCCTGTCGCTAGATCAATATCCACTCCACGGTGCATGCGTCCTTTTCGCGGCCCGTAACCGGACGTGATCGGGCCTTTGCACGGTAATTCATGATCATGATCATCACGGCTCAGATACAAGCGCAACGTGTCATGCATGAAAGGATGTGTGCCGGTATTGTTGAACAATGCATCCGTGTTCCAATGGCAGTAAAGGTCATAACCTGGGATCAAGAATAACGAATCGTTCACGTCCCACAAGAGGTCTACGGCTTCGTTAGCGGCTGCGTCTTTCGGTTTCGTATCGTCGGCCTCCAATAAAAGTTCAATTTCGTCATCACTTTCTGGTCCTCCAATGTCAGGGCTTAGCTCCTGTGCTTTGGCAATACCAGCATAGCAAAGCACCAGAATAAGGACCAGAAGCGGATGAAGGCGGTAATGCATGGGGCGCAAATCTACCCGCCGGAACGAATTTTGCAAGCCCGAAGTGGGCCTTGGATCAACAAAGCAATGTTCCACAGCCTATTTTTTTTGATGAAAGCTGCGATCGGCGCGGTAAAAGAAGACATCGCATCGAGGTTAAATCGTGTTAATTTAAGTCTTGCGGAAATGCGGATCTCAACTTTGTAGCGTCCTTAACGTAGAAAGAGGTTGATCGGTTGCAATTTCACCGGTCCACGGCTTGGATCGAATAAACGATGACGGCGGTTGAAACAACTAGTAAAGCGCACACTTCGGTGTTAGGTGATCGCTTGGCACATGCGGTGATCATCTACCTCGTTGCCTTGCTCTTGACCTTGCCGCTCTTCATCATTCTGCTGCCATTCGTGCCGGAACTGACCCTGCCTATTGGAGAGGGTGTGCGTGTGGATCACATACTTACGTTCGTTGTGATCCTGATCGCCTTCATTGTTCTGGTACGTCGTTTTCAGATCGCAATCTACGGTGTTCTGATCATAGGAGCATTGGCATTGACCGTGTCCAGCGTTATTGGTCATTACACCTTCGGCAATATGTATGAGGATTATGCGGAGTTATTGCGGTCCTTGCGGGATACGGCAGCAAGTGCCCCATTGGCGTCGCAACGGCTGAAACCTTTCCATGATGCGGACAAATTACGTCGATTGGTAGTGCAACCGAAGCCTGTAGTACGCAAGACTGCCGTAAAGCTGGCAACCGCCAATTTCAGTGATGTGAAAGTTGGTAATAATGAGTTCACGATGGTCCAGGCCTTTTCCATATTCAAGGAGATCAATCACAATTGGAAATATGTATCGGACGTGAAGGGTGGGGAGTATTTCGCACCGCCGGACGAGAGCTTGGAACTAATGGCAGGCGATTGTGATGATCATGCCGTCCTTATGGCCACCTGCATCAAGGCGATCGGTGGTGAAGTGCGCTTGGTGCGTACTGAGGGCCATGTTTATCCAGAAATGAAGATCGGAACGGATGAGCAATTGGAGCGTGCAGCTTACCTCATCCGCAAGGAATTGTTCACCAAGGAGGTTGGCGATGCACCACTTTATCACCACACCGATGCAGATGGCCTTCATTGGATCAATCTGGATTATACCCGTGATTATCCGGGAGGTGAGCTTATGAGCGAACGCATTGTGGGTATTCTGGACCTCTAGCGGAGGAACTTCGGAATTACGATGCTAGGCATCCTTTCATTGCTGGTCCGATCTATCGCTACCGCTGGATCGCGAAGGAATTTTGGTTTGCAATTGCCTGGGCAGGGCTATCGCCTCTTAAACCTTTGTATTCATTGAAACTCAGATCGTGCGACTCTGCCCTACGGCAGATCGAAAGACGGGTGTCGTGTTCTGTTTTTCTAATTTATTCGATCCGCCGTACGGCGGATCGAAGCATCTGCATTATGCGACCCTGAAATGGGTCACAGAAATTAGGTCTCGGCCGTGCCCAGCACGAATTTCGATCCAGAAAGGGTCGCAGAAATTCGGTTGCGTGAATTTTAATAGGCGATAGCCCTGATCGTCCGGAAGACCATGAACAGGCGGAGAGGTACATTCGCACACCTCCATGAAGCGATTGGTGCATCCATCCGACCTTGCAAAAGCCAGCCACATGCGTCCGGGCGATCCGCGTATTCGCTTGTTGACCGAAGTGAGCGGGCTTAAACGCTTGGAACGGTTCTACAACGGCATTGAAGACCTCAAAGATCTTGAATTCGCGGCCGCGGTGTTCCGCCATTTGGAACTTGAACTGGAGGTTGCACCGCAGGATCTGGAGAACATACCCCGTGAAGGAGGATTGATCTTCGTTGCGAACCATCCGTATGGAGCGATCGATGGATTGGCGTTGGTGAACGTTCTGGGATCGGTGCGACCGGATGTGAAGGTCATGGCCAACTTCCTGCTGCAGCAGTTGGAACCTTTGAAGGATCGGTTCATTGGCGTTAACCCATTCGAACAACTTAGATCGCAAAGCAGTTTCCAGGGCATGCGACAGGCAATGGAACACGTTTCGGAAGGACATGCGCTCGCAGTATTCCCGGCAGGTGAAGTAAGTAGCTGGCGCACTGATCTAAAGGCCGTGGCCGACCCACGTTGGAAACTGCCGGCAATAAAAATGGCCCAACGATCCGGCAGGCCCGTGATCCCGATCTGGTTCGATGGCGCCAACAGCATGCTGTTCCAAATGCTCGGCATGATCAATCCCAACCTCAGGACATTGGCCCTTCCAAGCGAGATGATGCGTATGCGCGGAAAAACATTACGCATGCGGATCGGGCGACCGATCTCACCCAATGAGATCGCTGCGTTCCGTTCAGCGGATCAGCTCACACGATTCCTGCGGGCCAAGACGTATGCATTGGGCAGTGGCCTTCAAGTAAAACGCGAGCTGTTCAATCCGTTGCGTTTTCCACAACGACCAAAGGAGGTTGAGCAACGCGTGGACCCCAAGGAATTGGTGAACGAGATCGCCGAAATAGCTGACCTGAAGATCAACACGCAAGGTGAGTTCGATCTTTACTTGTCCACCAGTCATCGGATCCCGAGGATATTGCGGGAGATCGGGCGCATGCGGGAACTGACGTTCCGTTCTGTTGGAGAAGGAACCAACAAAGCGGTTGACCTGGATGAATTCGATCTGTATTATGACCACTTATTCCTCTGGGATCGGGAAAAGGAGCAACTAGTAGGGGCCTATCGCATTGGAGATGGTCGGCGGATCATGGCGCGTTATGGAAAGCGTGGATTCTATATGAATACACTGTTCCGCATGGATCGCCCAATGGAGAAGGTGCTGCGGAAAAGTTTTGAATTGGGCAGGTCATTCGTTGCTTCTGAATACCAAAGACAACGGCTTCCGCTGTACATGCTTTGGCGTGGATTGATGTTGCACGTAACGGCGAACCCGGATCAGCAATATTTGATCGGGCCGGTAAGCATCAGTGGTAATTACAGCCGCTTCTCCAGAATGCTGATCATGGAATTCGTGCAGCGAAATCATTATGATGGCGCATTGGCCGAGTACGTACGGCCGCGACATCGCTTCCGGGTAAAATTGGATAAAGGGGATAGCGAGGCATTGGTAGAAGCATCCAATGCAGACCTGAAGAAGATGGACAGAATGATCGCCGACGTGGATCCGAATGAAAAGGCAATGCCTGTGTTATTGAAGAAATACCTCTTGCTCAATGGCCGGATCATCGGATTCAACAGAGATCCTAAATTCAACGATGCGTTGGATGGATTGCTCTTACTTGATCTGAATAAATTGCCGGAGAATACGATCGAGGATCTACGCAACGGCATGGCCGTGTAAGGGAAATTCGACCATCGCGACGAACGCATTATGGAAAGGAAACTCACACTGGTGCTTGGTGCAAGTTCAAAGCCTGAGCGCTATTCGAACAAGGCCACACTCCGGTTATTGGATGCGGGACATCCTGTAGTGGCTGTGGGTCTGCGCGAAGGAGATATTGCAGGCACGCCGATCGTGACCACCATTCCGGAAGGTGGGCCGATCGATACGGTTACCATGTACATGAGCGCTCAGAACCAGGAGGCTTGGGAGCAGCGCATTCTTGCCTTAAGACCGAAGCGCATCATATTCAATCCGGGTGCGGAGAACGAACGGCTCTCGAAGTTAGCTGCCGATCAAGGTATTGAGGTCGTGGAGGGATGTACGTTGGTCATGCTTTCCGTCGGCACGTTCTAGGACGGGACACTTGAACATGAAAAGGCCCGGAGCGAGCTCCGGGCCTTTTCATGTAATGGAAGCAGGTCTTATTTACCTACTGTTAGTTTCTGTGTGCTGGTACCAAGTTCGTTGCTCACACGCAGGATGTACAAGCCGTTGGCCATACCCAGCTCAATGCTGCTGATCTCAATACCATTGTCACCGGTCGGAGCCAAGGTCTTATTGTAGATCACTGCACCACGCATATCGGTTACGGTAACTTGTGTGTTGTAGTTATCCATTCCGAATGCTTGAACCGTGAAGCGATCATTGCTAGGGTTAGGGAATACGTTCAATAAACGTTGTGCATCCAATGCTTCGATGCCTACAGGTCCACTGATGTTTATATCATCAATGTACAGATCACCTGAGAACTCGCTGCTGATGTATCGGAAGCGGAAGCGGATATCCGGGTTCAGTAAGGAGGGTGGAAGCGTGATCGTCTTTTGCTCCCAAGTGCCAGGCCCTTCCATTAGGTTTCCGTTAGTGATCAGTTCTTCTTCGTTGATGTTGGTACGTATTTGCCATGTCGCCCCGCAATTGGTAGAAGACCACAACTCCAGACGCTCACTGACCGTGTCGATATTGGTGGTTGTTGTACTGTACGAATACCAGAAGGACATCTGTGCGCTTTGGAAATAATGGAGGTCGAAGCTTGGTGTCAGCAATTCATCATAGTCACCTAAGTTCGTTGGGTCGATGAAGTTGATCGGGTAGCGATCACCACTGTTCAGGAATGCACAGGAATTGCTATTGTGTCCACCATCAGTGTACTTCCGGAATTGCGTGAAATTGCCGGCATAGTTCATGGCGATGTACGGGTTCAGATCCTCGGCCACGTTCTCGAAATCTTCGTTGTAATTACTTTGCTCTGCGAACCCATTCCCGCCGATAAGTACCGCATATTGATCCACTTTGGTATCCCCACCATTGGCATTGCTCACACCCATGGAAACGGTCTTCCAACCGGGGGAACTGAAAACCACATTGGGGTTACGCTCAGTAGAAGTTGATGGAGTGCCATCTTCAAATGTCCACGCCCAAACCTCAGGAAAAGCTCCTGTCGAGTTGTCAATGAATCGAACAACATCACCCGCACAAGCAGTAGGGGAGAATGGAATATCGGTTGTGCCATTGAAGTTTGGACCCAATACAGCATAGAAATCCGCCTTTGGCGCACAATTCCACTGATACCCATCAGCAACACCTGTGCTTTGCAATGTGGCATCGCTCCATAGGCTATTACGCTGATTGGTCGTGGTCTCAGCAAAAGCGCGTAGGCGAGCAACCTGTCCATCGGTGAACATGTGCGCACTAGCGCAGTAGGAATACTCCATGTAGTTCTCCACGTTCTCAACAGCCGCAATAACACCTTTTACAACTACCTCATCCAGAATAAATGTTCCGTTCGCGTCTTCCGCGTTCCACGCATAGATCCTGAAGGTCAAAGGTGTAGCTGAATTGGTATGACCAGGAACGGTCACAGTGATCGTACCGGATTGCCCCGTAGCGTCGTTGGTGAAAAAGCCCACATTTCCACTTGGAACGGAAATGTTCGGGTCCCCATTTACGTTGAGCGGAAGGTTAGTGGTAAAATTGTTATTCGCGGACCTTACAGCAAATGTGCGCACCCCTGTAGTATTCCGGTCGATATTGAAGTCGATGGAAGTTACCGAGATATAGTCCGTTACCACGGGAGTAACGGTGATCTCATAATACTTGGAAGCATTGATCGGGTTCGCATTCAGCACCGCAAAATCCGTTTCCCCGTCATTGGCCCCTGTTGACCAGTTGGAGAATGCGAACTTTCCAGCTACTTCAGAATTAGCGGATACGCCCGTTGCACTGAATGAACTGAAATTGGCACGCACATGGAAATCGATGGAATCAAGTGCAGGTATCACCACTGAAGGGTCCACGGTCCCGGAAGAAGTGGTTACATCATCGAAATTGAAGATGCTGTTGCGCATCGATTGGCGATCGCAAACTGCCCATGTCGATTCATCATTAGGGCAAACATTCCATCCTTTCGTTATCGGCGTATCCTCCACCCCATCATCACCACAGGTATTCTGCATGTGGATTCCTGCGTTATCACCTGGTACGCCATTGTTCTCACCCCAAACGTGATTCAGGTCGAAGAAGTGGCCCACTTCATGGGTCAGCGCGCGGGAAGTGAATTCCGCACCCGTACCGATCCGTCCAACATAATCATGAAGGATCAGAACACCATCAGCGAAACTGGGCGCACCACTGAAATATCCTGCTGCACCGCTTGCGATCTTGTCCGTAACCCAGACATTCAGGTATTTATTACGAGGCCACGGAGTGAATTTGGAAGAAGACTCGCCAAGGAATGTCTGTGGTGATTTAATGCGCTCAATACCATTCGTGCAATTGCCATAGGGGTCAATTGTAGGAAGTACGAACTGCATCCGTGGATTACCGATCCGGTCAGCAAATGCAGGATGCACATTCGCGGAATCAGGGTTCATCAATTGAAAATCACGATTAAGCACTTCAACCGCATCGAGGATCTGTTCGTTGGAAATATTCTCTCTGCCGTTCAGGTGAATAATGTGAAAAACGATCGGGATCGTGTAGAGCGTGTTCTCATCGCGCTCATTGCCACTGTTCCGAAGCAATTCACGCATTTCAGCTTCCGCTTCCGCCTCCATTTGAAGGTAGTCAGGATAGGTCTCAATAAGACGTTGCCGTTCAAGGTCCGTACCACAGGGTCGTGGGGCCTGCTGGGCCATGGACGATAAGGACAACGTACAAGCGGTCAGTCCGAGTATTAGGTGTTTCATGGTATTCCTCTGCGTAAAAAGGGGTTATTCTGTGTCCGATCCGTGGCCTAAAGTACAAAGGGTCTTTGTTACCATCACCATGGTGGAGGAATTGGATCCATATTCGGTCGCTTTGGACAGGTTACGGTATTTCGGGTCCAAAGAACGGTCGCTCTGTTTCTGAGCTGGATAATGATCTCTTTTTCAGCGAGTAAGGTAGCGCTTTAAACGGTCTTTGCGTCAAGTGAAGCTTGGATAACAGTACAGGCCCGTTCCACATCCATAGCCTTGATCATCAACGGAGGCGCGATCCGGAATGCAGTAGGGCAGGATAGGAACCAGAAGCCAAGTACACCTTCTTGCAAGCAGTCCATAACAACGTGTTGTACGAGATCTGCATTTCCCAATTCCACCGCAAGCATTAGGCCTTCACCGCGTACCTCTTTAATAGCAGGGTGAATGAGCAGATTCTTGAATAATGCGCCCATTATCCGAGCATTCTCCGCAAGATCTTCCTCCTCTAGCAACTCGAGAGCGACTAGTCCCGCCACACAAGGCAAGGGGTGCCCACCGAATGTGGTAATGTGGCCCAGCGTTGGATCGTGTGTGAGCAAGTGCATGTGCTCTTTTGAAGCAACAAAAGCGCCCATTGGAAGTCCTCCGCCAAGTGCTTTTCCGAGAACCAGAATATCCGGGACAACATCAAAATGGGCAAAAGCAAACCGTTTTCCCGTGCGTCCAAAACCGGTCTGCACCTCATCGAATATGAGCATGGTTCCGGTTTTGAGGCATTTAGCACGCAGGTCACGGATCCAGGAATGGTCCGGTACACGTATCCCGGCGTCACCTTGGATCGGTTCAACTACCGCAGCAGCAGTGTTTGTGGAGATCAGGTCAAGGTCTGCACGTGAATTGAACGCCATGAAACGCACGTCCGGCAACAACGGACGGGACCGGTACTTCTTCGTTTCGTTACCTGTAATGCTCAGTGACCCATGCGTACTTCCGTGATAGCTGTTCTTGCATGCGATCAGTTCCGTTCTGCCAGTGATGCGTTTTGCCAGTTTCAGTGCGCCCTCCATAGCTTCGGTACCACTATTCACGAAGTAGACACTGTCAAGGCCGTTCGGTAGCAGGGAAGTAAGTTTCTCCGCGAATTTGACCTGTGGTTCCTGAATGAACTCGCCATAGGGGATCACATGCAGATAGCGGTCGCATTGGGCTTTGATGGCGGTTACCACTTTCGGGTGCCGATGGCCTGTGTTGTTCACCGCCAAGCCTGCGACAAGATCCAAGTACCGTTTACCCGAACGATCGGTGAGGTAGCACCCTTCGGCATGTACGATATCCAAAGCAAGTGGGTGCGGACTTGTTTGGGCCAAGTGATCGAGGAACGATGTATGCAGATCGGGCATTGGTCGCAAAGATCGTTCGAAAGTCCGTCATAGTGACTGCTGGCCATGACAACGGATCCCTCATGGTATGATCACCTTCACCTCTTGAATTTTTGATCACCGGATCTGCTCCCCATCCGCTCTTTCAACCTTCGCAATACCTCACGGTTGAAATCCTGCTCAGCAAGGCGCAATTGAACGGTCTTTACAGAACCGATGCTCTTTTTGAATTTCTCAGCGTATTGCTTTTCGAGATCCACTTCCTGCTGGCGATTGGCCAAGTGCTTTACGATCATTTCCGCTGCTTGGGACTCCGACAATTCACCACTGGAATTGCGAGCGCCATGGCTCAATTCTCTAGCTTCTTTTCGGATGGCATCCTGTTTCGCATCGTACTCATTGTAGATGGGCCAGAATTGCTGTGCTTGTTCAGTGCTCAGGTTCAATTTGGTGGTGATGTAGGCACTTTTCTGTGCTTTGAGCTCAGCTAGTTTTTCTTTCGGTGGCTGCTGGTCATCATCCGTTTCCTGTGCAACCACTGGCGCGAATACTGCCGCGCAAAAGGCGATCAATACGGTGATCCGTTGAAGTGTTCGTTTCATAGTTCTTCGGTCAAAAAATAGAGCGATAGGTTTTCATTCTCCAGGTAATCGATCAGCACCTCGTCGTCCATGGAAAGATCCACATCGGCCATGGTATTGTCGGAATTCGCGAATAACGCAGAGAGATCTTGGTCGTCAAGGTCTTCCACAACGAGGATCTCGGCCTCCTGCGCGATCTTCTGTTGTGCAATTTCCGGTGCTTGATCAGTAGGCTTCCAGATCCACCAGCTCAACAACGCCATAAGGATCATGCTGATACTTCCGATCAATGCAGGTTTGGATAGAAGCCGCGACCAAGCGGGAGCGGAGCCCTGTGCTTTTGCTGCGACAATGTGGCTTTGGACCTGATGTGGGAACTGTTCGAAGAATCCATTGGGTACCACAAAAGGGTTTTGTTTGGGAATGCTCCGGAGAAGCGGGGCATCATTAAATTCGTTTTTGGAGTGATCGTTCTGCATGGTATTGCTTGTTGGACGCATCAACTGCTATTTGGTTTGATCCGTTCGAACACATAGTATCATAACGAACAAAACCTCCGGAAAGGAGGCTTTGTCGCTTTGATATGTGCGGATCAGAAGATCTTGTATCACCAAGGTCAAGGCAGTTGTTCCAAAATGGAATTAGTTGGAACTACGCCTCCGATATTTGTAAGGATGATGTCGCGGTCATTATCCTGTCCAGTGTAAACAACGGATCCATCCATGTTCACGTCTTCAGCGCGATAGCCGGCTATGGTATTGGTAGGGACAATGCCGCCGATCGCTGTTAGGATCTGGTCCCGGTCGTTACCTGAATTGGTATAGAGGATCTCGCCATTGAATGTGACGTCGCCTGCCCATAGGGCTAGTGTAGGAAACGCTCCGGTGATCGATCTTCTCGCGTTGCTACCGAATGTTGCAGTCCCTGATTGAGTAAGATCCACAGTAGCAGCAACCGCGCTAAGTGGAACAGGGTTCAAGGTCACAATGCCGAGGTGGTTCCTGTGGCGCACCACGACGTGATAATTTCCTGCCGCAAGTCCGAAGCTAACGGGAGAGGTGCCATTCAAGTCCACAATATCGCCATCACGTTGGATCAAAGCGCTTCTCGATGCTGCGATGGCGGGGATCAGGCCAGTTCTTAACTCAAGGATCACCCAATCCACGATCGCATTTGCACCGGTCACAGTAAATACGGAAGGTGCAATGGTCTCTCCACCTCCACCTTCAAAGCTATATCCAAGTAGCGTAAACGGTTCCGTGGTGGGGATCAAGGTAGCAAGGCGAAGATCATCTTTCATGAGTCCGGTCGATGCATCATACGGACCATTCAAGAATGCTTTTGCGGCAACTTGGATCGCAGAAGGCGCATTGAAGATGATACCGTATTCTTCAACCTGTCCGTATTGTAGGTTCGTGCATGGACCCGCTGTTGTGTTAGTGAAATCGGTGATCACGCGCATCCGCAACAACGTGCCGGTAGTTGGTGCAACCGGTGTCGTGAAGGATCCACTGCGAACACCTGTACCAGTGGCTGGTGTGAAGATCTCCTCGCCTGGATCCACGAGGTCACCATCGTTGTTGTAATCCACGTAAGCCCGTAACCACTGGTTGTTCGGGCTACCTACCGTCACTGAGATGGTGTACAATGTGTTCGCACTCAAGGTGGTTGCATCGGAGCATGTGTAGTCGTTCATGACCGCACCGTTGTAGACCGTGGTCTTGTTGATCGTGTTCAACTGCACATTCGTGATCCCGATACCCGCAGCGGGAGAGGTGCTTCGAGTTACCGTACAACCCGACGTAGGCACAGCAAGCACGGTAACGTGATCGGTCTTTGTTCGCGTTGTTCCAGTTCCATTCCCGTTGGAGGCGATCAATGTAACAGTGTAGGTGCCAGGACCTGCATAGGAAATAACCGGGTTCTGCGCTGTTGAATTCGAAGGAGTACCACCCGGGAAACTCCATGACCAAGAAGTAGGGCTAAGCAAGGATGCGTCAGTGAAAGTCACACTATTGCCTGCGCATAGTTGCGTAATACTTTCATTGAATTCAGACAAGGGCGGACCTGTGACAACCATGATAACTGTGTTGGATAAGGCCGGTGATGCGATCACACCAGCAAGGTTCGACGCCATGGAACATTGGATCGTTTCACCGGGAAGTAGATCGTTGCTCACGTAGGTTGCACTTGTTCCCACATCCACTCCATTGCGCAACCATGTGTACAGCGGGGCACCACCGCCATTTACTGGTGTTGGTGTGAATGTTACCGAAGTGCCGTACGTGATGGTGCTACCAGGAGCAGCCGCTATGCTCACCGCTGCAACGCTGTTGGAAATATAAACGCCGTAATCTTCAACATCACCAATAGAGAATGTTGATGTGCAGTTGCGCTTGGTCGAACTGACCGCAGAGAATGTTTCACCATAGATCCGCATGCGCAGCAACGTATTGGTAACCGCAGTTCCGGGAATGGTAACGTTAGCAGTTACTGTACCTGAGCTATTCACAGGTTGGGAACCGGATGCGACCAACTCACTTGGATCCTCGAAAGCTCCATTGTTGTTGTAATCGATGTAGGCATTCATGAATTCGGCACCACTGCCCCCAGCTCGCAAAGAGATTGCCAATGAATACGTGTTTCCAACAGCAACCACTGTGTTTTGGGCACAAGAGAAGTCGGTATAAGCAACATTCGTAATGGTGCTTGTTGCATTCGAAATGCTATTGAAGACAACATTATTAACCGTTTGTGCGAAGTTGCCAGCGTTGCTTGATGTGGGCGTACAAGCATTCACCGGAGTTGCGGCCACAACTACAATGCCTTGCTCTGTTCTAGTGAAGGTTCCAAGACCAGTGTTAATACTTACTGAAGCGTTGTAAACGCCCGCACTAGTCAATGTAAAGACCGGATTTTGCTGAACGGAAGTATGTGTTTCGGTGCCGTTGGTGATGCTCCATGAGAACGTGATGCCCGGTAGGCCTGTTCCACTCAGGAACGTGTTCGGTATGCAGGAGGACTTATCGAATAATTGTACGCTTTGTCCGGTTCCGCACAAAAAGCCCTGAGAAGAATAAAAATCCAACATAGGCGCTGCTGGTGGCACCAATGACAGGTTGCCATTTACAGCCAGGAAGGATGCCCGTGGTCCAATGATCGCTGCCTGAATACGTGTGTTCTGCCCAGTGGTGAACATGTTCTGGCACGCATCTCCAGCGTAGTCCATGTAGTTGTTCTTGAAAAGTGAGATTGCCGAACCACCATCACAAGCGTTGGTACCGCTGAAATCACAATCGCTGTTACTGCGGATATGTGGTGGGGTGTCGCAGACCAGATCTCCATCAGCATTACAGTCGCCATTGGCGGGGCACGAGGCTCCTCCATCATCTCCTTGGAAGGTGTGGTATACATTGAACGCATGGCCAAGCTCGTGAGCCAGTGTAATGCCATCGCGGTTCTTATACGCATTCACCAGCATTACGGTGCCATCATTGGGTTGGCCGTGGCTACTGCTGAAGTAGGCATAGCCTTGGGTACCGCTACCACCATTGTTATTATCGAACTCGGAGATCAGCCAGATATTATAGAACTGCGTTTGTGGCCAAACATCCAAAAGCTTCAACGATGCATCGGTAATTCCCGAAACATCATCGAATACACCACTGGCCATGTAGGTTGCGTTGCCGGTCATATCGCGCCGCGTTATGCCATTGGTGCAATTACCATTCGGATCGCGCACGGCCAGAGCGAACTCGATATTGATATCCACGCCATTCCCATCACCAGGTGTTCCAGGAACTTTACGGTACCGTTCATTGAGCCATTTGATACCGTCCTGAACCTGATCATCGGTGATCGCCGTGATCGCTGTACCCGTTTCCATCACGTGTACAACTACTGGAACATACAAGGTGCCACCACCTCGCTGTGCATCCTGAGTGAAGTTCAAGACCTGTTGGTCAAAGGCGTTCACACGTTGTTGGTACCCTTGATCAGTAAGCATTAGCTCATTGTGGCGATGATCGAAACCACAGCTTTCCTGTTGAGGGTTGTGCGTTGTTTGTGCGGAGAGGCCAGGCATGTTCAACATGCATAGGACCGAGGTTCCGTACACGGAGAGTTCACGGTAGTTGGAGAGTATATTCATTTGGTTCAAGAAAGTGATGTTTTTTTAAAATAGACGGTACCTGATCGGATCGAATGATCCACGCAAGGTCCTCAAAGAAAAGTAGCGGGATCCAAGATACCTAATTGAAAAAGCGAATAGTTGTCTGTCCGATCTGGTAGGCAAGGAATTACCTGTTCCATCGCTCGGTCGTAAGCCAACTTTCTATCTTTTTCACCGCAATATGATAACTGCTTTTCAGCGCGCCAACGCTGGTTCCCGTGATCGCGCTGATCTCTTCATACTTCATTGCATCGAAGTATTTCATGTTGAATACCGCACGTTGCTTATCCGGTAATCGCATGATCGCCTTTTGCAGTTTCCGTTGGATCGCATCTCCGGAGAAATGTTCACTGCTATCCAAGGTGGTCGTGAGCTTTTCAAGGACGATGGCTTCACTTGTGAATAGGCCGCGCTTCATTTTGCGCAAATGGTTGAGGCTCTCGTTGTGCGCTATACGGAAGAGCCAACTGTAGAGTTGAGCGTCGGCCCTGAAGCTATCCAGACCGTTCCATGCTTTTATGAATGTGTTCTGCAACACGTCCTTTGTCTCGTCATGATCGGTGACCATACGACGAATGGATGTGTACAAGCGTTGCTGATACTGACGCACCAACAAATTGAATGCGTAGTGTTTCGAATCCTCCTTTCGGAATAGCGCGAGCAGTTCACCGTCTGAGAGGTCGGTCATACTACTCCGATCGCATGTTCTAGTTTTTCCGCTTCATCACCTTGTTGGTGGCAGCCACGATATCCGGAACATCCAACCCGTATTTCTTCAGCAATTCGTTTGCTGTCCCACTCTCCCCGAAGCTGTCGTTCACCGCGACGTATTCCTGCGGTGCTGGAAATTGCGTAGCCAATGCTTGAGCAATGGTATCGCCCAAACCACCATACTTGTTGTGTTCCTCGCAGGTCACCACGCATCCGGTCTTCCTAACGGAACGTAGGACAGCTTCCGTATCCAAAGGTTTGATCGTGTGTACGTTGATCACTTCGGCCTTAATGCTTTGCTTGGCCAATTCCTCTGCTGCTTGTAACGCACGCCAAACGAGGTGACCACAGGCGAAAATGCTTACATCTGAACCTTCGATCAACAGTTGCGCTTTACCGATCTCGAATGGCATGACAGCTGGGATGAACACCGGCCATTTCGGTCTACCGAATCGCAGGTAAACAGGACCTTCATGGGCGCCAATGGCGATGGTGGCCTGCTTGGTTTGATTGTAGTCGCACGGCACGATCACGGTCATGCCCGGCAACATGCGCATCAAACCGATATCCTCCAGGATCTGGTGTGTTGCACCGTCTTCACCAAGGGTAAGTCCTGCATGGCTAGCACAGATCTTCACGTTCTTACCGGAATAGGCGATGCTCTGCCGGATCTGATCATAAACGCGTCCGGTCGAGAAATTCGCGAACGTACCGGTGAAGGGGATCTTACCTCCAATGGTAAGACCGGCGGCGATGCCCATCATATTGGCTTCAGCAATACCAACCTGGAAAAAGCGATCGGGGAAGTCCTTTACGAAGGCATCCATTTTCAACGAGCCGATAAGGTCTGCGCACAATGCCACAACGTTCGGGTCCTTCTTACCGAGTTCATGGAGTCCTGCACCGAAACCACTACGTGTGTCTTTTTGATCGAGTTGGGGGAACGCTGTCATTTCTTAGAAATTAACGGTTGTTGAACGTCCGCTTTCAATGGTGACGTCCTTGGTGATGGATAGTTCGGTTCGTTGTGCCTTACCACTTCTATAAAGCACTTGGTAGTTGCCGGGTAATAACCGGTATTGGGATCGCACGGAAAGCGGGTCCATATCAGCGACCCATTCCAGTTCATCGCCACGTTTTACGAATATGGCACCCGGCCCACTTGCCGAGGGCAGAATGTTCAATGTGCCAGGACGTGGAACCGCGATCTCAGTGGTCTTGCCTTGTTGGACCTTTACATCGGTGATCAAAAGGCGGGGTAGGGTAAGCACCTCCAGATCGTAAAAGCCGGTGCGCAGTCGTTGGCTGGTTCCTAGGGATTGGACATGAAGCGTTGATAGTTCATCTTTGCGACGGATGATGCATGGAATTGTCTGCGCATCCGGAGGGCCACTCCCCAAGTTGAGTTGTAAGGTCCCAAGGCCTGCATCAACGGCAATGATGTTGTGTATGCCAGGCCGCACCTTCACATCTTCGCGTACGCTAGGGGGTAAGGTATGAGCTACCACGCGGTAGGTGTGGATCGGGTCAATGCTCAGGGTATCCGGAATATTCCGGTCGTTCATAGTGTGTACGAAGTGATACAATGGTAGACCGGTTTTCTGATCATAGAACGTCACGGGTACGTCGGTCTCAGTGGGTTGGCCGTTCTCGGTCATTAAGCTTACTTGAGCCGTTGTGCTGTTCAACGCTTGCGTCACCACCACTTTCAGCACGTGTTCGAAAAGTTCCGGTGTGCTTGCATCAAAATAATTTCCAACGCACTGAAGGCTGTACTTGTCCGCTTCGATCAGGCCAACACCGATAACGAAGGGTTTCAGCGTGATCCCTTTTGCTTGCAGTGCGCGACTGACCGCACAGGGATCCTCATCGCACGCTTCAATGCCATCTGTAATAAGAATGATCACGTTCCTCACCTTTCGATCGCCCGGACCGGTCGCAGGAAAATCGCCACCGGATTTTTCCAATGATCGTGCTATTGGTGTAGTGCCTTGGCAACGCACGCTGTTCAATACGTTGCGCATAGCTGGAATTGCGTTCGCGCTGAACGGAACTTCCAACTTGGTATCATCGCAATCCTGATTTCCAGGGACGATCGCGGTCTGGTGCCCGTACAACCGCAATGCCAGTTCGAGGTCCGGTTGCCCTTCCAATTCCTTTAGGCTTTTCAGTAAGAGTTCACGCGCGGTGTTGATCTTCGGTTGATTGCCCCAGAACGCATTCATGCTATTGCTGGCGTCCATTACGAACAACATGCGCGTAAGGGCAGGTTCGGGTGCTTGTTCTTGGGCAAACGCGTTTCCTCCGATACCCATAGCGAAAGCAATAGCCAAGAAATGCTTCGGGAAAAAACGCGAATAGTACCACATTGTGTTAGTCATTCAACCTACAACGAGAAAAGCGTGCCGAACTCTCCATTCGTGCTGAGGCCCCATGATCCCGTTCCATTCAATTCTTTGCTCATTCTTACCGCGACAGCGTGTCTTCCTTATTCTGATCAGTCACCCCGGAGAGCGTGGAACGATCATCCGGGGCTGATCTTCTGATCATTTTTCAGTAATCACCAAGTGTTTCTTCCAACTGTGCCAGCGCGTCCTTCAATTGTTGGTCATTCGGTGCGATACCGTGCCATTCATGACTGTTCATCATGAAATCCACGCCTTGGCCCATTTCGGTGCGCATCAGGATCATCACTGGTTTTCCTTTGCCAGTCAATTTCTTGGCTTGATCCAAGGTCTTCACGACTTCGGCCATAACATTCCCGTTCATCGCCAGAACGGTCCAGCCGAATGCTTCCCATTTACCACGCAGGTCTCCAAGTGGCATCACATCATCAACATCCCCATCGATCTGTCGACCATTGTAGTCTATGGTGCTTATCAGGTTGTCGACTTTCTTACCCGCAGCGAACATCGCGGCTTCCCAGATCTGCCCTTCTTGTAACTCTCCGTCACCATGCAAGGTGTATACGATGCGGTCGTCATTGTTTAGCTTCTTCGCCAACGCAGCCCCGATGGCAACACTAAGTCCTTGACCCAAGGAGCCACTTGCAACGCGAACGCCCGGCAGGTCTTCGTGTGTTGTTGGGTGACCTTGCAAACGCGTATTGAGTTTTCGGAACGTGGAAAGCTCCTCCACAGGAAAATAGCCACTGCGAGCAAGAACACTATAGAATACCGGGCTGATATGGCCATTGCTCAAAAAGAACAGGTCCTGTCCTTTTCCATCCATATCCCATACCGAAGGATCATGCTGCATGACATGAAAATACAATGCTGTAAGAAAGTCGGTACAGCCAAGCGAACCACCGGGGTGACCGCTTTGTACTCCATGAACCTGTCGTACGATGTCCCGTCTTACTTGGGAGGCCGTGCGTTCCAGTTCGGCAATGTTCAATTGAGTAACAACGGTCGGGGATGTAGGCATCTATTGTGGGGCTATGCTAAGCTGCCAAAAGTAGCCAGCACAGAACGGGGAGAACCGGTGTGTGCAGAACTTTTCAAAAGTGCTGTTCATACATTGCAGTTGCGCCAGAATTGTTCATGTTGTTCGATCGGGCGAAAAGGGTCTTTGATCGTTAATTAATTCCGTGCTCGTCGAAATAATGCATTCACGCAGGCAACACATTGACATTCCTGCGTTGTCTATATGTCACCAAGGGAGTTGATCAAAGGTTGGTACTTTTGGTTTTGGACCAACCTCAGTTAGAGCGGGAGCAGTATTGCTTCCGCTCTACTATTTTGTGGATGTTGATTGTTTTGGTTCAGGTACCTTCGCGCCCGCCTGCCAAAGCAGGGCCCGAAAACCTCCACCATGGCATTGAAATGCGGCATTGTAGGCCTACCGAATGTAGGCAAGAGCACTTTGTTCAATTGTTTGAGCAATGCGAAAGCACAAGCAGCGAATTTTCCGTTCTGCACCATAGAACCCAATGTTGGCATCATTACAGTACCTGACGCTCGGTTGAATAAGCTTGCGGAACTCGTAAAGCCACAACGCATTCTACCTACAACGGTGGAGATCGTTGACATTGCCGGTCTGGTAAAAGGAGCGAGCAAGGGCGAAGGACTTGGGAATCAATTTCTAGGAAATATTCGTGAGTGCGATGCTATACTGCACGTATTGCGTTGCTTCGATGACCCGAACGTGGTTCATGTGGATGGCAATGTGGATCCTGTCCGTGACAAAGAAGTGATCGATATCGAATTGCAATTGAAGGATCTGGAAACGGTTGAGGCGCGGATCAAGAAAGTTGAGAAAGGAGCGAGCACTGGTGATAAGGATGCAAAGAAGCGGTTCGAACTGCTCTCCAAGATCCGCGAGCATTTGCTGAAAGGCGAAAGTGCCCGCGCAGCGATCGATGAGAATACCGATCCCGTATTGTTGAACGAGTTCCAACTTCTTACCACCAAGCCCGTGATGTACGTGTGCAACGTGGATGAGAAGAGTGCGGTAACCGGTAATGCATACGTCGAGAAAGTGAAGGCGGCAGTGGCACATGAGAATGCAGAAGTGATCTTCGTCACTGCTGCGATCGAAGCGGAGATCGCATCGCTGGACACCCCGGAAGAGCGCGAAATGTTTCTTGCTGACATGGGTTTGAATGAGCCGGGGGTGAACAAATTGATCCACGCAGCATACCACCTGTTGAAACTTCAGACCTACTTCACTGCGGGTGTTCAAGAAGTCCGTGCGTGGACGATACACCAAGGCGATACAGGTCCTAAGGCAGCTGGTGTTATTCACAGCGATTTCGAGAAAGGCTACATCCGAGCCGAGGTCATGGCCTACGCTGATTTCATTACGCTAGGCAGCGAAGCTGCTTGTCGCGCTGCGGGTAAACTGCGCGTGGAAGGGAAGGAGTATATCGTAAAGGATGGGGATGTGATGCACTTTTTGTTCAATGTGTGAGTCTTTGGTGCAAAGCGATTTCGGATACTGAAGGCCGATACGAACACAAGCTCACCGCTTCATTATCTGCCTAGCCATAGCCCTTCCTTATCCTGATCCAGCCGCAATGTTCAATGGCGCAATAGCTCCATGGACGGGCGATCGGTACTCCGTGGTACCGGTAAATTTGCGACCCCTTAGTTTCAGAACGAATGAAGAATAGAGCTTCCATGATCGGCACCACGGCCGTGCTATCATAACTAATTTGTGCTTGTGGCGATAGGAATGTTGAGAAAACCACAATAGAGACCCGAATGAATCCCTTCGCAGCAGAAAGTACATTGCCCTTTCATGCACCACCTTTCGATAAGATCAAGACCAGTGATTTCCAACCGGCGATCGAGCAGGGTATGGCTGCACAGTTGAAAGAGGTGGAAGCTATTGCGAACAGCGCGGATGCTCCTACATTCGAGAATACGATCGTGGCCATTGAGAGAACAGGTCAAATGCTCGTACGTGCTTCATCCACGTTCTTCAACCTGACTGGAAGCGCAACAAACGACAGCTTGCAAGCGATCAAAGAGGATCTAGCACCGAAGTTGGCAGCACACGGTGATGCGATCAGTTTGGATCCGAAACTCTTCGTCCGCATTAAAGCATTGTACGACCAGCGCACCACATTAGGTCTGGACCCTGTTTCTGACCGTTTGTTGGAGCGGTACTACACCCGCTTCGTGCGTTCTGGTGCCTTGCTGGATGAGGAGGCCAAAACGCAGATGAAGAAGTTGAACGAGGAAGAAGCTGGATTGAAGACCAAGTTCGAGGATAACATATTGAAAGAGCGTGCGGCATTGGCCGTTGTCGTGGATGATGTGAAGCAGTTGGATGGCTTAACTCCAGATGCGATCGAAGCGGCAGCAGCGGCGGCAAAGGCAAAAGGGCAGGAGGGCAAGTGGTTGATCGATCTGCGGAACACAACGTCCCAACCAGCATTGACCGACTTGAAAGATCGCGCATTACGCGAGCGTGTTTTCAAAGCGTCGATCTCGCGTAACAGCCACGGCGGCGAATACGACAACAGCAAGATCATTACCCGGTTGGCACAGTTGCGCGCGGAAAAGGCCAAGCTGTTGGGCTTCCCGAATTGGGGTGCGTATGTGATGGACGATCAGATGGCGAAGGACCCGGCCACCGCGATGAAGTTATTGAGCGGCATGGCCCCGGCGGCCGCCAAGAATGCAAAAGCGGAACTCGCAAAATTGCAGGCCTTGGCAGACAAACAGAAAGCGGGTATCCAAGTGGAGGCCTGGGATTGGGACTTCTACGCCGAGCAAGTGCGCAAGGCCGAATTCGATCTGGACGAAGCTGCCGTTAAGCCCTATTTGGAGTTCGAAAGCGTATTGCAGAACGGTGTGTTCTACGCAGCGAACCAGTTGTACGGACTGTCATTCAAAGAGCGCAAGGACCTACCGGTCTATCAGCCGGACGTGCGCGTCTTCGACATCATCGACACCAACGGTGAAGCGATCGGTCTGTTCTACGGCGACTACTACGCACGCGACAACAAGAACGGCGGTGCGTGGATGAGCAGCTTCGTGGACCAGAGCACCTTGCTTGAAAATCAGCCGGTGATCACCCAGAACTGCAACTACATCAAGCCCGCTGCTGGTCAACCCTTGCTCTTGAGCTGGGACGATGTGACCACGCTCTTCCATGAGTTTGGTCATGCGCTGCACGGCATGATGTCCGACCAGAAGTATCCGAAGTTCAGCGGTACCGCTACAAGCACCGACTTTGTGGAATTCCCAAGTCAGGTGAATGAGAATTGGGCTATGGTGCCGCAGGTCTTCAACAACTACGCGAAGCATTACGATACCGGTGTAGTGATGCCGAAGGAGCTCGCAGTGAAACTACGGAAGGCCAGCAAATTCAACCAAGGCTATGCCACCACTGAGTACTTGGCCGCTGCATTGCTCGATCTGGAATGGCACAGCTTAAGTGCCGATGCACCGCGTGTTACCGACGTTGCCGCATTCGAAGCCGCTGCCTTGAAGAAGTACGGTTTGGACATTGCGCAGGTACCACCACGCTACAAGAGCTGCTACTTCAATCATAGCTGGACGGATTATGCGGCCAACTACTACGCCTACATCTGGAGCGAAGTGATGGATGCCGATGCCTTCGCGTGGTTCAACGAACACGGCGGATTGACCCGTGCGAACGGAGATAAGTTCCGCGCAGCGATCCTGAGCCAAGGTGGCAGTAAGCCGGAAGAGCAGATGTACCGCGACTTTACAGGCAGGGATCCACGCGTGGAACCGTTGCTCGTGAAGCGGGGACTGAAGTAGATCGCGAACGGATATCCTATTTTCCCACAGCACTTCAGCAAAAGTGATCTGAACGAATACCATTGGGTGAAGGTGATCAGGCCATCGGTGGTGAGGTTCCGATGCAGACCATGAAAATTGATCGGATGATGACTGAATACAGTGGTCTTCATATCTTTTTGTGATCGATCCGGCGAATTTTACTGTTCCTGTCCTTGACACTTGCTTAGTTTTGGGTTTCTTGCTGCAATGGCTGAACACTTCCCCGTTCAACGCATTTACTGCTAGTTCACTCTCCCACAGTGACACTATCTCCTCTGTTTTTGTAAGTGCTGATCGGATCAAAAAATTCCATGATGAGGATATTCCTACTTAGTCTTAGTGCTGCTCTTGTGTTCTCTAATTCATATTCGCAGGAAGCGCATCATGGCGGTTTGGTCGCTAAGCGGATCGAATTATTGACCGCGAAAGGGACCCGTTTCGTTCCAGTGGATCTTTTCAAGGTTGTTCCGAGTTCATCAAGTACCGATGCCCTTTGGAAGGATGCATGCAAAGCGGCAACCCTCTTACAGTTGGATGCAACCAAGTGTACCGAGCTCATCGCGGAAGTTGATGCTTTTATCCGTTTAACGCTGCCATCACCAACGGGTAACGTGGTACTGGAACTTGAGCGCATTGACATTACGACGGATGATTTTTCCTTAATAGCGGCCAGCACAGGGCGCCGCGTGGAACTGGCAAAAGCTGCACATTACCGAGGCATGATAGCGGGTGACCCGAATTCAGTGGTCGCACTAAGTGTTTTTGAAGAACAGGTGATGGGAATTATCAGTAATGGATCGGGCGAGCGGGTACTTGGTCCACTTGAAAATGACAGGACCGGTTTTCATATTCTATATCATGAAGATGACCTCCTCGGAATCAACAATACGATGTGTGGCACTACGGAAGCTACGCATTCTGTTGTATCGGATCATGGAACGGACCCGGTGCCGGATGCTTCGCGCACAACGAAATGTGTTCGATACTATTGGGAGGTCGGCTATGACATTTATCAGAACAAGGGAAGTCTGGCTGCAACCACATCTTTTATAACCGGTTTATTCAATCAGTCGGCAACATTGTTCGCCAATGATGGTATCGATGTAACACTATCCGAAGTATTTGTTTGGGATGTAGCAAGTCCTTACGGACAAACAACTTCCAATGGTAGGTTGAATCAATTCGGTGTTACACGTACCAGTTTTAATGGTGACATGGCGCATTTGATCGACCTAGGGAGTTATGGTGGGGTTGCATGGCTTAATACGCTATGTAACGCGCAAACGAGATACCGCATGGCCTACAGTGGAATTTATTCCAGCTATTCGAATGTCCCTACTTACAGTTGGAGCGTTGAAGTAGTTACGCATGAACAAGGCCATAGTCTGGGAAGTCAGCATACGCATGCTTGCTCATGGAATGGGAACAATACGGCGATAGACGGCTGCGGCCCCACCTACGGTTCACAGTACTCCGAAGGCAGTTGCCCAATAGGCCCGGTACCTACATCTGCGGTGGGTGGCACGATCATGAGCTATTGCCATTTGGTCAGTGCAGGAATAAAGTTCGTCAATGGCTTCGGTCCTCAACCTACTGGCCGGATCGTGACTGCTGTCAATGGTGCGTCCTGCTTAACAGTTTGTGGAAATTCATGCGATGCTCCCGGAAGCCTTTTTGCAGCTGGAGTTTCCGCAACAGCGGCTACATTGACCTGGGCAGCGATCGGAGCTACAACTTATACGTTGCAGTGGAAACCGACTTCAAGCGGGACGTGGACAACCGTAACGGGAATTGCGGGCAACACCTATCCGCTTACAGGATTAACTGCGACCACATCCTATGACTTTCGTGTACTAAGCGTTTGTGGAGGCACCAATTCTGGTTACTCCGCAACATACACTTTCATTTCAGCAACTCCATGTCCGGATAATTTGGAACCCAATAATTCGATCACAACTGCCGGTGCAATAGTGCTTCCAAGAGAATTGAATGCGTTGATCGCAACAGCTGTGGATGTTGATTATTATTCATTCACGACCACTGTTACAAGCGATATTTATATTACCCTATCGGGTCTGGCCGGTGACTATGATCTTTATCTTAGGAATAGTTCAGGTACCCAACTGGCATACTCACAAGCTTCAGGAACGTCCTCCGAATCGATCAATTATCCGAACGCAGCGCCTGGGAATTATATCATCCACGTTTTTGGCTACAACGGAGCATTCAGTGCGGACCAATGTTATTTACTGTATGCCAATGCCGTTGCGCAGTCCTGTCCTGTGCCATCGGATCTAAATGCTGATTCAATAACCTATAATGGTGCGTTATTGGAATGGGGATCGAATGGGGTGCTAGGTGAATTCTCATTACAGTATCGGGTTGCGCCGCAAGGCAACTGGACAACGGTCGCTCCGGTCACACAGACCTCGTATTCGGTTACAGGGCTACTACCCAGTACAGCCTATAATTTTCGTGTAGCAAAGATCTGTGCGGGTGGGCAATTAACGTATTCGGGTATCGGTAATTTCGTAACGCTTGCGTTACCCTGCGAATTGGCGCCTACCGTGGTCGTTGCAGCGAAAGTGTTTTTGGATGGTCCGTATAATTCAAGTACCCAGCTCATGAATGATGGGTTGCGTACGAATGGTCTTATCCCCACAACACAACCTTACAGCCAACTGGGATACACGGTCCTTGGTGCATTGACCACTACTTCAGCTGTTCTGGCCGTGTCCGGTAATAACGCCATTGTTGACTGGGTCCTTGTCGAGTTACGCGGAACCAGTTCGCCCTATGCAGTTGTAGAAACCCGGGCGGGACTTTTACAGCGTGATGGAGATATCGTAGCAGTGAATGGAACGAGTGCATTAGGATTTTGTGTGAATCCAGGAAATTACAGGATCGCCATCCGTCATCGCAATCATTTGGCCTGTATGTCCGGATCATCCTTTGCGCTCAGCAGCACAGCAACTTCCATTGATCTCACAACGTCCACGACGATCACCTACGGCACTAACGCACGCAAAATTTCGGGTAATAAAATGCTGCTTTGGGCGGGAAACACTGAGCCGGACCAAGAGCTCCTTTACACGGGGCAGAACAACGACCGTGACCTCATCCTCCTGACTATCGGAGGGATTACGCCTACGAACTCCGTAACGGGTTATCTCCTTGCCGATGTGAACTTGGACGGTACCGTACTCTACACCGGACAGAACAACGACCGCGATATCATCCTCACGAATATCGGTGGCGTAGTGCCCACCGCCACTGTTTTGGAGCAGATGCCGTAGCGGCGAGCACCAATTTTCTGGTCAATGGGTATGGTCCATTTCCACTGGTAATGAGGGCGCTTCGCCGCGTCTGTTCGGGATAAAATGACATGGCTCCCAAGTTTTCAACACCCTTCATCGGCCCGGCCCTAAGCGCTAATTTCGTCCCATCAAAGGAAAAGCGTTGAGAATAGTGGGTTCCAGAAGGTGGAAGAATGAGTGAAGCGATCTATAACGAAGACAATATCCGGTCCCTCGATTGGAAAGAACACATCCGGTTACGACCGGGTATGTACATCGGGAAACTAGGCGATGGTAGCAGTTTCGATGATGGTGTGTACATCCTGATCAAGGAAGTGCTGGACAATTGCATCGACGAATTCGTGATGGGCCACGGTAAGAAAGTGGACGTCATCATTGAAGGAACACGCGTGGAAGTGCGAGACTATGGGCGTGGTGTGCCGTTAGGGAAGGTGGTGGATGTTGTGAGCAAGATCAACACCGGTGCCAAGTATGACAGTAAGGCATTCAAGAAGAGCGTGGGACTGAACGGAGTAGGTACCAAGGCGGTGAATGCCTTAAGCGGTTATTTCAAGATCGAAAGTGTACGCGATGGCCAGATGAAGCGGGCTGAATTTGATCGCGGTGTGTTACGGAAGGACGAGAAATTGGTGAAGACAGACGAGTCCAACGGAACCCGAGTGGTGTTCGAGCCGGACGCGGAGATGTTCAAGAGCTACCAGTTCAGGACCCAGCACATAGAACGCTTGCTTTGGAATTATTGCTACTTGAACACGGGTCTTGCGATCTACTTCAACGGGCAGAAGTATCAAAGCAAGAATGGACTCTTGGATCTGCTGGAGGTGAAGATGGATGGCGACCCGCTTTATCCGATCATTCACTTGAAAGGCAATGATATCGAGGTGGCCATCACACACGCGAACCATTATGGTGAGGAGTATTACAGCTTCGTGAATGGCCAGCATACCACGCAAGGAGGTACGCACCAAGGAGCGTTCAGGGAGGCAGTTGCCAAAACGATAAAGGACTACTTTAAGAAGGATTGGGAAGCAGGCGATGTGCGCACCGGTATAGTGGCAGCGATCAGCGTAAAGGTGATGGAGCCGGTCTTCGAAAGCCAGACCAAGACCAAGTTGGGAAGTTTGGAAGTGGAACCAGGTGGGCAGAGCATGCGCTCGTTCATTGGTGATTTCATGGGCCGCGAGCTCAATAACTTTCTTCACAAGAATACGGAAGTAGCAGATGTGCTTCAACAACGCATCCTCAACAACGAACGGGAGCGTAAGGAACTCAGCGGCATTCGCAAACTGGCCAGGGATCGTGCGAAGAAGGCAAGCTTGCACAACCGCAAATTGCGCGATTGCCGCATCCACCTCAACGATCCGAAGAAGGACGACCGCAAAGAGGGTAGCACGCTCTTCATCACGGAAGGAGACAGTGCCAGTGGTAGTATTACGAAAAGCCGCGATGTGAATCTGCAAGCCGTATTCAGTTTGAAAGGAAAGCCATTGAACTGTTACGGATTAACGAAAAAGGTGGTTTACGAGAACGAGGAATTCAACCTGATCCAAGCGGCGCTGAACATCGAGGATGGCATGGACGGTCTGCGCTACAATCGGATCGTGATCGCGACGGATGCGGACGTTGACGGTATGCACATCAGGTTATTGCTCATGACCTTCTTCCTGCAATTCTTTCCGGACCTCGTGAAGAACGATCACTTATACATTCTGCAAACGCCGCTGTTCCGTGTGCGGAACAAGAAAGAGACCATCTACTGTTACAGCGACGAGGAGCGGCAACGTGCGCTGATCAAGTTGGGCAAGACCGCGGAGATCACCCGGTTCAAAGGATTGGGTGAGATCAGTCCGGATGAATTCAAGAACTTCATTGGCGAGGATATCCGCTTGGAGCCAGTGATGATCACCAAGGATGCCGTGGTGCAGGAACTCCTCGGTTTCTACATGGGCAAGAACACGCCTACACGCCAAGAGTTCATCATTGCCAATTTGGTGGTGGAGAAGGATCTTGTGGAAGAGATCGCGGAAGATCCGGTAAAGACCATTGCGCGCAAATTGGAGGCGAACGAAGTGGAAATGGACGTATGACCTTGCGCAGTGCATACCTGTATCTTTTTTTAGTTGCGCCATTCGTGGTATCCGCGCAATCCGCGGGCAAGATCCGCTTATTGGTGGATCCTGGACACAACTTCAAATTCGTAGTGGACAAGCAGTTCAAAATGGAGCAACGGGAAGTGGAGTTGTCCGAGGGGTTGCATCATTTCTCGGTGTGGGCACCTGAACGTATGGTTGTTGATACGCCTGTATTCGTTGTGGCTGATCACACCACCGATCTTGTGGTAAGGCTACCGTATAGTCCGGAGTATGAACACTACCGGAATGCGTTAAGCCGGTATAATTCAGTGCGTAGGAGTCGGATCATATCGACCGTAGCACTTGCAGGCGGTTTGGTCTGGACGGGGGTCAGTTACAGTATATACGCGTCGGCAAAGAACCAATTGGATGCGGATCGGATGGCCTATGAAGAGCTAAGTACCCCAGGAGAAATATCCGTGCTGAAGGATAAGACCATTCCTGAGCATAACGATGATCTTGTAAAAGCAAGAACAGGGCTTTATGTGAGCGCCGCCATTACAACAGTGGCAGCGGGAGCCATGGTGTATTTCAGGCTTGTTACGAAACGTGGTGATAAACCCGTATTCGAGGATAAGGAAAAGGTCCGGTTCGAAGGATTGGCCTGGGTCCCTGATGCGCAGGGAAGTTTTTGGATGGCTGGTATTACGATCCCGATCAACAAATGAAACTAGGAGCATACTGCGTTGCGATCGGTATTGGTCTGCTAGCATTAGCGGGCTGTGGCAAACAGAAGATCGATATTGATACACTCACGAACAATCCTTTTGATCCTGATTACGCGGGTCCATCTTTATTTGAACTTGCGGATAGCCGCACAGTGACGTATACGGTCGATGGACAGGTGCATTATGATCTTGAGGTGGACATTCGTGTGCGCGAAGACCTTTTCCTGAGCCCAATTCCGGAGTATGAAGTTTACGTGACCGGAACCGGGGTATCCCCAGAGGCCTTCTCAGGTCATCCATTGTTGACCTTCACGATATCAGATGTTGGGCTTGGTGCCGTGATCTGTAGGGATCTTGCGCTGCGAAGAAGCCAAGGAGGACAGGGAGCGAGTAATAGCGTGTGTGCAATTGCGGCATTGTAAAAGATCGGATGAGCGAAGAATTGGACCAGAACGAAGAACAGGAAGAGACCGGTGGTGAAGACCAACCGGGTAAAGGCATTCCCGGAACAGGCGGCAACGCAGCGTTCTCGGTAAGCGGTATGTACCGGACATGGTTCCTGGATTATGCGAGCTACGTGATCCTGGAACGTGCAGTGCCAGCATTGTACGATGGACTGAAACCCGTGCAACGCCGTATCCTGCATAGCATGGATGATCTGGATGATGGCCGCTACAACAAAGTGGCGAATATCATCGGACATACCATGCAGTACCATCCGCATGGTGATGCCAGTATCGGTGATGCGCTGGTCCAACTTGGACAGAAGGACCTGTTGATAGACTGCCAAGGAAACTGGGGCAACACACTTACCGGCGATAGTGCAGCTGCACCACGTTACATCGAAGCACGACTCAGCAAATTCGCGAAGGATGTTGTCTTCAACCCGAAGACGACCGAGTGGCAATTGAGCTATGACGGCAGGAACAAGGAACCCGTTAATCTACCTGTGAAATTCCCGTTGTTGTTGGCGCAAGGTGGAGAAGGAATTGCCGTAGGTCTGAGTTGCAAAGTGCTTCCGCACAATTTCGTGGAACTCATCGATGCAAGTATTGCATGCCTTCGGAAACGTTCATTCGATCTGGTGCCCGACTTCCCAACAGGCGGCATGGCCGATGCGCAGAACTACAATGAAGGGAAGCGCGGTGGTCGCATACGTACGCGAGCTCGGATCCGAAAGGAGGATAACAAGACGCTGATCATCCACGAGATCCCGTTCGGTACGACTACCACCAATTTGATCGAGAGCATCATCAAGGCCAATGACAAGGGCAAGATCAAGGTTCGGCACATCGAGGATAACACCGCCGAGAATGCGGAGATCCTTATCCATTTGGCAGCTGGTGTTAGTCCGGATACGACCATTGATGCATTGTATGCGTTCACCGATTGCGAGATCAGTATTGCGCCCAATGCTGTTGTGATCGAAACGGGTACAGGCCCGAATGGTGGTGATAAGCCACGCTTTATCGGAGTGATCGAACTGTTGAGGATCAGCACCGCGAATACGTTGCGGCTGTTGGAGTTGGAGCTGAAGATCAAGAAGGGAGAACTTCAGGAGCAATGGCATTTCTCATCGTTGGAGAAGATCTTCATTGAAAAGAAAGTGTACCGCAAGATCGAAGATGCTGAGACCTGGGAACAGGTGATCTCATTCATTGATAAAGGGTTGAAGCCGCATATCCATGAATTGCGTCGCCCGGTTACGGAAGAGGATATCGTGCGGTTAACGGAGATCAAGATCAAACGGATCTCCAAGTTCGATGCGTTCAAAGCCGATGAACACATCCGCAATTTGGAAGACACATTGGCCGAAGTGCAGAACAAGCTGGATCATATCGTGGACCACGCCGTTGAGCATTTCAAGGACCTAAAGAAGAAGTATGCGGCGGGCCGCGAGCGCAAGACCGAGATCCGCACGTTCGATACGATCGTTGCTACGGCAGTCGCCGTTGCTAACCGTAAGCTTTACGTGGATCGTGCCGAAGGATTTGCCGGATGGGGTCTACGGAATTTCGAGCTGGTAGGCGAGTGTTCAGATATTGATGATATCATCGTATTCCGCGACGATGGAACGATGATGGTGACCAAGGTTGCCGATAAAAAATTCATTGGCAAAGGAATTCTGCACGTCGGCGTTTGGAAGAAAGGTGATGACCGTACGATCTACCACTTGATCTACCAGGATGGTCCGAAGGGTGCGTATTTCATGAAGCGCTTTACGGTAACGGCCATTACGCGGGACAAGGAGTACGATATGACCAATGGTGTCAAAGGCTCCAAGATCGAGTACTTCACGGTGAACCCGGACGGTGCTTCAGAGACCGTTCAGATCCTGCTACGTCCACGGCCGAATCTGCGGAAGAACAAGTTCGATATTGATTTTGCGAAACTGGGTGTGAAAGGTCGCGGATCCAAGGGAAACTTGCTGACGCGTTATTTGGTGAGCAAGATCACCCAAAAGGAACGTGGCGGATCAACGCTTGGAGCGATACCGATCTGGTTCGATGAAACGATACGTCGGTTGAATGATACCGGCCACGGTCGATACCTCGGTCGGTTCACAGGCGATGATCGGATCCTTGCCATACTGAGCAATGGTACCTATCAACTTTTCCCGTTCACATTGAGCACGCACTTCCCGGATGCGGCATTGACCATCGTGAAATGGAATCCGAAGGTCGTTGTAAGTGCGGTGTATTGGGAAGGTGAGAAGCAGCAATACCAAGTGAAGCGATTCATGGTTGAGCAGAGCAAGGAACCGGTGCACTTCATTACGGATCATGCTGATAGCAAATTGGCGATCCATAGCTTGGTTCCGCATCCGAACATAACCGTTCGGTTTGATAAGCGCAGCAATGATCGACCCGATGAGGTTGTGGACCTGGAGGACTTCATCACGGTAAAAGGTTATAAAGCATTGGGTAACCGACTTACACAGTACAAAGTGAAGGATCTTGAACTTATGGATCCGGTCTTCACACCGATGACCCCGGACCTGGAGGAAAAACAATCCATGTTGATCTCCGATGATGAGATAGGCAATCTTGATCCACCGGAGGAAGAAGGGTTGGAGGAATCGCCGATGAAGAAATTCCGTCGAGCAAAAGCTGCTGAAGAAGATGAACGTTCGCCTAACGATCCGCTACTAGGAGATTCCCCAGGCAAGCAGATCAAACTAGGATTGGATTGAGTCGCTCGTGATCCTTGGTTCTGCCTTAGGAACACGCATTAAAAAACGATAGCCCGGCATTCAATGCCGGGCTTTTATTTTTTCTTGGGTCGGATCAATATTGGCCCGATGTTCTGCTGAACGTAGATGTCATTCTCAATTCACCTTAACGGCTTTCAGGTAATGAACGCTGCCATTGAGCAATACGCTGATGCTGTACGTGCCGTTCGCTTCATTGCTTAGGTCCAACGTATGTATTGTTGAGCCTTGTACCGCTATCGTATTGCTCAATACCAAACGTCCAGTAGCATCGCGCACATCGATCTGGGCTTTGCCCGTGCCATGAACCGTGAGCATACTTTGTGTATTGAACGGATTCGGCGAGAGTGTGATCCCTACTTCCGAGGGTAATTCCTCAATTCCAACGCACAGATCTACCACTACGTTGATCGAGGTTGATCCTGCACACATGCCGGTCTCTTGTGCGATAAGTATTACGGGCCACGTGCCTTCTCCCTGTGTCGATGGGTCAAAGGTGATGCTTGACCCGGTTCCATTGACGGACCCGGACCACGTGCCCGATAAGGATCCCACGATCTCAAATGCCGGATGGTTCAAACACACCACACCGATCGGAGTGATCGTGACAGGCGTATTCGGAAGTATCTCCGGCACCACCATACCACTTGCAACGATACAGCCATTCACATCCGTCCAGGTGTATTGCAAGAGGTACATTCCTTCCGTGTAGAAGAAAGGATCGAACACACCATTCGATGTAACGTCTCCACTCCAAACTCCACCAGCAGGTGTTGCAGTGAATTGAACCGGTTCATCGACAGTACAGAATTGCAGGTCATCGGCATTCCAGTCCAGCACGATATCAGCAACGAATTCCACGGTGACCTCAGCAGAATTAGAACACCCTTCAGGTGCTTGATACACGTAGTTCACAATGTGTGTTCCAGGGCCAACAACGTTCGGGTCCAACTGCCCATTGATGACTCCATTACCATTCCATTCGCCACCGGTCGGTGTTGCACCGCTCAGATCTACCGGCTGTCCTGCACAATAGGGCGGGAGTGTGGTAACATCGATCTGCGGTATTGCGTCACTTACAGAAATGATAAGCGTGTCAGTGGCACCGCATTCTTGCGCCATTGAACCGTTGCGTTGCAGCACTATGGTGTATTCACCGGGTCCTTGTGTCGGGTCGAAGAACGCGGTATTATCACCAGTTACGTTCACGTCACCCATCCAGTTATTATTGGGGAGTTCGATCGCTGGAAAGATCTGTTGAGCCGTATCCGTAACACAGAACGGACCAGCGGGTAGAAGCTCTGCAGAAATGGAATTCCAAACATTGAACGGACCGACCACGGTACCACAAACGATACCGGAAGGATCTTCGTAGACGCAGTTGATCACTTGGCCAGCGTAGGTCATGGGGTCAAGAATGTTTCCAGGCTCTAGTCCGTTCCACACGGTGTTCGATGGCTCAGAGGTCATGAGGTACGGACCGGTTCCGCGGCATATCACCGGGCCTAGAACGGGTTCAACGATCGGGGCTGTTACAACATGCAGGTCAGCAAGTCCAGCAACCGGGCAACCCTGTACTTCACGGACCGTATAGGCCACAGCAACATCTGTTTGGAAACCGATGTTACTTCGGTAGAATAGGCCGTTGGTTACCCAAGGTCCGCTCCACTCTCCATCTGAGGGAATTCCTTGTGGTAATTCGATCGGTGGTCCTGATTTACAGTAGGTCTCAAATGTCGGAAGCTCAATGACCGTGGTAGGCGGTTCAACGATGCTGAAGTACACTTCTGCTCCGACCGAGGTGGTCATGATAATATCGTCCCTACCATCGGCATTGACATCGGCCAGGATCAAGTTCGAACCGCGGGGGACATTCTGCAACTCCACGCTACCGGTAAATCCATTTGTTGCGGGCAAATACGTATCCCAGTTAACAGGAAGTTGTGGATCGGCTGGAACATACACCACCGAGGATCCTATGCCACAACCGACCGAACCGAAAGCTCCGTTTCCAGCAGAAGTGAATGGTTCAAGCTCGTGTGTATTGAACGCATCGAATTGAGGATCCGTATTCAAAATGTTCTCCGCCCATTGAACAACGGAGCTACTCGCTTCTGCTATGTCGAGATCACCATCACCATCAACATCGATCAGCTGCGGGTTGGTATACGGGTAGGAGAATATCTGAAAAAGAGTGTCCAATGTCCATTCCGATCCATCTCCATTGGTATTCAGCGCTGCCATGGTCAAGCCCTCTGAATTGATCACGAACATGTCCTTTCCTTCCTCATCGTCCAGGTCGCCCGTAAGCAGCACAGTGGGGACATCTCCCATGAACCATTCAGGAAGCTCGATCTTCGGTTGGAACACCCCGGCAACATTCGGGAAGATCGCTATATGGCCCACACCGTTGCTCTCTAGTGTTACGATGATCTCAGGTAACTCCGTGTCATTCACATCGGCCACTTTCAGGGCACCAATTGAACTGTTGGGCAATGCGCCAATGATCACAGGCGTTTCGAAATTTCCTGCATTGTTCCAGGAAACGCGCACTGTTGAATCGTTCGCATGATACCAGACCAGGTCATGATCAAGGTCACCATCAAGATCCGCGAAAACGGCGAATTGGCTGGAACCTCCAGAATGGATCAGTTCAGTTGTTGGTGCAAAGGTGCCGGCACCATCCGTGTTCTCGTTCCATTTGAAAAAACCGTCCGTATATGACCCGGCCAGATCAATGTCGCCGTCGCCATCAAGGTCCACGGCTTGGAGCAATGGTGTATCCACGATGGAATTGACCAACGTTCCCGTCGCGAATTGACCAAAGGAAATTGTTGTGGTGGAAAGGAACAAGATCGACCAGAGAACGGAACGTAGAATATTAGCCATGCATTCGGCTCACCGTAATGGGCGGAAAAGCCGCCGCAAAGGTATGATCTGGCACAGGAGAAGTACACCAGTATTCGTAATGAATTTGTGGTCCACAATTGCAGTGTATTCTAAAAGCCGTTCTGCGGCACGAAAACAAGAATGTCCACCTTTAGTCACCATCTTCATCAAAAGGATCAGGATACCTCCCTACATTGCAGCATGATCTTCAAACACACTCTAGCAGCGGTCATCGTCGGCACGCTGTTCTTACTCGACCCTGGCACCTCGAAGGCGCAGATCAACATTACGGAATTGGGTCGATTGGATTACCAAGCAGCACGCAATAGCGATCTCAGCAACCTTTGGGGCTATACGGATGAGGAGGGGAATGAATACGCCATTGTAGGCGTGAACGGGAATAGCAATGACCCTGGTGGGGTTGCTGTTGTGGATGTTACCGATCCCGCGAACCCGGTAGAACTCTTCTTTTTTCCTGGCCCAGCGAGTATCTGGAGAGAGATCAAGGTGTATAATGACCATGCGTATGTTACAACTGAAGCGAACAGTGGCGGGCTCACCATCGTGGATCTAAGCCCATTACCGCAAAGCACTGCCCTGCCAGCAACGGTATGGCAAGCACCCGATTGGGAAACATCACATTCTTTGTTCATCGATGAGAATGGGCGGTTGTACGTTTTCGGATCATCTCGTGGAGTAGGAGGGGCCATCATGTATGACATTACTGGAGATCCCATGGTACCAGTGGAGGTTGGTGCATTTGAACAATGGTATGTACATGACGGATACGCAAGAGGCGATACCTTGTATGCGGGGCATATCTATGATGGATTCTTCTCCATAGTGGATGTTTCGGATCCAGCGGCACCTGTGTTGTTGGGCACGCAAGCCACCCCGAACAATTTCACGCACAATGTGTGGTTGGATGATAGCGGTGACCACCTCTACACGACGGATGAACGCACGGATTCCTACGTAGGTTCCTATGATATCAGTGATCCAACGGATATTTTGTACGAAGATCAACTTCAAAGCGATCCGGGCTCAGGTACCATACCGCACAATACATATTGGTTGGATCATTATGTGGTAACATCCTACTACACGTATGGCGTGGTCATTTACGATGTGACCCATCCGAATAACATGATCGAAGTGGGGCATTATGATACTTCTCCGAATTTTCAGGGAGATGGTTTCAATGGTGATTGGGGCGTGTATCCTTATTTTCCAAGCGGCAATTTGATCTGCAGCGATATTGAGCGCGGTCTCGTTATCCTCGGTCCCGACTATCAGCGCGGATGCTACTTGGAAGGCATGATCACGAATGCGAATACAAGCGCTCCTGTCGGACAGGCCACGGTGATCATCGAAGGTCTTTCAGTCTCTGACATCACGGAATTCGATGGTAACTATGCGACCGGTTATTACCTCGCTGGAACGTATCAAGTAACCGTTTCGGCTCCAGGGTATGTTAGCCAGACCTTGGATAATGTGGTGTTGGTGAACGGTCAGATCACGGATCTGGACGTTGCACTGGTACCCTTGGTGTCATTCGCGCTACAAGGCAGTGTTGTAGATGAGTTGACCAATGACCCTGTGCCGAACGCCCAAGTTCTGGTGTACAATGATGCTTACGCATTCACTGCCACAAGTGATGCATCCGGAATGTTCGAATTGTCAGCGGTTTATTCGGATGACTATGACGTGTTAGCGGGGGCTTGGGGATGGCATACCGTGTGTCCTTCAACACAGTCAATTAATACGGGGACCGGCGTATTGACGATCCAGTTGCCATCAGGCTATTATGACGACTTTGCGTTGGATCTGGGATGGGACGTTGAGACCAATGGTGCCACCGCCGGGATATGGGAGCGTGGCTTTCCGATCGGTACTGATCTACAAGGCAATACGTCAAACCCGGATGTTGATGTGAGCGGGGATTGCAGCGGCCAAGCCTATGTTACCGGTAATGGTGGCGGTGGAGCTGGTGATGATGATGTGGACGATGGAAGTACGAGCCTTGTTTCACCGGAATTTGATGCATCCAATATGATCGAACCTCATGTTCGGTATAGCCGTTGGTTCTTTAATGCCGGTGGAAGTGGTACGCCGAACGACCAAATGCAAATATCGTTGGATAATGGCCTTGAATCCGTTGAGGTAGAGTTGATCACAGCACAAACAGCTGGTATGGGCTCTTGGCAGTCTGTGGACATACGGATCTCCGATTTCCTTGTTCCGACCGCTAATATGCAGCTGCGTGTTTTAGCTGCGGATGATGCCCAGGGTCATTTGGTAGAAGGCGGTTTGGATGTATTCGAGGTGGTGGACACTGGTATTGACCGCATATCCGATGTGCCTGAACTAGAGGTGTACGTGAGACCAAATCCGAGCAATGGACAATTTGATGTGCGTTCAACGGCGATCAACGCAACTGCCCGATTGTTGGATGCAACAGGCCGTGAAATGATCGTTCCAATACGTAGTCTGAACGGAATGTGGACGATCAACGCGGATCACCTCCGTGCCGGTACCTATCTGTTGGTCATTGAAGAAACCGATGGCGGGCGCAGCGTACAGCGGGTCGTGCTGCAATAGCGGGTCAAACGTAGGGTAGATTTCAATAGCTCACCGAGGAGCATTGTCAGAGGCGCAATGCTCCTTCACTAATCTGTCCACTTCGGGTATTTCACCAAGTGCTTTGGCAAGCGTAAGGTCTTCACAGGCTTTCTCGCGGTCACCTTTTCGGATACGTAGTAACGCTCTTGTGCGCAAAGCATAAGGGTTAGCGGGATAGAATCGCAGGCTACGATCAATATCGTGATCAGCCTCTTTGATACGATCCATGGTGTAGTAGATGTAACCTCTATTGCTCAATGCCACAGGTTCATCCTTGTCGATATCCAGGGCTTTTTCCACCATGATCAGTGCTTCAGGATAGCGTCCCAGAGCGATCAGCTCGAAACTGCGGTTGCTCCAATGGCCAACATCCGTAGAATCCTTAACACAAAGCGAGGTCAGAATACGTAATGCATCTTCATGCCTACCCGCAGCGTCATACAACCTTGCCAGGGTCCGCAACACCTCCAGGTCACTGTCGTCAACAGCAGTGCCGGCCTCGAGATCCAGAATAGCAGGGATGGTGCGCTTAAGTTCCGCACGCGTTTCTCCGCGTAGGATCAGTGTTCTGGTCTGAAGCTTTTTGTCAGTGGCATGGTTCAGTGCCTTGGTAGCGTGGTAATCCGCCATGGCCAGGTCATTCGCTCGATAGGCATACATGGCCCGGTTGAAGTGTGCTTCAGCATTACCCGTATCCAACCGCAGCGCCTTGTCAACATCCTTCAGGAATAGGTCCAGCCGGTCCAATTCGTAGTATGCCCGGGCCCTTGCAATGTGGGTCTCTGCAGTACTAGCTTTTTGAACCGCCTGCTCGTACACATCCAACGCCCGCTGAGGTTTATCCAATGCGAGCAGCGAATCTCCCGTTGCGATGAGTTGTTTGGCATCCTGAGCGTTCCCTTGAAATGCGCAACTGAGCATCGCGCAAAGCGAAACCGCTCGCACAATAGGTCGAAGAAGCAAATGGGTAGAGGCTAGCATGTACCGGTGCAAATGTAACGGAGCCAACCCTTGCGGATCGCGTGCCACGGTGCAGAAGTTGTCACCAACGCGCCATTGGAACTGTGTCCAATGCTGCGAAAATGCTGCTTTGATAGAGAAAATGGCCACTTATGGCGATCATGGCCGCATTATCCGTGCAATACGCGAACGGCGGAACGAAAACGGCCCATCCTTCGCGGTCACCCATTGCTTGTACTTGGGTCCGCAATGCACTGTTCGCGCTAACACCACCGGAAATGGCAATGCGAGTAATAGCGTGCGCGCGTGCAGCCTTGTACAGTTTTTTCATAACGGTGTTCACGATCGTAGCTTGCAATGATGCACAGAGATGCGGTAACTCAACTTCAATGAAACCTGGTGTCTTCTTCTCGTTGAATAGCACCTTGTCCCGGAAAGCGGTCTTGATCCCGCTGAAACTCATGTTGAAACCCGCCATTTGCGGCTCCGGTAATTTGTATTTCTTGGGATCACCATTTACTGCGTACTTATCTATCAACGGGCCACCGGGGTAGGGCAGTCCCATCACTTTTGCACCTTTGTCGAACGCTTCGCCAGCGGCATCATCCACTGTAGTGCCAATGATCTCCATATCCAGCGGCCCGCGTACAAGAATTAGCTGCGTGTGGCCTCCACTCACGGTAAGGTTGATGAATGGGAATTCAGGCGTAGGCCGTGGATCATCATCCGTTATGAAATGCGCTAGTACGTGCGCCTTCAAGTGATCTACTGCGATCAACGGTATACCAAGGCCCTGAGCAAAAGACCGCGCGAAACAGGCTCCTACCAGCAAAGAACCCATCAGGCCGGGTCCTTGTGTAAAGGCAATGGCACTCAATTCCTCCTTCGTAATACCAGCTTTTTTAAGCGCTTGATGAACGACCGGAACAATATTCTCCTGATGGGCCCTACTCGCCAATTCGGGAACAACGCCACCCCATTCCCGGTGTACATCCTGCCCGGCCACCACGTTACTGCGCACCACACCATCCACCAGAACAGCTGCGGCCGTGTCATCGCAGGAACTTTCTATTCCTAGAATTATGATCGATCCGTTCACAGGCATGGCAGAGAGGCTACTTTTGGGAGATCTTGTAAAGGGTAATGCGATCAGGCTTAATGATTGCTAAGGATAGAGGACAAAACTAAGGGCGTTGGCGGAGAACAAGGCATATCACTGGCTCAAATTGATACTGCGTGGCATTGGCACCATTGTGCTCTTTGTCCTCGCTTTGGTAGTCATATTCCTGCTGTTGATCTCCATACCCGCCGTACAGCGCAGTGTTGCTAAGTATGCCGGTCAATTCGCAACGGAGCAATTGGGTGCCGAGGTTCGTATTGGTAGCATCTATGTGCAACCCCTAGGTCCAATAGTACTCAAGGACATCTATGTGGGCGATCTTAGGAATGATACGCTTTTTGCCGTTGGCACGCTCAAAGTGAAGGGTATCGGGATAGATGCGGATGCCAATACGATCAACCTGAATGCATTCGAGTTAGAGAATGGGCGCTTTGCTTTGGCTATAGCAGCGGACGACGAGCACAGTAACCTTACCAATTTATTCGCCCAATTCAAGGATGATGACACGACAACAACCGCCGAGATCTGGACGATACGAGCAAACAGGTTCGTGATAGATGGGTTGCATTTTTCGTTTCACGATGCGCGTGTTCCGATAAAACCGTTCGGCATTGACTTCTCCCATGTGGATGTGAACAAAGCGAGTTTGGCCGGCTACGAACTTGCCGTGATCGGGGATTCCATAACCGCACATCTGGAACAGTTCAGTTTGCGTGAACGAAGCGGTTTCCGAGTGGACCAACTTACAGGCATCGCCAATGTCAGTGGCTCGGGTATCATTATTGATAGTCTAGCCTTGCGCACACCTGTCACCTCGGTCGAAGGGCGCATGCAATTCAGTTCTGAGAATTGGTCGGCCTACAGCCGTTTCATTGATGAGGTAATGATACGTGTCGACCTGAAACCTTCACGATTGGATTTTGCGGATATCAGCTACTTCGCACCAGAGTTGGAAGGTGTACACTTTCCGATAGATGTCCAGGGCAACATCCGTGGAACAATTTCTGAGCTTAAAGGCCGCAACCTGGACATAGCGTTCGGTGAACGGTCCATCTTTCGGGGTAGCGCAGAGCTGAGTGGTCTTCCGGACATTGAGAATACGTTCATGTTGTTGGACCTCGACGAGCTATTGACGGATCATCAAGATCTTGCGCAACTACCGGCGCCACCTTTCATATCCGGCGATCGGCTAAAGGTGCCACAGGAGTTGAAGGAACTTGGTACGATCAAGTTCCGAGGAAATTTTACGGGTTTCATCCGCTCATTCACGGCATACGGAGTGGCCAATACGGCTATCGGTGGAATGCGAACGGATATTTCGTTCGAACGGGATACGTTGCGCAAGGACTTCTCATTGTCGGGTAGGCTGGCAACGGACAGTATTCGATTGGGTCCCTTATTGCATGCTGATATTCTCGGCCCTTTGGCTGCTAATATCCGCATCAACGCGAAAGGAAAGGATATTGCTGGCATGCGGGCTGAAGTGGAAGGTGACTTCCCGTTCTTCACGGTGAATGGAGTACGTATAAAGGGCATCTCCGCCAAGGGGAAACTGGAACGCAATCTGTTTAATGGTGCATTGTCCGTGAACGATAATGCGTTGATCCTGGATTTCGAAGGACTGGCTGATATGCGAGGTAGATGGCCTTTGGTGGATTTCCATGCAGAATTGGGGCATGCCAACCTTACAGCACTCGGTATTGCACCTTTTGATGGGTATAACACATTGCGGATGGATGTCGATGCACAAGGGCGATTATCCCCTGATAGTTTATTGGGCAAATTGTCGATGCGTGATATTGCATTCTGTCGCGGGGATCAAGAGCACGAATTGGGCGATATTGATCTTGTAAGCAGCCGCATGGATGGAGAGAATGTATTGAACTTGAATGCGTCTTTTGCGGATGTGGAGGTGAGCGGAGAGTTTCTGCCGACACGGTTGCCCCGCACTATTGAGAACGTGATCTACAGCGTATTCCCATCGCTGGAGGATAAAGTGGACTTCGCTGAAGCCGAACAGAATTTTCGGTTCACATTGGAGACCAAGAATACCGGACCGGTATTGGATCTGGTAATGCCAGGGTTGAAGATCGACAGCGGATCAACAGCAAAAGGAGCCCTGGATAGCCGTTCGTTGGATATTGAATTGGTCGCGGATCTGCCTGGAATGTCTTACGGTCATATGCGGATCAACAATATGAAGGTGGTTACCGAAAAGACCATGGATGTTTTCCTGTTCAGCGTTAAAAGTGATCGCCAGATCTGGAAGGACAGCATTTGGTTCGCTGGCACGTCGCTCACCGGAAAAGCATATCAGGATGAATTGGAATTCGCCCTTGGATGGGATGATAGCAATGGCGGCACCAATGGCGACCTCTATCTTTTAGGCGACGTTGATTCACCCAATTCGCTTTCACTGGATCTCCTCCCCAGTCATTTGCAGTTCGGCAGGGGAGATTGGTTGAATCTGAAACCGGCACATGCAAGGATCGAAGGATCCACCATCCGTATCGATTCACTTACACTGCTGAATAACGGGCAGCGGATAACCTTGGATGGCACGATCTCCGATGACCCTGGAGATGCGCTGCACTTCGATCTATTGAACGTTGATCTACGCAACATCGATCCGTTCTATGAAGGGCCCCAACTGAGCGGTATGGTATCCGGCGATGGCGCTGTATTCGATATCCGTAATACGCCGAAAATGTTCAGCTATATGTGCTTGGATAGTCTTAAGGTACAGGAACATCCAATTGGAGATCTGCAATTCGCTGCGCAATGGGTGGATGCAAAAAAAGCCGTGGACCTCAGCGGTGTCCTCAGTCGAGGAGCGATCAAGGCATTGGATTTCAGAGGAGAGATCAGTTTGAAGGATGATCAAGAAATGGATATGGAATTGATCATGGATCGCTTCGACCTTGGCTTCATAGATCCCTATCTGCCGAAAGGAATAAGCGAGATACAAGGGCTTGTATCCGGAAGCATTGCGGTGAACGGAAAACTGATCGATCCGCAGATCGCTGGTGAATTAGCGCTAACGAATGCCGGTCTTCGCATCGATTACCTCAATACGCTGTACAGGTTTTCGCATGAGTTGAAGGTGCGTCCGGATATGTTTGCGTTGGACCAGGTAGTCGTACGGGATGAAGAAGGACATAAGGCGGTGATCAATGGAACCATCCAGCATAAGGGATTGAAGGATTGGAACTTCAACGTTTCCGGTGAATTGGATACGATGCTTGTATTGAATACGGATCTGTCCCAGAATGAACTCTTCTACGGTAAGGCATATGGCACTGGAGATTTTGAACTAAGTGCCTATGCTGGGAACATGGAGATCACCGTCGATGCCAAGACTTCACCGGGCACATCGATCCATTTACCGCTCGGCGGTAGCACCGATGTTTCGGACATCGGTTTCGTGCAATTCGTAAGCGGCGATAGTTCTGATGTGGAGGTGCGGGTAGTGGATCTGACAGGGGTGACATTGGACCTGAATGTGGAGGTAACGCCGGACGCCATGTTCGAGTTGATCTTCGATCCAACAGTGGGAGACATACTCAGAGGTAGAGGAACCGGGAATATTGAAATGAGCGTTGATCAAGCTGGTGGTCTGGACATGAGAGGTGCGGTGCAAGTGAATGAAGGAGATTATCTCTTCACCCTACGGAATGTAGTGAACAAACGATTCCAAATTGCACCCGGAGGAACCATTACCTGGTTCGGCGACCCCTTGGATGCACAATTGGATCTTGAGGCCGTCTATCGACTTCGCGCACCGCTGTATGACATCATGTACGAGAAGAACGATGTGTACCGCAAACGTGTGCCAGTGGATGTGACCATGCGCTTGAAGGATCGCTTGTTGAACCCGGAGATCGGTTTCAGTGTGAGGCTTCCAACCGTAGATGAAAGCATCAGGACCCAGGTGAACAGCGTTCTAAGCACCGAACAGGAATTGAATAGACAGGTCTTCGCATTGATCGTCATGAATAGATTCGTTCAACCGCCGAACTATACCGGAGCAGGTTCACCCGGTACGGGAGACCTTGGAGCAAGTGCGACGGGGTTCGAGCTTATGAGCAATCAAGTGAGCAACTGGCTATCGCAGATCAGCAGTGATTTCGATCTTGGCTTGAATTATCGACCCGGAGATAACGTAACACAGAAGGAACTCGAAGTCGCCTTGAGCACGCAGCTCTTCAATGAACGATTACTGTTCAGCACGAACGTAGGCGTACAATATGGGGCAGCTCAAACAACCCAGAACTCCAATGCGTTGGTAGGCGATTTCCAATTGGAATACCTGCTGACCGAGGACGGTAAATTGCGAATGAAAGGCTACAGCATCAGCAACGACCGTAATTTGAACAGGGCCTCACAAGCATCCACGACACAAGGAGTTGGTATCGGCTACCGCGAAGAGTTCAATACGTTCAGGGAATTCCGCCAGAAGATCGCGAACATCTTCCGCAGCGATGCGAAGGACATGAAGTTTGATTGAAGGCAATGGTCGAAGTACATATTTACTTAGGCACCACCTATCCGGATTGTTCGGAGGATAGTTACAACTCCATTGCCCTGAATGAAAGTCAGCCTAGTTATACGGCACAGGCAAAAAATGGTCAACAGGCGCTGCAGTTGCAATTTGCCCCTTCTGTTTTAGTTGAACACTACTTGAAAGTAAGTCCGAATCCCTTTCAGTCTGATATCGTCGTATCGTTACCCTCAGAAGCGACCGGTTCACTTCAACTCGTTGATCTATTGGGCAAAAGTCTGGGCAGATGGAAGGCCATTCCCGGCAATTCTACCATCGATCTATCATCTCTAACTAACGGAGCTTACCAACTCATTTGGAGAGCGCTAGAATGCACAGAGAGCATTACGATTCTTAAAAGCAACTGAACATGACTTTAGTTAAGATATTTCTGGCGCTAAGTGTGAGCATCACCTTGCTTTTTCCGACAAGTATCGAAGGCCAAGATCTTCAGTGGGTGCAACAGATAGGTGGTAATTGGTCGGAAACAGTGAACGGCGTTTGCGAAGATGCAAACGGAAATGTTTACGTAACAGGCGCTCTTGGTGGCTACAATGCTCCTGGTGGCACAATCGGCGGCGTTTTATTCCCTGTATTAGGAACTAGGGATATTTTCTTGGCGAAATTTGATGCATCGGGAAATTACGTATGGGGCGTTACTGCGGGTGGTGAAAAGGTTCCTGAGGATGTAAATGAAGCAGAATACGGTCGCAACATCCTGTATGACTCTATAACGAACACGATAGTACTTCAAGGAACTTACGACTCCGAAGATGCCTATTTTGGGCCAGGCATAAGTGCCGCAGGGCGCGGTATGTTCGTCGCTAAATATGACCTGAATGGTACGTGCTTGTGGTTGCAAACCGTTCCATGGGGCATTGTTTATGGAATGACGATAGATGATAGTGGGAATATTTATGCTGAGACGGCCCGAACTGTTTTATTTGATGATTTGCTTCTTGTAAAGTATTCGCCTGGAGGTGAGGTTATATGGTCGAAGGACATCGGATACAATATTGGGGATGCTTGGGCCGCAGATGATAATGGCACGTTAATTATTGCTGGTGCTTGCTTTGAGAATTCTAATTTGTTGGGAACAACATTCACGCCCGCAGCATCAGGCTGGGATGCATTGATAGCGCGGATCGATACTTCTTGTACTCAAGTTCTTGCAACCCAGCAACTAGGTGCAGATAGTCTTGCATTATATCATGATCTTGAAATTCTTTCCAATGGAGCATTGATCATCACTGGAGCTTTCATAAATCGTTTGTATGTACCAAATGACACAGTGGTCTCAATTCCTGACCAGTTGGTTCGGTTTCTAATGAAAGCAGATAGCGCTGGTAATCCAGAATGGGTAGAAACTTTGCCAATGGTTGGCACGATCAATTCGGCAGCACTACTATCAATGAGCGGTGAAAGCACATTCTAGGTTGCTTTTGAAATCAATTCGTCTACTACGATCGGTCAATTCGTTATTGAACCAACCACCAATAGGGATTTTGTAATTGCACGTTTCGACCTGAGTGGAAACTGTTTAGGCGTATTGCATGGTGGAGAGGTTAGACCGGCGCGGGTCTACGTTCTGGGTACGAATGATGGCGGAGTGGTTATTTCTGCTGGCTTCACCCAACCTTTACAGTTAGGTCAAGGCTTAACCACATCTGGTGCAAATGATGGCTTCATCGCCAAATTCAGCGCCATAACCGGCATACAAACCTTCGGAAATCTTGGTGGAGGGCAACTGCACATTTACGCCAATCCCAACAACGGGTTATGCACTGTTGATCTACCACAAGACCTGCGGTATACTTCGGATCTGGTGCTTACCATTTTCGATGCACAAGGCCGCGCCGTACAAAGTAGCCCCGTGCGTTCTTCCGAAACAGGCATTAAACTGGATATTACCGCACAAGCCAAAGGCAGTTACTTCGTAGAACTGAGCGATGGGCAACAACGGTATACGGGTACGATCGTGTTTGATTGAATGCGTACAACCTCGCATGACGAAATCGTATAACTGGTATTTGGTACCCAATACGCTGTACCCTATACCCTGTACCCAATACCAGTGACCAAGACCTACTCCCCCAACTTCAACGAATGCCCCATGCGCTCTTTCTTCGCTTTGAGGTACTTGTGGTTGTGCTCGTTACTTGCAATTTCGATCGGAACATTCTCCGTGATCTCCAGGCCATAGCCTACTAGCCCCGTGCGCTTTTTGGGATTGTTCGTTAGCAAGCGCATTCTTCGCACGCCAAGGTCGAATAGGATCTGAGCGCCAACGCCATAATCCCGTGCGTCCATATCGAAGCCGAGCATCAGGTTCGCATCCACAGTATCTGCTCCTTGTTCCTGCAGTTTATAGGCTTTCAATTTATTGAGCAATCCAATGCCGCGACCTTCTTGCTGCATGTATACGATCACGCCCTTTCCGGCCTTTTCGATCATCTCCATGGCCTGCTGCAACTGTGGTCCACAATCGCACCGGCAACTCCCGAAAATATCACCGGTAACACATGAGCTGTGTACGCGCACAAGGATCGGTTCATCCGGTTCCCAAGTGCCTTTTACCAAGGCCAAATGCTCTTCACCTGTCGTGCTTTGCTTGTATGCTACAAGGTCAAAATCACCGTGCAGCGTAGGAAGTTTCACATCGATCTGGCGTTCCACCAAACGCTCAGTGCGCATGCGATAGGCGACCAGGTCTTCGATACTGATGAGCTTCAGGTCGAATTTTTCGGCGATCAATTGTAGCTCTGGTAAACGGGCCATGGTGCCGTCGTCGTTCATGATCTCAACGATCACACCTGCGGGTTCGAATCCTGCCAAGCGAGCGAGATCAACAGCTGCTTCCGTATGTCCGGTTCGGCGTAGAACTCCGCCCTTACGCGCCTTCAACGGAAAGATGTGACCGGGTCTTGCGAGATCGTTGGCTGTAATTTCTGGATCGATCAACGCTAACATGGTCTGGGATCTATCACTGGCGCTAATGCCCGTGGTGGTCCCGCGTCCCTTGACATCAACGCTCACCGTGAAAGGGGTTTCATGCAGCGCAGTGTTGTCATTCACCATCAGGTCCAGCCCAAGTTCTTCGCAACGTTCTTCGAGAAGCGGCGCACAGATCAGTCCACGCCCATGTTTGGCCATGAAGTTGATCACTTCCGGTGTAGCATTTCGGGCAGCGGTCAAGAAATCACCTTCATTCTCACGGTCCTCATCATCCACTACAATAACCACCTTTCCTTGGCGGATATCAGCAATGGCTTCTTCAATGGTATTGAACGGCTTCTTCATACACTAACGGCTTAATGGTGTAAAGGTACGTAGGTGCAGGGTAGCACAGTCTTTGGTCAATGAACCGGACGCGGGTCACTCACCAAGGCATCCAAGGCTTGCGCAGCGCGGTCCCAATCGAAATGGGAACGAACGAAATCGTAACCACTTTCCGCAACTCGTTGGCGTTCGGCAGGGTCATTCAGTAAGCGCAGAATGTGTTCTGCGTAATCTTCCGGCGAGTTGCCTATCAGTATCGCGGTGCCTGCAGGTGCGCCGACCGCGTTGTTCGCCAAGGCCGATGTAACGCACGGTATGCGCATGGCCATAGCTTCCAGTAGTTTATTCTGGAGGCCGGTTCCGATCTGCATGGGAGCGGCAAAGATCCGTGCGGTAGCGTAGGATACACGAATGTCTTTCACCCAACCGGAAACGGAGATCAATGGATCATTTTTGGCAAGGTCACGTACGGCTTGGCTGGGATCAACACCGGAAATAAGTAGGCTGGTCTCCGGACGCACCTTTCGCACGATCGGTAATACCTGCTCAGCAAGGAACACCACACTATCAATATTCGGCGGATAATTCATATTGCCTGTGAAGAGCAGATCGAATTTCGGTTCCAGCGGCAACGGAGCAAAATGGTCCGTGTCCACGCCATTTGGGATCACGGCCATCTCATCACGCAAAGGATGGTAGATGTAATCGCGGTCCTGCGCGCTGATGATGACACTGTGATCGAACTGGTCGAACATGAGATTCTCGTACCGGATCAATCGCCGTGTTTCGGTCTGGAACAAGGGGCGGAACAACCAAGGAGCATTCTCGGTTCTTCGTTCCATACCCTTGCTCAAGGTGTCCATGTAATCCAGCGTCTTCGGCAGTGCATATTTGCGTCGCACGTACTCCGTTGTCCTCACGAGCTGGCACAATACGTGATCGGGTTTGAAGCGTTCAATGGCAGCATCCATCCGTTGCTGTGCGCTGCGGTGATGGAAATAGGCCACCTGAAATGGTAGTCGGGAAAAGATCGCGCCGAACAATTTCAAGAAGATGGACCACCGCCTTAACCGTACCACCTCGATGTGCTTACAGAACTGATGGAGATGATCCAAATGTTCAGGTTCGGTGTTCGTATCGCTCAAGCAAAAAAGAAAGACCTCATGTTTGTCTGCCAAACGACGGATCAAGTGATATGCTCTGAGCTTATCACCCTTCTCCAACGGATACGGAACACGGGAAAGGATCACCAACAACTTCATTCTCCTGCGAACTGCTATTACTTGCCCAAACGCTTGTAGAATGCCACAAGGTCTTTGATGATCTTCTTCTCTTCATATGCGGATTCGATCAACGCGCGGGCATGTTGCCCTAATTCTTCCAACCTTTCAGGGTGATCGATAAGTGCGATCATGTGTTCAACGAATTCCTTTGCATTGCGGGCAATTAAGATCTCCTTACCCTCCGAGTACGCAATGCCTTCCGCACCGATGGGTGTGGAAATGATCGCTTTACCCAGTGCCATGCCCTCAATGATCTTCACGCGCATGCCGCCGGCACTGAACAATGGCACTACCATGATGTCCCTGGCCTTCATGTAGTCGAACGCATCTTTCACGCGGCCCCGGCAAAGCACACCTTTGTTCTTGGTGCCCATGAGGTCTTTCGGCATTCGGTTCCCGGCAAGATTCAAACGCGCTTCAGGTCGTTTTTCCATCACTTTTGGCCAAACCGACTTCAACAGCCATCTCACTCCTTCTTCATTAGGCAACCAATCCATACTTCCCAAGTGGAAGAATACGGGCTTTTTGGAATGAGTTCGCGGTGCCCATTCGTAATCATTGGGTTCAACACCGAACGGTATGGAGATGATCGGGGTTTTAGTTCCGTGGGCAACGAAATGCTTAGCGTCCGCTGGGCTGATCGCCGCGACGCCGTCCACGCGGTCGAGAACGGCCATTTCATATTCCTGCAATTGCTTGGCAAGGAATTTTCGGTAGGGTTTCTTAAGAAAATTCTTCTCGCCAATAGCGATCCGTTCCTGGATCACATGTTCCAGGTTATGAGAACGCAGAACAATGGGCGCACCGGTATACCTGCGAAGGGTAGGTATGTACGGGGTCATGAACAAGCTCTCCAACTGAATGATATCGAACTTCTCTTCGCTCAATAACCGGATCAATCGGATATCCATATCGGGCGAGAAGAATCGGCTGATATTATAATTGTCCGCATTGAGCAGATCATTGAACGCATCCACCACGTTCAGGGAAGTATCCACGAAAACGCCTTCAATACCGGTGCTTTCGCGAAACTCTTTTGGCAATGCATCCATGTTCAACGCATGCTTAGCAGTGGAAATGCACAACACCTTAACATGGTGCCCTGCATTGATCAACCCCCTGGCCAGGTTGTGCATGGCCATGGTGCCGCCATCAATGGGCGGGTAGGGGGGTTTATTACAAAGCTGAAGAATTCGCATCGGACCGCTTAAAGAGGGAGAGAATACGTTGCCAACCGCGATAATACGAATCGGCATCGAAGAGTGGGCTATCAGTTGCCGCTTTCCACGTTAATAGAACACCGACCGGGAGGAGGACCAATGTACTGATCCACATGCCTGGCCAAGGTGTAATGCCTCCTGCAATGGCTAATTTTTCCATGGAGAATGAAATGATGTGGAATACCAGAAAGAACATGATAGCGAAGACGGTTGGTAGTCCCATTCCACCTTTTCGGATAATGGCTCCCAGAGGCGCACCAATGAAAAAGAATACAAGACAAGCGAAGGCGAGCATCAATTTACGATGCCATTCGATCCGGAACCTGTTCACCTGTTCAATTCGGCCTTTCCTTTCATCCAAACTGCGTTGGATGTAATTGACGTTGTTCCGCACCATATTGGTCGCAACGTCATACACAGCGTTCCGGGCTTGGAGGTCGAGCTCGGGTTCCAAGGCCTTTTCCGCAGGTTCAAGCAATAGCTCACTCTTCGAAAGAACGGGAGGTGTATCCTGCTTATGCAACTTCTTGTCCCGCAAAATGTAAAGACTGTTCCGTAAATGTGCTTGTTGTTCACTCATGCGCATATCCAATGATCGCAACAAGCTATCCTCTGCCACCTGTAACTGGCCGATGGTAAGCATCTTGTAATGGTCCTTGAAGAGGTCCTCATCCGTCCGGACCATACCCAGGCCAGTAAGGTCCAAACGCAACCTATCCTCTTTGAACGTCCCGCGAATCATGGCATATTTGGCATCATCATTACCGGCTGGTCCGTGTTCATCATAGAAATGACCATCGTGCAATGAAAGGAATAGGTAATGATCATCCGGGCTGCGGCTCATAGTACCGGTCTTTGCACGCACCACGGTCCGGTTTCCTTGGAACGCTGCTCTGTGGTCGTAGATCAACACGTCATACAATGTACCGGTTTCCTTGTCCTTGTCCTGCACACGGATACTGAAGCCATCAATACCGTTGTAAAAGATACCGGGGCGTAAGTTCAGGGCAGGCTTTTTACGCGTAACATCCCATAAAAGCGATTGGAATTTCAGATTGGCTATTGGCAACAGGTTGTTGCTGAAATAGAATGAGCCCAACGAGAGCAGCCCAATGAAAATGACCAACGGGCTCATGATCTTGAAAAGCCCAAGACCTGCGGATCTCATCGGCACCAATTCGGAGTTCTCTCCCAGGCCACCCATGGTCATTATGCTGCTCAATAGAATGGCCAGTGGCAGTGCTAAGGGCACAAAACTGGCCGTAGCATAGGTCATCAATTCCAATAGAACGTACCACTCGAGTCCTTTGCCCATAAGGTCATCGACGTACTTCCATAGGAATTGCATGACCAGAATGAACAGCACGATCAAGAATGTGATCAGCAAGGGCCCTATAAAAGCCCGGATGATCATGATGTGCAACCGTTTCATTCCGGAATGGTTCGGATACAAAGGTCGGGAGTAAAAGAGTAGGAAGGGATGAGCGCTATCAAGCCCCAAGTACACGGATGAGTGACCCGATCTGTGTATTCCACAGATTACGCACGGATTCCACTTCGCGCGGCCAAGCATGATCCGTTACGATCAACGCCACATCATTGGTCATATCATCAATACGGATGCGGAACTCAAAGAATGAATCCGGATCATCCTCATCATCATTTCGGTGGAAACGGATCACCTCGCCCAGTTTACGCCCGATCAACGTTGTGGCCTCTTCTTCACCATCCTCCCATTTGAACGTGTACTGGTCATCCTGAACATCAACATCCACACAGTACCATTCCGCAAATCCACTCGGAGTGGAGATCAAGTCGTAGAGTACGGTAGGCGCACTGCGCACGTTGAATTCCATCTGGACCCGCTGCTTCAGCGGCTTTTTGGCCTCTTTTAGAGGTACTGCGGGGCTGTTCTTTATTGCTTTGGCCGGAGCGGCCGCTTCAGTTGGCTTTGCGATCGGAGCTGTGGCTTTCTTAGTCACTGTTTTGGCAATGATCTTGGGTTTCGCAATAACTTTTTCAACCACAGGCTTTGGTGTCTTTGCGGTCTTCTTGGTTGTGCTGGCCAGTTTTTTCGGAACCTTGGATGCAGCTGATGGTTTGGGTGAATTTCCCTTTTTCGGTGCCGGACGGGCTATTTTCTTCGCCACTTTGGGAATTGCCGCCTTGGCTGCTTTTTTCTTTACGATGGTGGTTTTAGTACGAGAAACAGGTTTCGATGCACTTTTTTTCGCTACAGGCTTCTTACCGGCAACCTTCTTGGTCGTGGCTGGTTTCGCTTTGCCTGCACTTTTTTTGGCAGCTATGCGCCCAGTTTTCGATGTTGCAGCTTTTTTCACAGGCGCAGTTTTTTTCTTGGGTGTAACAGTTTTTCTCTTCTTCTTAACCGTTGAATTCTTCTTAGGCGAGTTCGGTCTGCCTTTTTTAATAACGGTCTTCTTCTTGGCCATGGTGGTAATATTCGCGTACACTGCGTTGCGGCTAAAGATAGAGAAAACCAGTGCCTTTGCAAGTCGATGTAATTTTCAACCATTTCCATGACTATCACAGGTTTCGTGGAACCTATGGCATCAAGTTTTATATTTGCCGCCCCTTGGATCGCAGCTTGGGGACTTATGGCGCGGTAGCTCAGCTGGTTAGAGCGCAGGATTCATAATCCTGAGGTCGGGAGTTCAAGTCTCCCTCGCGCTACTGGAATTTTGAGAAAGGCCTCGGTATGATACCGGGGCCTTTCTTGCAACGCATTTCCTAGTAGTTATATCGGCATGTGGAAGTATTTTCCGATCATTGTCCTATTCAGCTGTGGTGACGGGCCAGTAGTACGCGATCAAAGCGCTATCCGAGTGGCCATGACCGAACAACAAAAAGCTTGGAACGCAGGAGACATCAAAGGTTTCATGAGCAGTTATTCGGATACGATCTGTTTCATCAGTTCCAAAGGAACCACGTGCGGAAAGGAAGGTGTTACAGCGAATTATGAGCGCTCTTATCCGGACAAAGCCGCCATGGGGCAGTTGAACTTCGGTATTAATGAGGTTGTTCCCGTAGGCAATGAGCATGCTTGGGTGACCGGGACGTGGGCGTTGGCACGCACGGCGGATACGTTAAGTGGTGGATTTTCATTGCTTTGGACAAAGGAGCGGAAAGGTTGGCGGATCGTGCGTGATCATACGTATTGATCCGAAGGGGATATCTTCGGCACATACCTTGGAATTTTGACCATCTCGATCACTCTGATCATCATCATCGTTACCGCAGCGGTATCGATCATAGCCTTCAGCAATAGGGAATTCTACACCTATTTGTTGTTTGAGCCGTATGTTATCAATGCGCGTAAGGAATACCATCGCTTCATTTCACATGCATTCGTGCACGCCAACTGGACGCATCTTGCCGTGAACATGTTCGTGCTTTGGATGTTCGGCACGAGCGTGGAAATGTTGTACTCCATGATCACCGATGGAGGTCGGCTACTACCGTTTCTAGGGCTTTATTTCGGTGGAGTGTTGTTCGCGTCGATCCCATCCTACAAGAAACATATTCTGAACCCTTCATATAGAGCAGTGGGTGCAAGCGGAGCAGTGAGTGCCGTATTGTTCGCCCAGATCTTAATGTTACCGACCCGATCCGTGGAAATGCTATTCATTCCGGTGCCAATGCCAGCTTGGGTATTCGGTGGTCTGTATTTGGCCTATTCGTGGTACATGGATAAGCAAAGCACGGACAATGTCGCGCACGATGCCCACTTCTATGGAGCGGTATTTGGCCTTGTGTACACAGCCTTATTGGAGCCTCAGCTGATCATTAGCATTGGTAGTTTCCAATCTTCACTTGGTCTATGAAGCGCAGAGCACTTTTCCTGGATCGCGATGGAGTGATCAACAAAGAGCGCGGGATCCATACGTGGAAGGTTGAGGATACGGAGCTATTACCGGATGTTGCGCAAGCGTTGCGAAAGGCACAGGATGCAGGATTTGCCTTGATCGTAATTACCAACCAGAGCGGCATCGGTCTGGGTATGTATGGGCATGATGATGTTGCCAAAGTACATGCGTATCTTGAGGCCGAACTTTCAGTAGCAGGTGTTCACTTGACCGATATTTTCTATTGCCCGCATCATCCTGAACAAGGAAAGTGCCTTTGTCGCAAGCCAGGATCATTGCTGTTAGAACGAGCTATTGCTCGGCATGGCCTTCAACTGGAAGGGTCCGCTATGATCGGAGATCGGGATCGCGACGTGCAAGCAGCCGAAGCAGCGGGAGTTCGTGGTATTCTTGTACCTGCAAATGGGGAGTTGCTTCCTATTGTGTTGAACGTAGTATCAAGAGGATGAAAGACCTAGTGAACGTGAATGGTAAAGTTGTGCCCGGAAACGAACCGGTCATAACGTTACGTAACCGCGCATTCCATTATGGAGATGGGTTGTTCGAGAGCATGCGCATCATTAAAGGTCGCTTGTGTTTCGCTGATTCGCATTGGGCAAGACTAGTAACGGGTGCAGGATTGTTGCGGATCGGGCTCCCAGTTGGTCTGGACGTACGTTCTTTTGAACAATACGCATTGGAGTTGGCCGAGCAGTGCGGTCTTCACGGAGGGAGATGCCGATTTACACTATATCGTGGCGGAAATGGAAATTACCGACCGACTTCGAATACCGGAGGATTCACGTTTGAAGTAACGTCTTTGGAGGATCAACATCACACATTGAATGAACAGGGGTTGATGGTGGATATTTGGCCAGAGACCCGTAAGCCAATCAATGAACTTTCGGTTCATAAGACGTTGAACTGCCAGCTTTATGTGATGGCATCATTGTGGTGTACGGACCGTGGCCTGGATGATTGCATGCTGCAGAACGAGCGTGGAAATATCATTGAAAGCAGCAGCGGGAATATATTCATTGTTAGCAATGGTGTGCTATATACACCTTCACTGACCGATGGATGCATAGGTGGTGTGATGCGCGCACAGGTGATCAATTTGGCACTGAAACACGGGATCAAAGTTTATGAGTGCTCGTTGAACCCACAGAATTTATTGGCTGCGGATGAGTTGTTCTTTACGAACGCCGTCTCCGGAATTCGCTGGGTTGCGACATACCGCACAAAGCGTTACACGCATAGATTGGCAGGTACGTTATTGGAGCATTTGATCAAGAAGACACTAGACCAGTGATCGGGTCAATTCAACGCCGGGTCATCAGGAAAATTGGCGAGTGGAGCAAATTCCGGTCCCATATCGCGCAGCGTTTCTGCCCAAATGTTCTTTTTACCGGTGTGCATGATCCGCTTTTTGTCGACATTGGCGACCAGCCATGCACGTTCAGCTAACTCCTTATCAAGCTGACCTTCGGTCCATCCGGAATACCCTACGAAAAAACGCACGTGCCTTGCCAGTTTTGGATCTGTGCTGAGGATGGATCTCAACTGATCGAAATCTCCACCCATGTGGACACCATCAACAACTTCAGTGCTGCCATCAAGGTGTGGTCCGAGCGTGTGCAAGTAATAAAGATTGCTGCTCTGCACGGGTCCGCCGATGCTCACTTTCGATCCTATCGGTGGCATTCTATCCATAAGTTGATCGATGTCCATATCCATATGCCGGTTCAATACGAATCCAAAAGACCCTTCATCGTTATGCTCACAGAGAAGTACAACGGTTCTTCGGAAATAGGGATCCGGTAGAAACGGTTCGCTGACCAATAACCTTCCTCGCGCTGGTTCGAGTTTGTTCTCTGGTCGTAGATCAAGAAAGTTATTGCTCATATTATGCTACAAGGTACGGTCTTGGCTTGGAAACAATACCGGATCAGGCTTGCAGGATAAGCTTGGCAGCGGAATTCCTTTTCGTGAATATCAGTGATCAATTGAAATTGGTAGGGTGTATTGAACGCTTTCGAGTAGTGTGTGTTTGGCGAATAACTTAGCGGCCAAGAAATTCGAGAAGAGAATGGATCAGGATAACAAGCGAACGGATTTTAGAAAGCATAAATTGATCGAGAACGAGGCTGGTAATGACCCCATTGCCTTGTTCGATCGCTGGTACGGAGAGGCCAACTCTGAAAATGTTCTGGAACCGAAAGCAATGTCGTTGGCGACGGCTGGCTCGGTTACGATAAGCTGCCGTATTGTTTATCTACAGAAATTCGATCAGAACGGATTCGTGTTCTATACGAACCAGAATAGTCGCAAGGCAATGGATCTGGAACGCGACCCGCGTGCTGCGTTAACATTCTTCTGGCCGGAATTCGAACGGCAAGTACGAATTGAGGGAAAGGCAGAACATGTCACTGCCGAAGAGAGCGATGCATATTTTGCTTCACGGCCACGCGAGAGTCGGATCGGTGCGTGGGCAAGTGATCAGAGCAGAGCCGCAGGGACAAGAGAAGAAATGGATGAACGGTATTCGCGGTGGGTTGAACGTTTTGGAGAAGAGGATATTCCGCGCCCGTTGCATTGGGGTGGGATCCGTGTTAAGCCAGTACGGATCGAATTCTGGCAGGGACGCGCAGATCGAATGCATGACAGGATCGTATTCGAGCATGCAGGAGATGAGTGGATACGTTTGCGTCTACAACCGTAGTAGGACCCATTACCATTTCGAATTATGGAATAGTCCGAAGAGCGAGTAGATCGGCGGATTCTGTAGTTCGAATGGGTATAATATCCATAATGCAGAAGACCCCTCGTTGATGAGGGGTCTTTGCTTCTGTAACGAATTTAGAATTACTTCTTCTTCGCAGCGGTGGTCTTCTTTGCAACCTTCTTAGGCGCTGCCTTTTTTGGAGCAGCTTTCTTAGCAGTTGGCTTCTTTGCGGCAGCGCGCTTTACAACCTTCTTCGCGGTCTTCTTAGCAGCTTTCTTCGGAGCAACTTTCTTAGCGGTCGGCTTTTTCGCGTCAGCACGCTTAGTAACCTTCTTACGGGTAACTTTCTTCGCGGTCGGCTTTACAGCAGATGCTTTTTTAGCAGCCGCTTTTTTCGGGGCAGCTTTTTTAGCAGCCGCTTTTTTCGGAGCGGCTGTTTTAGCCGCAGCCTTTTTCGGAGCGGCTGTCTTGGTCGCAACTTTTTTCGCAACTACTTTTTTCGGAGCAGCCTTTTTAGCGACCTTCTTCGGTGCCGCCTTTTCAGCGGTCGTTTTCTTGGCAGCAGCTGCACGTTTCTTACGTTTCGAAGGACGACTAACACCAGCGCTTCCGATGGTGCGTTTTCCTTTCTTGGTTTTCTTATCACCTTTTCCCATTGTTTTGTTCTTGTTAATGATTTCGCCAAATGTATTCGCGTGCTTCAACGAGGGTCATACGAATTAGGTTTCACTTTTCAACGCGGATATGTCAACAGCTTCATGGGAGACGTGCATGTGCCGTTCAAGTTCGATCGCAAAGAAGCGATCGATCCCATGATGCTTCATTGAACGACACGATCGTAGATGATCGTTGGTACCATTGATGATCTCCGGGTCAATGGTCAGTCGAAGAAGGATCTGATGTGCGTCTGAAATGTTCTTCCAAATGCGCTGCGCTTTGTACTGTTTTTCTCGTCCATTTCAATTTCAGTTCGAACAGTTCTTTCTCCGATAAGCGCCACTTGATGTCGCTTGTGCGTAGTCTTTCCATCACGGTGTACAACGTAATGGCGGCAGAGACCGAGATGTTATAGCTCTCCGTGAACCCGTACATCGGTATGCGCAATTGGTGATCAGCATGTTCCATCAACTCGTCACTAGCCCCTGTCAATTCAGTTCCGAAACAGAATGCCAATGGCTTATCCAGGGCAATGGTGCCCGGTGTGATTTCTGGGGCACGGGGTGAAGTAACTACGATCCCATAACCTTGATCGCGCAGTTTTTCAATACACCGCATCGTATTGTTCTCATGTTCATGATGCCGTTCTATGTCCACCCATTTGGAAGACCCCAATGTGACGTCGGGATTCACGGTGAACTTGTTGCGGTTCTCAATGATATGCAGCCGTTGAATTCCGAGTAGGTCCGCAGTACGGACCACGGCACTGGCATTGTGCGGTTGATAGATGTCCTCCATTACCGCAGTTATATGATAGGTTCGCTCAGCAGCAAGCTCATCGAACAAGTTGCGTTTATGGTCCGTGACAAAGGCTGAAAGCTTCTCGTAGAGTTCTTGATCGGTCATTGATACAAGTGTAATGCTCAATGGATGATCCATGTACAACTCTTGCAGAAGAGCAGGGGATCGGACGATGGTATATCCATAAAAAGAGGATCCCCCGCCGAAGCGAGGGATCCTCAAGAATGATAAGTGGAAGTTCTTACTTCACTTTGCTGGAAAGATCCGCACCAGCTTTGAACTTCACAACTTTCTTAGCTGCGATCTTGATCTCCTTACCGGTCTGTGGGTTACGACCTTTGCGTGCAGCACGCTTGGTGATGGAGAATGTACCGAAGCCAACGAGAGCTACGCGCTCGCCTTTCTTCAACGCTTTGGTAGTGCTAGTTACAAATGCATCCAATGCACGCTTTGCATCAGCCTTTGAAAGTTTTGCATCTGCTGCGATCGATTCGATCAATTCTGCTTTGTTCAATCCCATGTCAGTTAGTTTTTGAATTGGTTAGTTGTTAGTGGACTCTGGGACAAATGTATTTGGAAATGCCCGTCTGTCAAGGGTTTCAGGCGTAAAAGGGTCAGAATGTTGATAAACAGGGCGTTTTGTTGATAACTGTCTCTGTATCCCGCCCCCAGCAAGGTTTTTAGAAACCGCTCGTTTTGAACTTACTAGTCGTTGAGTCAACGGTAGTTCAGCGCTTATCTTAGCAGGACCCATATCAAAGTGAACGTAAATTCACAACAGTGAGATACCATGAATGGTTCGAAGACCGTGTACGAATTCTTTAGCGTTCATCCGTCGTTTGCCTTCTGCTTGTACCTCCATTGCTTCTATCCATTTGTCTGAACATGCAATTTGCATTACACCTTCAAGAATGCGCACAGTACCCGGTTCCTCTGTACACGATGTATTGGTCATTCGTGTCCGCAATACCTTGAAGTGAGAAGTAGTTCCTTCACTTTGCCAGTGGCACCAAGCTCCTGGGAATGGAGACATACCGCGCACAAGATCATGAACTGAACGTGCTGTTCCGTTGAAATGGATCCGGGTTCGTTCAGGTCCGATCTTGGGTGCAACACGCGGTTCGCGATCTACTGGTAGGACTTGTGGTCTGGCTATTGCGGTACCATTGAACAGGTCATGAACTGTACGGACCATGAGTGTCGCACCAATGACCATCATTCGATCATGCAGTTCACCAGCGGTTTCATCCGGTCCGATCTCCAGTGGCGCTTGTAAAAGGATATCACCAGTGTCGATGGCATGCTGGATCTTGAATGTGGTAACGCCCGTGGTACGTTCACCATTGATCACCGCCCAGTTGATCGGAGCCGCTCCACGATAGTCAGGTAATAGGGATGCATGCAAGTTGACCGTACCATATTCCGGTCTGTTCCATACGACCTCTGGCAACATGCGGAATGCAACAACAACATAAAGCGACGCATTGATCTGGTCCAGTTCTTCCAAGAATGCGGGGTCCTTCAACTTGGGTGGTTGAAGTACAGGAATATTCAATTCCAATGCGCGCTCTTTAACTGCCGATCCACGCAACTGCCTCCCACGTCCTGCGGGTTTATCGGGTGCCGTGATCACAGCCGCTACATCTAACCCAGCAGAGACCAATGCGTTAAGTGTACCCACAGCAAACTCTGGAGTACCCATGAAAATAATGCGGTCGTTGTTCATAGTAGGTGCGAAGGTGCGATCCGGAATCGATATGGCAATAAAGCATCCGGTCCGGCATAGTCGATCCCGATACGTGGCCCAACGATCACGTGCGATGGCGTTACAGTAATTCCATGATCCTCCAACCGAATTAGGCCGGAAGAAAGGTCTGTTCCGGAATGATCGGTCCGAATGCCGAGCGCTTGCGTCAACGTACCCGGACCAGCGGTGGTGAGCGTATCGGAACCACGTCTTTCCTTCATGGTTGGTAACCCCGTTGTCGGATGCATGGCCCTTACCAAGACCGCATGCGGGACACCGGTAACATTGGTCACCACATTGAATAGATGATGGATCCCATAGCATAGATATACATAAGCAATTCCTCCCGCTGCGTACATGGGTTCGTTACGCGCTGTGCGTTTGCCTCCGTGAGCATGAGAAGCTTTATCGGTCGCTCCTGCATATGCTTCGGTTTCCGTAATGATACCAGAAGTGCGTATCCCGTTAAAGTTGGTCACGATCACTTTTCCAAGTAGTTCACGTGCAATACGAACAACATCCGTTCCTTGATAGAAGCTGGAAGGAAGCGTGTTCAGAACAGAATTCATTGATCTTTTGCTGATGGCTTTTCGAATTCGTCATTCCTCCACCGTTTCTCACGATCGGGTATATCGAATTCCGTCAAGGGCTCATTCACTGCGCTACTGACAGGACCCGGTGTATAAGCAACCGCCGCTCGACATACATCGCATTGGCCACAATCATTGAGGTCGGGCTCATCGAAATAGGAGAGTAGGACGCGGACCCGACAGGTGCTCGTATTCTTTACGTATGCCAACATAGCTTCTAAACGTTGCATGGCACGTTGTTTCCGCAGTTCCAAAGCGGCCGGGTCAAGCCTAAGCCGGTCGGAATCCACGCGCGGTGTGAGCAGCGTTACCGTAGGGGCATCATTCTTTGGTTTGTAGGCTATCATTTTTTGATGGTCCAATTCCTTCAATAAGGAATTGACCTTGCGGGCATCAGTACCTATCAGTTTTGCAAGACGAACTTCATCAACAACCGCACTTTCCTCGTAGAGACCACCATAGAGTCTTAGCAATGCTTCCAAGATGGGTCCATGCTTTTTGCTGGTAACACGCAAGTCATAGACAACCTTATGTGTCGTACGAATGAACACACGAGAAGGAGAACTAACGCCTTCTGATAACACGATCTTGCCATCGAGCTCCAATGCTTTGAGCGAATGGTGAACAACGGTTGGCGGCAAGGAAGTGCGAGTGCTCAACGCCGCTGTATCGAGATCATACGTTTCCAGCTCACCTGAACCAAGTGCGATCCCATGGATATCCGCGAAAGCTTGGTAAACACGCCTCACATCCGTAAGTTCAGGGAAAGCCGCCAGTGTGCGGTCGCGCAAATTCTCATCATCTCCAGGTCCTACGATCAGGAAGGCATAAGCCATTTTTCCATCTCGCCCACCGCGTCCTGCTTCCTGGTACAAGCTCTCCATATCCGGAGGTAGCTCCATATGCACAACGGCACGTACGTCGGGCTTGTCGATCCCCATCCCGAAAGCGTTCGTAGCTACTACGCACCGTAGTTTTCCGGAAGTCCATTCCTTTTGGATACGATCACGCTCGGCGGAACTTAGCCCCGCATGATATGCTTCTGCCGAGATGCCGTGATGGTGTAGGAATCGGGCTGTACGGATCGTTCCTTTTCTGGTCCTTAAATACACAATGGAACTACCATCAACCTTTTGCATTACCCGAAGCAAACGTCCGTGCTTATCATCTCCTTGGCTGGTCCATAGGACCAATTCAGGCCGTAGAAAACTGCCTCGTACCATGTGCGGTCCACGGAAGGCGAGTTTCTCCATGATATCCGTTGCCACCACGCTGGTCGCTGATGCCGTAAGTGCAAGCACGGGTATGTTCGGCACCCGCTCCCGTACAAGTCGGATCTTTAAGTACGCCGGCCTGAAATCATAACCCCATTGTGAAATACAATGTGCTTCATCAATGGCAATCAAACCCAAAGGAAGCCGTGGAAGACGAGCTTCGAAAAGCTCACTTCCCAACCGTTCCGGCGAAACATAGAGGAACGAAAGTTTGCCAACGGCTGCGCTTTCGAGCACATTCTCCATTTCCGGATAGGACATTCCGGAAGTGATCGCGCGTGCTGCCACACCTGCCTTTTGCAAGTGTTCAACTTGGTCTTTCATCAATGCGATCAATGGTGACACAACCAAACAAAGTTTCCCCATGGCAAGCGCGGGCACCTGGAAACACACGCTTTTTCCACCTCCTGTTGGTAAAAGGGCAAGTGTGTCCTTACCGGCCATCACAGCGTGAATGATCTCTTCCTGCTTGGGTCGAAAATCAGTATGTCCCCAGTATTTTTGGAGGACCTCATTGATCGATAGTGGCGAATAACCGCCCTTAGTTAGCATCTTTTATATCTTGTGGAACGGATATGTCAGTTCGTGGCATGTCCAAAACGCTACATTTGTTATTAACAGATAAAGACGAAGTTGGATGATAACCACCGGGCAAAAGATAGCCATACAACCGACCACTGCCTCACGATTGCCTGATACAGACCTCGCGAATATCAAGTTCGGTCGAGTATTCTGCGACCATATGTTCATGATGGACTATAAGGATGGAGAGTGGCGGACACCTACAATTTCACCGTTCGCAGATCTTCGGATGAGTCCAGCAAGTTTGGTGTTGCATTACAGCCAGACCATTTTTGAGGGAATGAAGGCGTACAAACAAAAGAATGGTACGACCGCCATATTCAGACCGAAGGAGAATATAGCGCGCATGAACAAGAGCACGGAACGCATGTGCATGCCGCATATACCGGAAGATCTGTTCTTGGAGGCATTGATCGAACTTGTGCGTTTGGATCGCAATTGGATCCCGGACGGAGAGGAATCCGCGATGTACATCCGTCCGTTCATGTTCGCCAGTGATGAATACATCGGAGTGCGACCGAGCGATGGTTATAAATTCATCATTTTCACTGGACCTGTGCGAGGTTATTACGCCAAACCAGTGAATGTAAAGATAGAGACCAAATACAGCCGGGCATTTCCAGGAGGTACTGGTGAGGCGAAGTGCGGAGGAAATTATGCGGGTGGTCTTTATCCCGCGATGTTAGGAGCTAAGGAAGGTTTCGATCAGCTGATCTGGACGGATGGACTTACCCATGAACACATCGAAGAGAGCGGCACGATGAACGTATTCTTCAACATCGATGGTACACTGGTGACCCCTGACCTGGATGGGACCATACTCCATGGCATTACACGCGATAGCATTCTACGCATCGCCGGTGATCAAGGAAACAAAGTGGAAACCAGGAAGGTCAGCGTAAAGGAAATAGTGGAAGCGGCACGAAAAGGAACACTGCGTTCTGCATTTGGAGCTGGAACTGCTGCTACGATCGCACACATCCAAAGCATTACGCACAACGGAGAACGTTTCGAGCTTCCCGAAGTTTCGAACCGTGAGATCGCGAATAGTATTGGCACTGTTCTGAGCGATATCCGTCTGGGAAGGATTGCTGATCCATATGGATGGATGGTCCCTGTTTGACGTAATTCAAATGATCTGAACAAGAAAAGACCTTTTTAAGGTCTTTTCTTGTTTTGGGATATTGAACTTATCACAGAAGCGCAATATCATCACGGTCTATCCGTATTGCTGCGCATTGCGATCCTCAACCCATCAATACTATCGGGAATTACTACTAGACCGGGTACGGTCAAGAGCATTACGTATGCTGGCCAATCAAGCAATGTGTAGCCGGCCATAACGCCAAGAACGATCGAAATGCCAAAGATCAAACCTGTAAGATGGAGTCCGACAAATGCAAAATAAGGCACACTACGATCCTGTTCCGCGTCGTGTTGATGCGAAGCTTTCCGGCGTCTATCCGTTGCTTTAGGAGTGACGTGTTTTGAACAATGACCGACCAAATGATGGTCGAAGATCATGCGGCGATACGGGTCGCTAAGCACGTTGTAGGCCTCGCTGACCAGGATGAACCGCGTGTGAGCACCAGGCGAAGCATTCACGTCCGGATGACATTGTTTCACACGATCACGATACGCACGCTTAATGGTTTCCGAGCTTGCGTCATTGCGCACACCCAGCACTTTGTAATGGTCATAGTTGAGCCGTTCTGCCATGCAAAGAATTGATCGGACACGTAATAATTGAGGTGAATTTATGCAATATCAGAATGCCATGCATCCTAAATTAGTAACACATTGGGGATGAAGATCCATATCATGTTGGTCATTTTACTGTTCTCCATGGGACCGTTGTGCAACGCACAAAATGGATCCTACTCGGGACTGGTATTGGATAGCGCAGGAGGCTTTCCATTGGCCGGAGTGCATGTAAAAGGTGGAGAACACGGCGATGCGATCACAGATAATGTAGGGGAATTCAAATTACGTTCCAGCTCGAAGCGAAGTGTTGAGCTCGAGTTCTCGTTCACTGGTTACTACAACCAACGTCGAACGATCAAGTGGAGCGAAGTTGATCAGGACGAACAATTGGTTGTGTACTTATCATCAAGGTCCGAAGAGCTTTTGCCTGTTGTGATCAGGTCCGGGCCGGAAGTGGTGTATCAACGAAAAGACCTGCATGTTGGGGCTTACCATGTGAACGGTGATGGCCTGTGGGTGCTGGTCTATGAAAAGCCAAAGCTCTGGCATAGCACTGGATCGGTTGGCGAGCAAGTATTCAAAGGCGCACGGATGTATTTGTTGGATACGCTGTTCAATGAACGGTCTGTTGTCGACCTGGATGGAGAGGTACTTGCACTGTACCATGATCGCGATCAGCAGCCGATCATTGAGGGCCGTTCAATGGCTTGGTATGCCCATGAAGAAAGCGCGGATATCATCCTGCATCCAATAGATAAACAAGTGCTTCATGACGGGATCCTTCCATGGACCGACAGTGTGCCTGGCTATTTATTGGGCAGCAACCTTTCCCATACCTATCCTGCATTCAGCCACATTGCGTATGACCCGGAACGAAATGAAGCAAACGCCTTTTGTTCCGTAGAGGATGAATTTCTGGTTGAGCTGTTCCGCAGTGAATACAAGTACATGACCGGTACCAACAAAGTCATCGCCATGAACTTGGAAACAGAACTTGGCATCGACAAGGAGATCATTGCGGGCTATATGACACGATTCTACGAACACCTTTATTTCAAAGTGCCTTATGCGCCATTGTTCCGGATGAACGACACGTTATGCGTGTTCGACAAATACAAGCAAACCATCCGCAAATACGCATTGGACTTGCAACCCGCAGGCGAAGTGCACTTCAGTGAAAGCTGCGGGCGAGAGCGTTGGGACCACTTAGTGCAGGATGCAAGTACTGGAACGGTCTATGCGCAATTTTCACATGGACCGATCACCACGCTACGTGCTATAGATACCACTACCGGTTCCTTCGGTAAAGCATTTGCGCTGGGACATCCGTTTCCGGAAGAGGTACAAGTGAATGACGGGTTTGTCTATTTCGTTTACCGGACATTCGGGTCTTTGCAGCGGCGGACCTTGTATCGGGAGCTGGTGGAGTGATCTTGTCATATTAGAAGCCATCTCAAAAATAACTTTTGAGAATTATCATTACGCAAGCCAACTGCACCATGCCTAAGAAGAGGTCTGCATGGTATTCATACCGAACGAATGTACGGCGCGAGTTAAACAACCACGCGA